>PVBE011258421.1_pt1 | contig 31217 bp, 19 predicted proteins | sample 1631181 | NCBI WGS metagenome assembly PVBE01 (sample SAMN08397723, study PRJNA350692) | Marine metagenome, whole genome shotgun sequencing project. | isolation source: water | place: Pacific Ocean | collected 2012-04
AGAAGCCTTTGATTATGGCCGATTCGTGCTTTTCTCGCTCGGTTACAACTTCAAGGAACATTTAAAAATGGATAATGCTCTAGTCCGACTTGACTATGTTAGTCAGGATCAAGATGAGACCAACCAAACACCTCATCAAAAAAACGCAGCCTCCCTAGTAACCAAGTTCGATAGGGGGGATTTTCACCTCTGGACTGATCTCAGTGTTTCAGATGGGTACGGTTCCAAAAACGACATTGTTGGCCTGCAGTTTATGCCCTTCTACGATATTACGGACAAGACCCAGGTGGTTTTCCGATACAGTTACTTAAAAAGCTCCGGCGGGGACAGCATCAGACTAAGCAAATACGAAAAAGACTTGTTTGGCCTCAGTGGTAACGAGGTCAGCGAGATTTTTCTGGGTATCAACCACTTTTTCTATGGGCATAAGTTGAAGTGGCAGAACGGAATCCAATACACCGAAATGGATAGAGAATCCGGCAAAGAAGGATATGGCGGATGGGGTTTCACCTCCGGAATTAGGATCAGCTGGTGAGTGTTTTCTGAAGAGGCTCGGTTGTGATTCCTATTTTAAGTCGCTTCGCGTTACTCCAAGATCAGAGCAACTCGCCTCAGGAATTTAGTTTAACTTTCCGGGAAATGACGGAATTGGAGCTTAGTGGGCGCCTTCCGTTCATCTAGATGACAGTCAAGAGATGGACACATGGACCGTTAGGCTGAGCTGGTGCTTGGGTAGGTGCTTGGTTCAAGCAAACAAACCGAGCTTTTTGAAGTCCTTTGAATTTTCTTTTTTTGCGGCAGTGTAGGTCGGGATTACCTGGTTTAGCTGCTTTTGTGTGTTGCCGAAGTGATCGGTGAAAATTTCCGCGAATACCGATCGAAAGTCCGTCTTGCGCAGCAGGTAGCGTTCGTTATTGGTACTGAACATGTCGCCGTTTTTCCATGTGTTTTTGTCGCAGTTGTAAACGCCGCCTTTGACACCGCCTCCGGCAACAAACATGGCCGTTGCTTCAGCATGATCTGTCCCCCGACTTCCGTTTTCCTTCGATGTTCGGCCGAACTCGGTCATGGTAACAACCACCATATCATCCCATTGGTCCTGCATGTCCCGGTAAAACGCCTGAAACGCCATCGCTACATTCCCCAGTAGATCGCGGTGCTTTCCGTAGAGTTGACCCTGCCCAACGTGCGTGTCCCAGCCGCCTATGTTCATCCCGAGAATCTTGGCGTTGGTTCGCTTGAAAAGCATGGCCGCCTCCTGAAGCCGCTCCCCATAGCTCCCACCGGGATAGACTGCTTTATTGGCAGGAGTATAGGTTTTTTGCGTGGCATCCTGCAGTGTCTGGATGGTCGTGCCAAGTAGTTGACCGGTTCGGTGAACCGTTTCACGGTAACGTTTCCGCGGGAGGTTGGGGCGCCCTCCGTAAAGGCCAAGCGCACCAGAGCCAGTCGGCCAGCGAGGGTCCGAGCCCGGAAGTGTGCCCAGGAATTTGCGGTTCTGCGCCGTATTGCCCCTGAAGGCGAAATCCGATGCCTTTCGGAAATTAGGCAATGGCTTTGGGCCGCGAAGAGAAACCATCTGTGAACCCGACAGGCTTGCAGCAACAAAGGCGTTCGCTTCGTCAGTAAGGTCGAGTGTTTGGGTGATCTGCCGGTAAAACATTCCCTCATCAAGCTTCTTGTCGCCGGGTGTGGCGTTCTCCCAGTAGTGCTGGCTGTTGAAGTGTGAACGTGACTGCCCTGCATATCCGACACGATGGATCACGGCCAGATTCCCGGGGCCGTCCTGGCCGTTGAGTTTTTGGTTGTTGAAAATCTCCATCATGGGTTCCAACCCGGGGTGCAGCTGGGCAAAGCCATTGCCAAGGTCCAGCGCTTGGTTTTCGCGGAGGAACAGGGTGGGGCGGTTGGTGGTGTTGTATTCGTTGTCTCCACGGGGTATGACCGCGTTGATCCCGTCATTGCCGCCACGCTGAAAGATGAAGAGCATCTTCTTGTTGTTGGAATGACCGTCGGCGAACAGGTTATTGGGAAGGCCGAGTGAGCTCAGCAGGTTCAGGCCAAGTGCTCCACCGGCCAAGCCGCCGGTCTTCAGGAATTCTCGTCGTTGCATGTTCATAATATTTCCCGTCTAAATAAATTGATTTTCAGGCTTATTGAAACTGCCACTGCGGCATGGATAATATCAGCCCCACGAGCTCTTGAACCTGCTGAAGATATGTGGTCGAGGCTGGATCAAGCTTCTTGGGGCGTCCGACGGCATTTGAGTTGACGAAGTCGAGGAGTATGCCGCGTTGTTCCGCGGTAAGTGATTCCTGGAACAACAACCTGTCAAAGTAGTTCACAATCGACTCGCCGCCACCGAGTCCTCCGCGAAGTCGGGGTTGAACCAAAAAGTCCGAGCTGGAGTTGGAAACGTTAAGCCCGTGGATCGCCAGGATATTTTTACCCTTTTTCAGGTTCTTAATGTGATTTGAAAGTGAAAAAGCCTGATACACCTGGGCTTCGCTGTCGCTGTGGCCTTCGGAAGCATTGGAATTCCACGCAAGGGTTTCGGGTGCGTTGGCAGCGGCAACCTTGACGCCATTCAAGTAGGCGACAAACCCGTCGTCGTACCGCATGTCGAGTCGTAAGTAATCAAATTGGCCGGGATCTTCTACAAGGAAGGGGAGGCGTATGAAGACAGATGTTCTCTTTTGATGCATCTTGGTTTGCACATCAAGATCGATTAATTCTGTATAATCGGCATTTGTGTCATATCCGACACTGGTTCCGGTGGCGCTCCATTTGGCATCGTTGAAATTAACCTTTGTCCAATCGAGGTTGAGCGCCCCGTTGGTTGGGACATGGTATCGGACAAGGGTGTCTGGACCTCTTTCCGAGAAGAGCGTTTCAGCATCCCACTCAATATATTTGTCTGCGTTGCTGGCCATGATCTGCGCGAATGTCATACGTTCCAGCAAGGTACTGGTGTCCATCCAATCCGATCCGATTTCCGAGTAGCCGTCTGGGTCATCCCGGACGAACAACTCCATCCCGAGATCGGAGTTGTAATCGGGTAATTTGTCCCCTGTGACATCCGCGTCCAATGCCCGTATCGAACTGTTGATGTACTCTATCGGCGTCTTGATCTTCCCTCGATATCCGATGTCCTGCCAGAAGGCGCTCTGTTGTTTCTTGGGATCCAGAATGATCCTCATGACTTTTTCGATATCGCCAGCCGGCTTGGTGGAGTGCCACGCCTCAAGAGCCTGGTCCATGAGTTGAAGCAGTTCGGAGGGGGCCGTTCGGCTGTGGTAGGCCTGCAAGCTGATTTCATCCGAGACAAACTTGTTGATGAGTTTTTGACAGATGAATTCACTGGTTGACGGGTGCCCAACCATTCTGTCGATAACACTGATGGCATCGTTGACCCCGTTAATGCCACGCTGATTGGCGCGAATCCGATGTTGGTGTTCTGTTCCCTTGAAGAGGGTTTTTGTGCCGGTGTGATGCTGCTCGGGAATAAAGCGGAACGTCCACTCCCCATTCGGATCCCCGTTTTCAATGCTGCCCGCAAGAGTCTTCCGTTCGATCAACCTGGGGTGGATGGAAAGATCCGAACTGTTCCTAGTGGTGTTGTGTACTTGGATTGCGAGAACGTTCTGCTCAGGACTGGGCTTAAGCAGCTGAAAATGGTCCTTCAGGTTGATCGTCGCCGGCTTGGCTGTGACCTCATGTCCGGCGTTGGCTTCGACGTCGAATGGGGGCGGGGATCCCGTGAAGTTCATTGTGCTGCTTCGTCCGATTTCCTCACCATTCAGGTAGGCGATGAATCCATCGTCGTACTCTACGTGAAGCATCAGGTTATCCATTCCGTACGGATCCCCAATGGAGAAAGCGTGGCGAAGATAAATCGAAGTGTACCGGTTGCGCATATCACTAAGGATTGTTTTGTCGTCATTGTCACCGTAGCCAATGCTCACCGTACCACGAGACCATTTGGTGTCGTTGAATCCGGGTTGTGTCCACTCCAGAGTGGGGATCATGTCATTGCCAACCTTCTTGGGTGAGGGCTCTGCTAGCCCCTTGAAATAGCGCCACACCCGACCGGTCTTAAGCTTGTTGTCATCCTGGTATTGAGCACTCTCTTCTGTGAAGGGGACTCGGGCCGACATCGGGAATGGTTTCACATCGCCGGGCCAGGCTTTTCGGATGTTCCAACCGGAAAACGCCTTGGCCAGTTCCTCAATGTCGGTCTGCTTGTAGCGGTTGTCGACACCGAACCCGAATAACACGAGAATTTCCCTTGAGTAGTTTTCGTTTGGCTCCTCTTTTTCGTTTAGGACGCTGTCGAGGTAAATGAGCATTGATGGGCTGGTGGCGCTGTAAAGTAGGAGGTCGCCAAAATTCCCGAGTGCGTTGTCGTGAAAAAACTCGTATTCCTGCCACTCGATCTGTGTGGCTTCCTGCTTGGCCTGCTTGGAACTCATGGATTCTCGACCGTCTGAGTTTTCGAGGTCTTCAAGATATTCAACCAACTTGTCGTAATCGGTTGTGAAGTGGTTCTCCCAAAACTCAGCCAAAACAGCCTGTAGCTGGCGCCGTGAATAGATTCCCCGCAAATGAATCAGTTGTTGTAGGGATGAAATGTCCTTGATCCGTTTCTCGGGGGGCAGATCCAGCTTGGTTCGCTGGACCAGTCTTGGGATCATGGTAAGGTCATTGCTCGTGAGCTTGTCGTTGTGAACCTGTATTGCGAGCACGTTGTCGCCCTCAAGTATAATGCCTAGTTTTCCAGTGATATCGAAGTCCACAGGGTCTCCAGCTTCATGGCCTTTTTTTGCCTTGGTATTATAGCGGGCAACTCCGTCCAGGTTGGCACGTGCAATTTCCCGCCCGTTAAGGTAGGCGATGAAACCGTCATCATAGTCCACACGGAATATTAACTGTTTGATTTCAGACAGATTCCTGAGCTGGAACTTGCGTCGAATGAACAGGCTTAGATAACCGGGTTGTGCGGGTTCGTCGGCAGTTTCCTCATAAAACCGCATGTCCGATAGTTCCGTCATGTCATCGTTGTCTCCGTAGCCGAAGCCGGAAGGGCCTGCATCCCACTCGCTGTCGTCAAAATTCAGCGCCCTCCAGCTTGCTGGCGGCTGTTTGGTTCCCTTGAAGTACCGCCAGGTTTCTCCTTCCTCCATGTGAATCTTTTCGACGGTTGGTTCATGGCTGTAAAACAGTTCGGCTTCTTTTTTAATCAGCCTTGGGGAGGGTTGCCAATCTGCGGTTGACGGGTTCAGTTGTGAGTCAATATACGCTTCCACCCCGATCTCCTCCACCTTGCTGACATCCAACAAACTCGGCCCGTAGGCGATTCGGTTCAGGAGGTGGCCGATCTTCTTCGCTTGGCCAAGGCTCCAAACCGGATTCAACCCGAACGGGGGCACTTTGCCGTCTTCGTACTCGGGGAACACATAAAAGCCGGGTTCAACAGAAAAATGTTCCGCTTCAGAATACGCAGCCTTGGGCAGCTCGGCGCTTGGGCCGGCCTTCACTCGCATGAAACGAATCGGTTGATTATCGGGAAAGGTGAACGTAACGAGGCCCTCCTCTCCGCTTAGCTTTCCCGCGACAATCGGCTGCCACCCTGATGCAACGTTGTTGCTGATTTCTAAAACGGTGCTCATGTGCCCCGCCGGCACATGTACGCTAATGACGACCTGCTCCCCTTTAAGCTCTGTTGAGTAAATGAACGGTTCGGTGCTGTCGGCACGCAACGTGGCTGGGCCCATAAAGCCGACGCTCACCCACATTCCCAGGCCGAGTACCGTGGAAACTTTTCGCGACCAAGAATTCATGACAGAAGAACTAGCATTGGACAGGCCAACTGTCAAAGATTGATCTGGCGCAAATATGCCATTTAAAGTAGGTTATATGGGATAAACGACGTGTGGGAATCCCACACTCCGTGTCGGGAAAACGCGCTTGGCTAAGCGATTTGGATTGGAACCCAAGTGGCTTCGCTGTTGAATCCTCCCCACGATGCAACTCACCAAACGTGACTTTCTCAAAACAGTAGGCACCGTTTCAGCCACCGCTGGCCTTGGCGCAGTTTTACCGGTTCGCCTTTCCGGCGCGGCACCGATCCGGCGCAACGGCAAGCCGAGGCTCAACCTGAGCCTGGCCGCGTACAGCTTCCGCGACTACTTCAAAACAGCCACTCACGAGCAGCGACGTCCTGGCGATGCCAAGGCCATCGAGATGCACGATTTCATCGATTACTGCGCCGATCACGGGCTCATAGGCGCTGAGCTGACCTCCTATTATCTCGATCCTCAAATAACCCAAGCCGGGTTGGTTGCCCTCAAGCGTCACGCGTTCCTGCGTGGCATCGCCATCAGCGGCACCGCCGTTGGCAACGTGTTCACCCTGCCGGAAGGCGCGAAACGCGACGGGCAAATTGCCCACGTAAAAAAGTGGATCGACAATGCCGTTCACATGGGCGCGCCGCACATCCGAGTCTTTGCCGGTGGCACCAATGGCCGTTCGCTCAAGCAGGCACAATCGCTCTGCATCGAGGCGCTGGAGGAGGTCGGCGAATACGCCGGCAAACGGGGCGTCTTTATCGGCATCGAAAACCACGGGGGTATCGTCGCCGAGGCCGACAGTCTTCTTGAAATCGTCCGCGCGACCCAAAGTGAATGGGTGGGCATCAATCTCGACACCGGCAATTTCCACACCGATGACGTTTACAGCGACATCGCCCGCTGCGTGCCGCACGCCGTGAACGTGCAACTCAAGGTTCAAATCCAACAGCGCGGTGCGAAACGAAAAAGTGCTGCTGACGTCGGTCGACTCGTCAAGATTCTTCGCGATGGCGGCTATCAGGGATTCGTCGTACTCGAGTACGAAGCGCAAGAGAACCCGTGGGTCGCCGTGCCCAAGTGGCTTGACAAACTCAAGGAAGCCATCGGTTGATGTTGTCTCCTACACGCCCTGGCCAAGCGAACCATGAGCGAGGCTGATTTACGAGGAAAGCTCAACCCGACGCTGCAACCGGCGCCCGGCAGTCAGCACTTACGCTTTGTTGGTGACACGATCCAATTCGAGTTGTCGCTGGCCCAGACCACTGTCGGCCCCCTCAAGGTGTGCCTCCGTACCACACTTGGCCAAGCGCGGGAGGTTCTGCTGTCAATCATCGCCCCGGTCGAGTCCGGAAGTACACCGACCGACGAAGGCTGGCGTGACCTTGAGATGTCGCCCAACGACGGCGCTTGGTGCATCGATGTGCCGCTAAATCAAGCCGGTTTTTTCAAGGCGACTGCCCATGTGCTCGACGCGTCCGGTTTCCACCACTGGGTTGAGGGCAAAAACATCACGATCAGCGTCCACCCGGCGCACACGCGTTTTGGGAACACTATTTACTGTGCCTTCCCGCGCCTGTTCGGTGCGACCAAAATTACCAACCAACCGGCCACCGCGCCACTCGATGAGCGTTTGGCCAAGCTCGAGGACGGCGGGTGGACGATCATCCCGCCAAGCGGAACGCTGCGCGACTTGACGGCCGAGTTGCCGCACATCCTTGGCCGCCTCAAATGCAAGTGGCTGCACCTGCTCCCCATCAACCCAGCGCCGACCAGTCCCGACACGCGCATGGGCCGTTATGGTAGCCCTTACGCTGCGCTCGACCTCACGGCGATCGATTCGGCGCTGGTTGAGTTCGACCGCGAAACAACCGGTATCGACCAGTTCGTTGAGTTGGTCGATGAGACGCACCGACTCGGCGGCTACCTCATGCTCGACCTCGTCATAAACCACACCGGCTGGGGGAGTGTGCTGCAGGAAAATCACCCCGAATGGTTTTGCCGTCTGGACGATGGCAAGTTCGAAAGCCCCGGCGCTTGGGGCGTAATTTGGGAAGACCTCGTAGAGATCGACCCTAAGCCTGTTGAGCTTTGGAGACAGTTGGCGGAAGCGTTCCTGACGTGGTGCAGCCGTGGTGTCGATGGCTTCCGCTGCGACGCCGGCTACAAGGTGCCGCTGGCGGTTTGGCGCTATATCACCGCAAAAGTTCGCATGGAATTCCCTGACACTGTTTTTTTACTCGAGGGCCTAGGAGGCAGCTGGGACGACACCGAAACACGTCTCACCGAGTGCAGCATGCAATGGGCCTACTCGGAGCTGTTCCAGGAATTCTCCGGTAGCCAAGTCGCCGGTTATCTCGACCATGCGCTCAAGCAGGGCAGTCTAATTGGCCTGCTCGTTCATTACAGCGAAACGCACGACAACAGTCGCTTGGCCGTAAAAGGCCGCGACTGGTCGCTGCTCCGAAACAGGCTCAGTGCGCTCACCAGCGTCAACGGCGCTTACGGCTTAACGTGCGGCGGCGAGTGGTTGGCCGAGCAAAAAATATACGTCCACGGATGCGCCGGCTTGAACTGGGGCGCGGACGAAAACATCGTCGCCGAACTCGCCGAGCTAAACGAGTTGCTCTCCACACACCCATGCTTCCGCGACGGGGCAAAACTCACCAGACTCAGCCCGCATGAGTCGCCTGTGTTCGCCCTGCTACGCGAATCCAAAAACGGCGATCACTTGCTCATCCTCGCGAACCTCGACTGCGACAAAGAAAACGCACTTGAGTTGGCCCTGCCGCCCGCTTGGCAACAACCAACCGACCTCCTTGGGCAAGTGTCGACGAGCATCAACAGCATCCTCTCCCAGCGGGAATTGCCTGGGGAGAGGCAGGGAGCTCCGACTACAACAAGATTTCGCTTGGCCAACGGCGCCGTTCACTGTCTGCAACACAGCAAGCCCAAACCAACCGAGTCACCGATACCTGAACGCCTCGCGCAATGCGTTGAATCCGGCATTCATTCCGACGTTTACCCAAGCGTCATCCGTTGGACTGTCTGCAGTGCAAACCGAGTCACGATGGTTCCGGTTCGGCACGACTTACTCATAGAGCATGATTCCCCGTTCCGTGTTTGTTTAAGCGATAATGAAAGACTTATTGATTCGATCAACCGACAAAGCCAATTCGTCAACGGCAGCCACTTCGCGCTTCTCGAATGCCTTTTTCAAAACAAGACATGGAATCTTGAGTTGATCGCTTACGGCAAAAAAACTACCCGCATTTCATCGGTCATTGAGTTTCTCCCGGTCGAGCTGGACGTGGCTTCGCTCTTTTTTGATTTTGGATTACTGGACTGCAGGCAATTGCCGATGAGCCTACTTACGAACGGGCGGGGAGCCATGTCTAGAATGAGCGCGTGCCTGGGTGAATCACAGTCCAAGTACGATTGTGTGCTGGCGGCAAACCTGAACCCTACCCTACCGGTGGATCGCTGGGTGATGGCCAAGCGACTCCGCGTCTGGGTTGACGTGAATGGTTTTCTGGCTGAACTGGACCGCACACGCATGATCTCATTTGCCGCGGGAGAGCGTGCTTTGTGGCAACTTGAAGTTCCGGCAGGCGAGGGGCGTTCCGTTCGGCTTAAAATTGCAGCAGAAATGCCTCGCGGACAAAACGCGATCCAGTTTCGGTTTGAGGCAGAGGGTATTGGGCAAGAGGACAAGGTGAAGGCAACCCTTCGCTTAGACATTGAGGATCGAAGTTTTCATGAGGAAACGAAGCTCGACGCCGAAACCGAGAAGCATTTTCGTGAAGCGACCCGCCCGTTGACCAAGGGCGTTGGTTTCGAGTTCATTCCATCAAGTGAGCGTCGCTTGGTTGCCCTCGCAACTTGCGGCCGGTTTTTTGCCGAGGAAGAATGGTGCCGCGATATCCCTCATCCAGTCGAAGCGTCTCGAGGCCAAGTTGGCAGCGGCGACGCCTTTAGCCCCGGATGGTTTCAACTGCCCATACAGTTTGGGCAATCGGCAGGGTTGCTGGTCTCAATCAACGAGCCGACTGAGCAAATGCTGGGGCAAGCGTATTGTCCAGATGAAATTGATTGCGATGACGACTGGGATGCCTTTGCTCAAGCGCTGAACTCTGCGATGAGTGCCTTCGTGGTGCAGCGTGGCGAGAGCAAGTCGATCATTGCTGGGTACCCCTGGTTCTTAGACTGGGGCCGCGACTCGCTGATTGCCGTTCGAGGCTTGATTGCCGCCGGGCGGCTGGATGATGCACGGGCCGTTGTCGGTTTGTTCGCGTCACATGAAAAGGCTGGCACGATTCCTAACGCTATTTTTGGTGATAACGTCTCTAACCGCGAAACTTCCGACGCACCGCTTTGGCTGGCGTTGGCGATCGAGGAGTTGTCGGAAAAATTGGGTGAAGCTTTTTACACTCAAAAAGTGGGAGAGGGGAGTAGAACGTTCCTTTCCGTCGTCAAAAGCATCGGGGAAAGTTACATCGGCGGAACTCCCAAAGGCATACGGATGGATGCTGAATCGTGCTTGGTTTTCAGCCCGGTGCATTTCACCTGGATGGACACCAATCATCCGGCCGGCACGCAGCGCGAGGGGTATCCGGTTGAAATTCAGGCGTTGTGGATCCGGCTACTTGCTCACTTGAGCAAGCTGGAACCAAGCGGTGAGTGGTCTTCGTGCTTGACCAAGGCCGAACAAAGTTTCGTCGATCTGTTTTGGTGCGATGAGCGCGGTTGGCTTGCAGACTGTCTCCTGGCCAAACAAGGGCAACCCGCCGCCGAGGCGACGACCGACGGGAACCTTCGCCCCAACAGCCTGATCGCCGTCAGCTTGGGAGTCGTCAGTAACTTGATCGCCCGAGCCAACGTCGATGCGGCCACCCGACACTTGCTCGTTCCCGGTGCGGTGCGTTCGCTCGCTCCGCTGCCAGCGCAGACGCCGCACGAGGTCCGGCACGACGGCAAACTGCTCAACGACCCGGCAAATCCCTATTGGGGACACTACGAGGGCGATGAGGATACGCGCCGCAAACCGGCCTACCACAACGGGACGGCCTGGACTTGGTTCCTGCCACAGTTTTGCGAGGCGCTCGTTCGCGCGTGGCCAAGCGATCCCGGCGCTGTCGAGGCGGCCAGGGGCTACTTGGGAAGTGCCGCCGGGTTAATGAACGATGGCTGCCTTGGTCAGGTGCCGGAGATTCTAGACGGCGACGCTCCGCACCTGCAACGGGGTTGCGATGCCCAAGCGTGGGGCGTGTCGGAAGCGCTCCGCGTGTGGCATCTGCTCGACGATCTTACTTAAGTTTTTGCAACTGGGCGACGCCGTAACGCTTGACGATGCGTTGATTGGCTTCGTCCAGTTGATCGGCGTCTAGGATGATTTTTTGAACGGAGCTTCCTTTGTTGAACTGGAAGACGTGAAAGCCGTTCTGCGGGTTTTCGAGCGCACCAACCAGGTCGACCAGTTTCGAGATTTGTCTGCCGTTAGCGCGGTCGAGGACAAGGTTTTGAGTGTTCCGTTCCTGATAGCCGATATTGTAGCTATCCGGCAATACTAGCGACAAAACCACTAGGGACGGCTGGTCTTTTTTGGCTTTCTGTTTATTGTAGTAAACCAGACGGAAAGGGGCGGTTCGCTGCCAGTTAGAACCCCAACTGCTTAAGAATTCAGCCGAGAGCGGCACGAACACCAACCCACCGGCGATCACGTAGGTGGGCTCCTTGCCGACGGGGCCGTCAATGATGAGGTTTTTTGTGAAATCAGCCTTCGGCAGGACGTAATCGATTTCCTGTTTATCGCCGTCCCTCCAGATTTTGAGTTTAACAATATCGCCCGCCCATTTTTTACGGCAGGCAAGGTGTTCCATGATGACATGACCATAATCGGGATCAAGGTAATCCCCCTGTACGTCGATCGGGTAGCCGTCAATCTCGAGAATAATATCGTGCAGCTTGAGCGGCGACTTGGCTCCCGGGCGGGTTGACGGCTTGATGAGCAGCACGCCGCCGGCCTGGCCACTGAACTCAAAATATTTTGTCGTGGCAGGGTTTGATGCCGGCTGCCAAATGAAGTCGAAAAAACCAAGACCCCGATAGTCTTCGGAGGTGCGTTCCTCGAGAATGGAGGTGATGAACGGGGTGGGGATCACCGAGCACGTGCTGCCGGATTTACTGGCCACAAGGCCGACGACGCGACCGCCCGACACCATGAGCTCACCTCTGCCGGCGCCCTCCATTTCCGAGCTGGCTTTCATCTCGATGCGTGGTGCTTGGTTGAAATTGGCGTCCGCCACGCTGAATCGACTGAACTCCGCCGCGCGCCGCTCAATGTTCCCGCCGCGCCAACGCACAATCTGAAGGTTTTTCTTCAGTTCGTTTGCCTGAGCGAAACGCACCGGCGCCAACCCCTCCCAAAATGCAGGGTCGCTGACGCCGACGACGGCGAGGTTTGCCTGGTAATCAACCCACTCGACGCTGCCGTTGTACCATTTGCCGCGACCGCCTTTTTGCAATCGAACCAATGTGCGGTTGGCCAAGCCCTGGGCGGTTGTCAGTATTTCGTTGCCTTTGATGACGGTTCCAAGTTTGCCTGCGGTTTGCGCCCGCTTATCCCACGGGATACGGAAGTTGAAGTTATTACGCGTGATGTCAAAAGTAACGATGCTCGCCTGCCAGTCTGTCTCGGGGGCGTCCTGGCTGAAAACAGCGGAGGTCGTGAGGAGGATGCAGGAGGTTAAAATTAGTGGAGTTTTAATTTTCATAGGCGGCGATCGGTCTGAATGCCGTAGGTTGAGAGAATTTCGGGGTTGGCCAGTTCAGCCTGGGTGTTGTCCAAACACTCCACGGTGCCCGAGATAAACTGAATTATGTGCTGCGGCTTTGTGTTTCCCTCGAAAGCAGCGATCACATCCTCGAGGGTTTCGATGCGTTTGCCGTTTATCGTGTCGATCATCGCCCGACTGGCCAGGCGCATGTCTGCGTTTACCGGGTGCGCGAGGGTTGTGGCAAGGACAACTGGCTCCTTGCGAACCTTAGACGGCGTCTCGTTGAGCCGATAGTATAGCTCGTAAATCATCTCCGAATTCGCAACGCCGCGCCAGTTGCGCCCGAAGGTTTTCACGTAATCGAGCGTAAGCGGCGTAAAGACCAGTCCGGCGAAAACAAAGTATCGGGGCGGGGCGTCATACAGATTGCCGATGTTGATGTCATCGTCGCGCACTTCCATTGGCACCGCAACATCGATCTCTTTGTTGTCACGCCATATCTTCAGCTTAAGTTTCTCACCTTTCTGTGGCACCTGAAATGCGGTGGTGCAGTAGACGCGATTGCCTTCCAGTAGGATCGTGCCGTCGCTGCCAACGGCATGTTCCCCGACCGCGAGGATGACGTCGTCCTTTTTCAGGAGACCCGCCTTCTCAGTGTAATGGGCGAGGCTGTCAATCCTCGCGCCGTCGCCGGTGACCGGTAGGCCGAGATAACGGCGATACGCCGGGTTTTCGAGGGAAACAATCCGGACACCGGCCTTGGGGAAGCCGTCATATTTGCCGTCGCTTACGTCCTCGAGAAAATGACTAATCACGGCCGGCGGAATGAAGAAACCGGTGTTCTCCAGTCCCGGAGTGCCCATGAAGGCGATTCCCACCACCTCGTCGCCCTGAAAAACCGGTCCACCGCTGTTGCCGGGGTTGATGGCGGCATCCGTCTGCACAGACAGGAACGCTCTGTTGCCGATGTGCACGTAATTCTGCATCTCAATACGGGAGACAACACCCCGAGTATAGCTGATCTGTTTGCCTCCGGCCGGGTAACCGCACGTCACCACTGTGGACTGAACTTTAGGCAGCCCGCCAAAAGGAAGAGGTTTGAGTCCGTCAAAAAAACCGGGAGTTTCCACCTTGAGCACAGCCAGGTCGCATTCGTGGGAGATGTATTCAACACGGGCAATCCATGGTCGAGGATCCTGAAACCGACGCAAAACAATCTGCTTGGCCCAACTGACAACGTGGGCGTTGGTCATGACGCGATCACCGTCGATTACAAATCCGGTGCCGCTGGAGCCGGCCACTGGGTTGTTTCGCCACGGCGCATCCCAAATCGGAGTTTGGCTGTACACCAACACCTGAACGACAGAGCGCCCCATGTCCGCCGCCGAGGTTAAGGCAGTCAGGAAGGAAAAAAACAGGGTCGAGAAGAGGATTCTCACGCGGGGAAACTGCTGGCCAACCCGCAGACGGTCAAGGGGAAAGAAAAACGCCCGGCGCGGAACCGGGCGTTTGTGTAATGTTTTGCACTTGGGCAACCGCTTGGCATTAGGCTAAGGCAGCCTGGGCGGCGGCCAAGCGGGCCACCGGCACGCGGAAGGGTGAGCAGCTCACGTAGTTCAGGCCTAGGCCACAGCAGAACTTCACGCTGCTAGGTTCGCCGCCGTGCTCGCCGCAGATGCCCAGTTTGATATTTTTGCGGGTGCTGCGGCCCTTGGTCACGGCGATCTCCATCAACTGGCCAACGCCAGCTTGATCGATCACAGCGAATGGGTTGTTCGTGACGATTTCCTCCTCCTCGTAGTTCGGCAGGAAGGAGCCGGAGTCGTCGCGGCTCATGCCCATGGTCATTTGGGTGAGATCGTTTGTGCCGAAACTGAAGAACTCGGCGGCCTCAGCCACCTCGTCGGCGGTCAGCGCCCCACGCGGCACCTCGATCATCGTCCCGACGAGGTACTTGAGTTTCACTCCTTTTTCTTTGCTGACCTCCTTGGCTACACGGCGGACGATCTCGACCTGCAATTCGAGCTCCTTCTTGAAGCCAACGAGCGGCACCATGATCTCCGGGTTCACTTTGATCTTTTTCTTCTGCATGTTGGCGGCGGCCTCGAAGATGGCGCGCACCTGCATCTCGGCGATCTCCGGGTAGGAGATAGCCAGGCGGCATCCCCGGTGCCCTAGCATTGGGTTGAACTCGTGCAACTCGTCGACGCGTTGCTTGATCTCGGCTGGCTTGACTTTGAGCTTTTTGGCCAAGTCGCCGATCTGCTTGACATCGTGCGGGAGGAACTCGTGTAAAGGCGGGTCGAGTAAACGAATCGTTCCCGGCAGACCGTTGAGAGCCTTGAAGATACCCTCGAAATCCTTTCGCTGGTAAGGGAGTAGTTTCTTGATTGCTTTGCGCCGAGCGGCTTCGTTGTCGGCGAGGATCATTTGACGCACGGCGTCGATGCGGTCGCCCTCGAAGAACATGTGCTCGGTTCGGCACAGGCCTACCCCAGTCGCGCCAAACGCGATAGCATTTTTCACCTGGTCCGGCGAGTCGGCGTTGGTGCGAACCTGCATCTTCGTGGCCTTGGCACACCAAGCCATGATCTGCGTGAAGTTTTTGTACGTGCGACTGCGCTTGGCTGCGGCCTTGTTCTCGAGCAGGCCTTGGACGACTTCCGACGGGGCGGTCTTGACTTCACCCGCGTAAATCTCGCCGCTGGTCCCGTCGATAGAGAGGAAATCACCTTCCTTAAAGTTTATTTTGCCGATCTTCATCGTGCGCTTTGCATAGTTGATCTGCACGCCGCCGGCGCCGCAAACGCAGATTTTACCCATTTGCCGTGCGACGAGCGCCGCGTGGGAACTGACGCCGCCGCGCGCGGTGAGAATGCCGTTGGCTGCGATCATGCCGCGCAAATCCTCAGGGGATGTTTCGAGTCGGACGAGTAGCACTTCCTCGCCCTTGGCCTTGGCCGCCTCAGCGCGGTCGGCGTTGAAGTACACTTTGCCGGTCGCGGCTCCCGGGCCTGCCGGGAGGCCCTTGGCGATGGTTTTGACCTTCTTCACCGCCGCTAGGTCAAAGACCGGGGCGAGCAACTGATCCAAGTCATCCGCCGGGATGCGCGTCACGGCGTCTTTCCATGAGATCAGTTTTTCTTTCACCATCTCGCAGGCGATGCGTACAGCGGCCAAGCCGGTGCGTTTGCCGTTTCGGGTTTGGAGCATGAACACTTTTTCCTCCTCGATGGTGAACTCGAAGTCCTGCACGTCACGGAAATGTTTCTCAAGCACCTTGCAAATGCGGAGCAGTTCCTTGTGCGCACGGGGCAATACTTTCTTAAGGTCGGCAACGGGATCCGGTGTGCGGACGCCGGCCACCACGTCTTCGCCTTGGGCGTTCATCATGAACTCGCCCCAGAAAACGTTTTCGCCGGTGGCGGGGTCGCGGGTGAAGGCGACGCCTGAACCGGAGTTGTCGCCGGTGTTGCCGAACACCATCGATTGCACGTTGACCGCTGTACCCCACTCGACAGGGATGTTATACTTGCGGCGGTAAACGATGGCGCGGTCGTTCATCCAAGAGCTAAACACAGCGCCGACCGAGCCGCGAAGCTGATCCCATGGATCATTCGGGAACGCCTTGCCGGTGCGGCTCTTCACCAGCTTCTTGAACTCAGCGACGAGCACCTGCAAATTCTCGGCGGAAAGATCGGTGTCATCGGCGTGAGCGTTGCCGAGGAGTTTCTTCTTCACCTGCTCGATGAGGATCTCGAACGGCTCCTCGTCTTCGCTCGGCAATTTTTGCACACCCATGACGACGTCGCCGTACATCTGGATAAAACGCCGATAGCTGTCCCAAGCGAAGCGGGCGTTGCCGCTGGATTTGGCCAAGGCCTCGACCGTCTCGTCGTTCAGGCCAAGGTTGAGAATGGTGTCCATCATGCCTGGCATCGACTCGCGCGCACCGGAGCGGACGGAGAGCAGGAGTGGTCTCTTTTTGTCGCCGAACTTCTGGCCGAGCTGCCGCTCCATCCGAGCGATCCCATCCTCCATTTGCTTTTGCAGCGCTTTGGGGTACGACTTTTTGTGATCGTTGTAGTAGGTGCAGACCTCGGTGGTGATGGTACATCCCGGAGGTACCGGGAGGCCGATGCGTGTCATCTCGGCGAGGTTCGCGCCCTTGCCGCCGAGGAGCGCCTTCATTTTGCCGTTGCCATCGGTTTTCTTGCCGAAGTGATAGACGTATTTCGTAGCTTTTTTTGCTGCCATAAACTTTGTTTTGGTTGGGGGTGCCGGGTGTGAAGCCCCGGCAAAAGAGCGCGGAGAGTAACAAAGAAAGTTTGTGAGTCAAACCAATCCAACGGCGGGGAGGGGTTGGTTTTGTTTAATATCCGCTTGGCCTGTCAGCGTTGGCAACCGGTGGGGTCGTGTGATAGTTTGCGCGGGTGAATTCGGAAGTCGAGGAGACGCAAAGCAAGCCGCTGAAGCTGGTGAACTGCATGTCGTGCGGGGCCAACGCCTTTATTCCAGGCGAACTGCGACCTCTGGAGACAGCAGACTGCACTAAGTGCGGCGCGGAGTTGCTGATGCCAATGATGCTCGAGCATTTTGAGTTGAACTCGAGAATCGCCGCGGGCGGAATGGGCACGGTTTACCGGGCCACCGACACGGTGCTCAAGCGGGATGTTGCGATCAAGCTGATGCAACAGGAACTGGCCGCCGACAAGGAAGGGCTCGAGTCGTTTTACGCAGAGGCACGGGCGGTGGCCCGCTTGAACCACACGAACATTATCCATCTTTACCAATTTGGGCGATACAATGAGCAGCTTTATCTCGTGATGGAACTGGCGCTGGCCGGAAGCTTGGATCGCTTGATCGACCAACTTGGCACCGTCTCGGAACTGCGCGTGCTCGACATCGGGATAAAGATTTCGTCAGCGCTGGACACCGCGCTCAAGAACAAGCTGCTCCACCGCGACATTAAGCCGGGAAACATTCTTTTCAACATTAACAACGAGCCGAAGCTGGTTGACTTCGGCTTGGCCTGCAAATCCGAAGTCGGGGTGGATTATTCCGAGCAGATTTGGGGCACGCCCTACTACATCGCCCCCGAGAAATTAAGGCGCGAACCGGAAACATTCCTCGCTGACATGTACAGTTTGGCCGGAACCCTTTACCACTCCCTTACAGGTCAAACCCCGTTCGAGGCGCCCGAGATTGACGACGTGGTCCTGGCCCATCTGAACAAGCCACTGACACCACCGCATAAACTGGTCCCGTCCATTACCCTTCCGACGAGCGATGCAATCGTCCGCGCCATGGACAAGTCACCGGCCAGTCGTTACCAGTCGTACGATGAATTTATCATGGCGCTGACCGCTGCCCGGAGCGAGTTGCTTCGGAGCCAACTCGCCCCGCTGTCTTCCTCCAAGCCGCGCCAATCCAAACCCGCCCCCGCTAAGAAGGTCGCCCCCGCCCGAGGCTGGTTTCGACGGGGTAAATAGCCGAAGACGCTACTTCGAATGCAAACCTCCCCCAGTCAAAGCGCTGAAGATTACTTGGAACGCATCCTGGAACTTGTCCAGGAAACGGGTCAAGCCCGGGTAGTTGACATCGCCAATTCACTCAAAATTCGTCAGGCATCGGTCACCAACATGGTCAAGAAACTCTGCGAGACCGGGTTCGTGGAGCATGAGAAATACAAGCGCGGATTGGTGCTGACCAAGGAGGGCAGGGAGGTCGCGGAGCGGATACAGCGGCGGCACGCGACCTTGTCCCGTTTTTTTTCGCTGCTCGAACTCGATGGTGAAACACAGCAACGGGACATAGAAGGGATAGAACATCACCTGAGCCGCGACACGGTGCGTTCGCTCGAGGATCTCGCCTCGTTTTTCGAGAGCAACCCGGAGGTGTTGAAAAGCTTCCTGAAAAGCCGCACTCCAGCGGGATAACCGCAGGAAAAGGGACACTGGTTTTCTTGGGAATCCTGAACCCGTCTTGAATCCTGAAAATCTGCGTTCCTGCGTCCCCTAGCTGATCTTCGGCAGGCTGGCAGCGGCGATGGCTTGGCCGTGGCGTTTCTCGGTCTCGTCCGGGATGTGAAACTTGATGCGCTTAGCCAAGTCGGGGAACTCCGCTTCCATCACTTCCTTTGAGCGCTTGATAATGTGTTCGCCGCCAGGGCCGGTGGTCACGCGGCCGAGCAGAAGCACGTATTCGTAGTCATAAAACTCAGCATAATGCGCGAGCGAGTAGCCGAGATATATCCCGATGGCATCGTAAATTTTCAGCGCTCGCTCGTCTCCCTGCTCCATTAGCGCCTGTACAATCTTCAGTTGTTCCGGCAGTTTCAGCGTCTCGTCGTACTCGATGCCGGAAGCCGGCAAAAGGCGGCCCACGGCTTGTTGCGAAAAGTATTGCGCACCGCAGCCGAGATCTCCCGACCACTCGTCCGCCGGCGCCTCGGGGTGCAAATCGACCGGCGCAAAAGCCAGTTCACTGAGCCACGTGGTGATGCTTCCCTCCATGTCGATGTAGCCGCCGCCTTGGCTCGTGCCCATGGCGATCCCAAGCACGCCGTTCTTTCCCATGGCCATCGAACCGGCTAACGCGGTAACTTCGCCGTCGTTGATGACGTCAAGCGGCACCCCCCATTCCTCGGCGATTCGGAGAAACATGTCCCTGACTTTTTCGTCGAAAAGCTCCGGCCCGACGCCGCGAAATAGTGAGGCCCAGGTCACTCTGTTATGCGAGTAACACCCGGCGGCGCTTCCGCCGATGGCGTCCACGCGAGGCAGGTGCTCCGCGGCTCGCTTGAGTGAGTCCATGATGCCCCTGTAATGGTAATCCGGGTTGGGCTCAAAGTAGGGGTCCCAGACGATTTCCTCGCTGAACTTCACTACGCCGTCGATCACTGCTGCCGCTTTTCGATCGCTGCCGCCGAGGTCGAATCCGATCCGGCATCCGTCGAGGTTGCGGCCGATTGGTCTGGCCTCGGAATGTTCTGCCGGCAATTCAACGCAGCCAACCACCTCGATCGACTGCCCGTTGTTCCGAACACCGATTACGTCGTCGTCAAATTTACCGAACGCATTTGCCCTGTAATGTTCCTGAAGCCGGGGCACGAGGCTCTCGGCACCGCTCAGGTAGATTTTCCAGCCGCCACGCTGCCAGAGCAGAAACTTCACGATACGCTCGACATGCCGAAAGTTGTTCTCCTTAAGCGGGTGATCCTCCGAGAAGACCACTGTTCGATGCTGGAAAACGGAGCCGTCGGCTTGCTCCAGTGCGATGCCTATATCGACAGGCGAGCCAGTGTCGCGTGCGGCCTGCTCGAAGGCGCGGTTGGCCAGGATCGCCGGGCGGTAGGTGGGGTGGAGTTCAGGTAGGAACTTCGGTTCGGGTAATAGATTTGTCTCGCTCATCACGGGGCGCGGATAATTTGGCAACTCACCCCGCATTGCAAGGCCGCTTGTTGCAGAGATGCCCTGAAGGGGCGAGTTGCACCTTACCCCAATTTTCAGGACGAGGTGAAACTTGCCCCTTACGATTCATCTAGCCCTTGGGTAAGCGGAGGAATTCGATGAGCGTGTCTCCGTGTTTGAGGGTTTTTTTTTGTTCCCATGGCACGGCGAACTCCAGCGTGTCGCGCTTGGTGTGGCCAAGGACGAACAGGCCGCCTTTCTCCAGCAACGCGGGGAGATTCTCGTCGTCGAGCATTTGCTGGGCGAACGACTCGGAACGTTTGTTGATGTTTTTGTCGCCGTAGGGAGGGTCGGCCAGGATAAGGTTGAATTTATCCCCGCTACGACGCAGCTGGGCAAGCGCGACGAATGCATCCATGGTTTTGAACTGCGCTTGGCCAAGTTGGGTGCTGATCGCCTGGGCGTTGGTCTGCATGATTCGGGCGTGCTTGGCAGACAACTCGACGAATGTGGCTGAGGTCGAGCCTCGACTGAGGCACTCGAGTCCCAACGCCCCGGTGCCGGCGAAAAGTTCCAATACCCGTGCACCTTCAGCAAAACCTGCCAAGCTGTTAAAGATAGCTAGTCGCACTTTGTCCGGCGTGGGACGCACTCCGAGCCCCTTGGGGACCTTGATTGTTGCGCCAGCCGATGTGCCTCCAATTATCCGCATCCGTGCCGGGAGTGTCGCGCTTGGCCAAACGGGTTGCAACCCAGTGAGTCAAATTGGCACAAAATAATCCCTTTTGCGTTTGACCCTTCATGGACGGGGAGAGTAGCTTCCCTGTCCTTTTTTACAGGAACATGATCAATTTTCAAACCATCCGAAACAAACAAAAGGGTTTGTTTATGCTAATCGCAATCCCGGTGATTATCGGCTTTGTTATTCTATTCACCCCAGATGCAGAGGACCGTATCTTCGGCCGAGGGAGCCAGTCGCAGACTGGCGATTACGGCCAACTGGACGGAAAGATCGTAACGAGAGACCAATGGATCGAGGCGCGAAACATCGTTGTTGCCCAGTTGGGCCCCCAGTCTAGAGGAATACCAGAAAGCTTTCTGAACACTCGCGCGGTGCAGATCTTAGGAGAAAAAGCCTTGATGGAACGATATGGCATCAACCCGAGCCAGAGCGATTCGAACGACTGGATTTTAAGCCAGATTGATAAAAGCATCGAGGGTCTGCCCTCAGAATCGAGACCGACCCGGGGGGAGGCATATTCCAACTGGGCTCAAGGACTTGGAGCCTCAACTCGCCTGAAGGAGGCCGAACAAATCAAGGCGGGGGAAGGGCGGCTGGAAGCACTTGCCCGGTATCAGGTTGGCGTCACACAACTTCGAGGCTTGGCCGGGGTCGCCGGTATTCTCGTTTCGAACAAAGAGGCAGAAATTAAATTCCGGAATGAAAACAAGCAGTATGAGGCGAAGGCGCTTTTCCTGAGCCACACCAACTATCTCATGCTCGTGCAACCAACCGATGAGCAGATTAAAAAACATTATACCAACACGCTCGCGAACAACCGTATCCCCGAGCGAAGGCAGGTGTCGTATGTGACTTTCCCAGCGACAAACTACCTCGACGAGGCAGAGGAAATATTCAATGGGCTGAACACAGCGAGCCGAATGGGTTTTCTGACGAACTACTGGACGAACATCACTAGCATCGCAGGATACAAAACCAACACCATTCCCGCCTTGGCCAAGCTGATTGCCCCGGCCCGAACGAATTTATACAGTGGAATGAAGGAAGAAGAGGCCATCACCGCCATCCGTGAAGCAATTCTTAGAACCCCCCATCTTGGCTATGAGAACCAACGCCAGGTGGAGCTCAAATCCGGCTTAGCCGTGGTTCAAGCTTACAAGGCAAGGTTGAAATTCCAGAATGCCCTGAAGGAAGCCAACAAGACCCAACCAGCCCTCGACACGCTCGAGAAGATGGCGTTGTTGCAAAGTTTAACCGTAACTAGCAGTCCCCCTTTTGCCATTCAGGACGGGGTTGTGTTCGGCTTGCCGCAGGTTACTTCGGCGCAGGTTTTCACCTTGAGCAAAACCAATGCGTGTATCTTTGATGACTCGCCACTTAGTGGCAGCTCCAGTGATTTTTACACTGCATCACTCAAGAAAGTGATCCCATCGCGCAACCGAACTTTCGTCGAAGCCAAGACCACGGTAACGGCTGATTTCAAAAAATCAGAAAGCATAAAGTTGATGAATGAGGCGGGCGAAAAAATCCATCAATCCATCAAGAGTGGTAAGGCGCTCGAGGAAGTGGGCAAGGAGAACAATCTCGTCGTGGCCAAGCTTGGTCCTTTCGACTCTGTGGGAGGCCCTATCCCAGGCTTGGCCAATAGGGCCAACACGGAAGACGTGCGCACGCAGGCGCTTGGGCTTGATGTGGGGTCAATCAGCGAGTTGATTGCCAGCAGTACGGATTCATCCGACCTTGCATCCGAGGAGGCGGCGTTTGTGGTAAAGCTGACCGGCAAAAATGCGGTTTCAAGAGACAGGTTCGATGCAGAGTTTGCCGAGTATCTCAAGAGCGCGCGCTCGGCAGCCGAATCCCAATCTTACAGCGCCTGGCTGCGTGACGAAACAGCTGAACTCTACAAGTATTCACTCAAAACTTACATTGATGGAAAGGGCGAAATTAAAGTCAATAGCGTCAAAAGCGATGACGGCGGCAGCGGGTTTTACAAGCAGGGAACAACAGTGACTCTCGAGGCAGAGCCGGCCGTCAACTTCGTTTTCAAGGAATGGTCCGGGCAGTGACGGTTGACACCGGCAACGCAAACAACTCGGTGACCGTTTTGCGCAACGACACCGTCACGGCCACCTTCGTTAAGAAGGACGCCAAATAATCCGGGCCGCTTGGCTCGCAGCGCGACGTGGGTTCCGGTGACAAAAATGTCATTCGACTGTTCGCTCCGGATGAATCTCGTTCGTGGCTATTCCCGGTCCTCCTCGAGGACGAGCATTACCTCGCGCTCGACAAAATGACCCACATGGCTGTCTCGCACAGTCCGGCATTTCCCGATCGTCCCAGTCTTTCCAACCTGATACAGCACGCCATCGCCACCCAGGCTCGCTGGGTAACCAAGCGTGACATTCGGCACCTCGGTTTTGCCTATCGCATCGACTTCGAGACGAGTGGCATCGCCTTGTTCTGCAAAAACAACGAGGCCCGGCAAAAGATCGGAGACTTGCTCGGGGCAAACGAGGAACAGCGGGTATTCCACTGCCTCGTCCATGGCACTCCGAGGGAGGAGTCGTTTGAGGTCGAAGCCAAGATCGGCTGGGTGCCGGGTCGCCCTGAAATCATGCAAGCCGGCAAGCAAGGCAAACAGGCCCGAACCCGGTTCGAGATCATCGAGAGGTTTGCCGGTATCACGCTGCTCAAGTGCCTGCCAGACACCGACAGAAAACAACAGATTCGCTCCCACTTGCAGCATGCCGGCCTCTCACCTGTGGGCGACGACTGCTACGGCGGAGAGCATCTTATGCTGTCAAAAATAAAGCGCAATTACCGCCCGCGACGTGACGGCACTGAGCAACCCCTCATCGGCCGTACAGCGTTACATTACAGCAAGCTCAACTTCACGCATCCGATGACCTGCGAGCCGGTCGGAATCGAGTCGCCCTTGGCCAAGGACATTCAGGTCGCGTTAAAGTACCTCCGCAAATACGCCCCGACCCGGAATGGGTCTCACGACTCATGAGCAGCACGACCACTTGTTCACTGCGTCTGGTTTTGCTGCTTAGCCTGCCCAGTGTTGAGCCGTTGTCTTTGCTTGGGCGAGGTGCTTGATTTGAGCGCTGCCGAATAGGCTTCCAAGGCTGCTTCCGCCTGTCCGGATGCAGCCAGTAACTCGCCGAGTTTTTCGAGCAATACCGCGCTACCCTTGGTTTCGGGCAACTGCTGCAAATACTCAATTGCCGCCTTGGGCGGAGCGCCGGAGGCCAGCCCTTGGTTCACCGACAGCAGATGAAACCACTCCAGCATAGGGCTCTTTTGTTGAACCAATTCAGCTTTGACCTGCTCCGGCGATTTGCCAAAAGGGCGGTAAAGCGGGTCGCCGACAAACACAGTCTGCCACGACAACGCGCGCGTCGCCGCATAACCGGCTTCACCGAAAGTGAAGCCGTTCTGGATAAGGCGCGAAAAAAACAACGGTTGATCCGGCGTCAACTCAAGGTACGGTTCGTAAACCGTTCCGAATGTGGCTGTGACACCCTTGTTAATGAACGGCCCAATCCAGCGCGCATGCGCGTCACGGATCATCGACCCGTTGAACGAGTGCAAATGATACGCGATCGCCCCGGGCATGAACTCAACCGTCGACTCAGCAAAAACGCCCTCAACATTGATCCCGTACCAGCCGGCGTAAAAAGCGATGTGACTTGCAGGGAAACCGACCGGCAGAGTCTCCGGCTTCTCATCGACAACCGTGGAGAATCCGCTGCGCTGCATGATCTCGGCGACCTTCCGCAACCGGTCATCGCCAACCTTGAATTGACCGACTGAAATTCCCCGCAAGTCGATGTAGGCGCGGCCCCAAAGCCCGTTGGCTTCGGCAGCGATGGCCCGGTCAACCAAGCGCTTGGCCAATTCGGCGGAGGGGCCGTCGAGTCGAGCCACCATCAGTACGCCGCTGGCGGGAGAGATTTGCTTGCCATCCGCCTGCTGGAAGACCGGATTGATGACGATACCATAACGTTTTGGCGCTTCGCCAAGCTGCGGCAGCATGGCTAGCTCGCTATCCACCGAAGCCTCATTTCGTCGCAGCGGAGCGGCCGCTTGGCTGCGGCCCTCCTCGTTCAACGCGTCATCCTTATCCACTCGTATCGGCACCCCCCAGCACAGCACGAGGTAGCGGATCGATGCTGTTTTGCCGTCGAGCAACTTGCGCTTGGCCAACTCGGCGGCCAACGGTTGCTCGAGTTTTGTTGTGAACTCCCGCCGCGAAATGGTGTGCCCGTCCGATAACGGTAACCCAATGAGATGCCCCGCCGGGACGCCGCGCAACTTGGCGTAATGTTGGGCAACAGCCTCCGACTTTGGCAGCTTGCTATTGAACAGCACGGCCACACTTTTCCCTTGGCCAAGCGCGGCGCACTGGGCCAGGGCAATAACGGTTATCGAAGTCAGCAGTAGCTTCATGTCATGCAGAACTTCATTCCATCGTAGGCAAACCGTACGCCGTTGGGCAACTCCACCTCGTCACGGTCATGGTCGTAAAAATCCGTCAAATGGGAAAGGAGCGTTTCGTCGGCGGCGATACGGCGAGCGGTGGCGAGTGCCTCGTCGAGTGTCATGTGCGTCGGATGCTCATGTGGGCGCAGCGCGTCAAGCACGACAATCTGCACGCCCTTGGCCGCCTCGACGGCCGCCGGTAAAACCTCCTTGCAGTCGTTGTAATATGCCAGGCGCTTGACGTTGTTCTGCTCGAACAAAAAGCCGAGCGAACCCATCCCGCCGTGCGGCTGCTTAAAGGGAGTGATCCGCAAATCGCCCAAAGCGAGCGGGCCTTCGATGAGGTGTGGTTCCGGCTTGAAATAACCTCGGTGCATCGGCCCCTCGAACGCATATTGAAAGACCCGCCGCAGGTCGCGCATCGTCTTATCGTCGGCATAAATAGGCAGTGCCCGGTGCCCGTTGATGGCGCAAAACCGGCGGCAATCATCCAGCCCCATGACATGATCCGCATGCGAATGGGTGAACAGTATGGCGTCGACGTGGCGAATCCCCTCCCGCAGCACCTGCGTCCGCAGATCCGGGGTCGAATCAATAAGCAGCCGGATTTCGCTCGTCTCGATGTAGACCGACGAGCGTGTCCGATGGTTTTTTGGGTTCGCCAAAAAGTCTGGCGGATAGTCGGCCCCTATGATCGGAACGCCCTGCGACGTGCAGGAACCGAGGATTGTCAGATTGAATTTCACTGCGTTTTGTTTTGCCTCCGTCGCGATCTGTTTCCACATTGACCGCGTCCGGCGCCTGCTGACCGATCTCCGAATCAAAAACCTCGCCCTCGTCAACGACTTGGCCATTCAGTTTGGCCCGGGCTATAACTCGATCACCGGCGAGACAGGCGCGGGCAAGTCAATCCTCATCGGTGCACTTGGCCTCGTGCTCGGCGAGCGGGCCGACCGCACCCTCATCCGGGACGGCGACGACCACTGCTCGGTAGAGGCAATAATCGAGGTCGCCGCCCTTGGCAAAGCATTTCACCTGCACCTTGACCAAAACGGCATCGAGCCGTGTGCGGAGAATCAACTCTTCCTCAAGCGCAGTTTTTCGGCCTCCGGCGCCAACCGGCAGTTCGTCAACGGCTCGCCGACCACGCTCAACGTGCTCGCTTCCATCGGGGAATGGCTCGTGGACATCCACGGCCCGCACGAACACCAGTCGCTGCTCAAGGCCGCGCGGCAACTCGATATTCTCGACGCTTACGGCGGGCTAGAAAAACAGAGGACCGACTTCGCTGCACTCGTCGATCTGCGGTCCGGCTTGGCCGCGCAGAAAGCCGAGTTGATCGTCGACGAGGATGCGTACGCGCGCGAGCTGGATTTGCTGCGCTTTCAAGTCAGCGAGATCGAGACCGCCAAACTCAAGTCGGCAGAGGAGCCCGAACTCGAGCAGGCGTTTCAGCGGGCAATCCACTCCGCACGCTTGGCCGAGTTGAGCGCCGAGGCACTCCAGCTCATCGACAGCGGCGAACCCAGCGTAACCGACTTATCCTCCGCGCTTGGGCGCGCGCTACAGGAGATGGCCGGGATCGATGCTGAGGCGGAGTCTCTTCTCGTCGATCAAACTGCGATCAGTGGGCAGTTAGCTGACTTGGGTGCGGCGGTTGCAGATTACGCAGAGCGACTGAGTCTCGACCCGGCGCAAATGAAGCTGGTCGAGGAACGGTATAACCTCGTGCAGACACTCAAGCGAAAATACGGCTCGTCCTTGACTAAGGTGATCGCATTCGGTGACAACGCAAGCAAGCGCTTGGCCGTACTAGAGGGGCGCGACGAGGAACTGGCCCGATTGAACACGGAAGCGGCTAAGCTCGACGAGCGAATACAAACGCTTGGCCAAGCGCTGAGCGCTGCTCGAAAGGCAATCGCACCCAAGCTCGTCAAGGAGGCGGAACGTCAGTTGAACGACTTGGGCTTTTTGCAGTCCCGCTTCGACGTGGAAATCATCGACCCCAGCGAGCTTGGCCAAGCGGAGGCGACTGTGTCGCGAACCGGTTTTGACCAAATCGAGTTTCTGTTCGCACCGAATCCCGGCGAGCCGTTTAAGCCGCTCAAGGCCATCGCCTCGTCCGGTGAAATGGCGCGGGTGATGTTGGCGCTCAAGACCGTGCTCGCCACGCAGGACAGTATTCCGATTCTCGTCTTCGACGAGGTGGACGCGAACCTCGGCGGCGAGACCGCCGGGGTGGTCGGTAAAAAAATGAAACAAATCGGGGCCAATCGCCAAGTGCTCTGTATCACGCATTTGGCCCCTGTGGCAGCGGCGGGGCACCGGCACTACCTCGTATCGAAAGAGGTCGTCGAGGGCAGAACTCTAACTCGTGTCACCCAACTCGACGACGAAAGTCGGGTGAAGGAGTTGACCCGGATGCTCGGTGGCGGAGGCGCTGCCGCCCGCCAACATGCCGAGGAACTGCTTTCTTGATGAAATCCTATTTCCAAATCCAAAATAAATTCCAAATTGGGAAACAATATTCTTCCCTAATCCGTTAAATCCCTCCCATTCAAGCTGATTCCTTCAAAAAACGCTTTTATAGTTTGGTTGAATACCGTAGGCTCCGCGCTCCCGTGAATCGCGCGGGGGGATTCCCCTTTCAATGAACAGTTATGACATAGCCGTTATTGGCGGCGACGGCACAGGCCCGGAGGTCACCCGGGAAAACATCAAGGTGCTCGATGCCGCCGGGCAGAAGTTCGGCTTCAAGCTCAATTACACCGAGTTCGACTTTGGCGGCGAACGCTACATGCGTACCAACGAGGCGTTGCCCGACAGTGCGGCGGATGACTTGCGGCAGTTCCCGTCCATCCTGCTCGGGGCGATTGGGCATCCCGACGTCAAGCCGGGCATCCTCGAGAAGGGCATCCTGTTGCGCCTTCGCTTCGAACTCGAGCAATACATCAATCTTCGCCCAGTCAAGTTGTTCGACGAACGGTTCTGCCCTCTGAAGGGTAAAAAAGCCGAGGACATCGATTTTGTTGTCGTGCGCGAAAACAATGAGGGTTTGTACACCGGTTCCGGCGGGTTTGTATTTAAGGGCACGCCGCACGAGATCGCCATCCAGGAAAGCGTGAACACCCGGCGCGGTGTCGAGCGCTGCCTGCGGTACGCCTTTGAGTACACGCGCAAGCGCAACAAGCGCAAGAACCTCACACTCTGCGGCAAGACCAACGTGCTGACGTATGCTTTCGACCTGTGGGAACGCGCGTTCCACGAGATAGGCGATGCCGACTACAGCGACATCAAGCGCGACTACGCCCACGTTGATGCCACCACGATGTGGTTCGTGAAAAACCCGGAGTGGTTCGACGTCATCGTGACCGACAACATGTTCGGTGACATCATTACCGACCTTGGAGCAATGTTGCAGGGTGGCATGGGCATCGCCGCCGGCGGCAACCTCAACCCCGAAGGTACCAGCATGTTCGAGCCAATCGGCGGGAGCGCCCCGAAGTACACCGGCCAAAACGTGATCAACCCGCTGGCCGCAATCTGCTCCGGCGCGCTCATGCTCGAGACAATCGGCGAAGACGATGCGGCTAAGGCCATCGAAGATACCGTCATCAGCGTCACCCGCGAAAAAATCAAGGACTTGGGCGCCGGCCGCATGGGCTACTCCACCACAGAAGTCGGCGACTTGGTAGCCTCGGCCCTGTAGGTTCAAGCACCAAACAATTCCAAGGGCCGGCATATTACCGGCTCTTTTTTGTGGCCTTGACCAAGCGGGGTTGCGTCTTGGCCAAGCGGCTCTTATGCTGCCGCCGCCCCTTGGCTGATAGACCAAACGTAATCTCATGGAAAATACCGGTACATTTTTGACAACGCTGGATTTTGTCGTTTTCTTCGCCTCCCTACTTGGAGTCATGGGGCTTGGCCTCTGGGCCGGGCGCAATGAATCCAGCTCGAAGGATTACTTCTTGGCAGGCCGAAATGTCCGATGGTGGGGTGTGGCCGGCTCCATTTTCGGGTCGAACATTTCGGCCAACCACATGGTCGGAATGATGGGAGTCGGCTTCACGCTGGGCTTCGCCGAAAGCCATTTTGAGATTACCGCCATCGCCGGGTTATTGCTCCTGTGCTACTGCTTTTTGCCGGTCTACCGCAAACTCAATATCTACACGCTTAGCGATTATTTGAGTCGCCGTTATGACGACAAGAGCCGGGTTGCTTATTCTGTCATCATGGTTTTGATTATTACAATGGTCATGATGCTGCCCGCGTTTTATATCGGATCGAGGTCGGTGAACTTTTTGATGGTTGATCAGGGGCACATCAACGAAGTGCTCAAGGCCAGCGCGGGCGGCGAGGCGCAGACTATTGAAATTGACAAGACCTACTACATCCTCGGCGTGCTGATCATGGCACTTGTGACCGGCGTGTACACGATCGTCGGGGGGCTAAAGGCCGTTATTGTGACGGATGTTTTACAGTCGGTTCTCATGTTGGTCGGGGCACTGATCGTGGCTTGGTTCACATTTAACAGCGTTGAGATTGGCGGTTGGGACGGCATGCGCGCGTTGGACGCCAAGGGCAAGGACTTAGTGCATCTGTATTTGCCTTCGGATCACCCGCAGCGGCCGTGGACCGGGATGCTCAGCGGGCTGATGGTGCTACATTTTTACTACTGGGGCGCGAATCAATTCATCGTGCAGCGGGCGCTGGCGGCGAAAACCGATAAGGAGGCGCGGGTGGGAATTATCACCGCCGGGTTTGTTAAGTTGCTAATACCGTTTATCTCTATCGGCACCGGCATCGCGGCGTACTACGTTTTCGCCGAAAGAATGCCGGGGGTACAGGTGGACGGCGACACGGCTTTCCCTCTTCTCTTGCGCGAAGTGGTCGCCCCGGCAGGCATTGCCGGCTTGGTCGGTTTGGTTGCGGCCGGCTTGATCGGGGCGATCCTGTCTAGTGTCGATTCGATGATGAACTCAGCCGCGACGCTGATAACATTCGATTTTTACAAACGATTCGTCAACCCGGAGGCCACCGACAAGCAATTGATCCGGATGGGGCGGGTGCTGATCGGCGTAATGGTGATCGGGTGCGCTCTGTTGACGATCATCGTGTTCGACCCGAACACGAAGCAACTCTTTTTCACCTACGTCGCATCGCATCAGTCAAAGCTGGTTGGCGGCGTGGTGGTTGCTTTTGCTGTCGGTATGCTGTGGAAGGGGGCGACGGCGGCCGGCGGCTTTGCGTCGATCATCACCGGCGTGGTAGTTTCTTATGCGGTAGTTCCCGTTTACGAAGTGACGCTCGGAAAGACCGAGTTTTTCTCCGGCATGTTCGGAGCGAGTCTGAACTTCTTCCACGGAGTATTCGTCGCTGCAATTCTCGCTACCTTGGCCAATGTCATCGTCAGTAAAATAACACAAGCCGATGAACAAAAATCCAACCTGACCTTCGTCGGGCTGGGCGTGTTCACAAGGGCCAGCCTGAGAGCCTTGATTACCAAGGTGGTGCTGTCTCTGTTGGCTTATGCGCTGCTTGGCTTTTTTATGTGGCGGGAAATCGCGTCACCCTTGGTGGCGGCGTTAATCGGGGCAGCTTGGACATGGGCCATGTTCATCAGCGCCGCGCTCAAAAACCCGACAGGCAGCCTCCTCAAAGACGATAAACTCTGGGGCGGCCTGCTCGCGGCCTGTGCCGTCTTCATGCTGTTTTATTTCAAGTAAACCAAGCTGCCTGCCAAGCGCTATGCGAACAGGGCTTTCATCCGGGCCAAACCGGTAGAGATGACTTCGAGTGGGTCTTGCTCCCAGAGTTCGGCGTTGAACAGTTCGAGGCTAACCGTTTTGTCGTAGCCTTTTTCCTTGAGCACGGCGATCTCTGCGGCGAGGTCGATCTGTCCCTCGCCGATCATCACCCGGTCGGGATCGGTTTGTGTCGTGGATGCCTTGCC
>PVBE011698271.1_pt1 | contig 31205 bp, 22 predicted proteins | sample 1631181 | NCBI WGS metagenome assembly PVBE01 (sample SAMN08397723, study PRJNA350692) | Marine metagenome, whole genome shotgun sequencing project. | isolation source: water | place: Pacific Ocean | collected 2012-04
CGTGATCGTACTTTTCCTCTTCCTGCGTCTGCAGGGCGAAGAGGGGGAGGAGCGCGGCCAGAAGAGGAAGGGTCATCATCACCCCCTATGAACACTCCGATCCCCGAACTGTTTCGGGTCGATTCAAGAATTTCCGATTTCCGACCAACCCATCCCTTTTACGTCAAAGGATTAAGGGATGAGTTGTGAAAGATACCGGTTCCGCTGGGGAGATCTGCGCCGCTAATTCGTGGCAGAGACCGGTTCAAGCTGATCGAGCCAGTAGGCCTCGTCGTTTCTCTTGCAGATGAAGAAGCGTCCGAGGTCTTTCATGTACTTGGCCTGGTGGTAGCGGAGATAGATGTTTTCTTCGTCCACCGCCAATATTTCGACCTTGCCCGTCTCGTGGGACATGCAGTAGCGGGCACGCCGGGCCAGTCCCGAGCCGCGCCGGATGGCTTCCTGGAAGATTTCCCACCCCTTGACCATGGGGACCTCGTATGGCTCGTTTCCTTCGGTCGGCCGACCCTGGAAGAGGTAATAGGGCGGACAGCCGATGTACGAGAGTTTCGAATACATTTCCGCCAGCACCTTCGGGTCGTCGTTGATCCCCTTGATGAGGGGGCACTGGTTGACGCAGATCACCCCGTTCTTGATGAAGGAATCGATTCCCTCGACGGCGAGGTCGGTCAGTTCTCTCGGATGGTCGAAATGGGCCATCAGGTAGATTCGCTGTTGGGGCCTGGAGTATTTCCGGAGGGTCGCCTGAAGATCTTGGTCCTTCAGGATCCGGGTCGGATCGAATGCGGGTATTTTGCTGCCGAACCGGATGATTTTCACATGGGGGATTCCCCGAAGTTCCTCCAGGATCTCCGTTATCCGACGGGTGCTCATCAGGAGAGGGTCTCCCCCTGTCAGGAGCACGTTCGTGACTTCAGGATGTTCCGAGATGTATTTCAGGCCTGCCGAGATGTCGTTGGTGACTTCGTCGTTATCGTCCATGAAGAGCCGTTTCCGGAAGCAATACCGGCAATAGGCTCCGCAGACCTCGTTGCAGAGGAGGAGAACTGTATCGGTGTACTTGTGCTGAACCCCCCGGGCCACGGTGACCGCCTGCTCGTTGCTGGCGTCAAGCTTGCCCCAGTCGTTCAATTCTTCTTCGCGGGGGATGATCAACTGCTTGATGGGATCCTGGGGGTCCTCCCAGTTGATCAGGTCGAGGTAGTAATCATTGGCCCGGAAAACGTACTTTTCAGCCACTTTTTTGAGCTTTTCACGCTATTCTTCCGGGATATTCTCGATCTGCTCTATTTTCCGGATATATTTGACCTTCCTCTTGTAGGCCTTTTCTCCGTTGGAGCGGTCTTGGCCGTTGGTCGGCCGGACCTGCGGAAAAACCACTAATTTTGGTTCGCTCAAATCACACCTCCTTGGTCGGATTTTCGGTCTGGGACGTACGGCCCAAGGTCCCTGTTCAGGGGCGGGAAGCATACCAAATTGGGCCAGCCTTGAAAAGCCTTCTCAGGACGGTTTCCCGGCTCCTGACTACCTACTATGGCCGCTCTCTAACGGAATTCTGGGTTCGGAGGCGGATTCCTGGGGCCACAAAATTGCCCATTTTCCCCCTATTATTCAGTCGATTCTCCCGGAATTGCACCCAGATGGGGTAAGAAAAGGAGGCATACCGTGGGCAAAACAACATCTTGTATCCTGGTCCTGGGCATGGCGCTGACCGGATGTGTCGAGAGTGGAAAAAATGGAATGGAAACGACCCCGAGCGCGGTATCCGGGGCTCCGTCCGGTCCCCTGTTTTCTCCCTTCCAGGAGCCCCTCCTCATGGCGGGCGCGAAGGAGGCCACCATTGAGACGGGAGACCTCGATCTTGATGGAGATCTCGATATCGTCGTGACCGACGACTTCTTTCCGGGCATCCGGATCTGGCAGAACATCGATAATACCGACTACATCCACATGCCGGTGGTCGGATTGGACGACCCCCTGAACCCCACCCTCGGTTGGGATACCACGACCTTCGCCCTGGGCGATCTTGACGGGGATGGAGACCTGGACCTGGTCCAGGGCCGGACCACCGAGAGTCGCGTCTGGTTCAACCAGGGGAACCTCCTGTTCAAGGATTCGGGCCAGTCCCTCAAGGTGCACCCCTACCTGGGGACCTTCCCCACGAAGGCGATTGAAATCGCGGACATGGACGGGGACGGCGACCTGGACATCGTCAACGGAGCCATGTGCCAGGTCTGGTTCAACGACGGGACCGGATTGTTCAAGAGCGGCTCCCAGTTCATCGGCCTCGATGTCGCCACGGCGATCGAAGCGGGGGACCTGGACGGGGACGGCGATGTCGACCTGGTGGTGGTCAATCCCGGCAAGGGGATTTTTGCCTACCGGAACGACGGAACGGGGACCTTTGATTACGCCATTCGCCAGGCGCTTGCGGTTCCCGAACCGGACGCGATGGAACTGGCCGACCTGGACGGCGACGGGGATCTCGACCTGGTCGGCCGGTCGACCGACGTGCCGATCTGGAGCCTTCTCAACGACGACAACGGGCTCGAAATCTTCGGCCCGATGAACTTTGCACTGCTTGAGAGTGAAACCGGTTGCGGCGTCACGGTCGCGGATTTCAACGGCGACGGAAAGCATGACCTTCTGCAGGCACGCTCCCAGAATTCGGTTTTCCGGGGCTACGGAGGCTCCAGCTATCTTGCGCAGGAAAACATGCCGTACTTCACGGGGCCACTGGTGAAGGTGGTGGACATCGACGGGGACGGGGACCGGGATTTCATTTCCGAGAAGATCTGGTTCCGGGATTAAGAGGCGATCGTCCTCATCAGGAAGCGCCCCAGCACGAGGGCACCCAGGCAGAGGAGAACGCTCGCCATCACGTTCACGAGAGCGAAGATCCAGCGACCGCTCTGGGCCAGGCGAATCGTCTCCATGCTGAAGGCGGAAAACGTGGTCATGGCGCCGAGCACGCCGACCATGAGGAACCCCCTTGTCGCGGGGGTGAAGAATTCCCGTTCCTGGACGAGGTAGAGAAGGATTCCCATCAGGAAGCATCCCACGACGTTCGTCACGAGGATTCCAAGAGGGAATGGGCTGGAAGATCCCCGTTGAATCCATGACGTGATCCCGTGGCGGGCGATGGCGCCGAGGAATCCCCCCAGGCCGATCGCGAGCAAATTTGCCATGGCTGCCTCCGTTCCGTCATCCCCTTGACGACTCCAAGTTTGGGGGAGAGAATAACATTGTGGAGGTCCTGATGAAAACATTGATCATTGGCGCGAACGGACAAATCGGAAGACACCTGGTCGGGATGCTGGCGGAAAGTGACCATGGAGTCCGGGCTATGGTGCGGGATCCCCTGCACGCGGTGACGATGGAGTCGAAGGGAGCGGAGGTCGTGATCGCCGACCTGGAGAAAGATTTCCGGCACGCCCTGGAAGGTTGTGATGCGCTTGTCTTCACCGCCGGCTCGGGTGGCCATACCGGTGCGGACAAGACAATCATCGTGGATCTTTACGGCGCGTTGAAAACGATCGACGCGGCGCGCGACCTGGGGGTGAAGCGGTTCGTGATGGTCAGTTCCATGGGAACCGAAGATCCGGAAAAGGGGCGGGACGGCATGCGCCACTATTTCATCGCCAAGCGGATCGCCGACGATCGCCTGGTGTCGAGCAAACTCGATTACACCATTGTCCGGCCCGGTCGGCTCACCAACGACGAGGGAACGGGCCGGATCTGGACCGGGGAAGGGGAGAGGCAGAAACAGGTTCCGCGTATCGACGTTGCGGCGACGATCGTCGCGCTCCTTGACCAGGGTAACACGGTCCGAAAAATATTCCCGCTCCTCTCCGGGGAGAATCCGATCGAGGACGCGTTGAAGTCGATGTAGATCTTCCGGTTACGCCCGGATATCGATCGAGCGGCCGAGGTGTGTCCTGATGCCGCGGTACCGGGTGTTTACCGGCCGAACGGAGGCGAGGCGAACCCTTCCTCCCCGGCGGATTTTTCCGATGATGCCCTTGATACCGGAGCTTCGTCCACGGATGCCGGAAAGCGCTCCCGTCCTTTTCCTCATCAGGGAGGAAAAGCCACGGGCCTGACTCAACAGGCCGGATCCGGATATAGGCTTGATTCCCATACGTCTACGCTATAGCCAGTGTATACCATTATCTATTATCGGCAAGACCTACAGCCTTTCTGGACGGAATTCGGTGGGGAGAATAAGAGGCTTGGAAACGCCCTACAGGGGCTCAAAACCGGTCTTTTCCCAAAGCCTCCGGTAGAGCGGGAGTAGTTTAAATTGAGAATCCCACGAACGCCCCCGGACATCTCCGGCGCTGGAAGTTTTGGAGTCCAACCGGGTCGCGAGAAGGTCGTAGGGAAGGATGTGCGCCCGGGTTTTTCCAAGCCGTTCGCTCTCGATCTTGGACGCGAATTCGTCGTTGATCCCGCCAAGGATCCGGTCGAACCGGACGCCGATTTCGGCTGATTCGAGGCCGGCCGGAGGGTGCGCTCCGGGATGGGCGACCACCAGGCGGTAGAAGGGTACTTTTTCCCCCTCCGGTTGGGAAGGGATGCAGGTGAGGTGCAGGTCCGCCAGGGCGGGCATCTCTCCACGGAGTTTTTCATAGGTATCCATCACCTGTTCGCCGGTCAGTTTCTCCCCGGTGAACGAAAAGGCGAGTCCCCGCCTCCGAAGAAAGTGCAGGTCGGGCAGTCCTTTCCAGAGCCGCTTGCAGAGGAAAAGGTCCCCGGTCTGGTAGCGGAGGAGTCCGTACGGATCGCTCACCACCATCGCGTAGACCCCTCCCGGTTCCAGTTTCCACGGGGGAAGCAGGTTGCCGGGACGATCCTCCACGCCCTCCGGGATGAACTCGTAGAGGACGTGCGCGGCGATCGGGAGAAAATAGATTTCTTCCTTCTCGAACACGTTGAGCGTCTCGACCGATTCCGTGGACATGGAGTACATCGGGATCAATTGCGCGCGATCTTCCGGGAGGAACGCCTTGATCTGCTCGAGGAAGGGGCGGACGTACCCTCCGTCCCAGCAGCAATATTTTTGGAGTCCGGGGAAGATCTCCCCGATGGGGGGGCGCGTGGCGGATTCCGCGATCCGGTCGAACCGTCGCTTCCATCCGGTTCCCACAACCCGCCTGGCCACGCGGATGACGGCGGGGGGGAACTTGCCGGGCGTCCGGACGAAATCGCGGACAAGGCGGGAACTCTCTTTCCATTCCTCGTCGAGGGAGGTGAGGAACTGGGCGAGCGTGGAAGGGTTCGTGCTGTAGACGAGGCCCGGGTCGGAAAGGGTCATCAGCCAGAATCGGACGGCGGTCGGGCCGTATTCCCGCGTCAGTTCCCGGATGCACGAATCCCGCAGGTATTTCCCGGGCATCAAGAGACCGACGAGGTAGTGCGATCCCTTTCCCTGGTCTCCCAAGATGAGCGCGGTGAGGGAATCGTCCTCCTTCAGGCTGGCGAGAATGAACATCCCCATTCGCCGGACAGGATTGGCGAGCGTCATCCTGCTGGCGACGGAGAGGGATCCTCGTCGGAGGATCGTGAGGCGGTTCGGGGGGAAGGCGATCTTCTTCGGTTTGTCCGTAGATCCGGATGTGTAGGCGAACCGGGTTCCCGGGGTCCGCGCGGCGAATTCCTCGATCCGTTCCTGCACGGTTTCGCCCCACGGGTGAATCGGGGTTTCCGGGCCGACGCTGTACCTCTGCTTAAGCGCTTCCTGCGCGCGCGGATGGCGGCGAACCTGCCGGCGGACGCGGAAGCGGAAGAAGAGCCCGATGAGCCACAGGTTGATCCGGACCCATTTCCGCACGACCTCGTTCCGAAACGTTGCCCATCCCGCATTCATTGCGCAAGACGATACTCGAACCACTTTCCCTCCGCAACGCACATAAATGCATAAATAGTAATGTCCCCATTTATGCATTTATGGGTTAGGACGGGGGGATGCATGTAACGCGGGGACGGTCGAAGAGTTTTGATCCGGCGCGGGTGGTCGATCCGGACCACCGGGGCGGGGTCGCATGGGGCCAGTTCAACGAGAGTTTCGAGCGTCTGCAAAAGACCCCATGGAGGCGCGTCAACGAGGGGAAGTCCCACGGATTTATTATGCGGATGCTGCGCCTCGCCCTGGCATACAGAATCCAGAAGGGGGACGCGATTCTCGATTTCATGGGAAAAGCCCGGGCGTTTTCGCAGTGTCCGATCCCGCGCGATCCGAACATCGTCTTTTTCGGCGCGGAGGTGGGGTGGGAGGCGCTTCTCCTGCAGGCGCTTTTCGGGGACGGGGGGAAGGTGGTCCTGATCGACAACGATCCCGCCGCGTACGACCGTTTTCTTCACGCTCCCACCGAGATGCGTACCCGTGCTCCGCGCGGATTTCCTTCCCCGGAACTGGTGATCCGGAGGGACGCTTCCCGGATCGAGTATCTCCGGGAGGATTTCTTCGACGTGGAAAGGTCCGGCGAGTTCGACGTGGGCGTGGACTGGGGATTATTGGAACACTTCGGGGACGACCGGAAGCTCGCCGTCATGAAGAAGTTCCGTTCCTTCCTCAAGCCGGGGGGCCTGCAATTGTCGAGTTGTCCCCGGAACTCGCTGGGTGTGCGACTTTTCTACCACGCTTTCCGGGACGAAATGAATTTCGGCTACCGGGAACTGATGTCGCTGAAGGAATTCCGCGTCCATCTCGAGGCGGGGGGATACGAGATCCTGCATATGGGAACGCTTCCCGCGCACAACATCGTCGTTTCCCGCTCCGGTCAATCCGACCCGAGCAATTGACGGATCTTTCTTCCCGGCACCGTCTGTCGAATCACCATCTGCAACTGGCCTTCCGGGGCTTTTCCCGTGGCGTGGGGTTCGGAATAAATCGAGCGGGTGGATTTCACGACGGCGATGACGTTGCCGTTCCTGTTCACGATGGGCGCTCCGCTTGAACCCCGCGCGTAGGGAGCCGTCACGTTCACGACCACGCCCCTGCCCCGGCGATGGGTGATCCGGGAGACGGTCCCCTGTGTGAAGACCCAGAAGTGCTGGGCCGGATGACTGAGAACGAAGACGGGTTCTCCGGTGCCGGGAAGGGTCCTGGCCAGGGGGAGGGGCGTGAGCGGTTCTCCCTGCACGCGAAGGATGGCGAGGTCGGCATCCTCGTCCGTGAAGAGAATTTTCCGGAAAGAATGTCCTTTTCCGCGAAAATCGACGGCGACCGCGGCGGTTCCGCCTTTCTCGACGACGTGATGATTCGTGGCAATCACGTCCGGGGCGATGGCGAAGGCGGATGCGGTTCTCAAATGGTTTCGGGTGCATCGATCGCACTTGTACCGGATGGCGATGATCAGGGTACTCTTCAGGAGTTTCTCGTAGACTCCTGTGGAATCAAGTTTGCCGGTTCCGGGGGGGATCGTCTCCACGTCCGCGTCTTCATCCGGTCTCTCCTTGAGCAGGGTGTCGAGGCTCCGGTATCCCTTCTCCTTCTCCGCCGCTCCGAGCGCACGGTTCAGGGACCTCTTGATCTTGTCGTCGTCGATGAGGTTTTCCGTATCCTGTCCGAGGAGGATCGAGGCTACGAGAACCAGTGGTGCGAAACTCAAAGCAATCTCCCTTCGTACCGATCTGGGAATGATACCATGAGTCTCCTTCGAAAGAGAAGCCTCTTACCGCCGTATCGCATCGGCGAACCGGCGGGCATTTTCGGTGATCACGTCGAAGCGGCCCGCCTTCATCGCCTCCGGGTCGAGAACTTCCCGGCCCACGCCGACGGCGAACACCCCGGCTTCGAAAAATTCCGGCAGGTTCCCGAGGGAGACCCCGTTCGTGGGAAGAAGCGGAATATGGGGGAGGGGGCCCCGGACAGCGCGGATGAAGCCCGGTCCGCCCAGTTGACCGACCGGGAAGACCTTGACGACTTCCGATCCGCGCGCGTGGGCCTGCACGATTTCCGAGGGAGTGGAGGCTCCCGGCACGAAAAAGAGGCCCGCTTCCTTCGCCGCCGGGACGACAGCCGGATCGGAGACGGGGGAAAGCCCGAATCTTCCCCCGGCGTCGACCACCCGCGAGACGTCCTCCGGTCGGAGCATGGTTCCCGCGCCCACCACGGCGCGGGGATCGTCCGCGAGTTCGTTGATGATCTCCAGCGCGCCCGGCGTCGTCAGGGTGACCTCGATGATTTTCAAGCCGCCGTCCAGCACGGCCCGTGCGGATCGGATCGCAAGATCCGCATCGTCGCAACGGATACAGATTACCACGGGACTTTCCCGGATTTCTTTCATGTTTCCGCGAGTATACCACACTCCGGTGGAAGAGGAGGCTCAGGATTGATCGGACATCGCCTGTATCTGGTCGAGGGTGTTTTTCAGCAGGGGCAGGTCGAAGCGGGGAAAGGGAAAGCAGTCGTACGTGATCCTCCGTTCGTACCGCCTCTCCTCTTCGGGCCAGTCGGGGGGAATGGGTACGCCGTGCCCCACCTCCTCCTCGAAGGCGAGCAGGGTTTTTCCGTTTTCGTCCTGGATCGCCAGGGAGAGGACCGGTTTCCGGAGGCGAACCAGGTGACCCAGGAGCATCACCGGTTGGCGGTGCTTCCACCAGGAGTGGACGGTGCGAAGGGGGAAGGGAATCTTCCGCGTCTTTCCCCCCGGGTTCTGAAGGTACAGGAACTGGTTTCCTTCCCCGTCCCTCACGACCCGGACCGTCACGCGAATGTACCAGAGATAACTGACGTATCCGAGCAGGAGCGATACGGACCCGAAGGACAAAACCGGAACGAGGGGGAAAGAGGCATCTCCCGGAACGAACGTGGTGGCGATCATGCCGCAGAAGGAGAGCGAGGAGAGAAGGAAGAGGATCGTGGCGGGCCACATCTGTTTTCGGCGGATCGCTTTCGCCGAAAACCAGTCGCGGGGCTCCGGGGACGGGGACGGGGGCGCGGGGAGATCCTTCATCTCTGCGCCACAGGAGGGACAGGCACCGTCCCGCGGATTTACCCGGAGTTCGCACTCGGGGCAGGAAACGCTCGACATGCCCTATATTGTTCCCCCACGGCTCCTCCAGCGCCAGAATCATTTTGTTCCCCGCACCTTCTCCCCGTATGATTCGGAAGGATGATCACGGTTCTACTGGACGGGGATGGCGGCGTCTCCTTCGCCGACAAGGTCGATCCGGTTCCCGCGGCCGGGGAGGCGTTGGTGCGCGTTCTCAAGGCGGGAATCTGTTCCACCGACCTGGAATTGAAACGGGGATACATGGAGTTTCGCGGCATCCCCGGGCACGAGTTCGTGGGGGTGGTGGAGTCGTGCGATTCCCGGCCGGACCTGGTGGGCCGGAGGGTTGTCTCCGAAATCAACGTCGCCTGCCGGGAGTGCGATCTTTGCCGTCGCGAACTGGAACGACATTGCCGGAATCGCTCGGTGCTGGGAATCCTCGGCCGTCCCGGCGCCTTCGCGGAACTTCTCAGCATGCCCGTCCGGAATCTCCACGCGGTGCCCGACGCGATTCCCGACGACCGCGCGCTCTTCGTGGAGCCGGTGGCGGCGGCATTTGAAATTCTCGAGCAGGTGGAGGTCCTCCTCGGCGACTCGATCCTGGTCATCGGCGACGGCCGCCTCGGCTCGTTGTGCGCCCGCGTACTTCATCGCACGGGAGCACGGGTGTCGGTTCTCGGAAAGCATGAACGGAAACAGGAACCGTTGCGGAAAGACGGGATTTCGACGCTGGACCCGAAGGGGCAACCGGAGAAAAGCTTCGACATCGTGGTGGAGGCGAGCGGCTCACCCGGAGGATTGGAGAGGGCGCTCTGGTGGGTCCGTCCCCGGGGAACGGTCGTTCTGAAAACCACCTGCGTGGGGAAGCACGATGTGAGCCTGGCCCCGGTGGTGGTCGACGAGATCACCCTCGTCGGATCGCGCTGTGGTCCCTTCAAGCCCGCGCTCCTCGCACTGGAGCGGGGCGATCTCCGTCCGGAGGAGACGATCGACGCGCGCTATCCCCTGGTCAATGTGGAGAAAGCGTTTGCGAAAGCGGAAGAGCCGGGCGTGCGGAAGGTGATTCTCGAGATCACGGATTAATCCAGCCCCAGTTCTTCCGGCCGTTCGAGCAGGATCTTCATCGTCTTCATCCCACCCAGCATGTCCATGCCGTCCAGGATGAAATGGTCCACGAGGAGCATCATGTAAAGGATCTTCCGGATCCGGATTTCCCCGTCGACGACCGTCGGGCGTTCCATGATCGTCCCCGGCAGGAAGGCGGAGCCGGTATTGGAAAGGCTGTGCCCCGCCGTCCCCCCCCATCCCCGCCGGACCATGGAGGAGAGTCCGAATGTGCCGAAGTACCTTTCATAGAACTTCGGATCGCTCCTCGTCTTGTAGCTGAAGTATCGCAGGGCAATCCGCGGCATCTTCTTCAACCTGGTGAACGCCTTGACCTGCGGAAGACTCGCCAGGTCCGCCGTCCGGTGATGATGGATGGTCCGGCAGATTTCCTCCAGGGACATCCGGTGCGAGTTCTTCAGGATCACCGGGAAGATGACCCTTTCCCCGGCTTCATTTTTCCGCGCGACCACCATGTTGCAACTGATGTGGTCGAAGGCGATCTCCTTCTTCCCGAAGAGTCCGTGGAACATGTGATGGTTGAAGCGCGGATGGCGCTCCATCACCAGGCTCGTCGCCTTCACCATGCACGCCATCAGGGAGACTTCCTTCCCGGCGTGCTTGGCTGCGCGGATCCGGTCCAGCAGGCCGGTCACGTCGAACTCGTACGTTCCTCCCACCGAGCAGTGAAACTTTTTCGCCCGCGTGAGCATGTCGTAGATGACGTCTCGGTTCTTCGTGTAGGGAACGACCTTCACCATGTCAGAGCCATCCATCCCTGTCGAGCGAAGCGCGCAGGTCCCGGAAAAGGTTCAACTGCTGGATCTCCGTGGTTCCCTCGTAGATCGTGGTGACGCGCGCGTCCCGGACCCTCTTCTGGACCGGGTAGGCGTTGTCGATGCCGAACCAGCCGTACATTTGCGCGATTTCGTTCGTCGCGCGGACGCCGAGGCGGGAGGCGCTCAGTTTCGAGATCGCCGTCTCGGTGGAACAACGCTTTCCCGCGTCGAGAAGGTCTGCCGCCCGCCAGAGCATCTCGCGGGTTATTCCTCACTTCGGAATAAAGGTCTCCGAGTTGAAGCTGGATATGCGATTTCTGGATGAGCGGTTCATCCGGGAAGACCTTTCTCGTTTCCAGGAAGGGAACGATGTCGCGCAGGGCGCCCACCGTGATGCCGAGAATCACCGGCGTGCCTCCGAACCGGATGTAGTCGAGGGTCTGCAGAAGAATCTCCTCCGCGCCCCCCACCTCTCCGATCCGATGGTCGTCGGGGACTCCCACCTCCCGGAACGAGATCGAGGGCGTGGTCAGGCATCGGAAGCCGATCTTGTCGGTGTTCGGGGAGACCGTCACCCCTTCTCCCCGGGGGACGGCGAAAAAGGAAAGCCCGCTTCTGCGTCCGTCGACGAACGTGTCCGCCAGGACGAGGAAGAGTTCCGACCTGCAGCCGTTTCCGACCATGCATTTTTCGCCGGTGATACGCCAGCCATCGGCGGTCCTGTCGGCACGCGTCCGGATCGCCATCAGGTTCGAGCCGGCACTGTCTGGTTCCGACAGGCAGATCGACGCGTACCCCCGGCGGTCGAGGAGGTCCTTCACGAAAATATTTTTCTGCGCCTCCGTTCCCGCCACCAGGATGGGTTGAAGGGACCCATGGTTGAACCCCATCGTGAAAGCGGAAGGGGAGCAGACGGTGGCGAGTTCCTCTCCGGCGACCGCGATGATCTTCTGGGAAACGCCATGCCCGCCGAACTCCTTCGGGATGGCGATGTTCATCAGTCCGGCGTCGTGGGCGGCTTCGTGTATTTTTTCCGGGAAACAATTCCGCTCGTCGTACTCGCGAAGATGTTTTCGAAGGACGGTGTCGGCGAATTCCGCCGCCTTCTCTTTCCAGGTCCGTTCCTCAGGCGTCAATCGATCCCACATGGGAGCCCTCCTTTTGGCCGGGATCGACCAGCAAAACGATCTTGCCCGTATTTTTTCTCTCCCGGATCAACCGGTGCGCCTTCTCCGCGTCCCGGAAGGGAAGGCGGTGGCCGATCGAGGGGGTCAGGATTCCCTCCCGGAGAAGTTCCAAGAGCCGGTTTCGAAGCCGGTCGAGCAGGGCGGGGTTTTCGCTCAACTGCATCACGTTGACCGCCATGAACTGCTGGTTTTTCAGGAAGAGCTTCGTGGGGTCGACGCCCGGAACTTCCACCACGCCCGCCGCACCGATCTCGATGAAGCGGCCGCCCGGTTTCAGCAGGTCGAGTCCCTTCCCGATCGCGTCGCCCGAGAGCGAGTCCACCACGACGTCGACGCCGGCTCCGTCGGTGATTCGCCGGACCTCGTCGGCGAAGTCGACCTCCCTGTAGTTGATCGGGTAGGAGACTCCGAGCGATCTCAGTCGCGCCAGTTTTTCGGGGGCGCTGGACGTTCCAAAAATCGTCGCTCCGATATGGCCGGCGAGTTGGACGCAGGCGAGTCCGGTCGCGCCCGCGGCCGCCTGGATCAGGATTTTTTCGCCCGCCTGCAATCGCCCGTAATGTTCGAGGCAGGCGACCGCCGTGATACCGGTGATCAGGATGGAGGCTCCCTCCTCGAATGTGAGGTTCGCAGGAAGGGGCAGGGTGGTCGCCGCCGGGAGGATCGCCCGGGTCGCGTACCCTCCGGAAGGGGTGACCGCCATGACACGGTCGCCGGGACGAAACGCGGAAGTGTTCGGACCCGTGGCCACGACGACGCCTGAGACCTCGTGTCCCGGCACGAAAGCGTTTTCCCTGATCTGCGGGTGCATTCCCACGCTCGCGAGGATGTCGATGAAATTGACGCCGACGGCGCGGACAACGACCTCGATCTCTCCCTCCCCGGGAGCGCGGAGGGGCATCTTCGAAAGCGAAAGTCCCTCCTCCTTTCCGACCATCCAGGCCTCGTGCCCCTGGGCGACGGGGGCCGGTACGGGGACGAGGTCCGGCGTGGAAACGGGCGACTCTTTTTCCAGGTGCGCCGCCAGTTCGTCGACCGTTTTCATCTCGAAGAGAAGCGTCGGGTAGAGGCGGATTTCGTAGGTTCTCTCCAGTGATTTCACCATCTGGACGGCCATGAGGGAATCGACGCCCATCTTCGCGAAGGGCATGGTCGCGTCGATCTCCTCCGGTCGACAGCGCAACCGTTTCGAGAGGAGGTCGAGCAGGAAGACGCGGACGGGAAGCGGTTGATCCGGCGTTGCGGCTTCCACCTTTTTCGGAGGCGCTGCCGTGGCCACGTCCTTCTCCAGGTGCGCCGCCAGGGCGTCGACCGTTTGATATTCAAAGAGGAGCGTCGGGTAGAGCCGGATCCCGTAGGTTCGTTCCAGTTTTTTCACCATCTGGACGGCCATGAGGGAATCGACGCCCATCTTCGCGAAGGGCTGTCCGGGGTCGACCTCGGCCGGGGCGCAGCGGAGCCTTTCGGCGAGGGTTGCGCGGATGAAATCATGGACGGAGGCTGCCGGTTCCTCGACCGCCGGGGCGGTTTCCGGTTCCTCCGCCGGGGAGAGAAGGTTGAAGCGGGTCCGGAAGATCTCCCCGATGGCGGGATCGATCCGGATCGCCGCGACATTCTTTTCGTTCATGCGGAGGATGTCGAGAAAGACTTTCGCCCCCTGTTCGGGAGAGAAGGGGGTAATTCCCTGTTCCTGGAAACCCGCCTGGTACTTCTCGTCGGCGACCATTCCCGCACCGCTCCACGGGCCCCATTGGATCGAGAGAATATTTTCGCCTTCCGCGGCGAGACGGTTGAGATGGGCGTTCCCGGCCGCGTAATCGGATTGTCCGACGCCGCCGAAGAGCGAGGCGAGGGAGGAGCAGAGGAGGACGAAGTCGACCTTTCGATCCCGAACGGCCTCGAGCAGGTTGTCGGCACCGGCGATCTTCGGGGCGAGCACCATCGCCGCCCGTTCCGGTTGCCGGGTCCGGATCATCTCGTCGTCGAGAATTCCCGCGGCATGGATGACGCCGTTGAGTTCCCCCCAGTGGGAGAAGGTTTCTTCGACGACCTTCTTCATCTCTTCGGGTCGCGTCACGTCCGCGGGCAGGAGCAGCACGTCTCCCCCGGCTGCCCGGATCTCGTCGATGAACCCGGGATCCTTTTTCGGATTCCGGCTGGTCAGGACGAGTCTCGCCCCGTAATCGGTCGCCAGTTTCCGGGCGAGGGCGAGGCCGATACCCCCCGCGCCTCCCGTAATCCAGTAGATGCCGCCCTTACGGAGGAGGGAGGCTGTCGTTTCCGGACGTACGGTCTCCAGTACGGGAACGGTTCGACGGCCGGAGGCGTACGACACTTCGAAGTGGTCCCCCGCGGAGTTCCACTCTCGCGTGATGTTTTCGGCGGAAAGATCCTTCACTCCCCTGCATCTCCACCCGGGTTGTTCCTGTCCCAAAACCCGGAGGAAGGCGAAGATCTCGGGATCCAGGCTCGCGACGAGGAGTGGGTTGATCTCCTGGATTCCATCCTTCATCCATCCCTGCGCGAGGGAGCGCAGTTGGTTGAGGGAGGGGTCGAGAACGAGTCGTGCCGAACCGTCTCCCTCGGCGGAAAATTTTTCACGCACTTCTTTTCCGAGCCGCGAATGGAAAGAGACGATCACGGGCGCCCTTGTCTGCGTGGGTGTGGGGGCGGGCGCTTCCCGGTCCCGGAGCGCGTAAAACTGGACCGGAACGTTCCCGGTGCGGAATCGTTTGAGGCAGACTTCCTCGAAGTGAACGAGGATTCGTCCACTCGGCGCCGCCAGCGTGACGTCACAGCGGATCGATTCCGATTGCGGTCGAAGTTCGGTCTTGAGCCGGACGTGCGCGATGCACGGTCCGTGGGCGGGATCGAAAACGGAGACTTCCCGGATGGCGAACCCGAGGAAGGTGGCGTCCGGTTCCGCCGGTCTCCCGACGAAGAATCCCCCGATCGACTGCATCGCCCCGTCGAGGATCGCGGGGTCGAGAACCCCTTCGTGCCGTTGGCTCGGCGGCGGTTCGATGCGGGCGATCAGTTCGTCCTTTCCCCGTCGGACCTCCACGATGCCGAGCATGCTCGGACCGTAGGAGAGTCCGCCCGCGTCGAGTTGGCGGTAAATCTCCGTCGCCTCCACCGGTTCCGTGCATCGTTCGTCGATCGCCGTCACGTCGAGGTCGGGCAGGGGAGGGAGTTTCGTTCGGAGAATCCCGGAGAGATGTTCTTCCCCGTCGCCGGGTCGGTCCGCCGGGTGGCTGGTGATCGCGATCCGTGTCTGTCCGTCCTGGTCCTCCGCGGTTCCCCGGGCGATCCTCGGAACGTCCGGTTCGAGCGGGAGGGATTTACCGATCAGCACGTCGCCGAGTCCCGTGGCCGCGGGGTTTTCCTTTCGCGCGGCGGCGAGCGCCATGTCGATCAGGAGCACCGCCGGGGCGATCGCGCGACCCTGCACCTGGTGGTCCCGGATGGCCGGTTCCCGCTCGTACCGAAGTTCTTTCTCGAACGGGATTCGTTTCGTCGGCGCGGGAAGCGGAGCGTGGTGAACTCCTTCCTCTTCCTCCATCCAGATGGTTTTTCGATCGTACGGGAAGTCGGGGAAAGCGAGCGATTTTCGCGGGTGAAGGCGGTTCCACCGGAGGGGGTATCCCAGTTCCGCCAGGGTCGCCAGCGATTCCAGCAGGGTTTCCCAGCCGGGAATGGAACGGCGTCCGGTCGGGAGTGCGTGCGCGGTTTCGTTCATCTCTTCGAGGACCTGCGTGGCGCAGTGGGAGAGGGAGGCGGTCGCCCCCACTTCCAGGAAAACACCGAAACCGTCCTTCCACGCGCTTTGAACCGCGTCCATGAAGCGGACGGGGGATCGAAGGTGGTCGATCCAATGTTTCCGGGAAACCTTTTCGTGGGGAAGGATCGTCCCGGTCATGGTTGAGTAGAAGGGGAGGTCTCCCTTCGCCGTCGCTTCCGGCAGGATTTCTTCCAGGTGCCGCGCGAAGGGACCCTGCGCCTGCGCCATGACGGGGGAGTGTGCGGCGCACCCGATCCGCAGTTCCTGCGAGGCGATCCCCTCTTTTTCGAGGGCGGGGAGAAGTCGATCGATGGAGGAGGCTTTGCCGGAAATGACGACCTGCGTCGGTTCGTTCAGCGCGGCGAAGCCCACTTCATCTTCGAGGCCACGGAGCCAGGGGCGGACTTTTTCCGCCGGGGCGAAAACGGCGGCCATCTTGCCCGGTTCGGCCGCGGCCATGCACCTGCCCCGGTTCGTGACGAGGAGGAGCGCCTTTTCGAGCGGGAGGATGCCGGCGATGCAGGCGGCGATGTATTCCCCGGCGCTGTGGCCGAGCACGCCGTCCGGTTGAATCCCGACGCTCATGAGCCACCGGGCGAGCGCGTAGCCGAAAGAGAAGACGACCGGTTGCGTCACGTCGATCCGGTCGAGTTCTTCGGTGGGGACCTCCGTGTTGAGCAGGTAGTCCTCGAGAGGCCTTTCCAGGTGCGATTCAAGAAGGGCGCTGCAGGCGGAGATCGCGTCCTGGAAGACCGGTTCCTTTTCGTAGAGATGGCGCGCCATTCCGGCGATCTGGGACCCGGGCGCGGAGAAGACGAAGGCGAGTTTTGTCGGCTGTTTCCGCCGGGTTCCGTTCCGGAGATTTCGCAGTTTCTCCTTCAACTCCGTGACGGATCGTGCCGTGAAGGCGGCGCGGATGGGTTGACGGTTCGCCCGTGCGTTGATCCCGGACGCCAGTTCGCCAAGGGGTGCGGAGGCATGTCCTTCCACGAAATCCGCGTATTCATTTCCGACGCGGGGAAGGTCTTTCTCTTTCCGGGCGGAGACGCAGAAGAGTTCAACGTCCCTCTCCCCGGTCCGCGGGACCGGCGCGGGAGCCTCCTCGAGGATCATGTGGCAGTTCGTTCCCCCGACGCCGAAGGCGTTGATGCCGGCGCGAAGAACTCCCGCCTCCGGTCTTTCCCAGTCGCGAAGTTGTTGGACGGGGCGGAAGGGGGTGTCGGGAAACCCGATCGTTTCTCCCGGCGTGCGACATCCGGGTGTGCCCGGGATTCGCCGGTGATGAAGCGCCAGGACGACCTTGATGAAACTGGAAATCCCCGCGGCGGTGAAGAGGTGTCCGATGTTGGACTTCACCGATCCGATTCCACAGGCCCCCTTCGTGGTCACGTGTTCCGAGAAGACGTCGGTGAGGGAACGGACTTCGATGGCGTCCCCGATCCGGGTTCCGGCCGCGTGCGCTTCGATATAGGATATGGTGGCCGGGTCGACGCCGGCGTAGGCGTACGCTTTCCGGATCACGTCCTTCTGTCCCTGCGGGTTGGGGGCCATGTGGGTGAGGGCGTGGCCGTCGTTGTTGGCCGCGCTTCCGCGGATGACGGCGAAGATCGGGTCTCCGTCCGCCTGCGCTTTTTCGAGAGGTTTCAGGATGACGGCACCGGCGCCCTCGCCGGGAACGAATCCCGCGGCTTCCTCGTCGAAGGGGCGGCATTCCCCGTCGGGGGAGAGCACTCCTGCCTGGCTGAAGAGGAGGTAGGGCTGAACGGTGAGGTTCAGTTCGACCCCTCCGGCGACGGCGACGTCGCATTCCCCCTGGAGGAGGCTGCGGCACGCCATGTGCACGGTGACGAGAGACGTGGCGCACGCCGCGTTGATCGTGAGGGCGGGGCCGGTCAGGCCGAGCACCTGGCTGACGCGCGTGGCGACCATGCTCTCGATGTTCCCGAGGATGGTTTTCGTGCCGATCTTCGAGGGGTCCCGGAAATAACGGGGGAGGTAGTCGTTTCCGCCGGAGCCGGCGAAGATCCCGACATTTTTCTCTTCACAGCGGGCGTGTTCGAGAGCCTCGGAGGCGACTTCCAGGAAGATTCTCTGCTGGGGATCGATCTCGAGCGATTCTTCTTCGGAAAGGCCGAACGCGCCGGGATCGAAACCGCGGACGTTCCGGATCCAACCTCCGCGCACGCAGATGGTTTTGCCGGGCCGACCCGGTTCCGGATCGTACACATCTTCTTTCTTCCACCGGTCCGATGGCGGGTCCTGGATCGCCTGCCGCCCTTCCTTCAACGTCGACCAGTACTCGGAGAGGTTTGCCCCGCCCGGGAAACGACAGGACATCCCGATGACGGCGATTTCCTTTCCGGACCGTTCCTGTCTCGGCATGGCGGGCACGGGATCGGCCGGCACCTGGAACTTCCGCTCCAGGAATCCCGCCATTTCGCGGACGGTCCGGCATTCGAAGAGCATCTGCGGATCAAAGCGGGTTCCGAGTCTTTTCTCGAGGCGGCCGTGCACCTGGACCGCCTTGATGGAATCTCCGCCCAGCGCGGTGAAGGGGTCGTCCAGTCCGACCTGTTCGAGGGGGAGTTGGAGCACCTGGGCCCAGATTTCCTGTACGCTCCCCATCCGCTTCTGAAACGTGACGAGGCTTCCGCCTTTCCGGCGATCCAGTTTTCGGCGGTCGGATCCTTTTTCGATCGGGACCTGTTCTTTCCGTCGATCTCCCCTTCGAAGATCGGCCGTCCGCCATTCGCGGGCGGAGGGAGTCTTCTCGGCGGTCAGTTTCTCGATCCGGCGGATGATTTCGTCGAATTCGCCGTGTTCGAACCGGTCCCGCAGTTTGTACCGTTGCAGTTTTCCGCTGGTGGTGCGGGGAAACTCCTTCGCGTCGATGGGAATCACGTGGTCGACGGGGAAGCCGACGGCCTGTCCCATCTCGCGTTTCAGCCGGAGAAGAACCTCCGCCTCGTCGAGGAGAGGGGTGGAGCGGATCCGGGCGAAGACGACGACCCGTTCGGCGCCGCTCCGGGGATCGCGGGAACCGATGACGGCGATTCGCCCCGGCGTCACCCCGTCGACTTTTTCGGCGATCGATTCGAGATCGTGGGAATAATAGTTCCGTCCGTTGATGAAGAGGATGTCCTTTACGCGACCGGTGACGCAGAGTCGTCCGTCCAGGATCAGGCCGAGGTCCCCGGTCCGGAGCCAGTCCTCCGGATCCAGTTCCGGGTGGCCCACGTATCCCTTCATGACGTGGGGGGCGCGGACCTGGATTCTCCCGACGACGCCCTCTTTCAGAAGCCGTTCCCGGTCGTCCACGATGCGGACTTCACAGCCGCGGATCGGGCCGCCCTCGTCGGTCATCGCGATTCCGTCGGGATGATCCCCCGGAACGGGAATGACGCCCTCCTTCGAATCGAGGGAGGAGCGGTCGAACCAGTGGACCCGGGAATTTTCTTCGGGGGTGGTCATCGTCACGGCCAGGGTCGCCTCCGCGAGGCCGTACCCGGGGGACATCGCCGACGTGGGAAGACCTGCCGGTTCCAGCTTCCGGGTGAAGGTGTTCATGATGTCGACGTTGATCGGTTCGGAGCCGTTGAGAATACAGCGGACCGAAGAGAGGTCGAGCCCGTCGAGAGAGCCGGGGCGGATCGCCTGGAGAACGCGGGAGAGCCCGAAGTTGGGCGCCGCGGTGATCGATCCGCGGTGATCGGAGAGTTTCTTCAACCAGAGGAGCGGCTTGCGGATAAAGAGGAAGGGGTTCATCAGCACCTGCTTCGCGCCGAGGAGGATCGGAAGCATGTGGTATCCGAAGAGCCCCATGTCGTGGTAAAGAGGCATCCAGCTGACGAAGACGTCGCGGGACGTGGCGCCTCCGTATTCGGCCATTCCGAATGCCTGGGCGAGAATGTTGGTGTGGGTGATCCGGACACCCTTGGGGTTTCCCGTGCTTCCGGAGCTGAACTGGATGAAGGCGGTTTCGTTTCCGGCCGTGGGGGTCCAGTCCGGGTCGGGTTCCATCCCCTCGCAGATTTCGTCCACGGTCGCGGTCTTCACGGTCAGGGGAAGTTCGAACTCCTTCAGGAATTCCTTCAGGCTCTCGTCGACCAGGACCAGCGGATGATCGAGAAGTTCGTGGATCCGAAGAAGTTTCTTCCGGTCCTCCTCGAGGGTATGGCGCGCCGTGGGGAGGGCGAGTGGAACCGGTTTCATTCCTCCGAGGAAGCATCCCCAGAGGCACCCGAGAAAGTCCTCGTTGCGGCGAAGCTGGAGGATGACGGAGTCTCCCTTCCGGCATCCCAGTCGCCGAAGACCCGCGAGGGTGGTTTCTCCCCGGGTCCAGAGATCCTCGTACCGTTCGAATTTTTCACTTCCGTCGTCCTGGACGAAGACCACCCCCGCGTCCGGATTGGCCGCGATCGCCTTTCGGACGCGATCCGGCACGTTTTCGTCCGCCCCGGGCGCGGCGGTCGGAGGGGGAGCGGAGATGAGCGCCGGTTTCCGGTCGCTTCGACGGGTGGGGGAGGCCGTTTTGGTTCTCCCCTCGTCGGTCATCTGCTTGTAAAGGTCGGGGATGCAGGGAGCGGCTTTCCGCGTCTGGCGGAAGGCGGGTCCGCGACAGATGTCCTGGAAGAAGGGGGTTGCCACGAAGCCGGGTTCCCCGATCTGCGCGGCGAGTTCGGGATGCCGGTCCCGGATCATCTGCAGGGGGACATGGAATCCCGCGAAGTGGTCGTAGTTTTCTTCCAGCCAGGTGAAGAAGACGCGGGACCAGGTGTGCCGTTCCTCTTCCGACAGATTGAGCGCCGCGATGTGGTAGGCGTCGGTCATCACGTGCTGGACTTCTTCCCGCCAGTGGGTGTGGTGGGTGGAGAGCCACGCGGGCTGGATGAGCGTCGATTGCTCCGAGAGCTTTTCGTGCAGGTAGACGGTGTACTCCTCGAAGAAGAGGGTCCCCAGCCAGAAGAGGTAGTGATGGGTGGCCGCGTTCGGGTACTTGTCCCGGGCATCGAGGATTTCGAGAAGCTTTGCCGGTTCCCGTGTGAGGTTGTCGAACCGGGAGCATTCTTCCGGCTTCAGGCCCCTGAGATATTTTCCGTACCGCTGGAACAGGTGGATATGTTTCCGCTCTTCTTCCTCGAGCAGGACCACGCTGCGGGTGGGGCCGAGGAGGGAGGACTCCCTCGCCGTAAAGCGAAGGATGACCTCTTCGAGCGCCTCGAACTCCCGGCAGGTCGCCATCGCGAAGCTCCACTGGAGCAGGTCATGCGCTTCGGGAAAACGATGGTAGACCCCCGTGTCGTGGCCGAAAGCCTCGAGCAGTCCCGGAGTGAAGTAGTCGCCCGGTTCGCGGATCGCCTTCCATTTTACGTCTTTTTCGAGATCGAACCGGTAGCGGGTGTTCCGGCGATCGATCTTTTCACAGCTTTCCCGGAGCGCGATGTAGGTCGGTTCGTTTTCAACGGGGGACATGGTGGTTCCTTATCCTGACGCTGGTAATATAATACCCCTCCTGTCGTCTCCAGTGCGTTTCGATCTCGAAAGGGCCTTCCTTTTTTTTCAACTGCCAGTGAACGAGGGCGGTTCCTTCCGGCGTCGGGTGGACGCGCACTTCCTGGAACCCGACGAATCTTCGCACGTGCGGGTCGATCGCCTTGTAGATCGATTCCTTCAGGGAGAAACGAAGGAGGGTTTCCTTCCATCGGACATCGGAAGGGTGCTCCTGTACTTCCTCGTTTTCTTCCTCGGTCAGGATCATCGATTCGATTCCCTCCCGGGGAGGGATTTCCGGTTCCAGGTCGACGCCCACGGTCCACCCGGTATCGCGGCTGACAAGACATACGGCGAGGGATTTCTTGTGGCTGATCGAGCCGACAAAACCGGGCGGGAGTTCCGGCGCTCCCCGCGGTGTGGACAGGATTGGGACGATCGGAGCGCCAAGGTGTTTCAGGGAGTTTTTGAGTGCGAGTCTCCCGCCGATCCAGGGGCCGCGGCGGCGGGGGTGCATTTCGAGGGCGAAATCACGCTCTTCCGGTTCGAGTCCGCAATCGGGGAATTTGGTGGCCGGTTCCGGAAGGGAAACCGCGGTCAGGTGGCCCAGGGGCATTTGTTGTTCAAAGAGGATCTGGTAGCTCATGCGATCACGTTTGCCCCCCGGTCTCGCGTGAGTATAAAGGATTGACAAGGGGATTGACAGCGCCTTTGGGTTCACGATCATTATGTGCAATAATGGCCGGTCCGGACCGTTCCCCTTCCAGAGAACTCAGGAGACAAGACGATGCTGACACTCGTGACCGCGCTGGCCCTTTTCGTGCAGACCACCGATGGAGATCCTCTCCGGGAGGTCGAAAAACTTCGCCGGGAGGTCGAGATGCTCCGGGGACTGAACGACCTTCAATTGACCCGGGAGCAGATGCAACGGATCGTCCAGGTATCGGAAGAGATCCGGGCGGAAAGGGCGAAGGCGGTTCGGGAGGCCGGCGAGAGTATCACGGCGATGAAGGACGCCCTCCGCGAACTCCGCGACGCGCTTCGCACCGGCGGGAAGGGGGCGAGGGAGGCGGAGAAGAGCGTGCGGGAAGTGGAGCGCGCCGCAGGGGATTCGATGCGCGCCGTCATGCAATCCTCGCGGGAGGCCACGGGAAAGCTCAAGGAAATCCTGACGGAGAAACAGCGGGAAAAGGTCGCCCGGTTGGGACGGCCCGATCCGAACCGGGGCCTTCGGAACATGTTCGCCGGCATCATCGAGCGGGTGCGGGATGAGAACGACCGCGAGGTGGACGAACGGCTCGTCGAAATGGTTTTCCGCCAGGTCGAACGGCTGTCCGATCGGATGGAACTCTCGGAGGACGCGGTCGAGGAGGAGGTCGATCGAATCGTGGGGATCGTGGACGAGGCGATCAACGCGGAGGACGACGATTACGAGAAGAACCGCGACGCGTATCTCGATCGGATCTTCGGCGAAGGTAAACTCGGGGAAGCGGCGGAGAAGCGGCCCGGTCGTCCCGAGGGACGCAGGCCCGCAAGGGAAGAGGGGCCGGGACAGGGTCGTCCGAATCCCGCGGACCGGAGACTGGCGGAGATCTTCCTGAACCCGGACGTGATCAAGGTGTTGAAGGAACGGTTGGCGAAGGAAGACTAGCGCCGGCGGATGCGCTCCTCGATCTCCCCATGGAGCGCCTCGTCGAAATCCCCCATCCGGGTTCCCATGAGGAACCCGCTCTCGTATCTTTTCTTCTCCGAGGAGGTGACACACGCCCCGGGGAATTCAACCGGAAGGCTGTCCCCCTCGTCCATCGGGGTCCCTCCCCGAAAGACGAACCGGGCTCCCTGTTGATAGCCGTAGGTGAAGAGGCAACCCTCGCGTTCCCGCTGACGGCGCCACCGGACGATTTCGGCGTCGCTCCAGTGGGGCGGTTTCGCGGGACCGAACGCCGCGGTGCCGGTGGGGAGAAAGGGTCGGAACGATTTCAGCAATTCCTCGGTATCGTCCCGGAGCGCTTTCCATGCCGCCACGTAGTCGGAATCGGTGCGATCTCCGCCGACCCCTTCCCCGTCTTCGATTTCAAGCAGGTCCCGAACGGCACGTCCCCACGGTTCCAACCGGGCTACGAGGGGACCGGGAACTCCCGCTTCCAGCAGGATCTCCGGGGGAACCTCCGTTCCACAACCGCCACACCACGTGTTGCAGTACGATTCCGCGTGTAGTCGCAGGAGGAGCCTTTTTTCACACGAGGGGCAGATCGTTTCCATACCTGCAGTGTAGCGGGATTCAATCGAAAGGGGGAGGGGTCGATTGATTCGGGTGTGCCGCTTTGCTATCATCCGCCCCCTTATGACAGAAAGAGCATCGGCCGGAAAAATCGGACTCCTGGGCGTCTCCGGGGCGGGGAAGACTACGCTCTTTTCCTCGCTGACGGAAATCGACTATTCCCGCGCGGTCGCCGCCTCCGGGCGGACCATCAGCGGGAGCGTCCGGGTGGAAGATCCCCGTCTCCTCCGGATGCACGAGGTGGAAGGGTCTCACAAGAAACTGGTCGCCCCTCTCCTGGAAGTGATGGACGGCCCGGCGATTCCGCTCTCTCCCGACGAGAAACGGGACCTTCCGAACGCCCTGCCCCACTTCCGGGAATGCGACGGGTACCTCGTGGTGCTCAAGGCGTACGAAGGCGCCGATCCGAAGGCCCAGCTCGATTCGATCCGCAACGAACTCTTCCTCGCCGACGTCGAGAGCATGGAACGCCGCATCGAGAAACTTCGCGGGGAAGTAAAGAGGTCCCTCCCCAACCGGGAGGAACTGAAGAAGGAACTCGCCACCTTCGAACGGATGTCGGAGGCGATCATGGGCGGGGACACGAACGTTCTCCAGGACCTCTCTCCAGAGGATGAGGAGAAACTTCGTGGCTACCAGTTCTATTCCCGCAAGCCGATCATCCCGATGGTGAATCTTTCCGAGATGGAACTCGGGAAAGAGACGGGAGAACTCGCCGCCTGCATCAAGCTGGAGAAGGAACTTCTCGAGATGGAGGGCGAAGAACGGGAGAGCTTCATGGGCGATTACGGCCTGGAAAAGCTGACCCTTCCCGACCTGGCGGTCTCCCTCTACGGCCGGATGGGGTACCACACCTTCGTGACGGTGGGGGACAAGGACGTCACCGGGTGGCACCTCCGCAAGGGCGCGACCGCTTTCGAAGCGGCGGGACGCATCCACACCGATCTCCAGAAGGGGTTCATCAACTGCGAAGCCGTCTCCTTCGGGGAATGGGAAGGGCACAAGGACTACCACGAAGCCCGGGCCCGCGGGAAATTCCGCGTGGAGGGGCGCGAGGGTCTCATGCAGGACTTCGACGTCATCAACGTCAAGTTCAACGTCTGACCCTTTTCAGGCCAGGGACTTTCGGGGTCATGAACGGCCCTGTTGACAGGGGATCCCGCGGGGCGTACAGTCCGGTCATGCCCAAGGTGGCTCTCGCCTATTCCGGAAGTCTCGACACGATTATTTGTGTTCATTACCTCCGTCACGTGAAGGGGATGAAGGTTTATACCTTCTCCGCGAACGTGGGACAGCCGGAATATCTCGAACCGCTCGCCGAGCAGGCGGTGGAACTGGGCGCCACCGCCGCGAACCTCGCCGACCTTCGGGAAAGGTTCATCAAGGAATTCGTCTATCCCTCGCTTCTCGCCGACGCGATTTACGAGCAACGGTATTTTCTCTTCAGCGCGCTCGCCCGGCCGTTGATCGTGGAGGAACTGGTCCAGGTCGCGGAGGAGGAGGGGTGCGACTTCATCGCCCACGGGTCGCGGGGCATCGGGAACGACAGCCTTCGGCTCGACCGGTACATCCGCACGCTCTCGCCCGATTTCGAAATCATCGCGCCGCTCCAGGAGCTGGGTCTGAAGTCCCCGGAGGATGACCTGGCGTACGCGAAGAAACACGACATTCCGGTCGAAAGCGAGCGGGCCGTGCTCTACAACGTCGAACAGAACCTGTGGGGAAGCAACATCCAGGTTCCCGGCCTGAGCAACACCTGGGACGATATTCCGCGCGACACCTATTTCCTGACCGTTCCCCCCACGGAGGCGCCCGAACGTCCGACCGAGATTTCGATCGGGTTCGAGAAGGGGATTCCCGTCACGATCGACGGGAAAGAGATGCGGGCGTCCAAGCTGATCTCGGAACTCAACCGGATCGGCGGCCGCAACGCCGTGGGCCGTTTCGACGTCATCGAGAACCGGTTGAGCGGGCGCAAGTCGCGCGAACTATACGAGGCGCCCGCCGCGGCGATCCTGCACCTTTCCCACCGGGTCCTGGAAGGGTTGACCCTGGAGAAGGAAGCACTTCATTTCAAGGGTCTCCTCTCGCAGAAATACGCCGAACTCGTCTACGAGGGAGACTGGTTCCTTCATACCCGGAAAGCGCTCGACGACTTTTTCCGTCGGTTGAACGAACGCGTCACCGGCGAAGTGCGGCTCATGCTCTTCAAGGGCGCCACCAACGTGCGGGGCGTCCGTTCCCCCTACTCCCTCCTCGACGTCCCCGCGGAAGAAACCGACGACGATCTCGATGGCGCCCGGTGGTAACGTGCGGATCCAGGTTCTCACCACCGGGGATGAACTCCTTTCCGGCCGCCGGGTCGACGATCATCTCGCCTGGATTTCCCGCGAACTCGAATCGCACGGCCTCGAAGTCATCTACCACGCGACGGTGGGGGACGACTTCGACCGGATCGTGGAGGAACTGAAACTCGCGGCCGCCCGTGCGGACGTCTGCATCATGACCGGGGGGCTCGGCCCGACCGAGGACGACCGGACCCGGCCCGCCGTGGAGGAGGCCTTTCACCGTCCGCTCCGGTTCGATCCGAAAGTGTGGAAAACGATCCAGAACCGCTTCCGAAAATACGGGATCCCGATGGCCGCGACCAACCGGCGGCAGGCCTTCCGCCCGGAGGGGGCCGTCTCTCTGCCGAACCCCGTCGGATCGGCGCCCGGGTTCCGTCTCAAGGCGGACGGACTCCTGCTTTTCTCTCTTCCGGGGCCGCCCCGGGAGATGCGGGCGATGTTCCGGAAATCGGTCCTCTCCCCGCTCCTGCGTGGTCGGAAGGAAAAATGGGAATCGTGGAAAGCGTACGCGGTGGGACTTCCGGAAGGGGACCTGGATGAACTCCTCAAGCCGATCGTGGGACAGCGCGCCCGGTACGGCTTGACCGTCCACAGGGGGATCGTTACCATCTCGCTCAAGTCCGCAGGGGCTCGCCGACGACAAACCCTCCAGGCCCTTTCCGGGAAAATCAGGAAGGCCCTCGGCCACCATTACCTGGAAAGATCGTTGGAGGAAGAAGTCGGCCGGCTCCTCCTCGGTCAGCGGAAAACCATCGCCGTGGCGGAGAGTTGTACGGGGGGACTGATCGGGCACAAGTTGACCGACGTTCCCGGGATCTCCGACGCGTTCCTGGAATCCTGCATCACCTATTCCAACCGTTCGAAGGAGCGGAGGCTCGGCGTTCCCGCCGCCCTCCTTCGGAAGCACGGCGCGGTGAGCCCGGAGGTGGCGGCCGCGATGGTCGAAGGGGTGGTCCGGGAAACCGGCGCGGCGATCGGACTTGCGACGACCGGAATCGCGGGGCCCGCCGGGGGTACCCGGAAAAAACCGGTGGGTCTTGTGTATACGGCGGTCTCGAATGGCGGAAAGGTCCGGGTCAGTCGACGGATCTTCCCCGGGGATCGCCGGGAAGTGAAGGAACGTGCGTCGAACTTTGCGCTGAACATGGTGCGACGCGCCCTGATGGAGAAAGAGGGGTCTCGTGGAAGAAAAGAAATGGGTCTTCGCGGAAACGGACCGGGGAGCCGTTGACCGGCTCGGCCATTCGCTGAACATATCGTCCCTGACCGCCTCGATGCTCATCAGGCGGGGCGTGACCGACCCCGGGGAGGCGAAAGTCTTTCTTCGTCCCGACCTGAATTCCATTCTCGATCCCCATCTCTTCAACGACATGGGCAAGGCGGTCGATCGCCTGATCACGGCCGTCCGCGAAGACGAGAAGATCGGAATCCTCGGCGACTACGACGTGGACGGGACCGCGGGAACCGCCATCCTGGTGAAATTTTTCCGGTTCCTGGGGAGCGACGCCCTCTACCGGATCCCGCATCGTGTCAAGGACGGGTACGGCCTGAACGAAAAGGTGGTCCGGGAATTCGGCGAAGCGGGCGTTCGTGTCCTGATCACCATCGATTGCGGGACGAGCAACATCCGGGAGATTGCCCTCGCGAAGGAACTCGGGATGGACACCATCGTGGTGGATCATCACGAGTCCCCGAAGAACCTCCCCGAGGCCGTGGCGATTCTCAATCCGAAACTGGAACAATCCGGGTATCCCTTCGTGGGGATCTGTTCCACCGGGATCGCCTTCAAGGTGGCCTGGGCCCTGTCGGACAAGCTGGCTCCGGACCGGAAGAAAACCCCGGAATACCAGGCCTTCCTCCTCGACGCGATGGGGTACGTCGCAATGGGGACCATCGCGGACGTCTGCCCCCTGGTCGGCGAGAACCGGATCTTCGTCGCGTACGGGCTCGAGGCGCTCCGGAACGCCCCCGGGATGGGGATCCGGGCGCTCCTGGAGAAGGCCCGCGTGGGCGACAAGCCGATCGACGGGTTCGACGTGGGGTTCAAACTGGCGCCGCGCCTGAACGCGCTCGGCCGGATCGGATCGGCGCAGGACACCGTCGACCTTCTCGTCAGCGAATCGGAAGATCGGGTCGCCTCCATCATTAAGGGTATCGAGGCGACCAACCGGAAGCGGCGGGAGATCGAGAGGGAGATCAGTGAACAGGCGGTCGAGATGGTCGAGGCAAACGCGTACCAGCACGATCCCGTCATCGTCGTCGCGGACGAAAGGTGGCACCTGGGCGTGGTCGGAATCGTCGCCGCCCGGCTGGTCGACCGCTATTCGCGCCCCGCGCTGGTGCTCGCCATCGACGACGAAGGACTTGCGAAGGGATCGGGACGTTCCCTGCCCGGCCTCGAGTTGCACGAGGTTCTCCTCGCCTGCACCGACCTGCTGATCAAGCACGGCGGGCACGCCATGGCGGCGGGTCTCACGATGGAGGCGAAGAACCTGAAGGCCTTCCGGAGAAGGATGATCGGGGAGGCGGCGAAGCGGCTCGAAGATTGCGATCTCGGACCGACACTGGCGATCGACGGGAAGGTTTCCCTCTCGGAACTGACCGCGCCCGTCGTGAAGGAGGTCGAACGGCTGGCGCCCCACGGGGAGGGGAATCCGAGGCCGATTCTCACGGCGAGCGACGTGCGCATTCTCGGCGAGCCCCGCCTGATGGGTCGGAAGAACGATCACGTCTCCTTCTTCGTTTCCCAGGGCGGACCCGGGATCCGCGCCGTCGGGTTCGGAATGGGCGACCGTTTCGACGAACTTGTGAAGCACCAGACCTGCTCGCTCGCCTTCACCCCGCAGATCAACAACTGGCGGGGGAACGAGAGCGTGGAACTGAAGCTGGAAGATATCCGGTTCTGATTCACATTCGTCCTTGCGCATCCCGGCCGGACGGGGAAGAATTGGGACATGAAGATCGGAGTTCTCACCGGCGGCGGAGACTGTCCCGGCCTCAACGCGGTGTTGCGCGCCATCGTCAAGAAGGCGGAGAAGGGCGACGACATCGTATTCGGCATCAAGAACGGCTGGGCCGGACTGGTGGACGGCGTCGTCGAACCCCTGACCGAATTCTCGGTTTCGGGAACGCTCCCCAAGGGGGGAACGATCCTCGGCACCTCCCGCACCAATCCGTACCGGAACGAGGAATCCCTCCAGAAAGTCTTATCCAACTTCAGGAAATTCGGTCTCGAAGCCCTGATCGCGATCGGGGGGGAGGACACGCTCGGCGTTGCGCGAAGGCTCTTCGAGGACGGTCTTCCCGTGGTGGGCGTTCCCAAGACGATCGACAACGATCTCTCGGGGACCGACCAGACCTTCGGATTCGACACCGCGGTCAACGTGGTGACCGAGGCGATCGACCGCCTGCACTCCACCGCCGAATCCCATCACCGGATCATGGTGGTGGAAGTGATGGGCCGAAACAGCGGATGGATCGCCACCACCGCGGCGATCGCGGGCGGTGCGGATTACGTCGTGATCCCGGAGCGTCCCTTCGACCTCGACGAGATGTGCGCTTCCCTGGAAAACCGGAAGAAGCGGGGAAAGGATTTCTCCATCGTGGTCGTCGCGGAAGGGGCCGGCGGGAAAGAACAGGGGAAAGTCATCCAGGCGGCGGGCGTGGATGAATTCGGGCACGCCCGTCTGGGCGGAATCGGCGTCTTCGTCGCCGCGGAAATAGAGAAGCGGCTCGGGATCGAGACGCGTGTCACGATTCTCGGCCACGTCCAGAGGGGAGGTACCCCCTCCGCCTTCGACCGGTTGATCGCCACCCGGTACGGCCTCCGGGCGATCGACCTCGTCCGGGAGAAAAAGTTCGGACGGATGGTCAGCCTGCAGGGTTTCCAGATCACCGACGTCGCTCTTCCGCTTCTCGGGCAGAACCGTCGGACCCTCGATATGAGCCTTTACGACGACGCGTCGGTCTTTTTCAGCTGATCGACCATTTCCATTGCATCGGAAGGTTCCCGTGTTAGAATTCGGGCCTCTCATTTCCTCAGGAGACTTTCGTGGCCAAGTATGACTACCGTGGGGCGATCCACTGCCATTCCACGTACTCGGACGGGACCGGGTCGATCGAAGAGATCATGGAGGCGGCGAACGAGGCCGGCCTCGACTTCGTGATGATGACCGACCACGACACGATGAAGCCGATGCAGGATGGTATGGAAAAGTGGCACGGCAGTTGTCTCCTGATCTGCGGTACCGAGATCACCCCCCCGACCAACCACATGATCGCGTTCGGCGAAGGGGAATTGAAGGACGTCGAATCGTTGAAAACGCGCAAGCCGCAGGAATTCATCGACGCGGTGAACGAACAGAACTGGTTCGGTTTCCTGTCCCATCCCGATCACGGCGGAACGGAGAGGTTCGACGTTCCTCCCCTTAAATGGGAGGACTGGAGCGTTCAGAACTACGCCGGGCTGGGCGTCTGGGATCTGCAGACGGACTGGCAGGGCCGGCTCGACCGGGACGACTTCTCCACGAAAGTCTACACCGATTTCGCCCGCCATCTCACCGGTCCGAAGGAGGAGACGATCGCGCGGTGGGACGACCTGTGCCAGCGGGGCCGGATCCTCGGTGTCGGCGAGATCGACAACCACAACATCAAGAAAGAGGTCGACGGTCAGGAATACCAGGTCTTTCCCTACGAGACCGCGTTCCGCACGATTCAGAATCATGTCCTGCTGGACGAATCGCTCGCGAAGGATTACTCCGTCGCGCGGAAACAGATTCTCGACGCGATCCGGGCGGGGCAGTTCTACATCTCCTTCGATTTCTGGGACGACCCGACCGAGTTCGTCTTCGAGATCGACAACGGCGAAACGGTCTCCCCGATGGGCGGCACGGTCGAACTCGGGTCAGAACCCACCGAACTGGTCGCGATGCTTCCCGAGGACGCCCTGATCAACGTCTTCCATAACGGCAAGTCGATCCACGAAGAAGAGGCGAACGAGGTCCTCATCGAGATCAACGAGCCGGGCGTCTATCGCCTCGAAGCGATGCGGAACGACCTGACGTGGATCCTCTCCAACCCGATCTGGGTGACCGGCGAACCCCGCCAACCCGAGGTCGAAGAGGAGGAGGAAGAGGAAGCGGCCGAGGTTGCCGAAGAAGAGGCCCCCGCCGAAGAGGCCCCCGCCGAAGAGGCCCCCGCCGAAGACGCCCCCGCCGAAGAGGCCCCCGCCGAAGAG
>PVBE011187952.1_pt1 | contig 31200 bp, 29 predicted proteins | sample 1631181 | NCBI WGS metagenome assembly PVBE01 (sample SAMN08397723, study PRJNA350692) | Marine metagenome, whole genome shotgun sequencing project. | isolation source: water | place: Pacific Ocean | collected 2012-04
CCCTCGCGCCTGCTCCACTTCGGCCTCCCGGAGCTTGCGTGCGATCTGCTCGGCGCTGTGCCTCTTACTCGGCATTCTGACCTCCCTTCTTCGACCCAGATCGTGAGATTACATCTGGATCCGTTTTTGGGGGTCAGGTCAGTTCGCCAGCCGCTCGGACAACGGTGGCGAAGCCTTCGGCCAGGACGTGCTGGTCGCACAGCATATGTGCGTTTGCTGCCGACCGAGCATTGCCATGGACGATGACGGCAGCATCCACATTGCCTGGCGCAAGGTGTTCGAGGGCGATATCCGCGACATCGTGGTCAGCAGCTCACGTGACGGCGGCGCCTCGTTCGAGCCGCCGGTTCGCGTTGCGGAGGACAACTGGCAGATCAACGGGTGCCCTGATGTCGGTCCCAGAATTGTCAGCGACGGCGATCGTCTTGCCATTGCCTGGTACACGATGGGCGCCGACGAACGGGTCAGAGTGCACCTGGCCTTCTCCGCCGACGGCGGCAGGAGCTTCTCGGACGCGCTTGAAGCTTCCGCGGGCGTCGTCGATGCCACACGGCCGCATCTTTCGGCGGTGCCGGAAGGCGGTGCGGCGCTGGTCTTTCAGGGGCGTGAGCCCGACGCGACAGGCAGCTGGGGACGCATGCGTCCGTATCTGGTGGAGGTGTCGGCCGAGGGCCGGGTATCACCCCCGGCCGAGATCCCCGGCAGCGTCGGCTCGGTGTCGTTTCCCGTCGTCGCTGCCGGTCGAGCCGGCCGCATCTTCGCCAGCTGGACCGAAACCGGTGAGGATGGTGACCAGGTAGTGTTCGCCCGCGGCCGGCGTCAGTCGCCTGATGATCTCCGTAGCGGCCCGTCTAACGTCCCGGACCCAGCAGCACGGCGTTGATGAACAGCAGCTGCGTGGCCTCGGTGTAAGCCCGGTAGTTCGGATCCTCGGCGAAAGCGACGATCTGCCCTCGTCCTACCGGCTGATGGATCAGGAAGGCCTTGTTGGCGAGCTGAGGCTGTCCCTCGTCCCAGACGATGCCGCTCAGCACCAGGTTGTCGAGCTCGCCGTAGCGACCGACATTGGTTCCGTTGTCCAGCGTGACGGGCCGGAACACCCGGTTGCCTTCGACGAGCACGCCGATCTCCCCATCCGTGCCGGCAGCCAACCAGTGCTCGGTGTCGAGCAGCACACGCAGGATGGCGCCCGGCACCGACTCGGGCGACTCGTCCTCGGGCACGATCTCGTCGAGGTACTCGATGGGTTGATCGGAGGTGCCCTGGGTAGGTGGATCCTCACCTTCGGCGCGGCCGCCACGTCGCTCCGCCGTGCTTGCCAGCAGTCTCGCGTTCGACGCCCAACGTGTCGACTCGGCAATCGTGATGACCGTCCCGCCCTCTCGCATCCATCGACGGATGGCATCGAGCATCCCGGAATTGACCGAGCCCCCGTAGTTGCCGCTGGGGAAGATGATGACGTCGAAATCGCTCAGCGGGGCTCGACCGAGGCTCGATGCTCGCACCGCCGTCGTGCGCACACCGTACCGTTGTTCGAGCACGTAGCGGGCCCATCCCACCGAGTAGGATCGCCCGGGTGCATCGTAAACAAGCAACACACGCGGGTCGCGCAGCGCCGAGACCCTTCGGCTGCCGAGCGACATGCCGTCGCTTACGTAGGAATCGTCGATCGCGACCACCTCGGCGCCGTGCGCCGCGGCGATCCTCCCCAAGCGCTGCCTGAGATCCGGCCCGTTCTCGACCGTACGGATGATCGCCGTTCCGACGTCGTAGTGTCGGTCGCCGAGGGTGAACTCGCCGCCACCGGAGCGCACGCGGATGCCCTCGCGCAGCGCCTCGGCGATGGTTGCCGCGCCGTTCGTGCCCCACGGAATCAGGTAGCCGACCTGCGCCGGTGGCAGCGTCGTGTCGCCCACGGTCGCCGGGGGATCGGCAGCCACGATGCTGCCGGCCACGCCGGTTGCCGCGTCCGCCTCGAGCATCTCGACGTCCCAAAGCAGCGGCTGGCTCCACGCCGTCAGATCGTAGATCTCATCGCGCTTGCGCTGGTCGCGTAGCTCCAGCTGGCGCTGGATGAAGTCCTCGTCCATCGGGACGTGGTCGTCCAGCAAGCTGTGGGCGAAGCGATGTGCCGGCTGTGCCATCGGCACGATATAGCTGCCGTTCTGTGCCAGCGTGCGGTCACCAACGGTGACCGCGCCGGTCGCCTCGCGCACCTCGATTCCGTTCCGAGTCAGCAGGCGGGCCAGACGCTCGGCCATCCCCGGATCGTGTGATGAGTGCAGGACGAGCTCGGCCGGGCCTTGCTGGCCAAGCTCGATACCCTCGCGTCGAAAGGCCAGATAATCGCTCAGGATTCTCTCGCGGTTGCGCGCCGCGGTCGCGGCGGTAGCGATCGCCGCGGTGAAGTGGTGCAGTACCCCGTCGCCGTACGTCAGCAGGTCGCCGTCGGAGCGCTTGAGCACGAGCGACCGAGCCGAGGCCTGCTCGTAGGTCATACCGAGAGCTCCGTGACTCATCGGCCACATGTCGACATAGCCGGGGTAGAACAGGTCGTAGACGTCGCGGCTGAAGTAGGCGAAACCGCGTTGGTCGAACGCCGTCGCGTTGGCGCGCCCGAACACGTCCATCAAGGCGATCTGTCGCTCGCCGTACCAAGGATTGGATGGAGGCGCCGTAGGCGGGAAGAAATAGGTCGCGTCGCCGCCCATCTCGTGTAGATCGGCGACGATCTGCGGCCAGAAATCGAGGAACATCTTCACCTTGCCGCGTGTCTCCAGCTGGCTCTGGATGAACAGGTCGCGGTTGAGGTCGAACAGGTAGTGGTTGACGCGCCCGCCGGGCCAGGGCTCGTCGTGCTCGGCAGAGTACGCCGCCGCATTGGGCCAGCGCGCCTGCCCCATGGTGTTCTGCTGAACGAAACGCGCGCGCCCGTCGGGGTTCTCCGCCGGGTCGATGAGCACCAATGACTCCGCGAGGATCAGGTCGACGGTGGCGTCGCCCTGCGCCGCGAGCAGGTGGTAGGCCTCCGCCATGGCGGCGCCATTGGAGCTGATCTCGTTGCCGTGCACGCCGTGCATGAGCGCTGTGACCACCGGCAAGCGAGCGATGAGCGCGGTTGCCTCGGGCTCTGAAAGATCACCGGGGTAGGCGAGCTGTCGCAGGTCGGCCTTGATCTCGTCGAGCCGAGCGATGCGCTCCGCCGAGCCGATCACCATGACGACGAGCGGGCGCCCCTCCCAGCTTACGGCGTACTCGATCAGGCGCGTGCGATCCGGCGCGACCGCGGCGAGCGTCTCCATATAGAGAAGGATCTCGTCGGGCGGAGTGATCTCCTCGCGAAACTCGTGACCGACCACGTCCTCGAGCGTCGGGATGCTCGGGTCATAGCGCGCGTTGACGACCAGTTCCTGGGCCGGAGCGGCGATCTGCAAAGCAGCGACAAGTGCAAGGGCTTTCATCATGCGAGGGTTCACCTGGGTTCGCGGGGCAATAGCGTCCGATAGGGGCAGTCTAGGAGTCGCCGATGCTTCCCGCCAGGCTGGCGCGGCCGGCGAGTCCGAGGCGCGGGTAGGGGGGCGCCAGGTAGGGGGGTTGCCGAGGTCGGCGCCGCTCGCCAACGACGGCATCGCCAGTCGAGTAGGGGAGCGATAGCATGGCGATGTGTACCAGGCTCCGACGGCGATCCCTGTCTGACAAGGGAAAGGGGAATCGATGAGGGCGATGTTGCTGCGCCGGGTCGCCTCGCTCGACGAGGAGCCGTCGCCGCTGGATCTGGCCGAGCTGCCGATGCCCGAGCCGAAATCCGGCGAGGTGCGCATCAGAGTCTCCGTGTGCGGTGTCTGCCACACCGAGCTCGACGAGATCGAGGGCCGTACGCCGCCGCCCGAGCTGCCGATAGTCGTTGGCCATGAGGTGGTGGGTGACGTCGACGCGCTGGGGCCGGGAGCCGTGAGGTTTGAGCTTGGCGACCGGGTGGGCGTCGGCTGGATCCACTCGTCGTCTGGCGCGGCCGACGAGAACACCAGCCACCAGTTCCGCGCCACCGGGCGCGACGTGAACGGTGGCTACGCCGAGTACATGACCGTATCCGAGGACTACGCGCACCCGATTCCCGAGGTGTTCTCGGACGAGGGTGCTGCGCCGCTGCTTTGCGCCGGCGCAGTCGGTTACCGGGCACTCAAGCTCAGCGGTATCAACGACTCGGAATGTCTCGGCCTCACGGGCTTCGGAGGCTCGGCGCACATCGTGCTGCAGGCGGCGCGACACCTGTGGCCGGACACCCGAATATTCGTCTTTGCCCGCACCGAGAGCACACGCGCCTTCGCGCTACGGCTGGGCGCTACATGGGCCGGTGATATTACCGATGGAGCGCCCGAGCCACTGCACGCCATCATCGACACCACTCCGGCCTGGACGCCGGTGGTGGAGGCGCTGGCCAATCTGCGCCCTGGCGGGCGACTGGTCATCAACGCGATTCGCAAGGAGGATGCCGACAAGGCGTATCTCCAGAATCTCAGCTATCACGAACACTTGTGGCTCGAGAAGGAGATCAAGTCGGTCGCCAATGTAACCGGCCCCGACATTGCCGAATTCTTGACGCTGGCTGCTGAGATCCCGATCGTTCCCGAGGTGCAGACGTACCCGCTGGGCGAGGCCAACCGCGCCTTGCAGGACCTCAAGCGCGGCGGGGTGCGCGGCGCGAAGGTGCTCGTCGTTCGCTAGCCGAGCGCCATCAAGCGTCGTGGCGCAGCGTTGTCGCCGGGTCGATGAGCCTCAGCTGGGAGAAATACGACGAGTAGAACCCACGATCTCGGGTGAGTAGCCGGTCCGCTGTCGTGGCGGCGTGAGCGCCGATGAGGAAATCGGCGATCATGCGGCGGCGACTTCCACCACGTTGTCGATACTCCCGCCACATTGCACCGGCCTCGAGGCCCGACGATTCATCGAGCGGCACGAACTCGACGCCGATGCGACGCATCGCGCTCGCCGCCTCCGACGTACGCGGGAACGACGCGCCGAGCTCCGCCCAGACCACGTCGCAGGCGATCAGGCTGCCCGCCGCCATTGAAGCCCGTAGGGCACGTCGCGAGTCGGCGAGGAACTGGCGATCGGCGGTGAAAACGTCGAGCAGCACGTTGGTGTCGACCGCCGTGATCATGTCGTATCCGGATCGCCTCTCAGGCCGCGCATCAGATCGTCGGTGGAAAGCCCGATTTGCAGGATTCCGGTGACACTCAGCAACGGGTCCTCCTGCAAATCCTTGACGGCCACGATGCGCCCCTCTTCCTCGCGAACCTCGAGAACTTGCCCCGGACGAATGCCCAGACGCTGCCTGAGTCGTTTGGGAATCGTGATCTGGCCTCGTTCGGTGACGCGTGTTCTCATGCTAAGACAGTACGAGTTCTGATCTATTAAATCAAATCTCGTCTGCCGTCTTGAGAGTGGCCGCCGTACCGATCCCGGCCGCATGGCTGGCCCACTCTCGTTCCCATGGGCGGCGTGGTACCGTCCCCCGCGTTTCAAGCGATTCGTTCCCTGCTGCCTGTGATACAGCCATGGAGATCAGGCTCGACCAATCACCCTACGCGCGGGCTCTCGGCGCCGAGTTGGTGCGCTCCGAAGAGGGCATGGTCGAGATACGGCTTCCTTTTCGCGAGGAGTTTCTGCGGATGGGGGACTCGGACTGGTACCACGGCGGGGTGATCTCGGCCCTGGCCGACATCGCCGGCGCGTTCGCGGTGCTGACCGCGGCAGGTAAGGAGAGCGGTGCGACCATCGACCTGCGCATCGACTACCTGAAGCCGGCCCGGGCGGGCGACCTGAACGCGATCGGTCGGGTCGTGAAGATCGGCCGCCGGATCTGCCGTGCCGACATGGAGGTCCGCGACGCGAGCAGCGATCTGGTGGCCATCGGCCGGGGCACTTTCCTGGGGGCCGGCGAGTGAGCGTCGCGCCGCGGCTCCCGGGTCGACGAATGATCGCGCCGCCCTGCGTAGCGTCGCACGGGTGCCACAAATGAAGGCGGCGATCCTCGAGGGGCACGGCGATCGGGAGCAGATCCTCTACCGGGAGGTTCCCGACCCGGAAATCGGTGCCGACGAGGTGCTGCTGGCCGTGAAGGCCACGGCGGTGAACTTCCACGACATCTTCACGCGCCGCGGCATGCCCGGTATCACCATCGAGTTTCCGCTCATCACCGGCTCCGACATTGCCGGTGAGGTTCGCGAGGTCGGCTCAGCGGTCGACGGGTGGAAGGCGGGCGATCGCGTGCTCGTTGATCCGGTCGACTGGAACAGCGACCGGCCCGGCATGATGGGCGAGACCTCACCCGGCGGGCGCGCCGAGCTGCTCGCGGCGCCCGCCGCAAAGCTGATTCAAATGCCCGACGACGTCAGCTTCGAGGCTGCCGCCAGCCTGCCGCTCGCCTACGGCACGGCCAACCGAATGATGGTGACGCGCGCTGGGATCAAGGCCGGTGAAAAGGTCCTGGTACTCGGTGCCAGCGGTGGGGTCGGGACCGGGTGCGTTCTGATCGCGAAGCTTGCCGGCTGTGAGGTGATCGCTTGCGCCAGCTCCGACGACAAGCTCGAGCGTCTGGGCGAGCTCGGTGCCGACCACCTCATCAACTACCGGGAGAGCGACTTCCGGAAGGAGATCTACCGTATCTGTGGCAAGCCGCGCGTGCGTGGCGGTGGCGGCGTCGACGTGGTGGTCAACTTCACCGGCGGCGACACCTGGGCACAATCGCTCAAGTGCATTACCAAGGGCGGGCGATTGGTGACCTGTGGAGCCACGGCCGGATTCGATCCGAAGACCGACCTGCGCTACATCTGGACTTTCGAGCAGAACATCCTCGGCTCCGACGGCTGGACCCGGCAGGATCTCGAAGAACTGCTCGAGCACGTCTCACAACGCACGCTGGTGCCGGCGATCGACGTGGTCTTGCCGCTATCCGAGGCGCGCGAGGCCGAGCGCCTGCTGGAGGACCGCGAGGTCTTCGGCAAGGTCGTCCTCGTCCCGTGATCCGGTGAGCGACGACCGCGTCTCTCCAGCCCACCGTTACCCGCTGGCGGAGGAAATCCCCACCGAGGTGCTCGACGCCGAGGTGCGCCGGCTCGAACGGCTTCGTGACCGGCCGCTGCCGCTGCGCCTGGCCGGCTACTTGCGGCTCGGCGGTCCGGGATTCATGAACGCCGCGCTGACCCTTGGTGCCGGCACGCTGACCGCCTCGATGCTGGCGGGGTCGATGTTCGGTTACCGCCTCATGTGGCTGACCTGGGTGTCGATGGGGCTCGGGGTCTTCATGATGATGGCAATGGCGCGGTTTACCTGCCACGGTGGCTTCGCGGTGGTCGAGGTTCAGAATCGCTACCACGGCTGGATCGTCGGGTCGATGATGACAGCGCTGGTGGGCACCGTGTTCGTCGGGGTGGTGTTCAGCTTCGGCCAGTACAGCCTCGGGACCCACCTGATCGAGTCGCTGACGCCGCTCCTGGGGTTCGAGTTTCCTCGCCAGATCAACTGGGTGCTCTACATGGCGCTGACGACCTGGTTGATCCTCAGCTACGGGCGAGGATCGGGCGGCGGCGCCCGCCGGGTCGAATCGGCCATGAAGATCGGCATCTTGATCATGTTGGTGTGCTTCGGGATCTGCCTCCTTGTCGTGGGCGTCGACTGGGGTGCCGCGTTGCGGGGGATATTCGTTCCGTGGCTGCCACCGGGAGGCCCCGGCCTCGACCTGTTCATTGCTTCCTCGGCTGCGGCGATCGGGGTGATGGACTGGTTCTTCTTCAACTATGCGGGCCTGGCGCGCGGCTGGGGGCGGCGCCACGAATCACTGGCGCGCTTCGACATCACGCTCGGGCTGTTCGTGCCGTTCGTCCTGGTGAACTTCATTGTCGCGAGCGTCTTCGCGGCCACGCTCTTCCGGCAAGGCCTGCAGCCGCAATCGGCCCAGGAGCTCGCCACAGCGCTGATGCCGCTGCTGGGGCCGACCTGGGCGCCCGTGCTGTTCTATCTCGGGTTCCTCGCCGTGCCGATTACCACCACCGTGGCGATGGGCATCGCCACCGCCATGGGCCTCCACGCTGCCATGGGATGGCAACCGGATCCGGCATCCTGGCGATGGCGGCTCAGCGCGCTCCTGCCCCATGTCGGATTTCTGGCCGTGTGGTTTCCCAATCCGATCTGGCTGATCGTCGTCATCAGCGCGTTTCTGGCGCTCTCCAACAACATCGTCGGGTGGTCGTTCTTCCTGCTGTTGAACGATCCTCGGGTTCTCGGAGCCGACCGTTCGCGCTCCTACTTGTGGAATCTCGGCATTCTGTTGCAGATAACGCTGCTCAACTCGGTCGCCATTCTCTATGTCTTCAACCGATTGGGATGGTGGGTGTGATCGATCTCGAGCGGCGCATCGGGCCTTTGTCGTGGCGGGTCTGGGGGCTCATCGCCAACTTCGTTGGCAACGCGGTGGCACTCTACGGAGCGGCGGGAGTTCTCCGCGATGGCAGCGGCTGGCCGGCCCTCGCCGTCGGCCTGGCGATTACGGTTACCTGCGTTCTGGTGCTGGCGATTCCGAGTCCCGATCCCGGCGCGCCCGACGACGGCTAGCCGCCGGCGCTCATCGTCATGGCTCAACCACCGAGGGTCACGATGCCTCGCGGAGTCGCCAGCGAGATCATCATGCGGACGGGGCCGGAATCTACCTCTAGCGGGAACCCCACCGAGGTGAGCAGGAGCTCGAGGCGGCCGCGCGTCGGCGTGGCGATGGCGAACGATTGCAGTCGACATCCGGCGGGCGAGCTCGCCGCCGGATGCGTGGTGCCCGGATCCCACTGGAGGAAGAACGGTGCGTTGATCAGATCGACGTCGCCCATCACGAACATCGTCCACCGTATCGTCTCGCCGTCGTCGGTCAGCCTCGATCCGGCCCCCGGCTCGTTGGCCACCAGGCCTGTCGAGGTCGCCACGGCGTGAAGGCTGCCGATGTCGTCGGTGGCGAGCGCCCAGAGAATCGGGGTTAGGGTGGAGTGCGCGCTGGCGGCGCCGAACATGGGATCCAGCTGCGCACCCGGCCGCGGGGCGACGATCTCGAGGTAATGATCCCGACCGAGCGAGACGAGCGCGTTGTGGGTACCCAGGGCCGGGTGTTCACCGCCGTAGACGGGCCGTACTCCGCTCAGAGCCTCGAAGGCTTCGATGCCAGTTTCGAGGTCGTCGATCGCTACGACGAAATGATCGAGCCACACGCCAGGGCCGACTTCGGACGTCGACGCCATCACTTCACTGCGAGGCGAGGTGGACCTCACGATTGGTTTCGGTCATCAACGTTGCCCCTGCTCGAGGACGGCTCCCTGGAGCACGGCATCCTAGCAGGTCGTGGTTACCAGCTCCCGGGTCAGGCTCCGGGCACCCTGTCGCCGGTCCAGCCCGGAGCATCGGCAGGCACCACCACGCTCGTGCCGTTGCTGCGAACCACCCGTAGGCGTACCTGGCGGTGGCGCCAGTCGGCCGTGCGCCGCGGCAGCCAGCGTGAATCGCCGGGGGATGCCGGGCCAGTACTCGAGCTCCTCGAGATTGCGTGGTTGTGTCGGGTCGACGGGAGGCGGCGGTGCTTCGCCGATGCCCTCGGCTAGCCTGTCGAGCATGTACTGCAGGACGGGTCCCGAGTAGGGTCCGTACATGGTCGATGCGGCCTCGTAGCGCTGCGCCTCGTACTCCTCGGGGGTGGTGATGTACGAGATGTACTCGTTCGCCAGGCCGATGAGCACCACGTCCGTGACCCCACGAGAGCGCCGTTCGAGCCGTTCCGACAGCTGCTTCTCGATACGCCAGCCCATCGTGGTGGTGAGCTCGGCCGGCAACGTGGCGAAGGCAATGGGGCCGATCTGGTACACGCCCAACAATGCCTCCCCGGGCACGTCGCGCTCCTTCACGAAGGTCGATGTGCGTACCGGCAACCGCAGGCCGATGTCGAAGTTGAGGTCGAGCGAGGGGTGCTTCACGCCCTGGCCTTGCCATTCCGGGTCGTTGCGTCGGTCTCCCTTCACCCCTTCTTTCCAGCCGGCCTCGTTGAGCACTGTGTAGCCGTCGACGCCGCCACCCACCGTGGCCACGCCGGGCAGTGCCCGCGCCGCCGTGCAACGCTCGAACGGATCACCCTCCGGCCGTCCGGCGCGCCCCGGCGGGAGGCACTTGTGCTTGAGGCTCGTGCGGCGACCGATCCAGGTGATGTCTGGGTCGGTGATGTTGCGCAGCTCCGCCTCGCGCAGGATCGCTCGTGCAAGCCGCCGACCGAAACCCAGGGTCTCGCGGCGATCGCGCACGTTCCAGGCAACGTGGACGTCGCCTTCCGCGCCGTTGAAGATCGGCACCACCGGGCCGACGTAGTCCCCCGAGCGTTGGTCGTGGCCCACTCCACCGCCGCGCAGCGAGCGCTCGGCGACCTCTGAGGCCACGCCGAAGAAATCGGCGCCGTATAGCTCGGTGTCGGATCGCAGCGCCGTGGGATGCGCTGGAAAGAACGCCAGCCGCGCGATGACGTCACCGGGTCGACCATCGATGAGGGCTCGTGCGTCGAGCACGAACAGGCGGGGCCGTACGGCCAGATACGACGCCGGCGTGAACAACCCACCGACACTCGACATCGCATACAACCCCCGTCGGCGACCCTCCCGCAGCATCTCGTTGGCCTCGGGGTTGAGCCGGAACGTCGCCAGGCTGCGGTTGCGCACCATCCCCGGGAGCCACTCACTGCGCCACGACAGTCGAGCCTCCGTGGCGCGCAGTTGAGCCATGGCGATCGAACGGGCGATCTTGCGCGCTAGAAACTCGAACAGCTCGGGATCGAAGCCCGCCACGCGACCGCCGCCGAAGTTGTACGTATAGGCGCTGGAGAAGTTCGCCGGGCCGTGGTGGGTGTGCGTGGCAGCGATCACTACCTCGTGCCGGCCGAGCTTGGCGGCCGGCCCCGGGTCCGACTGCAAGATCTCCAGCACTCGATCGGTGAGTCCGCCGGCAACCATGCCGAGATCGCAAGACACCATCGCCACCCGATGTCCCTGTGCGTCTTCGAGGACCACGGCCCGCGCCCAGAGCCGTGTCCAGAAGCCGCGTGAGAAACGCGCCGACGGCCCGAACCCGAGGGTCGAGTAGCCGGGCGGCGGCGTGATGTCCTCCTTGGCGGCGCCGACGCGAAACACTGCGCTGCCCGGGTTGGCCAACACCGGGAACGTTTGGGTGCGCATCCGATTGTCGCGCGGATCGGTCAGCTGAAAGAGGCCGCATCCAGACGCCGCTATGCAGGCGGCGGCGAGAAGCGCCATTACGCACATGCGTGGCTGCATGGCTGCTCCGGTGCGCTGAGGAATGGTTGGAGCCGGGCATCGCCGGGGCTACCTGTATAGGAAGCAAATTGACGACGTTTTTCCGAGAATCTGATGTTCTTCGAGCTCGTCGCGGGCTGGTGGACGAGCGCAGGTCGCGGTTTTCGCGCCACGTCGCATTGGGTACCCTACGCGCGCGATCCTGCGTTCCCCTTACGTTCCGTGGGCCGCGGACCTGCCGCTGGCCCGCATCGCCGGAGGGCTCTCATGCTCCAGGAGTTCAAGAAGTTCGCCGCCAAGGGCAACATGCTCGATATGGCTGTGGGCATTGTGATCGGCGCCGCTTTTGCGACGATTATCGGATCGCTGGTCGGCGACGTCATCATGCCGATGGTCGGTCTGGCCCTGAACGGGGCTGATTTCAGCAACCTCTTCATGGTCCTCAAGGCGGGGGCCGACGGTGGCGCCTCGTATGCGACCCTCGATGCTGCCAAGGAGGCCGGTGCGGTGACGCTCAACTGGGGCGTCTTCCTCAATGCCATCGTCAACTTTCTGATCATCGCGGTCGCCCTGTTCATGGTCATCCGCGGCTTCAACTCGATGAAGCAGAAGGAAGAGGAGGCACCCGCAGCGCCTCCGGCGCCTTCCGCCGAGGAAACCTTGCTGACCGAGATCCGCGACCTGCTCAGCGCGCGTGGCTGAGCCGCGCTGATCCCCACCTCATTCGGCGCGCAGCGCGACCTGCGGAGCCACTCGGCTGGCGCGGCGCGCCGGTCCGATACAGGCCAAAACCGCCACAGCGGCCAGGATCAGGTTCGTACCGATCAGGGTTGCGGGGTCGTACGGGGTGACTCCGTACAGGAGGGAGTCGAGCAGGCGCGTGGCGCCTACGGCACCCATCGTGCCGACCGCGAGGCCGCCACCCGCGAGGCCGAGCCCGTGTCCGGCGACTTGGCGAAAGACGTTTGCCTGGCTGGCGCCGACGGCTAGCCGCACGCCGATCTCGTGTCGCCGTTGCCCGACCACGAACGAAAGTAAGGAGTACACACCGACAAGGGCGATGACCACGGCCATCAGGGCGAACAGCCCCAGGGTCACGGCGCGGAAGCGCGGCTCGCGTAATGTTCGGTCGACGAGCCTCGAAAGGATGTTCACCTCTGCCACGGGCAAGCGCGGATCGGTTGCCACCAGCGCCGCCCGAATCGAGGGTGCCAGATCGGCGGGATCGCCGGTGCTCTCCACCATCAGGTAGCCGTAACGCGCTGCCGGGTCGGTGCGCCGGCTGCGGTAGAACATCGGTGCCGGGTCTTCCACAAGTTCGCCGTGCAACGTGTCGTGTACGACACCGATCACGGTCAGAGTCCGTACCGGATCGTCGATCGTCGCTTCGAACTGCTTGCCGATCGGATTCTCCCCAGGCCAAAAGGTACGGGCCATCGTCGTGTTGATCACGGTTGTCGGCGGATCGCCGGGGTGCTCCCGACCGTCAAAGGCTCGCCCGGCTGCGACACGAACCCCGAGCATGCCGAAGTAGTTCTCATCGACGGTCGCCATTCGGACCGGAGGCGCGTCCTCGTCGTTGGCGACGACGTGGTCAAGAAGCGAAATCCGCGTGTAGTGATTCGTCCCGGAGAACGGCGGCGATGATGTGAACGACAACCGGGTCACATCGGGATGGTTGGCTACACGATCGCCGAGCTCCCGATAGAAGGCGTCGACCGCGTCGCGGCTCTCGTACTCGTCGCCTTCGAGCTCGAACGCGGCGGCGATTACCTGGCCTGGGCTCAGGCCCGGGTCGACCGTGGCCATGCGGTAGAAGCTCAGGCTCAGCAGTCCTGCTGTCGCCAGCAGGACCGTAGTCAGCGCCATTTGGGCCACCACCAACCCCTGCTGCATTCGTCGCCCGCCCGGCCCTAGTGTCGTGCGAGTCGCGCCGCGCAGCGACGATGCGGCATCGTCACGCAGTGTTGCGGCGGCCGGTGTCAACCCGATCGCCAGAGCGGCAACGAATGTGACGACAAGCGTGAACAGAAGGGCCTGGCCGTTGACCGCGATGTTCGCTAACCGCGGTACCTCCGGCGGGCTCAGCGATACGAAGGCGCGCGTTGTCCACAGCGCCAGGGGGATGCCGAGCAGACCGCCTACGGAGGCGACAATGAGGCTCTCTGCGGTCAGCTGACGAAGCAGAGCGGCGCGGCCCGCCCCCAACGCGCCGCGTATCGTGAACTCTCGCGCCCGCTGTGTGCCTTGCGCCAATGCCAGGTTCGTCAGGTTGGCGCAGGCAATGGCAAACACCGCGGCCACCGCAGCCATCGCCACCCAGAACATGCGGCGGACGTCGCCGACGACGGCATCACGCAGCGATTCGACGAACACTCCGTGTGTGAGGTTGCCTCGGCTGTTGGCTATGTCGATTCGGCGTGCTGCGACGGCAAGTCGTTGCGCGTATGTTTCGACCTGCATCCCCGGCTCGAGGCGACCTACCGCGGTGAGGAAGCCGGTGCCTCGCTCTGAGACGTAGTCGTGGTCCGGCAGGGGAACCCAGAAATCCACCCCGGATGAGGGGAAAGCGAACTCGGCCGGCATCACGCCGGCGATCGTGCGCGGCGCCTCGCCGAGGCTGATCTCACGCCCCACAACGCCCGGGTCGGAGCCGAACACGCGCTGCCAGGTGCCGTGACTGAGCAGCACCACCGGCTCCGCCGCCAACAGGTCGTCCGTATGCTCGAACCACTGGCCGATTGCCGGCTGCACGGCAAGCAGCGGCAGAAGGTTGGTCGTTATCTCGATTCCCTTCCAGCTCTCGGCCGACGTCTCGCCCAAGTAAGTGTAGGTTTCTTCGCTGAAGGCAGCCAGGTCGACTAATCCCAGGTCCGCCCGACGCCAATCGCGAAAGTTCGGGAACGACATCGGCCCACGCCGCCAGCTGAAGTCGGACCAGTCGCGGTACGCGACGACCAGGCTGGCGTCGTCCTCGTACGGGAAAGGCTGCAGCAGCACGCTCTGCAGAACGCTGAAAACAGCCGTATTGGCGCCGATCACTACTGCCAGCGTGCCGACGACTGCCAGCGTGTACACGGGGCGTGCTCGGGTAACACGCAATGCCTGGGTGATCTCGACAAGCACGGACCGCCGGCGCCGCCGTGGCGGTCGCGGTCGGGCAGGTCCCGGCCTCGGGAGTCGCCATTCGCTAGCCAGGAGCTCCGAACGGCCGGTTAGCCGCCCCGCCCAGGCGCGGGCGTTCTGTCGCCAGAGGTCGAGCGCGCCGTGGAGTACAGCCCACACCAAGCCGGTGTGGCCGCGACGGGCGAAGCCGGCCGCGCAAGCTCGTAGGTATGCGTCGCATCTCGCTCTCGTACCCGGCGTAGGTGCCACGCGGCGCGCAGCGAGCGAGGCGCTGGTAGATCGCGCTGATCGCCTGCCGCAACGGGAGCCTGCTCATCGGCTTTGCTTCCAGGACAGCACCTTCTTCGCTCGAGCGAGCTCGACAAGGTCGTCCATGCGCCGCGTCTCCTCGGCGAGGACCTCTCGACCCAGATCGGTGAGCCGATAGTAATTGCGACGGGTATCCTCGCCGTCGGGGCCCTGCCGCGGCTCGATGAGCTCCTCTGCCACCATGCGCTTGATGGCGCCGTACAGCGTCGCGGGCCACAGACGAAAACGCCCCTCCGAGCGCTCCTCCACCTCGGTCATGATGCCGTAGCCGTGGCGGCTACCATCGGCCAGCGCCAGCAGGATGTGGAATCCCGGCACGGAGAGTCGGGGACGATCGGAGTCTGTCATCGGAGCTCGCTAGCGGGGAACGCCAGGCAACGGAATGGAGGCGATAGGGAAGGGATCGATCACAGCCCATATATATCATGTTCAATATATAGTTGGCGAGCACCGACGGACCGCCGGCCGGCTGTGCTGATCTAAGCGTGACAGTTGGCCAGCAGCAATGCTTGACGTGGCCGCGGCCGAGCGGCAGGCTCGCCGCAGCACCCGGACAACGGGCAACCCCAAATACCCGCTGAAGAAGAGGCTAGCTGTGGGAAGAGCTCTGGATGGTGTTCGTATCCTCGATATGACCCATGTGCAGTCGGGACCGACATGCACCCAGATCCTGGCGTGGTTCGGCGCCGACGTGATCAAGGTCGAGCGCCCGGGATCCGGCGATGCGACCCGTGGCCAGCTACGCGATATTCCCGACGTCGACAGCCTGTACTTCACGATGCTCAACGCCAACAAGCGCAGCATCACGTTGAATCCCAAGACCGACGCGGGCAACAGGATCTTCGCCAAGCTGATCGAGGAATGCGACGTCCTGGTGGAGAACTTCGCACCTGGTGCGATCGACCGCATGGGCTTTCCGTGGGAGAAGATCCAGGAGCTCAATCCGCGTCTGATCTACGCCTCCGTAAAGGGATTCGGCCCCGGGCCGTTCGAGGAGTGCAAGGTGTACGAGAACGTCGCGCAGTGCACCGGTGGCGCCGCGTCGACGACCGGCGAGATCGATCGCGTGCCGACGGTTACCGGCGCCCAGATCGGCGACTCCGGCACCGGGATGCACCTGGTGGCGGGCATCCTGGCGGCGTTGCTGCAAAGGGAGAAGTCGGGCAGGGGACAGCGTGTCTCCTGCGCCATGCAGGATGCAGTCTTGAATCTGTGCCGCGTGAAGCTGCGCGATCAACAGCGCCTCGACCACGGTCCGCTCAAGGAGTATCCCCAGTACCCGAACGGCACGTTCGGCGATGCAGTGCCGCGTGCCGGCAATGCCTCGGGTGGTGGCCAGCCGGGCTGGATTCTCAAGTGCAAGGGATGGGAGACCGATCCCGATGCCTACATCTACGTGATTACTCAAGCGGCGGCGTTCTCAGGGCTGGCCAAGGCGATCGGCCGTGAGGACTGGCTCGACGATGCGGAGTGGAATACTCCGGCCGCGCGCATACCCAGGCTCGAAGAGATGTTCGCGGAAATCGAGAAGTGGACGATGACCAAGGACAAGATGGAGGCCATGAACACGCTCAACCCGCTGAACGTGCCATGTGGCCCGGTGCTGTCGATGAAGGAGCTGGCGGTGGAGCCCTCCCTGCGGCAGACCGAAACCGTCGTCGAGGTTGACCACCCGGAACGCGGTCCGTACCTCACCGTGGGCAACCCGATCAAGCTGTCCGACTCGCCCACCCAGGTCGAACGCTCGCCATTGCTGGGCGAGCACACGGAAGAGATTCTCAAGACTGTCGTTGGGCTCGATGACGACGACATCGAGGCGGCGCGCCAGCAAGGCGCCATCTGAGGCGGGTTTGCGGCGCCCATCGGGTTTCCCGTGCCACAGTTCGGGGGTGCAGTAGTGAAATACAACGTACTCATTCTGGGCGCTTCCTACGGTTCCTTGTTCGGGACCAAGGCGCTGTTGGCCGGGCACTCGGTCACCCTGGTATGCACCCCACCGACCGCGGAGCTGATCAATGGCGACGGGACCATAGTCCGGTTGCCGATCCGCGGTCGGGAGACCCCGGTCGAGGTTGCCTCGCGGGCATGTGACGGTGAGCTGTTGGCCGGCGCACCGGAAGACGTCGACCCCGAGGCGTTCGATCTGGTGGTGCTCGCCATGCAGGAGGCTCAATACGGAGCCTCCGGGGTTCGCGAGCTGATGGCGCGAATCGCCGCAGCGCGGGTGCCGAGCCTGGCCATCATGAACATGCCCCCTCTTCCATACCTTGAGCGGATTCCCGATCTGCAGATGGAGCCGCTCATCCGCTGCTACACGGACGCCAGTGTTTGGGATGGCTTCGAAGCAGGACTGGTCACCCTCGCTAGCCCCGACCCACAGGCATTTCGCCCACCGGAGGAGCCGAAGAACGTTCTCCAGGTGGGTCTCCCCACCAACTTCAAGAGCGCCGCATTCGAGGCCGGCGAGCACACGGCTATGCTCCGCGACATCGAGGCCGACATCATTGCCAGCCGCTTCGACCCCGGCGATGGGGCCATCGAGCTGCCGGTGAAGCTCCGGGTGCACGAGTCGATCTTCGTCCCGCTGGCGAAGTGGCCGATGTTGATGGCCGGCAACTACCGGTGCGTCCGACGCGACGACATGATCTCGATCCGCGACGCCGTGCACGGCGATCCGGAGCGGTCGCGACAGACCTACGATTGGACGCGGCAGCTGTGCGCGCGGCTGGGTGCGGCGGATGCGGACATGGTTCCCTTCGAGAAATACGCTAGGGCGGCCGAGGGGCTGGGTAAGCCCTCCTCGGCGGCGCGGGCACTCTTCGGTGGTGCCAAGCACATCGAGCGTGTCGACTGCTTGGTTCGCGAAATCGCTCTCCAGCAAGGCCTCCAGTCCGACACGGTCGACGAGATCGTCATGCTTGTCGACCGGCGCCTGGAAGCCAACCGCGCGGCTGCGTGAGGCGTCACCGGGTGATTCGGCGCAGCATCGCGCGGACGCGAGCTCCGCGGAGGGCGCCATGAGGGCCGTGCTCCTCGACGGAGTCGGCGGTGCCGACGTGCTGCGACTCGGCGAAGTCGACCGACCGACGCCGGGCACCGGGCAGGTGCTGATCAAGGTAGTGACCAGCTCGGTCAATCGCGCCGATATCAGCCAGCGGCAGGGCAACTACCCGCCGCCGCCGGGCGAGTCGGAGATCCTCGGGCTTGAGGTGGCCGGGACGATCGAACAGCTCGGTACCGAGGTCGAGGGCTGGAGTGTGGGCGATCGCGTGATGTCCCTGGTCGGCGGCGGCGGCTATGCGGAGTTCGCCACCGCGCACGCGCAACATCTGATTGCCATCCCCGAGGCCACGAGCTTCGAGGAGGCCGCCTGCATCTGCGAGACCTACATCACCGCGTACCTCAACATCTTCATGATTGGCGGGTTCGAGGACGGTGGCACCGTGCTCCTGCACGGCGGCGGCGGCGGCGTGAACACGGCGGCGATCCAGCTATGCCGCCTGCTCACACCGGGCGCCACGATCCTCGTGACGGCCTCTCCGGGCAAGCTGGAGCGGGTCGAGACCCTCGGAGCGCATCGGGCAATCGACTACACAGCGCGCGACTTCGCCAACGACGTGGCGGAGCATACCGACGGCAAGGGCGCCGACCTGATTCTCGATCACATCGGCGCCAAGTACCTGGCCGGCAACATGAAAGCCCTGGCCCTGGGTGGCAGCCTGGTGATTATCGGGGTGATGGGTGGCATCAAGGCCGAACTCAACCTGGTGCGCATGATGGTCAAGCGTCAGCGGATCATCGGCTCGGTGCTCCGTTCGCGTCCCGTCTCCGAGAAAGCCCGGATCGTCGCCGAGTTCACGGAGACCGTGATGCCGCGGTTAGCGGACCGCACCATCGCGCCATTGATCCACGAGGTCGTTCCCCTCGACGACATCGCCGCGGCGCACGAGACCATGGAGCAGAGCCGTCACTTCGGAAAGATCGTGCTTGCCGTCGCCGGATAGAGGGCCACGGCGGTCCCGAGCCGTGCGCCGGTTGCGTAGCGCTATCGCTTGCTTGATAAATCCGACCAACGGGTATTGTATTCATGCTCGGGATTCGGCGCTGGAATGGGGTGGTGCAATGAGCGAGGAGCGGGAGCCTGACGGCAGGGCCGCGTCTGACCGCAGGCAGTTCATGGGCTCTGCGTCGCGCGTTGCCATGACGGCCGGCCTGGTCGGCGGCTACGGCGGCTTCGGCTTGATCATCGGGCGCTACCTGTATCCGGCGCGGCCTGGCGATCGCATCTGGCAGTACGTGGCCGAGTCGGATGCCATCCCGGGGCGGCTCTATGCTGTATCGGGGGCCCGCCGGCGAGACGATCAACGTCGTTCGGTATGCGAGTAGCGGGACCGCCGAAGACTTCATCGCCTTGTCGAGCACCTGCCCGCATCTGGGCTGTCAGGTGCACTGGGAGCCGTACAACGATCGCTACTTCTGCCCCTGTCACAACGGCGTGTTCGACCCCGAGGGCGCTGGGGTCTCCGGGCCGCCCGGCGATGCCGGCCAGTCCTTGCCACGCTACCGGCTGTCCATCGAAGACGGCCTGCTGTTCATCGAGGTACCGGTAGGAGGCTTCTCCGCCGATGCTGGCGCCAGCGAGCAGCGCGCTGGCATCGATCGCGACCCCACATCGTGCGACGGTTGCGGGCCCCGGCGCAGCGATCGGAACAGGGCCTGAGCGGTGACCTCGGCGACGCTCGACCCCGTGAAGCGCTGGTTCAAGGATCGCTTGCCGATCTCGAGCACGCAGTTTCGCGAGCTTACCAACGAGCCCGTTCCGAATCACATGAAGCGCTGGTGGTTCGCCCTCGGGGGGACCCCGGCGTACTTGTTTGTCGTGCAGATCGTCACGGGGATCCTGCTGGCGTTTTACTACTCGGCGGCGCCGGAGGCGGCGTACGAGTCGGTGCGCTACATCACTCAGGAGGCCGCCTACGGGTGGTTCATACGTGGCGTGCACAAGTGGGGCGCCACGCTGATGATCGCCGCGGTGATCATGCATCAGATGCGCGTCTTCTTTACCGGCGCTTACCGCAAGCCGCGCGAGATCAACTGGATGGTCGGGATGTGCTTGCTCGTCTGCACGTTGATGATCGGCTTCACCGGCTACAGCCTGCTCTTCGAGCAGCTCAGCTTCTGGGGCGCCACCGTGGGCGCCAACATCACCGATACGGTGCCGGTCGTCGGCAGCTTCATGAAGAACATGATGCTGGCGGGCGACGCGTACAACCAGCGCACGCTGGCCCGCTTCTATGTTCTGCACGCCGCCGTGCTGCCGGTGACGATGATTCTCCTGCTGGTGGTGCACATCTTCATCATTCGCATGCAGGGAGTCACCGAGCTGAAGTTCGAAGGCGACAAGCGCGGCGACGAGGGGACATTCAGCTTCTTCCCCGACCACCTGTACACGGAGCTCATACTGGGGCTGTGTCTGATGATCTTGTTGGCGGCGCTGGCAACAATCTCACCGGTGGTAATGGGACCGCGCGCCGACCCTCTGGTGACACCCGAGGTGATCAAGCCGGAGTGGTTTTTCTACGTCGCCTTCCGCTGGCTGAAGCTATTCACCGGTACCGCCGCGGTTCTGAGCATGGGGCTGATCGTGTTCGCCATGTTCACCTGGCCGTTCATCGACGCGACGATTCGCCGTCGGACGAGGTTCCAGGAGGCAAGCGTGTGGATCGGGGTGGTGGCGGTCATCACCATCATCGGCATGACGATTTGGGAAGCGTTGGTAGCGCACTGAGCATCGGGGAACGAGAGCCTTCGAGAGGAACCACGAAATGACGCTTGAATCGAAGCGATTGATCATTGCCGGATTGGGGATTGTCTTTCTCGCGTCGCTATTGCTCGTGCAGTATGCGGAGACGGTGCGTCGGGCGGAGGAGGCGGGACTGCGCCCGCCGCACATCGTGGTGCCGGCCAACGCGGTGGAATGCGTCGACTGCCATCAGGAAGCGAATCCCGGGATTATTTCTCATTGGGAGGGCAGCACCCACGCCGAGAAGGGCGTCGGCTGCGTCGGGTGCCATACGGCTGCTGCCGACGAGCCCGACAGCTACCTGCATTACGGAGAGGTGCTCGCCACCGTCGTCACACCGCTCGACTGTGCTCGGTGTCACCCGGCTGAAGCGCAGGAGTTCGCGCAGAGCCACCACGCCAAGGCGGGCAACATCCTGGCGTCGCTCGACAACTTCCTGGCCGAGACCGTCGAAGGCGCACGGCTGAGCTTCGATCCGCATTCGCCCACTCCCGGCAAGGTAGTGGACTCGGTCAACGGGCTGGCCAGCGCGTTCTCCGGCTGTCAGCAATGCCACGGCTCCAAGGTCGCCTTGCAGTCGACCGACGGCGCGATGATCAACGTGGACGAGCTGCAGCCCGATGACAACGGCAAGCCGCTGAATCTCGACGCGGTGGCCCGCATCCTGCGCGACGAGGAGGGGCGGCCACAGTACGCCCCGCAGACCTGGCCCAACACCGGCATCGGCCGGCTCAACCTCGACGGCTCCATCGGTTCGTGTACCGCTTGCCACAGTCGCCACGATTTCTCGCCGCGCCGGGCTCGACAGCCCGAGAACTGCGGCAAGTGCCACCTGGGCCCCGATCATCCGCAGAAAGAGGTCTACGAGGAGTCCAAGCACGGCGTCGCCTATCGCGACCTCAAGGATCAGATGAACCTCGATGCCGATGACTGGGTGCTGGGCGAAGACTACGCCGCGGCCCCGACCTGCGCGTCGTGCCATATGTCCGGCAACGTTCGCAACGGCGGCCTCGTGACCCACGATCCGGGGCGGCGTATCTCATGGACCAATCGCCCGCCGGTGAGCGTGGTCATGGATACCGATGCCGAGGGCGCCATCGTCAAGGAAACCGATCCGGAGGCGCGCCGGGCGCTGGTCACCGATTCGGCGGACGACAAGCGCAACCGGATGAAGCAGGCATGTTCTACCTGCCACACGCCCGACTACATCAACGCGTTCTACACGCAGTACGACGATCTGGTGATTCTGTACAACGAGAAGTTCGGCAAGCCCGGGCTGCAGATCATGCAAGCTTTACTGTCCGAGGGCCTGCGATCGCCGACCGAGTTCGACGAGGAAATCGAGTGGACGTGGTTCTTCCTATGGCATCACGAGGGTCGTAGGGCACGCCATGGAGCCTCGATGATGGCGCCCGATTACACGCACTGGCACGGCATGTACGAGGTGGCCGAGCGTTTCTACATGGAGCTGATTCCGCAGGCGCGAGAGATCACCGCTCATGCTGCTGCCGCCGGCAACGGCGGCGCTGGACGGGCTGTCGAGGCGGTGATCGACGGAATCCTCGATCGGCCCGAGCATGTGTGGTTCGAGGAGGGCGCCGAGGGCGCGGCAGCACGCATCCGAGAGGAAATGGACCGGCGCTACGGTCGCACCCAATGATGTGTGAGATCGCCGCCGACCATCCCTAGGGGTGGCCTGCACCGACCAGCCGGCGTGTCTCGCGCGGTCCTACGGCGCTGCGTCCGACGGGTCGGCGTCGCCTCCGAGGCACTCCACCTCGGCCGGTGTCGGAGCCGTCGGCCTACGGTAGGTCAAGAAGACAAAGTCCCACAGCGGGGAGCTCAACCCGTATTGGGTCTCGGCGTTCTTGAAGTGATGTTCCATGTGGAAGCGCCGCATGAACTTGCCAAACCGGGACCGGGGCACGGCATGGTGTGTGTAGTAGTGCATCCAGTCGTAAGCGAGGTAGCCGACGAGCGTGCCGGCGAAGAGTGCCTGCCAGTAGGCGCCAAAGACCGACCAGTAGATCACCGCGAGCACCGAGGCGATCGGCCAGCTCATCACCGGTGGCGCAACCAGGCGCCGCCGGTCGCTGGGGAACTCATGGTGGTAACCGTGCAGGGCGAACAGCACGGTGCGGATCGGGCGAATGTCGGTAGGTGGCAGGTGGAACACGAAGCGGTGTAGCCAGTACTCGACGAAGCTCCAGCCCAGCACGCCGGCGACGATGCACATGGCGATGACGGGCGCTGTCAGCCCACGAACCGCCACTGAAGCGTAGACGCAATAGACGATGACGGGGATAAACCACACACCAGGCATGATCCAGTGCGAGCTGGCGAAGTGCTTCTCGAGGACGCTGTTGTTCAGGGCCCGGATGCCCGCTACGCGCCGGCGATTCCGCCTGGCCGGCGCATCCTGGATGCCCGCCCAGGTTGCGACCGTGTCATTCCATTCGTCGGTGGTCGATAACAGTCCCATGATTGCGTCGCCGTTCCGCCCGGTGCCGGCAGATGATGGGCCGCGCATCCGTAGCTCTCTTCAGGGCAAGGTCACGAAAACAGCCAACGCACGATCAGGTTTGCAGCCAGAGCCAACACCCCGATGACATACCACAGCCACGCCGGTGACGGTGCTCGGTCGTCGTCAACCTCGTGCGCTACTCCGAGTTGCGTCTCCATCTTCCTCCACCTCCTGTGATTGCTCGCTCCTCGGCGCCATTCCTTCGCGCCACCGGCGCGCCACTTTCGGACTCTTGGGTGTCGACCCTTCTCTGCGGTTGCTAGCGAGGCTCCTGTGATCCAATGGACGTACCTGCCTTTTCAAAGTCCCCGTAATCCATCACCTTAGGGGACTTTCCACGCGTCGCCATCTTGTACCAGTCGCGGAAAGGTCCGGTGGTGTTCTGCCAGAACCCGCGGTACTGCGCCTGCGTCTTCGGACCAATGCCCCAGGGCGTCCATTCATCCGGCTCGGGTATGTAGAGCGTGCCAGCCATCCGGTCCCAGATACTGGTGAACGCTGCGTTGTTCATATCCCAGTGCTTCTTCAGGTAACTGTGGTGTACATGGTGCATGGCTGGGCTTTGCAACCATTTCGAGAGCCAGACCGGATAGTGGAAACCCACGTGATAGTGGCGGAACATCCCGTTGAAGCCGAACAGCACCGAGAACATTGCGACGTTGAATATGGTTGCCGACGTAATTCCGCCGTCAAACAGCCAGGCAAATACACCGGTCACAAGCCCTATGGTGAGCGACGAGGCGGTCCCCCACAGAGGGCCAGAAAGGAAATGTTCACGGGTTCGTGTCAGCGGTGTCAGAACTTCTGCCGAATGATGGATCTTGTGCATCGCCCAGAAGAACGGGACTTTGTGGACGGTGTAGTGAATCCAGAAAAACCCGAAGTCATAGGCAAGAAACATCGCCAGGCTGAAGACCACCATCCAGGCGTAATTGGACTCCAGGGCCGGGGTCGCACCGAAGATCCCCTGCATTGCCCCTATTGCGGTCCGTTCAGAGAACGCCCCTACGGTCCCTAACAGCGATACCGCCCAGAAAGGACGCAACAGACGCTCAAACACCCACAGCGATACGTCCACACGAGCGGACTTGTGCGTGTAGATCTCTTTGGGGAACAAGTAATTCAGAAGGCCAGTCTTCCTCTCTCGACCGTCTGCGCCTTTGGCGCCGCGACCGCCGCGAACCACGAACAGCAGGATCGCGATGATCACCATGAGGACGAGAGCCTGGGGTCGCAGATCGCCGGGCGTATTGGCGGAGACGATATCGACCGCGCGCTGCGCCAGATCGGTGAACGGGCCGACAACGGGCTCGGCGACTTCCTGGCCTACCATGGGACTCTCTCCTGGGATCGCTGAAGAGGGGGATTCAGTGATCGCCGGTCCTAATCATTTCTGACGCTGGGGGCGACGCCTTCCTCCCTCCAGGTGGGGGCCCCCGATGATGAGAAATCATCCTCTTATAACGCGATTATAGGATCATAGAATCCTATTTCTCAACCGCCCCAGATTGATTTCGAAAGTCTGCATCGGGCTGATCCCTCCAGCAGGCGAGAGGCAGTGTCTTGGTCAGATGAGCTCTCCGAGCTTCGGCAGGAGCGTCGCCCGACTTGAGGCGCCGACGGTAAAGTACTATTTTCTAGTAGATATATCGCGAAGCGTCCACTGAGTCCCCACTGAGCAGCGAGCTTTGCCGCGCCCATCGAGAACTACCGCGCCCCGAGAGTGCCGCGTTTTCTACAGCGCGCGCTGCCTGAGGAGCATCGACACGACCTGCTGGGCGACCTGTGCGAGGAGTACGCGCTGATCGCGCTGCCGCGCCTCGGGCAGTTCCGGGCACGGCTCTGGTTCTGGTTGCAGTTGCTAACCAGCATCCGGTGTTCGTGGCTCGCCCAGCTGGCCATTCGATGCCGGCGCCGCCGCCAAGATGTTGCCCACCGAATTCCCCAGAGTGACCCTGCTCCGATGCAGTCCTTCCTGCAAGACGTGCGGTATGCGCTCCGTTCACTGGTCCAGCAACCCCTGCTGAGCCTCTCCATCGTCGGAACCCTTACCTTGGGGATCGGCGCCAGCACCGCCATCTTCAGCGCCGTCAGCGGTGTGCTGCTGACGCCGCTGCCTTACGAGCGGCCGGACGAGCTCGTCGAGGTCGTCATGGCGCGTCGCGCTCCGGGTGGGGCGGTTAGCGGCCGTATCACCGTCTCGACGCCCGACTTCATGGATATCTCGGAGCGAGTCGGCGCGTCGGCGACGTTGGTAGCCGCCCAAAGCACCGCGCTGGTACTACTGGGCGACCAGCAGCCCGAGCGTGTCTCTACCGCCAATATCAGTCCGGGACTGCTGGAGATGTTCGGGCTGTCGCTGGCGCACGGGCGGGCCTTCAACTCGGAGGAGGCGGTAAGCAGCGCCGCTCCGGCGGCCATTCTCACCGACTCCATCTGGCGTAGCCGTTGGAACGCGGATCCGGCGGTTGTCGGCAGCACGGTGGCCACGACAGACGGCTCGATCGAGGTGGTGGGCGTTCTTGCTCCGGAGGCTCGATTGCCAGAAGCGATGCGGCTGGAGGGCACAGACGTGCTGTTGCCGCTGCCTCTCGACGCCGAGGCGTATACTGGCAACCGTACCTCGTACACGCTTCATGTCGCGGCGCGCGTGGCGGCCGCCTCGAGCCTCGACGCTCTGCGCCAGCAGTTGCGTGACGTGGGCAGCCAGCTTGCAGAGCAGTTTCCGTCGGCCAAGGTACGGTCCACTCATGAGTACACGTTCGACGCCAACCCGCTCTTCGAGGTGCTGGTCGGCAGCCGTCGCGCCGACATCCTGTTGTGCTTCGGAGCTAGCGCGCTGCTGCTGCTGATCGGCTGTGTCAACGTCGCCAATCTGCTGGTTGCCAGGGCCTCCGGTCGCTCCGGTGAGCTGGCCTTGCGCAACGCGCTCGGAGCCAGCCGTCTGCGTGTCGTGCGGCAGCTGCTGACCGAGAGCATGGTCGCCGCTCTCGCCGGCGGGATCGGCGGCGCGGTGCTGGCGTTCGGACTGGTGGCGGCGTTTCGAACCGTCGGCCCGGGGGATTTCCCCCGGCTGGCCGCCGTGCAGGTCGACGGGATCGCGCTCGTCTTAGCGCTGTCGACCGCTCTGGTGACGGGCGTCGTGTTCGGCGTGGTACCGGCCCTGCTGGGGGCCCGATCCGAGGCTGTCGACTCCTTACGTGACCTCAGCGGCAAGAGCAGCGCCGGGCGCCGCCGCGTGCAACTGCGCAACGTGTTGGTGGTTTCCGAGGTAGCCCTGGCGATGATCCTGCTGGCCGGTGCCGGCCTGCTGGTGAGCAGCTATCTCAGGCTGCAGCGCGTCGATCCGGGGATCGAGCCCGAGGGATTGCTGATGACCGAGATCGGTCTCGGCGAGTCCTACGATTCCGACGAGGCCCGCTCGACCTTCTTCTCCCATCTAGCGGCAGAGATCAACGCCATCCCGGGAGTGCGCAGTGTCAGCGCGATCGCCGATCCGCCCCTCGGCTACTCGATGTGGACTCCGGGCGTGCGCCTCACGGGGCCCGACGAGGCGAGCCCGCCGGTTATCGCAGCGCACCTGGTGCTTCCTGACTACTTCAAGACCACCGGAATGCACCTGGTCAGCGGCCGCTCGTTCACTCGCGACGACGACACCGCCGAGACGCCGCTTGTAGCGATCGTCAACGAGCAGATGGTGGCCGATCTTTGGCCCGGTAGTGACCCGCTGGGGGAGCGCTTCACCATCTCGCCCGATCCCGACGACGACTGGTTCACGGTCATAGGTGTGGTCAGCAACGTGCATCAGATGGGGCTCGCTGATTCGGCCGAGCCGACCTTCTACGTTGCCTACGCGCAGCAGGCCTGGTTCCCGTGGATGAACATGGTCGTTCGCGTGGACCCCGCGGTGCGCTCGTTGGCACCGCAGCTGCGCGAAGCGCTGCGGACCGTCGACCCGCGCATTCCTTTCGACGGGGTCATCGAGTTCTCCGAGCGGCTTGCCGCCTCGTTGACTGCGGAACGGTTTCGCACGCTGCTGCTCGGTGCGTTCGCCACCGTGGCGATCATCCTGGCGGCGAGTGGGATCTACGGCACGACGCTCTACTCGCTTTCGAAACGACAACACGAGGTCGGGATCCGTCTCGCCGTTGGAGCCAGTCCGGCGAGCGTTGTCGGCCTGCTGGTCCGCCAGGGCATTGGTGTGAGCCTGGCGGGCATCGCGCTGGGGCTGGCTGGTGCGCTGTCGCTGACGCGCTTGCTCGCCAGCTTTCTCTACGAGGTGATGCCAAGCGACCCGGTGACGCTCGCATCCAGCGCGCTGGCGCTGCTGATGGTGGCCCTCGCCGCCTACTACGTGCCTGCTCGGCGAGCAGCGCGTATTGACCCGCTGATTGCGCTGAGTGCCGAATGACGGCGCTGGCTGACCCGCCGAGGAACGACAGGTGAGTGCAGGCACCCTGGGAGAGCTCGAGCACATTCTCCTGCTGGCGGTCATGCGCCTTGGTGAGGGTGCCTACGGCGTGCGCATTCGGCAGGAGATCCTCGAACGTACCGGCCGTTCCGTGGCGCTCGGGGCAATCTATCCGACGATGGATCGTCTCGAGGCCAAGGGCTACGTGAGCTCGCGGCGCAGTGAGCCCACCCCGGAGCGGGGAGGGCGCGCCAAGCGTCTCTTTCGCCTGGAGCCCGACGGCGTCGCGGCGCTCGAGCGCGGCCACGAAGCGTTCATGGCGCTCTGGGAGGGGTTTGAGCCTGGCGCGGTCGATCGCTAGCGCCGCCGATCGGCGGCGCGAACAGGCTGCGGCAGCCCTAGTCTAGTGCTTCGCCACGCCCGGCGCGCACCACGGTGGAGGCGGTGCTCATGGGACCCGATGCTCTGGTGGAGATCATGGTGGTGGCGGACGCCGAAGGCGGGACGTCGCCCTGATGAGGTCGTAGGGTTCGTCGATCCGAACGCGGGGTAGTGGCCGGTCCGGCGCTCGATCGTGTACTGAGGCGCGTCGCCGAGTAGACGGCACCTCGAGTCGGTCCGTCACGCAACCTCCGGCCCGCTACCCTGTCAATATGTCCTCTGTGCCCAGCGCCCTACCTCGCCCCAGCGACCGCCGCATCATCGTCGCCTGGGTCTCTCTGGCCTTTCTCTGGGGCACTACCTGGCTGGCAATCCGCATCGGTCTCGAGGATCTGCCGCCCTACACCTTCGCCGCGACGCGCTTCGCTCTTGCAGCGGTCCTGGTGGCCGTGCTGCTCTGGTTCCGCATCCGACGACGGCGACGCAGCGGGGCGATCGAGACGCCCTTCGGCGCCCTCGATCCCACTCCCGCGGAATGGCGCGGCATGCTCGCCGCCGGAGTCCAGGTCTTTGCGCTCGGCTATGGCCTGCAGTTCTGGGGCCAGCAGTTCGTGGCGTCGGGCCTGGTGGCGATCGTCTACTCCACCGTGCCGGCAGTGGGAATGATCTTCGCGCGGTTGCGCGTCGGCGAGCCGATCACACCGCAACGAGCCTTCGGTTTGCTCGCCGGCATCGGCGGGGTTGCGTTGATCTCGTACGGTCAGATCGACACTGGCGGGGCGATGGTGGGGCAGGGGATGTTGGCCTTTGCCGTCTCGGTGCTGTGCTATGCCAATGCCTCGGTCACCGTACGTACACTCGGCGCGCGTCTCGACCCGCTCTTCATCACCATGGTGCAGATGAGTCTTGGCGCCGTGGCGTTGCTGGGAGCCAGCTTCGCTCTCGAGGGCGAGGCCACGGTCCGCTGGACTCCGGCATCCATCGCGGTGATGGCCTGGCTAGTGATCGCGGGCTCGGCGTTGGCCTTCTACCTGCTGTACTGGCTGTTGCGCTACCTGGAGACCGCCAAGGTGTTATCGGTGCTGCTCGCCGATCCGGTGATCGCGCTGGTGTTGGGCTGGGCCTGGCTCGGCGAGGGGCTGGGCAGCCTCGAGGCGGCCGGTGCGACGCTCGTGCTGGGTGGCCTGTACCTGGTTCTGACGGCCCGGCGCCCATAGCCGCTATCGATATCGAGCAGCACGGCAGGCGACCCAGCCCGGCTCGGCGGTGCGGTCAGACGGCGGTTCGACCAGCGGCTATCCTGTGCCGATGTCCGAGAACCCTCTTCCCCAGCCACCAAGCGAGCGTAGGCTCGCCACCGTCTGGGTCCTGCTGGCCCTACTCTGGGGTAGCTCCTGGTTGGTGATCCGTATCGGTCTCCAAGGGATGCCACCGTTCATCTTCGCCGGCCTGCGTTTCCTGCTTGCCGTGCCGCTGCTGGCTGCCCTGCTGTGGGTCCGCGCACGTCGTCGCCGTCGCATTGGCGCGCCGGTGCCGCCGTTCTGCGCTACCGATCCCAGCCCGCTTGAATGGCGCCTCCTGTTGACCTCCGGTTTCCAGGTGTTCGCCATCGGCCAGGGCATGCAGTACTGGGGTCAGCAGCACGTGCCCTCTGGAGTGACGGCGATCTTCTACTCCTCATTGCCGGCGGTGGGATTGATCTTCGGCCGTGTGCGTCTCGGCGACCCGATCTCGCCGGCTAAAGCCCTCGGCTTGCTCGTCGGCATCGTTGGTGTGGGGGTGATCTCCTATAGCCAGATCGACGGCGGCGGCGAGACGGTGGGTTGGGCCTTGCTGGCGCTCGCCGTCTCGGTGATCTGTTACGCCAATGCCGCGGTCACCGTGCGCAGCTTCGGCGGTCGCCTCGATCCGCAGTTCATCGCCATGGTGCAGATGGGCATCGGCGCCGTAGCTTTGCTGGGTGCCAGCTTCGTCCTGGAGGGGCAAGCGCAGTTTCGCTGGACGCCGGCGACGATCGGCGCGATGGCCTGGTTGGTGGTCGTCGGCTCGGTGGTGTCGTTCTACGCCATGTACTGGCTGCTGCGCTACCTGGAGACCGCCAAGGTGCTGTCGGTGCTGCTGGCGGCCCCGGTCATTGCCCTGTTACTCGGCTGGTTCGTGCTGGGATAGGGGCTGGGAACCGTGGAAGCCGGTGGCGCTGTCCTGGTGCTGGCCGGGCTCTACCTGGTGCTGTCGGCCGGGCGCTCCCGGGAAGCGTCGAAGCCGGAGCTTTAACCTAGGCCTCGATTGCACCGCCGATCTTGCGCAGATGTTGGCGGAAGCTGAAGTCGGGATCCCTCGCGCGTCGTTCCAAGTACTCGGCGAAGCGCAGTTGCTGGCGCAGCGTCGTGCCGGCCGAGACCGCCTCGGCCTGCTGTCGCTCTGTAGCTGCAATCTCGCGGGCTTTGTCGGCCACGGCAGCCAACTCGGTGCCCGACAGAAAGATCACGCCGTCGTCGTCGTCGAAGGCGATGTGCTGCGAATCGACCACCTCGGTGCCCATCCGCGCACTCTTCAAGGCCGCCTCGTGCTGCGGGCGCAGCGTCAGTGGCCCGTTCGGACAATGGCCATAGCTCCATACCGGGATGCTCAAGAGCAGCAGCTCGGCGCTGTCACGGTGAGCGCCCCACACCACCACGCCTGCGGCGCCTGCGGCAGCCGCCTCGATGACCACCAGATCACCGATGCAGCCCTCGTCGAGGCGGCCATCGTTGTCGATGACCAGAATGTCGCCGGGCTGGCAGTCGTCGAGCGCTTCCAGGAAGACGTCGACGCTGCCGGCGTGGCGTGCCGGCAGCACGCGTCCGGTCGCCTTGCTGCCGCGTGCCAGAGGGCTGATACCTGGCGGTGCAGTCAGAACGGGGAATCCCAGGCGCACGCAAGCGTCCGCCAGGAGTGGCGTGGTGAGGTCCTTCAACTCATACGGCTCTGCCAACGCGGGTCGCCCGCCGAGGAATGCATACTCTGCCCTCATTATGGTCGATATCGCGATCCTCCGGTGCGAGTTGACCAGCGAGGGTAGGCCTCGGGTCGCCGCCCAGGGGCCGGTCACGGGGAATCAATTCGTGACAGGTTGAGGGTGCGACCCGAGGAGCAACCCCCCGGATGGATCGGCCAGGTGCCCGATCAGCGATCGGTCTAGTGACCTGCCCCCAATAATCGGGCCAGTTTGAGAGTTAGGATTTGAGGCTCTCAGGAAGGCTCGGGAAGGGGGAGAAATGGCCCGGAAACGATACACAGTAGAGCAGATCATCGCCAAGCTCAGGGAGGCGGAGATCGA
>PVBE010171539.1_pt1 | contig 31194 bp, 25 predicted proteins | sample 1631181 | NCBI WGS metagenome assembly PVBE01 (sample SAMN08397723, study PRJNA350692) | Marine metagenome, whole genome shotgun sequencing project. | isolation source: water | place: Pacific Ocean | collected 2012-04
ATCATAGGCACAGGTACAATCATCACCCTCATAGGTACAACTGCCATCATCAACTGTTGCATCTGGATTATAGTTACAGGCATTTGGATCCATACAGCCCAAAACATCATCGGACTCACCAAGGGTGAACGACCCAGTGTAGGGCGCACCGCCAGCGAGAACGGTTCCGCTTCCGTCATTGTGGTTGAGCTCCCAGCTTACCTCACTCTGGAAGGAACCACCATCACAATTCATACCATAGTTTCCATCTTCCAAACAAATTGGTGTCGAAACACTCTCGGTCCCCGTTTCCAGGGTACCGCTATACAAAACATCTCCTGATGAAAAGTCGGTAATAGTATAGACATTTCCGTTCCAGCCGTCGCCCCATGCGTCCCACATAAACATTCTGAGGTCCCACGCAGTTGTACAGTCATCATAGGTACACGATCCGTCATCATTGGTTGCGTCCGGGTTATAATTATTTGCATTAGGATCTGTACAGCCCCATATCTCTTCCATTACATTAAATGTCACTGTATATCCCTGTTGAGGATCAACGAACAATGGATACAAGATTGTTCCACCATTATCAGGCCCAGAAATAGCTGCAGCACTTGTGAGGTGTACCCACCCAGCAGCGCCATCCCACGTAAAAGACATACCAATAAAATCATCACAGTTGCAATCATCCATAACTACAATTCCAGCATTGGTCATTGATCCTTCAGCCTGAACATGAATATCTACAACATTATAGTCATAGGGGAGAGCAAGCTCATACCAGACCGCGTTCCAATTTAAATATCCCTCACAGTCAATTTGAGCATTAACACTTGACGATGTGATCTCAGTCGGATACTCTGTTACAGGTTCGGCATCTACACAGTCATCGTTGGCCGGCGTTGGATACTCACAGCATCCGTCATCATTGGTGGCCTCTACATCTTCTCCCGCGCAATTTTGGTTGTAGTTCAGCGCTCCGGGGTCTGTACATCCGTACACCGCAGCGGAGCTTATCTCAAAGGATGTGCTTCCGCCAGTGCCATCAACAGTCCAATTTAAATAATTTGTTCCAGTATTTGCATCGGCCACAACTAGATAGTTACCGTTCCAGCCGTCACCATATGCATCCTGACCATCAACAGAATAGACTCCATCGTCCAGTGAGGCATCTCCAGTATAGGGAGCACCACCTGATGCAACCTCATTGCCAGATCCATCATAGATCTGCCAGGAGACCTCGCTCTGCCAGGAACCGCCGTCACACGAAATGGTGACATCCGTTGTCCTCAGTCCGGGCTCATAGGTTGGGTGCACTTCGGAGGAAACTGACGCGTCTTGTACGCTATAGTTTGCAGCCTTCTTTGCACTAAAAATTGATTGAATATCAGTTTGGGAATTAACCGGACTTGCCGACTTCTGGTCTCCAACTCCTGCAAAAGCAGAGCTGACCACAAACATAGCAGTTACGGTTAGCACCAACATTGTCTTAAGTAGTTTCATTTTCTACTCCTTTTAGTTAATGAAAATAAATATTTATTATATTTATGGAAGTGAGATATGGGGGGAAAATAGGCACAGGTCGTGCGGCACCGGCAGGTTGCCGGGGCAGAGAATAGCGATTGAAAATAGTGTCCGGAATAAATCACAAACCTATTTTTCCATCTCAAGTGATATACACCAATACGACATAAAATAGGGGTGCAGACCACACTTTATTGGTAAGGTCTTCCACATAGCTCGAGGGGAAGATATTAATCCTTTTTATACAATACAAGAGAAAAAACTACCAGGAAGTAATAATATGATTTACATCACACTTTACTATCATTTATAAATAATAATTAACCTATATAAAATGTATTAAAAAATAATGATTGGCTGTAATTTTTCCTAATCTTTTTAGTAATATTACCTCAACAAAATAAAATCATGATCTACAAAACAATTTTAGATACCATAGGCCACACTCCCACAGTGAAACTGAATCGCATAGGGAGAGAGCTCAGCTGCAACCTATATGCAAAATGCGAATTTTTTAATGCCGGCGGTTCGCTGAAGGACCGTATCGGCATACAGATGATCAGAGAAGCTGAGCGAGCCGGTAAGATACAACCTGGAGATACCCTGATTGAGCCTACATCAGGAAATACTGGAATAGGGTTGGCTCTCGCTGCGGCTGTGAGAGGGTACCGCCTTATCATAACCATGCCGGAAAAAATGAGTATGGAAAAGGAGGTCACCCTGAGAGCTCTTGGTGCAGAGATCATCAGGACACCAACGGAAGCGGCCCACGATGACCCGGAAGGGCTCATTGAGGTAGCAAAAAAACTGCAGAGAGAGACACCCAACTCTCATATTTTAGATCAATATAAAAACCCACAGAATCCTGATGCCCACTACCGCGGAACGGCTGAGGAAATTATCGCTGACTTTGGAACGGACCTGAGCACAGTGGTGATCGGGGTTGGCACCGGAGGAACGGTCACAGGGGTCGCAAAAAAACTAAAAGAAGAGATCCCCAATATAAATATAGTGGGGGTAGACCCCTATGGCTCGATCTTGGGAGGGGGTGATGAAGTTTATCCATATAAAGTTGAGGGAATTGGCTATGATTTTTTTCCTGAGGTATTGGACAATGACCTGGTGGATGAATATATAAAGGTCAACGATGAGAACTCATTCAAAATGGCTAGACGGCTGATTAAGGAAGAAGGATTATTAGCCGGTGGTTCATCAGGGTCCTGTGTGTGGGCAGCAACTCAGGTAGCAAAAACACTAAATGAAAATGAAAACTGCCTCGTCATTCTTGCAGATGGAGTTCGCAATTATTTAGGTAAATTTGTTTCTGATGAATGGATGGAGGAGCAGGGATATTTGGTTGATTGATTTAGAGAATATTTTTCATTAGACGTTCTTCAGTGTTATCTGCTTACATAAATCATGGCCGGTCCAACTATTAAATATTCAATCACAATTTATCTGGTGTGGCTTAGCGCCATATCAATAGTGTGTTGCACGCCCACAAAAGAGAGACAACCGAAAAAGGAACCCTCTCCGGGGGTCAATGAGAGAGGATACATTGTAAAAGTTGGAGATCACTCTCCAGATTTCAGTTTAGAATTTCCGGATGGATCTGCCACATCTTTCGAACAACTAAAAGGCAATGTTATCATGCTTCAGTTTACCGCTTCATGGTGCTCTGTCTGCAGAGAGGAAATGCCCCACATTGAAAAGGAGATCTGGAGACCCTACAAAAGGGCAGGTCTAAAACTGATTGGGATAGACCGCGATGAAGCTGCAGACATCGTAACCCGCTTTGGAAAACAAATGAAAATATCCTATCCCCTCTCTCTGGATATCGGTGCACAGGTATTTCATCAATTTGCCGCTGAAGGGACAGGGGTCACCCGGAATATTATCATCAATCCAGAAGGGAAAATTGTCTTTCTCACTCGCCTCTATGATCCAAAAGAATTTAAAGAAATGGTCCGGGTCATTCACTCTCAGCTGGAAGAGAAAAACACTTTAGAAGTCAGAGGATTGGGCAATAAAATTTCTGCTCTGCAAAGTGCGCTGGGCTCTCAGCGATATAGCTCAGCTGCTACTTATGATAAAAAACGATTGCTCCTAAAATTAAAAAATGAACTGCGAAAGCTAAACCAGCTGCAATCCTATTTAAATCGCATCAAAACAGATTAAGATTTTTTCTTTTTCAATACTCCTTTTGCCAGCGCTATGCACTGCCCCGAAAGTTCTTTTGAAATAGACAATCTTCCAGACATCCGCTCCGGGTCAGCTGTGGCTATATCTTCTATATTTTGGTAATGGGTGAACAATTTACTTACACGTTTTTTCCCCATACCACTGACATCCAGGAATATTGACTCACTGACCGATTTTGAGCGCTTCTGCCTTTGAAAATTAACAGCAAACCGGTGGGCCTCATCTCGCACTCTACGCAGCAGTAGAAGTCCCGCTGACGATTTAGAGATGGACTGTGGCTCTGAATGCCCGGGCAAAAACACCTCCTCCAACCGTTTTGCTAAACCGATCACCGGAACGTACGTTATTCCCAACTGCCGCAGCGCTGAGACGGCCATAGAGAGCTGCCCCTTTCCACCATCAATGAGAATTAGGTCCGGCAAAGGGGATTCTTCTTTCAACAGTCTTTTGTATCGCCTGATAACGACCTCCCGAATGGAGGAATAGTCATCAATACCTGTAATTGTTTTTATCTTATACTTTCGGTATCTCTTTTTTATCGGTTTTCCATCCTTAAAATACACCATTGATGCTACCGTATTTGTTCCACCTAAATGAGAGATATCAAACGCTTCGATCGTCCTGGGAGGGGCCTTCAGCTGGAGGTCATCCTGTAGCTGCTTCAGTGAGTTTGGAATATATTCCTTTCGCTTTTTCTTTGTCAATATCCACTCACCCAATAATAACTTTGCGTTCTGATGTGCAACCCTTATCTCTCTTGCTTTTTCACCTCTCTGTGGATATTTAATTTCCAGTGCGCCCTCCCTCTTCTCGCTCAACCACAAATAAATCGCATCCTCATTTGGTACTACAAATGGGAGGGTCAGCTCTTTCGGTATATCAAAAGAGTCCAAATAGAATCGAGTGATAACCGACTCCAATGCCTCCTCCGCTGTCCTGACCTGACGAAGATAAATTTTTTCTCTGCTGAAAAAACGTCCCCCTCTCACCCGTATAATGACAACAACTCCAATCTCATCCTCATGAGCTATAGAGAAGATATCCCTGTCATGGAAGTCCACTAAGACCTTTCTCTGTCTGCCCTTAAATCGTCGAACCGATTCCAGTTGGTCTCTAATTCTCGCGGCATCCTCAAATCTCTGTTCGCCAGAGCTACGTTTCATTTCTTTCAATAAGAATCGTTCGGTGTCTCTTGTCTTTCCATGTAAAAAGGATGTCACCGTTGCAATCATTTTATCGTACTCTTTTTCCTTAATCAATCCTTCACAGGGGGCCCCACATTTTTTTATATGGTAGTCGAGGCAGAGAGATATCTTTCCCTCTTCAATTGTGGTCCGGTCCAGTTTGAATGTGCAGCTACGTATCTGATATATATGGTGGATCATTTTTAAGACAGCACGCAAATGGCTGACATCTGTGTAGGGACCAAAATAGCGTGAACCGTCTTTTACAATTTTACGTGTAATAAATACCTGAGGAAACGGCTCACTGGTGATACGAATAAATGGAAAGGATTTTCCATCTTTCAGGTCAACATTATATTTAGGCTGGTGCTGCTTGATCAGGTTTGCCTCTGTGAATATTGCCTCAACTTCATTGGAAGTGATGATCCACTCTATATCATCGATCCTTTTTATCATAGATTGATTTTTAGGGGTCTGATACTTGTTTTTTTGGAAATAAGAGCGGACCCGGTTTTTGAGATTTTTTGCTTTCCCTATATATAATATTTTCCCATTTATATCGCTGAAAAAATAAACCCCCGGGTCTGTTGGAACTGTTTTTAACGTTAGAGGGATTTTCATTTTTTGGATTTTATTCATTAAACTGGGCTGGCTATTTCAAACTAATAGAGCCACTATGGTTCTTGCGCCAGTTCGACCAGGACTCCCCCTGAATCTCTGGGATGAATAAATGTCACCAAAAAACCTTCTGCTCCTTTTTTAGGTGTCGAATATATGACAGATATTCCCCTCTCCTCCAGCTCTGAGATTGCAGAATAAACATCGTCAACTTTCAGACATATATGGTGAACCCCCTCACCTTTGTTGCTCAAGAATTTCTGAATAGCGGAATCTGATTTGATAGACTCCAGTAGCTCGATCTTCCCGCGTCCGGTATTATAGATCCCGGTCTCCACCCCCTCCTCTGAGACCTCCTCCCTACCGGTAGATTTTATTCCCAATATGTGTTCCCAAAATGGTGAACCCTTGTCTATTGATTGTACAGCAATTCCAATGTGTTCGATCCCTATGACTTTCATTTTAAACCTGCCTTTTTTCCATGTGAATTTAATGTCAATCCGAATCCATTCCCATTCGCTAGAATCGGAATCCCATTTTGAACCTTCACCCCGTCATAGGGGTCATTATTGATCAGCAAATTTCCATCCAGGTCAAGATAGTCTGCCTGAGACGCAAATTGACTCATTGCGGTTATTCCCACAGAAGACTCAACCATACATCCCAGCATTACTTTCAATCCTGAATCATTTGCATATTTGAACATTTTTGGAACCTCCGCACATCCACCACATTTCATTAATTTAATATTTATTCCATGAAAAGATTCTTCTAGCTGTGGAACATCATCTGCCTTTAGACAGCTCTCATCGGCAATGAGTGGAATTGGCGATGCATGTTTTAGCTCCACCATCAAATCCAGCTCATCGGCTTTCAGTGGTTGCTCAATGAGTTCCACGTTTTTATCTTCCAGCCAGCTGCACATCTTTATCGCTTCAGCCAGGGACCATCCTTCATTGGCATCCACCCGGATTAGTTTGTCTGTCTCCTCTCGAATTCTCTCAACGATTTCTTTGTCTTTTCCTGACCCCAACTTGATTTTCAAAATTTGATAATCATTGGCATCTTGAATTTTATTTTTCAATAATTTAAGATCGCCAATTGCAATGGTATATGAGGTCGGTTGCGTGATAACTTTTGCGAAACCAAGAACTTCATGTACGGGCTGACCCCTCTGATGTCCCAATAAATCCACCAACGCCATGCTGAGACCAGTTTCGAGAGAGCTAACTCCACCGGAATTTGGGCGATAATAATTCTCAAATTCCTGTAACTCTTCAAAGTCAGGAAGTGTGGAGGTAAAGGTATTAAGTATCTCTATGCAATCCGAAAAAGATTCTCCATATCGGGCTGACGGAGCTAGCTCTCCCCTGCCAATTATACCATCTCTCTCAAGGTAAATATAGATAATATCATAGTATTCGTGTGTACTCCTGGATATTCCAAAAGGGTGAGCACACCTAATACGATAAGGTGTAAATGTTAATTCCATTGTCTCAACTCAAAATCGATATGTTCAATCAGCTCCCTGCCCCCAAATCGAATGAGGTCTGTTGTGGGAAGGCCGTGCCTGTCCTGAGTGGTTGCGCAAATGTCCAGCGCAGCTTTCTCATCCAGATTCACTGTCATTAAGTTAATTCCTAAAAACTTAGATGGCTTGAACAGTGTAACCAGCTCCACATAGTGGCTCATGACCTTTTTAAGACTTTTCATAGGTTGGTTCGCTGTATCCCTAGTACGACCGGTGTCATGGGTTAATATCATAAAATCAGGCATAGAACCGTGAACCAATCCCAAGGTCACTCCTGAATATAACATATGAGTCAGCGCGCCCTGACCCTCAACAATGATACAGTCACAATCACCGGAAATATTATCAATGACGTGTTCAATTTCACCCGCCATAAAATCTCCTGTAACTGCGTCAATGGGAACACCACCACCAAGCAGAATTCCGGTCTGACCTGTCCCAATAAATTTAGCGTTCCACCCCCTCTCTTTCAGACGAACAGATATTTCCCAGGCCGTTGTCATTTTCCCTGTATCACAGTCGGTCCCGACCGTTAACAATACCGGTACTTTTCGGACTGTCCAGCTGCCCTTTGGAAAGTGCGGCGGGTCCGGAGGTTTTCTTAGGTCAACCAGGTTGACACAATATTCTTCAGCGGTCTCACATATTGTTTCATCATCTTTTAGGAAAACATGCATTCCGCTGATCACATGACATTTATTTTTGATTGCGGACAGAATCTCTCTTCTGTAGTCTGGTGAAATAAAACCACCCTGAGGTGCGCTCCCAATTACCAGGGTGTCTGGATTGAAAGAGAGCGCCTCCTTAAAAGAACTAACAACGGGAATATCTCCTCCAAAACCCAAAACCTCTTGAACTGTTTTTCCCGCTTTCTCTTTATCAATAACAGCGGTAACACTTTGAGGCTCATATCGAATGAGCATATTACCCGTTTTGTTCAGAATATAATCAAAAGCACCTGAGGCGAGAATTGCATATTTGGGCATTGCTCTTTAATCACGAAATATTGGTGGACGTTTTTCCACAAACGCGGTTAGACCTTCTCTCGTTTCATCATTTTCAAAAAGATTGCTAAACGATTCTAGCTCAATAGAGAGACCCTCACCGATCGTTTTGCCCACAGAATCATTGATGCACCTCAATGATTCCGCTACAGCGTTAGGACTATTTTTTAAAATTAGTCCTGCAAACTTGGTAACAGTGGTCAGCAATTCCTCTTGCGGTACAACTTTGTTCACCAGCCCGATCCTGAGAGCTTCTTGAGCACCAATATTGTGTCCACCAATTATTAGTTCAGTTGCCACTCCTTTTCCCACAATTCGAGGGAGTCTCTGGGTCCCCCCCCACCCGGGAATTAACCCGAGTTTAACCTCAGGCTGTCCAAAAATAGCATTCTCACTTGCAAAACGTAGATGACAGGCAAGAGAGAGTTCACACCCCCCTCCCAGTGCATATCCGTTCACCGCGGCGATAACGGGTTTGGAAGAATTCTCAATTTTAACTGTCAATGTCTGACCCAGCTCTCCAAAATCAAGTGCACCTTCCTTGCCAAGCATCTGCATATATTTTATATCTGCACCGGCAACAAATGCTTTATCTCCTGTCCCGGTAATTACGATAACCCCGGTGCGTTGATCAGTCTCTAGAATTGAAAAAGCTTCATGGAGTTCATTAAGGACATCAACACTCAGTGCATTTAATGCGTCAGCTCGGTTGATGGTTATGGTAGCTATATACTCTGAAACATCAACAAGGATGGATTGAAACCGATTCATATATTTTCCTCTTAAATTAAGTTAATCGCGGAAGGTGCGACTGAAAAGAACCATTACCGTAAAGATCTCTAATCGACCCAACAACATACAAAAAGATAACAGCCATTTTCCAAAATCAGGGAGCAGCGCATAGTTCTCTGTCGGTCCGAAGTTTCCAAAGGCAGGGCCGATGTTTCCAATGGCCGACGCTGCTAAACCAATCGCAGAGCTGAAATCTAAATCCATGGCCGAAAGGATAAGGGCGGTTGCAGCAAATATAAACATATAAAAGAGAAAAAATCCCACCGTATTACGAATCACATCTCGAGAAATATATCTACTACCAATTCGAATAGGAATAATTGCCCTCGCGTGAAGCATCTGTCTTGTTTCAATAGCAATATATTTTAAAATCAATATAACTCTTATTATCTTCATTCCTCCTCCTGTTGAACCGCCCATTCCACCTACAAACATCAGAAGAAGAATAATAAACTGTGCAAAATATGGCCATAACTCATAGTCAGTTGTTCCATATCCCGTTGTCGTAAGAATGGAAACAGTTTGAAACAACGAATCCCTAAAGTGATGGTGTGACCACGAACTCCCCTGAACATACAGACCCAGACTGATACACAGAGTTATAGATACAGTAATGCCCAAATAGTAGAGAAATTCTCTGTCTTTAAAATAAGAAGTTACGTCACCGGTGATCGCCCTAAAATGGAGGGTAAAATTGATACCTGCAAAAAACATAAATAATATCATAATATAATGAATATATGAATTTTCGTAGTAACCAATGCTGGCATTTTTTGTGGAGAAACCACCTGTGGGCATCGTGGTAAATGAGTGGCAAACCGCGTCAAACCAATCCATCCCCCCTATACCAAGTAAAATAGTCTCAGCGAGAGTAAACCCAAAGTAGACCATCCACAAATATTTTGCTGTTTCCCTGACCCTCGGTGTTATCTTATCAGCTACAGGTCCCGGTACCTCTGCACGGAATAGCTGGACACCTCCCACACCTAGAAGTGGTAATACAGCGATGGTAAAAACAATAATTCCCATTCCGCCAATCCACTGAATAAAGGAACGCCAAAATAAAATTCCATGGGGGAGACTCTCTATCCCATAGGGAAGATTTGAGAGAGTTAGAGGGTTACCGATAATAGTAGCGCCTGTGGTTGTTACTCCGGACATGGATTCAAAAAATGCATCGGTAAAATTGGGAATAAAACCACCTATATAAAAAGGAAGTGAACCGGCAAGAGCCGTTACCACCCATGCGATTGTCACAATGGTAAAGCCATCCTTGTTCGTTAGTTTTTTATGTTTTCTGGTGAAAATCCAGCCCGAGAGGCCAATAGCAGCACACATTGTAGAAGAAATCAAAAATGCGGAAACGTTTTCACCATATCCATAGCCAACACATGCGGGAACTAACATAGTCACAGCTAGAACCGTGAGCAAAACAGCGTTAACTCTGATAACTGAGTGTATATTCATAAATTAGTTTTTAATAGATTATTTTTTTCACAATTAGTGTTATCTATCGTACCACAAAAAGTTAGAACGCAAACTGCTGATAATTTAAATATTGATTTACCACAGCATTAATGTATTTAAGGTTTTTGGAGTCAACACCTTCATTTTACAGCAAACAATTTCCTGATTTTTTCAAATGCGCTGTTTTTCCCGAACACCAGAACCACATCTTCATGAGAAATTTTGGAGTCTCCCCTGGCAATGCTTAGATGACCGTGATGGTTTATCAAACCAACGATACTTTCTTTTGGAAAATCAATTTCCTTTAGAGACATTTGGGTAACAATACTGCCAGGTTCCGGATTTAATTCCCACACTTCCACATCCAACTCATCAAAGGTGTCCAGCGCAGTATCGGATTGGTCACTGCGAATCTCTTTTATGATAGAATTTACTGTTGACATATTTTTACTTAAGACCGTGCCAACACCTATCTCCTGAATAATGGGCATATATTCCGTCTGAATCATATGAACTATGGATTGTTTTGCTCCAAGATGATAGGCAAGCATCCCTGAAAGTAAATTAGTTTTTTCACTTTCAGTTACAGATATATAATTGTCTACATCATCAATATTTTCTGATTTTAAAAAATCCATATCAGTTCCATCAGAGTTAATTACCATGGTATGTTCAAGATTATTTGCTATTAGTTCAGCTTTTTCCCTGTTAATCTCAATCAATCGTACCGACATCTCTTCCTGGAGCAGCTCAGCAAGAGACCTCCCGATTTTACTGCCACCTAAAATCATAACACGGTTGGACCCTGTCGCGGGAATTTCCAGCAATGCTAAAAGTGATAAAAGATCCTTAGACTTAAAAATAAAAAATATGGTATCATTTTTTTCAAATACAAAATCACTCCAGGGAACGGTTGTCTCCGTTTTTCTGATCACCGCAACAATGCCAACTTTGAAGCCATCGCAGCTCTCACATAGCTCTTTTACAGATTTATCCATTAGCTTTGAGTTACCGTTGACCCGTAAACCCATCATTTGTAGTCGCCCACCTTCAAACTCCATAAAGTGAGTGGCATAGGGATGTCGTACCAGTCGAGTTATTTCCTTGCACACTACATTTTCGGGATGAATCACCAGATCAATTCCAAATTTTTCAGGACGAATGATAGAATTTCGATCGCTGTACTGTTGATTTCGGAGACGAGCAATAATTTTTTTTGCGCCAAGAATATGGGCCTGTTGAGATGCAATTAGATTGACCTCATCAACTCGGGTTAATGCCAACACATAATCTGCCCCTTCAACCTTTGCTTTGATAAGATTTTTTGGGCTGGCACCATTTCCTTCAACCACAATTACATCCAAATTTTCCGATGCTCTGCGACATTTTTTAGAATCAATATCTACAACTGTAATGTCAAAATTTTCCTGGCTCAATGCCTTAGCAACGTGAAAACCAACTTCCCCAACACCTATTATTACAATTCTCATAATTGCTCCTCTTATATCCTGAAAACTCTTCTCAGGATTGAATTCTTTTTATATCTGCTCCCAATGATTGAAATTTATTTACTATGTGTTCATATCCTCTATCAATGTGGTATACTCTGCTCACTGTTGTTTCCCCTTCTGCCACCAATCCACCGAGAATCAAAGAAGCACTCGCACGGATATCGGTAGACATGACATGCGCACCCTTGAGCTTTTTTACTCCCCGTACAAATGCTGAATTGTTTTCTATTGTTATGTTTGCACCCAGCCGATTGAGTTCAGGAACATGAGAAAAACGGTCATGGTAAACCGTATCGGTTACAACTGAGGACCCACCAGCGGTGGACATACAGGCAATCCACTGAGCCTGTAGATCTGTAGGAAAACCAGGATAGACTGCGGTGGTTAAATCCGCTGGCTTAATATGTCCCGGTGATGAGACAGTGATCGAATCTTTATCTATATCAACCTGAGTGCCTGAAGAATGCAATTTTTCCAGCAAAGCTTTTAAATGGGTGGGAGTGGTTTTCTCTATGGACACTCTCCCCAGGAGGGCTCCCGCGATTAAAAATGTACCTGCCTCAATTCGATCCGGGATAACCGATATATGAATTGGTGATAGCTGTTTCACTCCATTAATAGTAAGATAGGATGTTCCCACTCCCTCGATCTGGGCACCCATCATATTTAACATAGTGCACAATTGTTCAATCTCGGGCTCCATTGCCGCATTTTTAATTTCAGTTATACCGGATGCTCTCACCGCAGCCATTACTATATTTCCTGTTGCGCCTACCGAAGGGAAATCAAATTGAATTGAGCACCCTCTCAGTGTCTGCGCTTCGGCCAATACATATCCCTTCTCTAATCTTATTGAGGCACCCATTTTTTCCAATGCTTTCAAATGAAAATCAACCGGTCTTGGTCCCCAGGCACACCCGCCAGGCAGGGATATCTTAGCCTTACCAAATCGACCTAATAGCGGACCCAGAATATAAAAAGATGCTCGCATGGTTTTGACTAATTCGTATGGAGCTTCCAATGTGTGAACTGTGGAAGAGTCGATGGATATCTCAGGGTAATCCAATTGGACCTGTGCCCCTGTAACTTCAATAAGTGATGCCATGGTTCTGGTGTCCCTCAAATTCGGGACATTAGAAATAGTGGTAACACCATCAGCGAGAAGAGAGGCAGCCATCATGGGTAGCACAGCATTTTTTGCACCGCTAATGAGAACAGACCCCCTCAGCTCTTTACCACCATTTATGACAATACTATCCATGGGCAGTATTAATCATAGAGCGATAGGCCTCTTCCATCTTGCCGGACATTTTTATAGTGCCATAAAGTTGCGAAATCACGGTAATCCTTTCCTCTTGGTCTAGATAAGAAACATCGACAATTGTTTTTTGATCTAGAGTCTTCTTGGAAAGGTGAAGATGATGGTTGGCTCGTGAAGCAATCTGAGGTAAGTGGGAAATACAGATTACCTGTTTTAGATTGGCAAGCCCTGCTAATGCATGAGATACTTTTTCTGCAGTTTCACCGGAAATTCCGGTATCAATTTCATCGAATATCAATGTATCAACGGGATCATTGGATTGAAAAACCGTCTTGATGGACAGCATGATACGGGAAATTTCTCCACCAGAAGCTATATCAGTCAAGGGTTTAGGGGCCTCTCCCGGATTTGTACTCAAATAGAACTCTACTGTATCAAAACCGCTCGCTGTTGGTTTTACATGAATTCCCATAAAATTAATAAATGAAGTCTCCTGCTCTGTATATCCAAAATGAATATTGAATTCAGGGTTTGGTATATTTAAGTTTTTCATTTCTTTTTCTATTGAGACTTGGAGAGCTTTCGCAGAGTCGGTTCGAGACTCATGCAATTGATGTGCCTGTGTTTTATAGGTCTCCTTAAGTGAAGCTAGCTCCAGCTCAAGAGAGCTTAATTTATTGCGATCCATTTCAAAAGAGGATAAATCCTCTTTCATTTCTTTTAATCTGAAAATTACGGAATCAATGGAACCACCATATTTCCTTTTTAATTCCTCAATTTCCTGAAGCCGTTGATCAATAAGTAAACATTTTTCCTGATCCATTTCAATTGAATTTTGATACACCATCAGTTGACCAGATGCCTCCTGAACCGAGATTCTCGCAGAGTTTATATCCTGAATGTAGCTATCTAATTCAGGGTCAATCTTTGTTAGATCTTTTAGGGTGTTCAAACTATCCTGAATACGAGATATTACAGATTGTTCCCCTGACTCAAGTGAGTGTACTAGGTGTTCAATAGAGTGATACAGGGATTCACTATTGGACAGCTTTTTATATCGTTTAAGTAGAGCCCCATCTTCTCCAACCTCAGGAGATACAGATTCTATCTCATTTGTTTGAAATTCCAATAATTCTTTTTTGGACTGTGTTTCACTCAGTTTTTTTCTGGCATATTGCAGTTCATTTTCCACAGTAAATATTCTCTTATAGGTCTCTTGTATAGCGCTTACATGTATAGTATTACCTGCATATTTATCGAGATAATTCAAATGGGATGACCTGTCCAATATTCTTTGTTGTTCGTGCTGGCCATGAAAATCAGCACGATATGGGATCCGCTTTATTAGGTGACCTTCCTTTACAGGTTCGTCATCAATAAAGGATTTTGATCTCCCTGCGCTTGAGAGAATTCTCCGAACTGTACCGTCTGAGGTGGCTACTTCAACAACCGAGTGCGGACAGCCTGACCGCACCATTACCTTTTTACCTTTTCCCCCCAGTCCGTAGGCCAAGCTCTTTACAATTAGAGATTTCCCTGCGCCTGTTGCACCGGTAATAACCGTCAGACCGGGGTGGAAATCAATATTCGATTCAGAAAATATTGCTAGGTCTTTTAGATACAGAGATTGAATCATTATTTAGTGGACAGTTTGTAGAAAACACTACTTCCTACCAGCATACCAATACTATCAGCGAGCAGGTCAAATAAGCTTGTATATCTGTCTGATATAAAACTTTGCCACCATTCATCAAACACTCCAAAAACAAAACCACTGAAAATAATATAAAAAAGTTGATATCCTTTTTTTGGTTTAAAACTGTGTACAGCCAGTATACCTAAAATAGCATACTCTAAAAAATGAGCAACTTTATCGGCATGCTGGAATCCTAAAATCGGTATTGATTTTGCGGGGATCGCAGAAATACATAAAATAAGTACCATGTAACCAACGAGGACGAGTTTATAAGCTATCGATTTCATATTCTCTGATTACCTTTGGGATCTCATTGACGATATCCTTTGCGGTCATTCCACGGTATCCAGTTTGAGCCAACAAAGAATCTGCAGCCATCCCATGGATAAACACACCAAGTTTACTTGCATCAAAAGTTGAAAGCCCTTGAGATACCAAACTTCCAATACAGCCTGCTAACACATCCCCTGTTCCAGCAGATGCCAAACCTTGATTACCACTGATATTTAATGATCCCTGTCCATTATGAATAACAGAAACGGGGGCAGTCTTTAGCACAAGTGTTCCATCATATTTAACCATAAATTCTTCAATAATTGAGATAAAATTATCTTTCACCTCCACTTTAGACCGGTTAACCAATTTTCCAAATTCTCCTAAATGTGGAGTAAGAATCGACCTATCGGATAAAGAATTTATATTATTCCCCAATGAGAGTAAAGCATCTGCATCCACAACAACTGGCTTTGAACAGGATTCTAAAATTCGTACAACTAGCTCCTGTGTATCACTACTGACTCCCAGTCCAGGTCCAATAATAATGGAATCACACCACTCTACTTCCTTTACTATTTCCTTAAAATTTTTTGGTCCCAATATTCCACTATCATTGTCCGTACATATAACGGAAATCCCTTCCAAAAATGCTGACTCAAAAATTGGATTTAGAGATTCAGGAATGCAGCATTTTACTAAGCCAGCACCACATTTTAGTGCAGACAATCCTGTTAATATTGCGGCTCCCGTCATCCCTCGAGATCCGGCGATTACGAGGACCTTCCCCTGTCTGTGTTTATATGAATCTTTTGGCGGAGGGGCAAGAAACCGTTTGGCATATTTTTCCTCATAGAGATTCCAACAAATTCCTGAGAGGGGTTTATCGAGTGTGGGGAATCCTATATCAGCGGTAATTATTTCACCACATTGATCCTTTCCAGGATGAAAATACAAGCCAGTCTTCTCATAGCCCATAGTGACCGTAATATTTGCCTTAACAGTATTATCATCAAGGTACCCCGTGTCTGCATTCAGCCCTGATGGGACATCAATTGAAATAACCTCCAACTGTTGGTTATTAATCCAAGCTATCCACTCAGCTATGGGAGCTCTGACTTTCCCTTTGATCCCTATACCAAGCATAGCATCAATCACCAAATTATATTGATATGATTGTGGCGGAAACTCTTGAAATTGAACATGAATATTATTTTCAATACATTCCAAATAATAATGGTTAGCATCAACAGAAAATGTATCCGGAGAATACATCATATATATCTTTGGATTAAATTTCTTCAAAGATAAAGCTGCAGCAAAACCATCACCACTGTTATTACCCTTTCCACATACAATAAGAATTTTATATTTTTCTGTGTCAGGATAAAATTTTAAAACTGTGTTAGCAACCTGGTCTCCGGCATTGCCCATAAGGGTCTTTCCCGATATCCCAAATTTTGAGGTAGCAATTTTGTCTAACTCCCTTGATTGACAGGAGGTAATAAACTGCATTATTTTTTTTGCATTAACGCAAATGAAATAGCACTATCACCATCATGAGAGATTGAACATTCACAGTGATATTTTGAGTGATATGGTTTTGGCAAGTGGACAATAGGTGCGCCATCCTGTCTGGAACTTATTTCAATCTCCTTAAACCATGGACCCTGATTTTCCCCCTTTGATAGGATAGCCTTTTTAACTGCCTCCTTGGCAGCAAATCGTCCAGCAAAATGGTGCGAAGCAGCTCTCCCCCTATCCTGACAATAAGCGATCTCTGATTCGGTAAAAACACGGTGTTTAAATCGAGTTCCCTTTTGAGATTGTAAGATATTTTTAATGCGATCAATTGAGACTATATCAACACCAATGGATAGGTCAATCATTATTTAATTCCTTCACAATTGTTACTACCTCATATATATCTTCGACATCCCAATCTGCACCAGAGTGTACAGTACCAAAGGTATCACCGTATTTAGCAAATATAGTTCTGATACCCACTTTTTTGGCACCAACAACATCTCGCTCAGGCCAGTCTCCGATCATCAACGTTTCATCAGAAGAAATTTTCATTTTTTCCAGCGCCATCTCAAAGGGAATAGGCGATGGTTTTCGTGCTTTTGTATCATCAAAAGTAAGCACCAGGTCAAATAAATGATGCAAGTTCAAATGATAAATCCTTAGCCAGGCCTCACGGCTGGGGGCGTCGGACACTACAACCAGCTTAATCCCCATTTTTAATAATTCAAAGAGACAACGATTCACATTAGGATATAATTGCAAGCTTGCCTCCCGCGCACTGCGGTAGGCAACAATTCCCGCAGCTAAAAATTTGTTATCAACATAGCCCAGTGTTTTTATTAAATATTCATTGAATATTTTTTGGTTTTCCCACCCAATTTCTTCATAGAGTGTAAATATATCTTTATATGATTTTTCAGTATCAAGATTAAGCCCAGCTTCCTGCATGGCTGACACGGCCGCACGGACTGCATTTTGTTTCATCTTGACAAAATCGAGGAGGGTATTATCGAGATCAAATATGACAGCTTTGATCATTATATTTTTATGCAGAACTCATCTGCTTAATTTAAATTATTCTTCGTACTTTGCGGGGTTTTTTATTTTGTCAATCTCATATTCAGCCATTTGACGCCAGGAGCGGTCCTCTCTTGCTTTCTCTAACGCATTAAGTGCGGCGGTCTTATTTCCTTTTCCATTACACCATTCCGCAATACCTAATTCATACCAACCTGCACCAAACCGTTTTTTTCTATCTGTTGCTTCCCTGGCCGCTATTCTTGCTGATTCACAATCTTTTAATTGATTGTGAACGGATGCGAGGCGTACCCAGGCACCACCATTCTTTGGATCTAATGACGTACCTTTTTCAAGATGAATTTTTGCCATTTCCAGAGAATCCAACTCCATATAAACCATACCCAAAGAGATAAAGGGCTTTGAATAGTTTGGCTGAACCGCTATCGCTGTATTTAATACCTCGATCGCCATTTCATAATTTCTCCCCTTTATATAAATATCACCCATACTGCTGTAAGCTTTTGCATATGTAGAATCAATCTCCACTGCCTTCTGAAAGGATTTCAGTGCATCAGAGCTATTACCATATTTGTTCTGGGCAAGTCCCAAAGCAAACCATCCCTGATAAAAGGTAGAATCTATATTAATTGCTTGTGAATATGCGTCAATTGCAATGGATAAATTTCCCCTCTTTGTTTCAATAACACCAATCTGGTAGTGGGCTCTCGTAAAAGTTGGATCAAAAGTCAAAACTTTATGATATAAATCCATTGCACCCTCAAGGTTCCCTCTTCTATATGCATTATTCCCATCATTAAATGTATTTTTCACCACATTATTAATAGCTATACGGGCTTTTTCGTGATCAGGATTTAATTCCAACGCCCCCCTATAATAGTTGACAGCGGATTCAATATCAGACAACCTGAATTTTGCCAGTCCCATACTGAACACGGCCTCCGTAAAATTTGGGAACTCAGCCACCACTACTTCGTAGTTAGAGAATGCTTCCTCATATTGTCCGTTTTTCATGGCTCTACCACCGTCATTCATTTTGACATTGATATCATTAAACCGATCGAATTCTTTGCGATTTTCTTCATTGACCTTAACTGCATTAAATAATAATTCCTTTGCCTTTTCCATATTACCGAGCCGCAGTGCTATTTGAAATTCTGTTAGCGGTTCCGAACCATCAACTGGGTCGTTTGTCGTGCTTGTTGTGGGGGAGGTTCCATCAGACTCCAATCCACCTGGAGGAACCGAGGTCTCCTCTGTTTGGGGAATCAATATGGAAACAGAAAATAAAAAAAGTATTATTTTAATTGATTTAATATTTCTCATTTGTGATTTGATTTATGTGTTAATACTGTGCCGAAGGCCGGAGTCGAACCGGCACGTCCAATGGGACACTGCCCCCTCAAGACAGCGTGTCTACCAATTCCACCACTTCGGCTAATTATTCTTCCCCTAGGGGAAGATCTCCTGAGGTCTCTAATCCTGCCGGCAGAGAAAGATCAGCACCTGGTGAAATAGGTTGATTCTCAGATTCTCGTTTCAACAAAGATTCTGATTCCACCAGCCCCGGAGCACTTAATAGACTGATAAGTATTGCCAGTGATAAAAATATTCCAGCTAACCAGGTGGTAATTTTACTTAAAAATGAAGCGGCACCTCTTCCACCCATAATCGCGCTGGTGGTGGCACTTCCAAATGTCCCTGATAATCCACCTCCCTGACTCGCCTGCATGAGAACTGTCAGAATTAACAGGATACTAACTATTGTATGTAAAAAAATAAAAAATCCTTGCACGTTCACTCCTTACTATATTGTTCAACTTTGTTTATTATTTGATAAAATGAATCTCTTTCTAAACTCGCACCCCCAACCAAAAATCCATCCACACCAGGTGTAGAGATAAGGGAATTTGCGTTCTTTGGATTCACAGAACCTCCATATAAAATAGGCATGTTTTCACTATCACCGACAGAATAATTATTTTGGATTTTTTTTCTGATAAATGTGTGAGCCTCTTCAATTTGTGATTCATCAGCATTCAAACCAGTTCCAATTGCCCAGACAGGCTCATAAGCAATAATAAGATCACCTAAATTTGAGAGCTCTCTCAATCCTCTGTCTATTTGGTCCTCCAAAACTTCTTGTGTTTCATCAAATTTTCTCTGTTCCTCAGTTTCTCCTACACAAAAGATGGGTATTAATTTGTGAGAAACAGCTGAGTGAATTTTTTTATTAATCAGCTCATCATTCTCTCCAAATACATGCCGTCTTTCTGAATGTCCAATGATGACATACTTTACACCTAGTTCGGACAGCATAGAGCAAGATATCTCACCCGTAAAAGCACCCGATTCTTTCCAATAACAATTTTGTGCGCCCAACCCATGTGTGGTACCACTCAATTGTTCCATCATTCCAACCAACGCCGTAAAGGGCGGGCAGAATATAACTTTTGTCCTTTCTATATCCAAAAGTAATTTGGACATTTTTCCGACGAACGAGGTCCCCTCATTCAGAGTTTTATTCATTTTCCAATTACCTGCTACGATCTTTTGAATTTTCATGGTTTCTCCAATATAGAAATAGCGGGCAAAAGATTGCCACTTAATAGCTCCAGAGACGCACCGCCTCCGGTTGAGACATGTGACATGGAATTTGCCAATCCAAATGTATTCACAGCTGCCGCTGTATCTCCACCCCCAACAATAACGACACGATCATGGTCCCCATCCGCTGCTAATGATTCAGCCAATTGCCTAGTTCCGTTTTCAAATCCTTCCTCTTCAAACACACCCATAGGACCATTCCACAATACTGTCCCTGCATGTAAAGCAGAGCTGCTAAAGTGTTGGATTGTTTCAGGCCCTATATCAAATCCCCCCATCCCCTTGGGAATTTCAGAAACAGAAACCGTTTGTCTTGAATGTGGTGCGTCCACGCTTTCAGCGACAACAACATCAACAGGCAGCTCTACCTTCACAGAATTATTTCTGGCATAGGACAATATCTTTTTTGCATCTGGGATCATGGAATCATCCACCAAAGAACTTCCAATCTCTTTTCCTTTTGCTTTTAGAAATGTAAAGGCCATACCCCCACCAATGAGAACTGAGTCGGCAATCTCAACAAGTTTTAAAATCAAATTCAATTTACCTTTTATTTTAGCGCCACCTAAAATTAAAATAAATGGCCTCGCAGGAGATTTGATTGATTGACCTAAATATTTTAACTCATTTTCAATGAGAAAACCAATCCCTCTCTGAGAGAAAAATGGGACAACCCCCACATTTGATGCGTGGCTTCGGTGAGAAGTCCCAAAAGCATCATTGATGAACACATCACCATGCTTAGCTAACTGTGAAGAAAAAGAGGGATCGTTATCAGTTTCTCCTTTATGAAATCGAAGATTTTCAAGCAAATGTATTTCACCCGGTTTCAATCCCAAAGTCACATCATGGGAATCTTCTGAAACACAGTCCATGGAAAATTTGATTGGCATTTCCAGTAAATCTGCCAATGTCTCTCCTACCGGTAGTAAACTCATTTTCTCCACTTTTTTCCCGTTTGGCCGTCCCAGATGAGAACATAAAATAATAGATGCACCTCGTTTTAAACAATATTTGATCGTGGGAAGAGAGGATTTTATTCTGTGTTGATCCTGTACCTGACCATTATTGAGTGGTACATTAAAGTCTACCCGTATCAAAACTTTTTTTGAATTTAGATTTAATAGTTTTGGAGATTTAATCATTCTATATCAATTACCCTAAAGTTGCCAATGAAAGTTCAGCTATATTCTCAAAATTATATTTTTTTAAAAAATTAAGATGTGCTAAATCTATCCATAGACCCGGAGATCAATCCATCATCCACCAATCCTGCACTTTGGTATAACTTGTGTCCGCTAATTTTAATAGCATCTTTCATATTTATATTACGCTCTTCTTTAGATAAAGTGGTTTGTTAGTGTGTACATTTTACTCTCTTTAATAAATGCAATTCTACAGGGATATTCAATTGTAATGCAATGCCTATTGCAATCTACTCAGATTTGAGAGAAAATCGATTTACAATAGCCCTGTTATTAATTAATATTTCTCAAACATTTAATTAATAAGTATTGATGAATTGGTTATTGAAATGTAATATCCATTCAGTAAATCTGTAGTCTCAATAATGAATTTCTCAGGTAATAATAAAAATAACAGACTAGAATTTCAAGACCTAATGCTATTCAGGGTACACGAGATTCTCCTTGTCTCCAGCCCCTATGATGCATATATCCTTGAGGAAGATGGTCGCCTTACAGAACAAATACTTCATGGCTATCTTGGTATGAATATCAGTTATGCACCACGACTGTGGCATGCACAAACTGCAGAGCAGGCACTAAACATGATTGAAAAACGTAAATTTGATTTAATCATTATCATGCTTAGAATTTCAGATATGAATTCTGTTTCTTTGGCAAAAAAAATAAAAAGGACGCACCCCAAAACATCCCTCTTTTTATTAGCTTTTGATGAGTCTGAATTGACTATATTTAGAGAAAATGAAATCCAAAACTTTTTTGATCGTGTGTTTATTTGGTCAGGAAACTCCAATGTTTTCCTCGCAATCATAAAACAATTGGAAGACCGGAAAAATTCCCCCCGGGATATTAATAGAGGAGAAGTGAGAGCCATTATATTTGTCGAGGATTCTCCCCGGTTTTATTCGGTTATTTTACCTTTGATTTATCAGGAGATAATGTATCACACTCAGCAGTTAGTGAGTAAAAGTTTTAATCACACCCACAGAATCCTTCATTTGCGTAGCAGAACAAAAATTTTATTTGCGACTCAATTTGAAGAGGCAAAAAAATATTTTAATAAATACCATGAAAATATTTTAGGTATAGTATCAGATATTCGTTTCCCAAGAAAAGGCATATTGGACCCAGATGCCGGAATTCGTTTTACTCAGTATGTACGGGAAAAGGAGCCTCACATGCCCGTTGTTCTGCAATCAACAAATCTTAAGAAAAAGAAATGGGCTGATAAGGTCAAGGCTTCTTTTCTAAATAAACGGTCGGACTCTCTCATGTATGATATAAGGAATTTTATCACAAATAATTTTGGATTTGGTGATTTTATTTTCAGGTCATTGGATGGAGAAGAGATTTCGGTAGCCGAAAATTTGAAAGAATTAAGGAATAAGATTAAAAAAATCCCTACAGATATTATGATTTACCATGCCTCAAGTAATCACTTCTCCAATTGGATTGCTGCAAGGGGCGAATTCAGCCTTGCAAAAAATTTAAGGCCGAAACAAGTAACAGATTTTGAGTCACCGGAAGAATTAAGAACATACTTGGTTCAATCTATAGATATGACACTGGATGAGGAAAAAAAATTACGAGTTGCAGACTTCAGCACACCGGAAAAAACAACGGTCACAAACTTCACAAGACTCTATGGTGGATCTTTAGGTGGTAAGGCCAGAGGATTGGGCTTTATGAATAAAGTAATTAGGGACACAAGTATACAAAATAAATTCCCTGAAGCTCTGATTCAAGTACCACGTATTGCTGTTATAGGTACAGACGCTTTTGATCAGTTTTTAGTTGAGAATAAACTACATAAAAAAATCTACACATTGGAAACCAACTCGGAATTGGAGACCGTTTTTATAGATGCGTCACTCCCAAAAAATCTTATAAAATCTCTAAAGGCATTTCTAAAACAGGTTAAATATCCCTTGGCAGTTCGATCATCCAGCCTTCTAGAGGACTCTCAATATCAACCGTTGGCAGGTATGTACTCAACACTTATGATCCAAAATTCGGACAAAAGCAGTAAAAAACGATTGAGCCAGCTAAGCGAAGCTATAAAACGAATTTATGCATCCACCTTTTTCAAGGATCTCAATTCAATTATTTCTAAATCAAAACATCATCATAATGAAGAGAAAATGGCCATCCTGATCACAGAATTGATTGGTCAAAATTATGGAAATAGATTTTATCCGACACTAAGTGGGGTCGCACAAAATATTAATTATTATCCTGTCAGTTATTCAGAAAGAAACGATGGTGTCTCAACCATCGCACTGGGCTTTGGAAGAACAGTGGTAGAGGGGGAAAGAGCTCTTCGGTTTACACCCAAATATCCGGCAATTCTTCCTCAATATTACTCCATACGTTCTGCAGAAGAAAATACACAATCCACTTTTTATGCCTTAAATACAGATCCATCGGTCGACCCATTGTCCGGCGGTGAAAAAACAAATTTAATAAAATATAGTATGGATGCTGCGGAAGATGATGGATCTCTGTTTTGGGCTGGAAGTGTCATTTGTTCTGAAGATTCTGTAATTCGGGATTCATTGAGATACAAGGGAAAAAGAATCATCACATTCCCCTCTCTATTGAAATGGCAAATTTTTCCATTCCCTGAACTCATTACAGAAATATTAAACACAGGAAAAAAATTTATGGGGTGTCCCGTTGAGATTGAATTTGCTGTTAACTTATTTAAGGATAAAAAACCGCCTGAATTTATTCTCCTTCAAATTAGACCCATGATGATCAGTAATCTAGATGTTAAAAATAACCTAAAAATAAAATCATCAGATGACGTGTTTATAAAAAGTACAGTGTCGCTGGGGAATGGGCATTTCAATGGAATAAAAAATATAATTTTTGTGGACCCTAAATCATTTCAACCAGGAAAATCAAGAGATGTCGCCAGAGAAATTGGATATTTTAATAATAAATTATCTTCAGAGCCCTATCTTTTGGTGGGACCTGGGAGATGGGGATCAGCGGACCCCTGGCTGGGCATTCCTGTTGATTGGCAGGACATCTCCAATGTGAAGATCATGGTTGAACTTGGGATGAAAGACTTTCCCGTTGACCATTCTTTCGGGAGTCATTTTTTTCAAAATGTAACCAGTCGAAGAATTGGATATTTCACTATCTCACATAAGGGAAAGGAAGATATTTTTGATTTGAAATGGGTCAGAGAACTACCCCTAAAAGAACAAAAAGAATTTTCTTCCTGGTACCAATTGGATGTTCCCCTCAGGATATCAATTAACGGCCAAAATGGGCTCGGAGTTGGATTAAAACCTGAAGTGCAAAAAACAGATGTTATGGATGAACAAGAGTCACCCGGAATTTAATTGTTATATCAGACGATACCCTGGTCAAGCATAGAGTCCGCTATTTTTATAAATCCAGCAATATTGGCACCTTTTACATAATTTACTGATCCATTTTCAGAGCCATGATTCACACAGGCCTCATGAATATGTTTCATGATATCATTTAATTTATTATCCACCTCATCTCGAGTCCAGTGAATCCGCATGCTGTTCTGGCTCATCTCCAGCCCCGAAACTGCAACGCCACCTGCGTTGGATGCTTTTCCCGGACCGAATAGTACATCATTTTTTTGTAAAACATCCACCGCATCTGGTTCGGTAGGCATGTTTGCACCTTCAGAGATGCAGATACAGCCGTTCTTTACAAGGGTCTTCGCATTTTTCTTATTGATTTCATTTTGGGTGGCACATGGAAGGGCAATATCACAGCTCACTGACCAGGGGCGCTTTCCTTCCATAAATTCACAACCAAATTTTTCTGCATATTCATAAATTCTCCCACGGTGGACATTCTTTAATTCCATAATATAGTCCAGTTTTTCTCTGTCAATTCCATCCGGATCATAAATAGAACCTGAAGAATCTGAAACGGTAATGGGAATTCCACCAAAATCTAAAACTTTCTGCGCAGCATATTGGGCAACATTTCCTGAACCTGAAATGGCTACTCTCTTACCAGAAAATGATTCCTTTCGGGTCGCAAGCATTTCATTTGCGAAATAGACACAACCGTAGCCGGTGGCCTCAGGGCGGATGAGGCTTCCTCCCCAGTTTAAACTTTTTCCTGTTAGAACACCCGTAAATTCATTTCTCAAGCGTTTATATTGACCAAACAAAAACCCGATCTCTCTCCCACCAACACCTATATCACCAGCGGGAACATCCGTGTTGGGACCTATGTGACGAAATAACTCCGTCATGAATGACTGACAAAAACTCATGACCTCGTTATCTGACTTTCCTTTTGGATCAAAGTCTGACCCACCTTTTCCTCCACCAATGGGAAGCGTGGTCAGACTGTTTTTGAAAACCTGTTCAAATCCCAGAAATTTTAGGATACTCAAATTTACTGAAGGATGAAATCTCAATCCCCCCTTATAGGGTCCGATCGCTGAATTAAATTCTACACGATAACCTCTATTTACCTCCACCTCTCCCCTGTCATTCCGCCATGGAACTCGAAACTGGATCACCCGTTCAGGCTCTACCATCCTCTCTAATATTTTGGAATGTTGATAATGAGGATTTTCCTCTAAAAAATCCCACAGGGATTCCACAACTTCAAACACAGCCTGATGAAATTCCAGTTCGTTCGGATTTTTACTTTTCACCTCATCCATAAAAGCTTCACATGATGCTGCCATTTAGGTAACTCCTTTAAGATATTTATTATTTTAATAAAAAATCATTTATTATTACTGCTGCCTATATAGCGAGACATAGAAAATCATAATATTAGCAGTAATATTAACTTTAGATTTCAAGATAAAATTTCACTTGAATTTCAGTGAATTTTTTAATTGAATCCAAGAATTGGATAGATTTATTTTCTTTACTGATAAATATTTTAGTGGCCCAGCTCAGCTGACCAGGCCATCACAATTAGATAAAATATAAAAAGCCCCAACAGAGTGAGGCTTTTTATATTAGTTTATATTAAAACTTAACTACCTGAGGATTCCATAACAATTTCTATACACTCAGCATCTTCCCACTCACCGCCAGCTTCCTCACAGGCAGCCTCATCTTCAGCATCTATGGATCCTCCCTCTATAGTTTCACATTCTGAATCATCATAGATTTGAAAGGTTATGGTATTTCCTGAAACTATACCAGTACTTACGTCACCTTCCTCCCACTCACCGCCAGCTTCCTCACAAGAAGCCTGATCTTCAGCATCTATGGATCCTCCTTCCATAGATTCACATTCTGAATCAAAAGTAACAGTAAGAGTTGACCCATCCAAGCTCCAGGTTCCGGCGTCACCACCTTCCCAGTCATAGCCAGCTTCCTCACAAGAAGCCTCATCTTCAACATCAACGGCATCACCAGTTTCATCATAACACCCCGAATTTGGATCCCCAAAGGTTCCATCATCAGAGATTGTAATCGAAAAAGCACCAAATGCATCTATCAAATTCATCCAACCAAATTGCATCCAATCACCACCATCTTCTTCACATTCAGCTTCATTTTCTCCGGAGAAACCACCCTGACACATACCTGTATACCACATTCCTTCAGGGCAAGAGGCTTCATCAGAACCCGATCCATCAAAGCACATTCCTGCTGGACATTCAGCCTCAGATGTTGCAGTTGAATCCGTCGTACAGATACCTGTAACACCATCATTTGCAGAGCAATCTCCTCCTGGATGCATTTCGGCGCTTATTGCTACATAAGTGCCTAAAACATTCACGGGACAGTCCTCTTCATTGCACTCATACGATCCATCCGAACATTGATATCCTTCATCTCCGCCACCACACTCACCACTACAGTCATATTCATATGGACAGTCGATGCATTCTCCATCAGAACTACAATAGTTGCTATCACAGTCAGAGTTCTCATCACATTCATCATCGTCTTCAGGCACACAAATTCCATCATGCGTTTCATCATGGGTTAATTCAAGTTGCATACATGAAGGGCCTTCCCATTCATAAAGATTTGCCACGCATTCTTCTTCTGTTTCGTAAATAGAATTATCACAGTGACCATCATCTCCATCAACAAGTGTCATAGTACCATCTGCATTTATTGTAGCTGTGATAGTATGCTCTTCCCAACTACCACCAGCTGCTGTACAGGCAGCTTCATCTGGAGCGTCCATATCATCACCCTTATCATCATTACAGTGATCTTCCACCATTGTTATTGTAGTTCCATCAACAGTAAATGGAAAACTATCGCAGTCCGGATTCATGAATAAACCATCTGCACCAAAAATAAGATATGGGGCACTGGCAGGATCACCATCTGTAAATACATCTATTAGTGGTAACCACTCTTCGCCAGCGGCCTCACAGTCAGCTTGATTATCAATATTATCAGTACACATATGAGTTATTCCTTCACCCTCACAAGTTGCACTCTCAAATATTGTTACACCCGTAAAGTGATACGAACCACTTGGTGAGCCGTCAACATAGCCAGGGCCCTCAGCGCCAAGGCCATCAGCATCGGTTTCTTTGTCTTCACAGCCAACCCAAAAGAAGATTGGCAGTATTAATAATAATAAATAGTATCTTGATTTCATTAATTCCTCCTAAACGTAATTAAAAATATCTAACTAAGGTCAGAAGCTAATATATAGTCATTCCAAAGAACCAAACAATTTATGAGAAAATTTATTGGGAGGCCTGCCAGAACAAATAATCTAGCCGCACCTCTTTGTAAAAAAGTTGGGATGAAGTAAATTTTGTCCTAACAATTAAGGATACTGCCATTAACTTAGAAAACTTATTAACCCTGGCACTACTCACCTTGCTCCAGGCAGTTTTGGGATTTGATAATCTGTTGTACATTTCAATTGAGTCTAAAAGAGCTCCCCTTGAGAGACAGGCAGAGGTTAGACGTTGGGGAATCGGCATTGCCATATTGCTCCGTATCGTTCTGTTGTATATCGTTATCAAACTTATTCACTCTTTTCATAACACGATATTACATATCGGTTTTACAAATATAATCGAGGGAGAATTTAATCTCCACAGTATAATTATGATTTTTGGGGGCATCTTTATTATTTACACCGCGATGAAAGAAATCCTCCACATGATGGTATTAAGTGCTCACGGACCAGAGGAACAAAATTCAAAATCAGTGGGGATGATCATTTTTTTGATTGTTTCAATGAATGTCGTCTTTTCCTTTGATTCTATTTTAAGTGCGATGGCGCTCACTGAAGTGTTTTGGGTTATGGCATCTGCCATTGTTATCGGCGGTCTATTGATGATCTGGATGGCAGACCATGTCGCTCAGTTTTTAGAGAAAAACAGGATGTATGAAGTTCTGGGATTGTTCATTCTATTTGTCGTTGGAATTATGCTATTATCCGATGGAGGTCACATGGCGCACCTGCATTTATTCGGGTATGCAATTACGCCAATGAGCAAGGCTACATTTTATTTCATCATCGGAATCCTGATATTGATCGATATTGTCCAGAGCAGATATCAAAAAAAACTTTTAATGTCTTCTAAGAGGTAGTTAATGAGAGATGATATATCTTTTTATTATTTGCACATAAAATAATACACCTTATTTCTAAATATAATTTCACATTCATATGACGAATAAAACAATAGGGATTTTATTAATTATCTATGCCATCTTTATGTTGGGTGTTAACATATTTTTTAATGAAAGTGATGCAAATATCATCCTTATCGTTCTATTAATGGTGAGCGGATTCTGGCTAATAAGGTCCACCCCTAAAGAATAACACTCAATTTATTTGTGTGACAGGTGTGATTTATATCACATGGCATATTTCATTTTTTTGTTGATTAGCTCAAACCATTCCTGTAATTTTTTGATAATATTTAGATGAAAAGTTTGAAAGATGAAAAAAATAATTAAACCCCTGCTTGTCCTCCCTCTTGTATCGGGATTGATTTTTGCTCACATTCCCCAACCAAAAGATGCTAGTGAATTGTCTGGAAAACAAATAGAAGAGATCAGCAGAGTGGTGGGAGAACTCCACAAACAAGGAGCATCCCATGATGAACTGCACAAAGCTGTTGTCAAATTATATAAACAGTGGAATATTAAATTTAAGAAACTGGATATAAAAAAGCGAAAATCGCAAAACTAATTCCTGCATAATAAAACTGAAAAAAAATAAAACCCTGCAATTGCAGGGTTTTTTATTAATGTTAAAATAAATAAATTTGATGCCTAAATGCGCCTGTAGCTCAACTGGATAGAGTGTCTGGCTACGGACCAGAAGGTTGGGGGTTCGAATCCTCCCAGGCGTACTAGAGCTTCCTGTACTAAGTAATTATAGGTATTACTGAACGTGAGATTGGGCAGTGACCTGATCTATATCAAATATAGGGAGATTTGTCGCTTCATAATCCAGGTTCAGCATTCTCAAAAGGAACGGCGGAAAGGAACGAAAGCGCAGCCGGGCTGAGATATCAAGTGTTCCATGAGAATCATCCGGTAGTTCAATACTATAATTGACAGTTTTTGATCCCTCTACAGGAAGAGTATAGTCACTTAAACTTACCATATCTTCGGCACCCACATTCCTGAGCCCTGAGTCCCCCTGGGCATCATATAATACAGTGTTAAAGATGTGAAGTTGGGGGTCTATTTCTTCTTCAGGGTCAACATAAAAATCCGATATGTCTCCATCACTATTTAGCAGACCAGATGAAAAAACAGTATCTCCATCGAGAGTGGCCACAATCTCCAACCACAGCTGGCGAATAAATGTGGTTCCAGAGGGAAAATTATGACCGGAGTTATTGGAAACGATAACTTGAACAATTAGAGCGCTATCTTCCTCCAGGGTGTCCGGAACAGCTGGAAAAAACTCTATATCCGCAGCGTCCAATAGTAGTGCCTCTACCGCGGTCAAATGTTCCGGGTTGGGTTGGGTTATATCTAACCTGACATCCACACCCGGGAAAAAATGGCGGTGTAAATTTTCTCGTTCGGGACCGTCAACAGCTGCCTGTCCCTGATAGGTGGGCATATGACAGGATTGACATTCGCTTCCCATTGCCTGAAAAGCTGTCCCCTCCCATTCGAACTGGGTTACCTCTGTATTCACACCGTTCACAGTTAAATTATGGCAGTTTTGGCAGAACTCAGACCGGTCGTACCCGGGATGATATTCTGAAGTATGATAATTATTATCCACCGGATCATCAATTGTACCATAACGGGTCCCATCAGTGAATAGTTTAAAATCCGTAGTTTCGAACAATTGCCCATCAGTTTGGATATCGGTTGGTTCAGGAATATGGGTCGCCGTGTGACACACGTCACATGTCACTCCTTCTTGAATTTGTGGTGGGAGAGCAAATAAATCAGATAAAGAAAATGTATTATGATCAATAATTGCATCAGTAAGACTAGCAATCGGGCTGTGGCACTGAACACAGAAATCTCCCAATTCAATCCCTATTTCATCATGGACCTGGTGTTCACGGCGCTGGAGACTCAACCACACAGGGTCTTTCATGGAATAGGCATGCATAGAGGATGACCACTCATCATAGTGAGTGGGATGGCAACCCATACAGTTTTCTGCAGAACTAAAGTCTTCTACCTGAAACTGAGTTTGAATATATTTACAAGACCCATCATTTATTGATGCTAGATTATCATAGTTAGATGCGTTTGGATCGGTACAGCCCATACAACTGTTGTCCCCTCCACAAACATCGCAACTATCTAATTCTGTACTTCCCTCACATTGG
>PVBE010636426.1_pt1 | contig 31193 bp, 28 predicted proteins | sample 1631181 | NCBI WGS metagenome assembly PVBE01 (sample SAMN08397723, study PRJNA350692) | Marine metagenome, whole genome shotgun sequencing project. | isolation source: water | place: Pacific Ocean | collected 2012-04
AAAACAAAACGATCGTGGCGGGTCCTATTAACTTGCCCTTCGGTCGTACACGATGAACGTGCTCGGATGTTCGTTGCGATCGTCGGCGACAATTTCCTCGCGCGAAACCTCAGCCCAAACGGACCAATCAGTCTTCGGGAAGATTACGTCGCCCCGGATGTCTGTATGTACTTGCGTCAGGTATATCCGGTGACAACTTGTTAACGTCGCTGCGTAGATCGACGCTCCGCCAGCGACGAAAAGTTCCTCTTCTCCCTCCAGTTGTGCCTGCTCAATGCCGCTGTCGACTGAAGGCGCTAGGTGCACCCCGCCCGGAAGATTGGGCGTTCCACGCGACACCACAATCATTTCCCGGCCAGGTAATGGACCGCCGATTGACTCGAATGTTTTGCGGCCCAGGAGTAGATGATGCCCCATCGTGAGCTTCTTGAAACGCTGCAAATCAGACGACAAGCGCCAGGGCAGCTCGTTATTACGTCCAATCACGCCGGTGTCGGCAATGGCCACGATGATTGAGATCTTCATGTCCGGAAATTCTCCCACACGTCACGGTCTCAGACCGCGATCGGTGCCTTGATGTGGGGGTGCGGGTCGTAGGCTTTGAGCGTGAAGTCTTCATATTCGAAGCTGAAGACCGACTTCACAGTGGGGTTGAGCCGCATGCGTGGCAGCGGTCGCGGCTCGCGACCAAGTTGTTCGCGTGCCTGCTCCAAGTGGTTCAAGTACAGATGGACGTCGCCGAACGTATGGACAAACTCGCCCACCTGAAGATCACAAACCTGAGCCACCATCATAGTTAGCAGCGCATAAGATGCAATGTTGAACGGTACCCCGAGAAAAACGTCGGCACTTCGCTGGTAGAGCTGGCATGAGAGCTTGTCATTGACAACGTAGAACTGAAATAGCGCGTGGCACGGTGGCAGAACCATCTGCTCGACATCGGCGACGTTCCATGCGCTGACGATGTGCCGCCGTGAGTCGGGGTTGGATTTGATCTGCGCAATCACGTTGGCGATTTGATCAACCTCTGTGCCAGCCGGTGTCTTCCAGTGGCGCCACTGATAGCCGTATACCGGTCCGAGGTTCCCTGCCTCATCAGCCCATTCATCCCAGATTGTTACGTCGTTGTTATTGAGATATTCGATGTTGCTTTCCCCCCGCAGAAACCAAAGCAGCTCGTAAATGATCGAGCGCAGATGGAGCTTCTTTGTAGTTAGTGCAGGGAACCCTTCCTCAAGATCGAAGCGCATCTGATAGCCGAAACAACTGCGCGTGCCGGTTCCCGTGCGATCTTCTTTATCGGAACCGTGATCGAAGATGTGCTGTAACAAGTCGAGATATTGCTTCATAATTCTTCTCTGATCAGTGGGATGCTATCGCACTGAATGTCGAGGGCGCGGTGTGAGTCTTTGTCGCGCACCAGATTTTTCACTTTAGGGATCTCAAACAGTGCGACGTTTTCGGCGAAAGCAGTCTTTTCCTTCAACTTAATCGTGGCTTACTGTTAAAGAATCATTGTGCTGACGACCGTGATCTGTGAGCGGAGTGGCTTTTCGCGCCACTTCTTCGTACCCTGCTGTCAGAACTGGTGCGATTAAATGGTCGTTTCACGGGCAACGCTCCACCTTGAACGTTCTCGCCCGCAATCGAAGATTCTAGGAGTGCATTCATGATTTCTCTTCGTTGTCTTCTTTCCTCCCGTTCATTCGCAACGTTTGTTTTGGTGTTGCTAACTGCTTTTGTTGCTGCCTGCGCTGGCGGGGAGTCGACTGATGACACTGCCGTCGAAGCTCCTGCGCCACCTGCTGCCCCTGAGCCGATCAGCTACGATCCGGCGGTTCTGGACGTCGCCGGGCGATCTGAAGACGATCACTATCGCGACGGTGGTACCAAGCCGCTCGAGCTGTACGCTTTTTTCGGCGTTGAACCCGGCATGACAATCGGCGACCTGTCCACTTCGATGATGTATAACGCTCATATTTTGTCGCAAATCGCTGGGACCGATGGCAAGGTCTACGCCATCATTGGGTTGGGCGACTCCGTAAACGATCGTTTCAGGGCACGCACCGAGACAGCCTATGCTGAGCGTAGCGTTGGTGATGTTCTGGCGAACGTCGAGCTTATTGATACCCTTGAAGACCTGCCGGAGAACAGCCTCGACGTGTTGATCACGGTGCGGAACTATCACGACTTCGGCGAACGTGAGGCTCGCGTAGCCAACGTGCCACGTATGCTTCGTGTCCTGAAGCCGGGCGGCATTCTCGGTGCGGTTGATTCCCACACCGACAAGGCTGACGAACGCGACGAGAGCGTCCATCGTATGAATGAAGCGCTTGCGCTCGAGGAGATCGTCGAAGGCGGTTTCGAGTTCGTTGAGGCGTCCGATCTTCTCTATAACTCCGAGGACACATTCGATTTTGACGGCCGCCGTGAAGGCGATCCGATCCACCGCTACTTCATCCAGCGCTGGGTCATGAAGTTCACCAAGCCACTGAACTGAGCGTTAGCCGCGCTGCCTGTTTGAGGACTGTGTCATCGGGGCTGATGTAGTTTCACCTCGCCTTCATCACTGAATGCGAGGAGTTCTTCCATGCCCTTGCCGCTGATCCTCGATGCTGCCATCAGGCCGGTGAACAATGCTCCGAGGACCCCATGAGCCGCGGTTGATTGCCCGCAGTGGTATAAGCCTTCGATCTCAGTTTCAATTGGCAAAGCCCTTAGTCCGATCTGCTGTTTCGATTTAGCCGTGGCATACAAGTTGCCGCGGTAGGAGTTGACATAGTGGACTTTGGTCAGGGGAGTTCCCAGTTCGCAGAGCACCAGATGCTCGCGTAGACCGGGAACCACTCCCGCAACAGTGTCGAGCATCCTCTCGGTGAGATACTGCTTAAATTCATCATAATCCGCAGATCGATTCTCGCTTTTGCTCTCCTTCCACCGCTCGAACGGTGCATAGGATACGAAAATGAAGGCCTCCATCGTGTGAATGCCATCCTGCATCTTGCTCGGGTCCTTCTTGGTGGTCACCGTCAGGAAGGCACCGGGGAACGCTCCTTCTCCCTCGATCACATCCTGTTCAGCAAAGCGATATGCGGCATCGACGCTAGGATTGTTCAGTATCCAGTAATTTCCCGAATCTAGGCCCAAAGAATCGACGTCGATGTCGGTAGCGATGTACAGGCTCAGCGCGCTCACAGAGGGCTCAAGCCCGGCTACGCGGTTGGCGAACTTCTTCGAGAGGTGCTCTTGCCCCACTAGGTCGTTGTAGGTAATCCATGCATCAGCGTTAGAGAGAACAGCTTTCGCCCTGATCTCCTCTCCACCCTCCATCTTCACGCCCACGGCGCGGCGTTGCTTGCCCGTTCCCTCGAAAAGTACCCGCTCGACCCTCGACCTGACGCGAATCGCCCCTCCATTGCTCTTCAACCGTGAGATAAGGGCCTTGGGAATTGCGCCACCTCCGCCCTTGGGGTACCAGGCCCCTTCCCAGTAATGTCCTTCGATAGCCACATGCTGGGCGAACGGCACCCTCGTGGGTGGCATGCCATGATCGCCTGAGCGCGCTTCAAGGATCGCCTTGAGTTTGTCATCCTTCACATAACGGTCGATGATCCGCGATGCTGGCTTCATCCCTTTGAAGACCACAGCCGGTTCGCTGAATACGAGTCTTAGAGCATCCAGAGGCCCTCTAATTCCCGCCGCTTTGGAGATGCCTCCGTAGACCCTCATCATTAGTTCGAAGTAGCGTTCTATACCCCGGCGTTCCTCTGGAAATCGCTCGATCAGACGTTGTATGAACTTCTCCCGCCCACGCGGGATGTCGAAGGTCTCATCCTGGAACACGATGTGGTCATAGCCGTCCGGGTTGAGTTCGCAGAATTCGATGTCCGCACCGACGCCCAGCCCTTCGAACAGATGTCGTGACGGACCTCCTTTATCCAGCCCGCCGATGTAGTGCACGCCGGGGCTGAACTTATGGCCCTGTAATGCGAATGAGTGAGTCCATCCTCCTGGGAGATAGTGCTGCTCGAGAACCAGCACACGCTTTTCTACATTCGATAGCGCGACGGCTGCACCGAGTCCACCTGCTCCCGAACCAACCACAATGACATCCCAGTCGGTCATGCTGAGCCTAGCGAGGAGTGACGAGCGAGCATGATTTTTTGCGCCGGATGTCCTGAGACACCGTTTCCGCCAGCAATGAATAAGCGCTTAGCAGCGTGCCCGAACATAGGGTTTGGCGCAATTGGGATGCCGCTCTAAGAACCCACCTCGACCCAACGATCGATGGTGGCATCGGTGCCAATGCGAAAGATGGCCCCGGCTTGCGGGTCGACTACGAACAGCGTGCCATTGGCTTCTCGCGCGATCCCTTGCGGTGTGACCAGGGGTGCTCCTTCGGCAAAAGAAGTCACTTGCCCCGCAGCAGACACATGGAACACTGCGCTGGCATACCCGTCGGTGACCATGAAGCTGCCATCCGGAAGACGGACGAGATCATGGGGGAAATCGAAGGGTACTCCCTTGTGAAGGGTGCTCACACTTCCGTCCCGGCCAAGTCGGTATAAAGCACGGTCGCCGTGAGAGACAACAACGAAACCGTTCTCGCCGTCTTGAACGATTCCTTTTGGACTGTCGATCTCGGCAAAAACGGAGACAGTGCCGTCCAGGGTAACGTGCATTACTGCGCCTATTCCACTTCGGAGGTCCGATACGAGCACCGAATTGTCGTCGAATCGCGTAAGCCCCTGGGGGATGTCGAGATCGGTGGTGATTGTCGACAGCGTACCGTCGCGGCTCACTCGATAAAGGGCGAACGTTCCGGGATCAGCTACCAGCCAGCCGTCGTCGTCAGGCGCTTGTAGGATGGCTCGGGTTCCATAGAGCGGTGTCCTCGGTAAGCCTGGTCCTTGCACGATGGTAGCGACGTTTCCATCCTCATCGACAGCCAACAACCCGTGAGCTTTGAAGTCAGCAATTACCCAACCGTTATCGTTGGCAACTATATCGACGGGATAGACAAGAGCGTTCTCTTGCCCGTGGGCCAATGACTGTGTTGCCGCTAGCACAATTACCGCGATCGCGATTCGGAGGCCAACAAGATCAGTAGGTCGTATAGATTTTTCCATAACACTAATAGTTTACCTTTTCAGGGTGGAGTGCGGGCTGTTAAGAGGATGGCAAGGAACTCCAAAGGGACCACCACCGCCATGACGCTGGTGATGTAAAGACAATGTTTGTGCTCGACCAGAGTATGCCAATATTGCCTACTTTACGCCCCTCTGCATCTACTCTTTACACTTCCGCAACGCTCCATGGGAGGTTCCCAGCAGCCTGTTAGAATTAATCCACATTTATTTCCCGGAAGCTGCGACCGCTGAGAGTAGACGGGACTCCAGATTGAACCAGGTGATGGAGTATTCATGTCTCGACTTGTGACACTGTTCACCGGCCAATGGGCCGACCTGCCGCTCGAAACATTGGCAACCAAAGCTAAGAATTGGGGGTTTGACGGCCTGGAACTTGCCTGTTGGGGCGATCATTTTGAAGTCGATAAGGCGCTCGAAAACGATAGCTATGTAAGCGCTAAAAAAGACCTTCTGGAAGCGAATGGGCTCTGTTGTGTCGCGATCAGCACACACTTAGTAGGGCAATGTGTCTGCGATCCGATCGACGAGCGACACCAGGCGATCATTCCCGCAAGAATATGGGGCGATGGCGATCCCGAAGGTGTCCGCCATCGCGCCGCCCAGGAGGTCATTGACACCGCGCAAGCCGCCAAGCTTCTTGGGGTCGAGGTTGTCAACGGTTTCACGGGCAGCAGTGTGTGGTCAAAGCTGTATTTCTTCCCGCCCACCTCACAGACTGACATCGACGTTGGCTACAGTGACTTTGCCGATCGGTGGACACCGATCATGGATGCATATTCCACGTATGGTGTCCGCTTTGGGCTTGAGGTACACCCGACCGAAATCGCCTACGATATCTACACGGCCCGCCGTGCGCTCGACGCGATCGGGAACCATCCGAACTTCGGTTTCAACTTCGATCCTAGCCATCTGGTCCACCAGTTTGTCGATCCCGTTGCATTCATCAACGAGTTCAGTGATCGTATCTTCCATGTTCACGTCAAGGACGCTAGCGTTCAATTGGACGGCCGTAGCAGCATTTTGTCGTCCCACCTTGACTTTGGTGATCCACGTCGCGGTTGGGACTTTGTGTCGCCGGGGCGTGGTGACGTGGAATGGGATCCGATCATTCGGGTACTGAACAGAATTGGCTACAAGGGCCCACTGTCGATCGAATGGGAGGACAGTGGCATGGATAGAGAATGGGGGGCGCAAGAGGCTTTGGCAATGGTACGTGACCAGGACTTCGCACCCTCTGATGTTGCCTTCGATGCTGCCTTCGGGGACGACGATGAGTGAGCAGGCATTTACCGACATGGCTGCTTCCGGCGCAGATGAGGATTTTCGGCGCATCGGTGTCGGTATGCTGGGTTACGCCTTTATGGGGAAGGCGCATACAAACGCCCTGAAGAAAATCCCTCACATGATGTATCCGCCTCCCGCGATACCAGATCTGGCAGCGATCTGTGGGCGTGATGGGAATGCTGTTGCCGAGGCTGCGCGTCGTTACGGTTACGCTCGTAGCTACACAGACTGGCGCGACATGCTCGAGGACGAAACCGTTGAACTGTTTGATAACGGTGGTCCCAACGATATGCACGCCGAGCCCTGCATAGCCGCTGCTGAAGCTGGTAAACACGTGTTATGTGAAAAGCCTCTGGGGCGTACTGCCGAGGAATCTAAGGCCATGCTCGATGCGGTAGAAAAGGCAGGCGTCAAGCACATGGTGGCCTTCAACTACCGATTTGTACCGGCGATCCGACAGGTGCGCGAGCTTATTGACAGCGGCGCTCTGGGCCGCATTTATCACTACCGGGCAGTTTATCTGCAGGAATGGATTATGCCCCACTACGGCACACCCAAGATTTGGCGGCTCGACAAGGACCAGGCCGGGAGTGGTGCATTGGGAGATTTAGGGGCTCACATAATTGATTTGGCGCACTACTTGGTTGGGGACATAGGCTCAGTGGGCGCACTGGCGACAACGTTCATCCAAGAACGACAACTTCCAGACGGTAGCGCCGCCGTTCCGGTCAATGTCGACGATGCGTTTGTTGCCACGGTTGAGTTCAGCAATGGGGCATTGGGCACGCTCGAGGCGACCCGTTTTGCCGCTGGCCGTAAGAACCATCAGGTTATCGAGATCAACGGCGAAAAAGGCAGCATTCGGTTTAATCTGGAACGCTTCAACGAGCTGGAAGTGTTTTGGATTGAGGACGCACCCAAAGAAACGCAGGGCTTCCATCGAGTGCTGGTTACTGAGTCGCACCACCCATTTTGGGAGAACTGGTGGCCCCACGGTCACATAATCGGGTGGGAGCATACGTTCGTGCATGAGATCACGCACCTTCTCGACTGCATCGTCAATGACGGTGACGTAGCGCCGCACGGCGCGACCTTCCAAGACGGTTATCGCGCTGCCATCGTTTGCGACGCAATCCTCGAATCGGCAGACAAGCGCCGGCAGGTGGATATTCGGTATTGAGTTGGACCTGGGGTAAGTAAGCTGTCCTGTGTTGAGAAAGTCTCTAGGAGCGAAGGAGGTTCCCATTGCGTACACGGTTACTTTCAATCCCACTCTTGACTGCTTTAGGGATCCCTTTGGTTGTGGTAGCGAACGTGGCCCCACCCTCTGCAGGGTCATTGGCCAGGCAGCTGGCCACCACTGCCGCATCGCAAATTGATGGTGCCCGAACGCGGTGGGAAATCAGCTGCAACATCCGCAAAGACAAATTTGATTTCGTTCTCCCGAAGGCGATGCGTGCCAACAACATCGATATGTGGATCGTTATCGACAGGGGGCGTGGTACGCAGCCAATGACACTCGACTTCGCTATCTCGACGGTCAACGGGCAGGGCTTCTTCGTTTTCATTAATCATGGCGCCGGTCGCATCGAGCGTTTTCAGCTGGGAGGCGAAACCGATTTAGCTGAGGAGTGTGGCGCGTACGATGATTTCCGCCGTCGCGGTGAGCTTCGGGACATCGTGGCACAGAGTGATCCACAGCGCATAGCGTTGAATTTCCTGGAAGTCCCGAACATACGTGAGGGGCTGCATGTTGCTGACGGGCTGACTCACAGTGACTTCCAATTCCTCAGCGAAGAGCTTGGTGAGCCGTACGCCTCGCGCTTTGTTTCCGCACAGCGGTTGGTCGCTGATTTTCGCGGTGAGCGTGTTGCCCTAGAGCTGGTGGAATTCTCAAAGGTCGCCGATCTGACGAGCTCGTACATCGAACGCGCCCTATCTAACGAGGTTATTACCCCAGGTGTTACGACACACAACGACGTTTCCTGGTGGCTGGAAGAACAGCGCGAAAGTATGGGTTTGTTGCGTACCTGGTACCCAACCGTTTACACACACCTCCCCGACGGAGGCGAGATCGGTGGTACAGATCGGGTTATCCAGCGCGGTGACGTGCTGCAGATAGATTGGGGACTCGAGCGCAACAATTTCGCAACCGACATCAAGCGCTTCGGCTATGTGTTGCGTGAGGGAGAGGTCGAGGTGCCGCCGGGGATCCAGAATGCGTTTGAGGAATCGTTACGAGTGCAAACGATCATTCGTAACAACGTCACATCAGGACGCACTGGGCGAGAACAAATTGATGCGCTCAAGCAAATCATCAGGGACGCCGGCTACGTTTATACCGAGGAAGAACGAGCTAGCGATGTGGAGGGAATCGAGGTCAACGTTGGGATGCACGCGGCTGGCAACATCGGACACGATATGGCGGCGTCGTTGTTCGAGATCTTTCCGTTTCGCACTGAGTACATGGTCCGACCCAACAACATCATTTCGCTTGAGTACATCGTCTTCACGCCCGCGGCGGAGTGGGGTGGGGCGAAGGTCCCCGTGAATGTTGAAGAGAATGCGACGATCACCGAGCGTGGCATCGAATGGCTGTACCCGCCACAGATGCGAGTACAGGTTATTCGATAGGCCAGGCCAATTTGCGGCTCCTGAGAAGCTATCCGCGCTCAGAAGCACAATGCGTCCTGAGTTGACTGGTTACTTCCAGGAAGCACCGGCTCCTTCGCCGATATGGGTAACCTGGCCGCTGACGAGGTCGATGAGTTTGAGCATAAACTGACCGTTCTCCCTTACCGTCAACAGGATCTGGCTGCCATCCGGTGACCACTCCGGAAAGGCGTCGCCGAACATCATGCTCTCCGTTATTTGGCGTTTTTGGGAACCGTCGACGTTCATCACCCAGAGGTTCTTGTCTTCTTCCGTCCCTGAGGCCCAGGCGACTTGGCTCCCGTCCCGTGAGAGTGATGGCCACTCATCAAGGTAACTGTTTTCAGTTAGGCGTCTGGTTTCTCCACTGTCTGGATTTGTCAAGTAGATCTCAGGATTGCCGTTGCGGCTCGACTCGTAGACAACGGCAGCCCCATCACGCCCCCATCGCGCGTAGGCATCGCTTGTGCTGCCAGTATCGATACGTTCCTCGGCACCGGTTGCAACGATGATGAGGTAAAGGCCACGACCGTTGGCATCATCTTTGGTAACCAGAATCCGCTCCCCGCGTGGGCCCCAGTCGGCTGGGTTCCCATTGTTTGCGAGTGCCACGGAAGACTCACCGGACTCCGTGTCCAGAATCATGACGTTAGCCGAATCCTCGTTCATTGCGACGAATAGGACTCTATTGCCATCCGGTGACCACACCGGAAAGGCAACATCCCCTTCTAAAGAGGTCAATTGCTGCGGAATAAGGCCGGAGATGTTCGAAGAAAACACTTCGGAGGCGTCGTCGGTGGGACCGGCGTAGACGATGTCAGGCTCTCCCACCGTTGCAATGGGCCCCGTTGTACCGTCGGCAGACGATTCCCCCGTCGGCGTGTTACCTTCGGCGCAGGCTACAAGAATCAGTACCAGTGTTACAGGAACGCTCCAGAATTGCCCACATCGAATCACTGGCCCTCCTCGGCCCGGGTCGGACCGATCTCCTGCAACGTTTCTGAACTCGGTGCCACCATCGTGCGACCAACGGTGCGTTGGTACACCTCATAAAACTCAGGCAGCTTGTCCTCAAGGTCAGCTGCATTTCTGATCGTCCACTCGTCCCCTCCCTGCGGCCCGTAGGCTTCCTGAAGGTTCCACGCTGTGGAGATGATCCAATAGGCGAACTCTTGCATGAGCACCCGGTGATGACTTTCACCCATCTCGTCACCGTATTGCTCAACGTTGTAGTAGCCCTCGTCAATTGATTTTTGCATCGCCTGCGCTAGTGCCGAGGTTGCGTTGATGCCCCACTCGTTGGGGAACGTGTAGTGCAATCCGACGTCGCTCGTGTAATGCAGAATGTGCTCAACGACCTCCATTACCTGCCCGCGCGGCACGTCTTCCATGATGATGTCACAGATGCTGTTCTGGCTTGCAGTTAGGTCAAACGCTTCTTCTTCTGCTTGCCTGTAACTTCTGTCGTCCCCCACCGGAACAGGAATAACCGCCCTGTAGCGGTAATGGTTCTTGAGAATCTCTTCTTGCATTTCCAAGTCAAGGTTCTCATCGCGCGGATAGATTTCAGCGATGGTCTTGCCGACTAGACGCATGAAGTCATCGGAGGCGTCGCCACGTGCGACCAACTTCAAGCCGCTTGCTGTGAGTTCCTTGGTGAAGGGCGGATACTCATCCGTCGGGGCAACGTCAGTCACCTCGTATACATCAGCCGGAACCTCACCGATCGGTGAAACTAGGATGCAGCCGCCGAACATCTCCGGCGAAGCACTTATTTCGTTGACTGCGTTATCGGTAACCGAGTCAGTAGCGGTCGTGGTGCATGCTCCTAAAATCAAAACTGTGAGAAAAACAGATGAGAGCAACTTCATTGGGAAACCTCCGGTTGATGACCACGCGCCCAACATGGATGTTTGTGTGATTTCGGGGAAGTTAGCTTCCGGTCAACTAGTCTCCTGCGCACTAACGGAATCGGGCACCGTTGTTTTCATCCAGTAAGCAGTATTGTGGAAATTTGCTGCTACGCTGCCGGGCGGGACCAAGGCATCACACGCGGCACGTGAATCGTCATCAAGGGTCATTTCAAGGACCGGCAACAGATGCTTAAGGTGGTCGAGCGTGCGTGCGCCGATCAGCGGTGCCGTAATGCCCGGCTGGTCCTTGCACCACAGCACCGCCAACTGCGCCGGAGTGATGCCAACTTGCTTGGCGACCTTAGCGAACTCACGAGCAATCTCCACACCACGGTGCGTTACCCGGTCGGCATAAAAACCGCCACGCTTAGCGGCGCGCGAATTGGCTGGGTACTCGTCAGCGTTGTTGTAACGCCCCGCTAGCACACCCATCCCCAGAGAACCCCAGCAGATGATGCCGAGGCCGTGGCGTTGTGCCAGCGGGATGAGCTCGTTCTCGATGCGCCTATCCAGAAGGTTGTACGGTGGTTGCTCCGAGGCATAACGTACCCAGCCCTTCATCTCGGACACCATGATCCCCTCCATGACCAGCCAAGCTGGTTGGGTCGAGCAGCCGATGTAGCGCACTTTGCCTTGCTGTACCAGATCGTCGAGGGCGCCAATAGTTTCGTCGAGCGGAATATCGAATGATGGACGGTGCAACTGGTATAAGTCTATGTAGTCAGTCTGCAAGCGTCTTAACGACTCCTCGCAAGCGCGGATAATGTTCAGCCGCGAGTGTCCAGATTCATTAGGGCCGACGCCGGGAACTTCTTCATCGAGTGAGATCCCGCGGCGCCTTCGTCCGTGGTCAACCTTGGTGGCAATGAGAACCTTATGGCGGATACCGCGTTCCTTAATGGTTTGGCCGATGATGGTCTCGCTCATACCCTCTGCGTAGACATCGCCGGTGTCTATCAGGTTGATGCCCGCTCCGAGCGCCTGGTTGATGATCGCAGTCGCCTCATCCGCAGGCGTCGCGTCGCCGAAGTTATCTGAGCCAAGACAGAGAGGGGAAACATTCACACCTGTGCGACCGAGGACTCTGTATTGCACTGCGCCTTCCTTGGATACGAAGTAATTTCTTCACCGCGTTGGCGGACCGTACATCGTATACGATCTGTGCTCCTTTGCTGCTGTCACCGCTTTCCTAAGACAACCTAGCGAGGAGACATGCTGTGATGTTGCGTTACTTACTCGTTGCATCGGTCGCGGTTACTTCTGTGAACGGGACCGCACCGGTGCAAGACGAAGTGTTCGCTGCGTTTCCTGTTATCGAGACCGGGGGGAAAGTAATCATTCCGCCTCTTGGGGTGCACGCCTTCTATCAGAAGTACATCAACGCGGAAGGCATCCTCATAGTCAGCTCGGCAAACGTTCCCGATGCGGCCCTCCTGGCGGCCCGGCGTACTGTTCTGCATCTGCTTGCCCGCAGACCTGATGTACACATAGCGATGTTGGCCCACAATCCGCGTATCTCCATCATGAGCGTCTCAGAGACTGCGTCGGATTTACCCGAATTTGATGTTGGTGCCGATGGCCAATGGGGGTTGGGGCAGATGCGGGGCGACCCAACCACGCTCGTTTCTGAGCGTGGGATTTGCTACCCAGGGAACACTAAATATCGCGCCAATTTTTTGCTACACGAGTTTGTCCACAATATGCAAAATTTGGGCTGGGTCCAGACCGACCCGGGTGTCGATGAAGAGATCTATGCGGCCTACAGCAATGCGGTAGCCCAAGGTTGGTTTGCGTCCCCGAGAACCGAAACGATGGGTATTGGACCAGACCGTTCCTTTGGGGATGACGAGTACCTAACCCACAACGTTAACGCCTGGTTTAACCTTAACGAATCGTTGCCGGGTCCCTGGGTAGATGTGCAGATTGGCGAGGCAGGGCCGCTTTCCGGGACGCGCGAGCAGTTGCGTCAACGTGACCCGGAACTGTTTGAGATCATCGACCGTTTTCTTCCCGACTCGCTGGGGGGCTTGATGAGCGGTTGCGCGCCGAATTTGGTTGATTGGTAAAAATGTTTCGTCGGGCCCTAATCAGCATCCTGGAAGTCACGCGAACGGCAGCGCGTGCCGTTGTCGTCCTTGCGTTCGCCACGATTGTCATCGTGGTGTTTGGGCAGGTCGTTTCACGCTTCCTATTCAACGCTCCGCTTTCATGGTCAGAGGAGTTGGCCCGATATCTCCAAGTTTGGCTGATCATGGTGGGATCGGCTGTCTGTCTTCGTAAAGGGCTGCACCTGACTGTTGACTACGCTGTCCATTCGTTGCCGGAGAGCAGCACGAAGCGAAACCTGCACCTCCTATCCCTAGCGGCAATTCTGTTCTTCCTCGGGATCGTCTTCGTTTCTGGCATTTCACTGATTACAGCGACGCTAAATCAACGAACACCTGCACTGCAGATACCAATCTGGGTTGTCTACTTGGCCATACCTGTCGGTAGTTTCTTGATGTTTCTGGAATCGGTTGGTCTCGTACTGACTGCATTCGACGGCGCGAGGCTGCCTACGGATGGTGGCCAATGAACTTGGGGGAAGCAGTTCAGCGATGATCGCGATTCTTATTATCGCCATCGTGGTGTTTTTTCTCATCGGCATGCCGATTGCTTTTGCGATCGGTGCCGGTTCAACGATTGCGATTCTATGGGATGGTGCATTGCCGATCTCGATCGTCGCACAGCGGATGTTCTTCGGACTCGATTCATGGCTACTAATGGCAATCCCGCTGTTTATGCTCGCCGGCCAACTGATGGCTGCTGGCGGTATGTCGTCGCGCTTGGTCGCCTTCACAACCGAGCTTTTCGGTTTCATACGCGGCAGTTTGGGTTTCGTCTGTGTTGCGGCGTCGATGACTTTTGCTGGGGTGTCTGGTTCTTCGACCGCCGATACTGCGGCGGTCGGGTCGATTCTCTTGCCGCTAATGAAGGAACGTGGCTACGACATGCGGTTCGCGACGGCATTGCAGGCCGCTGCAGGGTCGATCGGCCCAGTGATACCCCCGAGTTTGCTGATGATCCTGATTGGGTTTACTACCAACACCTCGGTTTCAGCGCTTTTTCTTGGAGGCATTGTTCCGGGATTGTTAATTGGTCTTGGCTTGATGGTGGTGACGTACGCGCATGCTGCCCGCGGTGGCCCTGCGTACCTGGGCACGCAAACGCACGTCGACTTCCGGCGCGTTGTGCGTACCGGTTTAATGGCGGCGCCAGCGCTTGGTATGCCAGTGATTATTCTAGTGGGAATCGTCGGAGGGATTTTTACCACCACCGAGGCTGCCGTCGTAGCGGTTGTGTACGGCCTGGGTGTCGGCATGTTCGTCTATAGAGAAATTTCGCTGCGTGACCTTCCGGGTATCATCGCTCGCTCCGCCGAGCTCGCCACAGTCATCATGTTTATACAGACGACGGCCTTTCTGTTTGCTTGGTTAATCACCGTTCACCAGGTTCCAGCCTTGTTAGCGAAGGCTTTCGCGGCACAGGTGAGCGGTCCCGGTACATTCTTCCTCCTCTACATCCCACTTCTTTTGTTGGTCGGAGCGGTGATGGAGAGCTTCTCAGCCACGATCGTGTTACTGCCGATCATCTTCCCGATCGCACGGACTCTCGGCGTAGACCCAGTTCACTTCGGGGTGGTTACGACCGTTGGGTGGGCGATTGGTTATGTCACGCCGCCGTTCGGTGCCACGCTGTTTGTTTCTTGCAGCCTTACCGGCAAGAGCATTCGGGAGACGACACCGTTCATTCTACCGATCGTCCTGTCAATGCTAGCTGTGTTACTGCTGATAACCTTCTTCCCAGCAGTCGTGTTGTGGATTCCGGACATGTTTCAGTGAAGGGCGAGGAGGGCGCGATCTCGACAAGGCATGGTTTAGGCACCGTTCTACTGGCGGCGGTGCTGCTTGTGAGTTCTTGCGTAAGTGGTGACCCCGATGTCTTCATTATCAAAGTGGCATCGTCGGCCCCGGCCGATGAACCGGGATCACGGGCCCTGCAACGTTTCGTTGACGTCCTCAATGAAGCCGCCCCTGGACGTGTCGAGGCGAGACTATTCGCAGCATCGGCACTCGGAAACGATCGAGATGTTACCGAAGGGTTGAAGCTCGGCACTGTCGAGATGCAGATGGCTTCAAACTCGACGCTGGCTACTTTCGTTCCCGAGATGTATGTCTTCGAGATGCCATTTTTGTTTGAAGACAACGAGCACATGTTCGCGGTGCTCGATTCGGAAATAGGAGAGAGTTTTCGTCCTGCACTTGAACGTGAAGGTTTCCATCTGATGGGTTACTTCACATTTGGCTTGAGGCACATCATGACCACGGAGAAGCCGATTGACACGATGGCTGATCTGGGAGGCCTCAAGATTCGAACCATGGAAAGCCCACCACATCTAGATGCGTTTGCCGCCTTCGGTGCTAACCCTCTGCCGATGGCTTACAACGAGCTATACACGTCCCTGGAAACAGGCGTTATTGATGGCGCCGAGGCTGCCAATTCGAATTATTTTTCGAAGAAATTCTATGAAGTGGCACCTTATTGGGCTCAAGTTGGCTGGCTGCGTTTAGTAGCACCTGTGATTATGAGCAAAGCGTTTTACGACAGCATGCCTCTAGATCTCCAAGAACTAGTTGACAAGACACTTAAAGATCTCGAAGGATACGAACGGCAGCTTTACACAGAGGTTGATGAGCAGCGGCTACGTGACTTAGAGGCTGCCGGAGTCAGCGTCACCTATCCTGATGCGGGGGCTTTCGTTGACGCGTCTTCGACTGTTTACGAGGCGTGGCTCCAGCGAATTGGCGGACGAAGCCAGCTAAATTCGATCCTCGATTTCCCTCGTTGACGGCCTTTGTGATCGAATACTTGAGCATTTTCTTATGACCGGTGGGTCCATCGCCATCCCAGTTAAAGAGATCCGCGTTGCGCACGCTCGAATCGAACCATACATTCATCGCACGCCGATTTTAACGAACGAGACACTGGATGCAGCGTTCGGTAGCCGCATTTTCTTCAAGTGTGAGAACTTTCAGAAGAGTGGAGCCTTCAAAGTAAGGGGTGCGTTCAATGCCTTACTGTCGCTGTCACGGGAGGATGCGGTGCGTGGCATCGTCACTAGCTCTTCTGGTAACCAGGCCGCCGCGGTTTCGCTTGCCGCCCGCGCACGAGGTGTCAGTGCTTACATCGCCATGCCAAAAATTGCCGTCGCGTCGAAAGTTGCAGCAGTTCAACGCTATGGTGGCAACATTGTCTGGGTCGAGTCGAACAATCGTATTCCTACCTCGGAAGAATATGACGCTACGGCATTGGCAATACAGGAAGAAACTGGCGCCAACCCCGTGCACCCGTACGACGACCTGAGAACAATTGCCGGTCAAGCAACCTGTGCTCTCGAGTTGCTCGAAGAGGTGCCCGATATTGACTACTTGTTGGCACCAGTGGGTGGTGGTGGACTTCTGAGTGGCACCTGTTCGGCCGCTGCAGCATTGGCGACCGGCACGAAGGTTGTCGGCTGCGAGCCGGAGAAGGCTGACGACGCGTGGCGTTCTTTTCAGGAAGGAACCATCGTTCCTCAAACTGATCCTCAGACTATCGCCGACGGTCTACGCACTTCATTGGGCGAGTATACGTTCCCGATCATCGCCGCGAACGTTAGTGAGATTGTCACAGTATCGGAAGACGCGATCCTTAGGTCCATGCGTCTGGTTTGGGAAACGATGAAAATCATCATCGAGCCAAGTGCTGCGGTGCCTGTGGCGGCACTGCTGGAAAAGAAGATTTCGGGACACGCGGATCGCATTGGGGTGATTCTGTCGGGTGGCAACGTTGATCTGGACTCTTTGCCTGATTGGCCGGAGCTCTAAACCAACTGGAGCCTCCATCTCATCAGTTCGCCTTGTCATTTCCCAGGCAATGCCCGAGTTAGATAAAGAAACTCAGAAGCAAACCTATGGACCCCATATACAAGCGCGGGGCGCTTGGTCGAAAAGGGGCTTAGTACCCCGACTCGGACAGGCTCGTGTTGCGTCTAGTTGATGATCCAGATGAAGGATCCGATTAACATAACGACCATAAAGCAGCTCGCCAGGAACCCAATCACTGTATAGGCGGTGGGTCGCATAATCTCGAAATCGGGATGTGCAATCAGCACTGACCGTGCTGCTGGCGTGGTACCAGCTGGCAGCGTGAGGGGTTCTCCCTCTGGCTCATCTTCCGACACCGGGGTTCGCAGGCACTCGTAAACTCTGTCAAGCCTCTTCTTGTCGGGCGGTCGGGTAACAAAGCTAACCGCCACCATCATCACCAGCGAGACGGTTAGGTAGATGATCATTTGCCACGGCAGAAACAACTTGCCTTCGTAGAGCATGAACTCCGGAAGGGACCCTGCAAAGTGGTTATTGAAGCTCCAACCGATGAAAGCGATGTCACTGGTGAACAACCCTGCTGCGTAGCCGCCGAGCGTTGACGCCCAAGCGGCTGCGGCCGTGGCTCGTCGCCATACGAAACTCATCCAAATCGCCAAGCCCATCATCGCCCCCACCATCCAGAAGACTTCGAGCCCCCTCACAACCCCTGGCAGCGTGAAGGCGATGGATAGCCCGGCGAGCACCACGATGATCGAGGTCAGCCTGCCTACTAGCACGTAGTGGCGCTCACTTCGACCTGGGCGGATCAGAGGCTTATAGATGTTTTCGGTAAAAAGGGCGGCCGCCGCGACCATCAAACAGTCACACGAACTCATGACCGCCGCTAGCACCGAAGCGATGAACAATCCGATCAGCCCAGGCGCGATCTGCGGTAGCAGGTCCCTGGCCATCAAACCGTAGACATGGTCTGGATTAACCGTTGTGCCAGCGTAATATCCTACAGCGCACATAGCAGTCAGAACCCAGGCGATGGTGACGATGCGCTTGAGAAACATGCCGGCAACTAGGCCCACACGTGCGTCATCTTCCGTTCTTCCGGCGCCAATCATTTGCATCGAGTATGGCGTGGCAACCCACCCGATGAGTCCGTTAAGAGCGAGGACGACGACATAAAGGACGGTGATATCACTGGGAGCAACAATCGAGAAAAGCTCCGGATTATCGACTGAGGCGCGAGCGCGCAGTCCTTCTAAACCGCCGACTGCATTCAGGGCAAATGGAAGAATTAGAAATGAAAGTACGATAGTGAGAACGCCCTGGACTGCGTCCGTCAGGATCGCCGCGTTCAATCCGCCAGCGACACCGTAGATGACAAACAAAATAGTCATGCCGATGATCGCCATCTCTGGGCTAATTGCCCCACCGGAAACTGGAGCGATCAGGGCGGCAGTAGCCTTGAGGACAACACCGATATTTATAGACAGCTGGAACATCCCGACAATCGCGAAAAGTACGGCTACGCTCCGACCATAGCGAATTAAAAGGTAGTCAGACGTGGTTACCGCGCGCATGCGTCGAAACAGTGGTGCTAGCAGCCAGTAGAACGGCGTGGAGAACAGCCACAGCCACTGGTACCAAATACCCGATGCACCGACCGTGTATGTCTTTGATGCAACGCCGATTGCCTGGTCAGTGTTCGTCCCCGTGCCAAAGGAGAAGAACGTCATCAGGAGCTTGCCGGATTGGCGATCGCTGATGAAGAAGTTCGAAGAAGTCTTCACGCGACGAGCAGACGAAGTGCCCAGTAAAGTCACACCGATCAGGTACGCTACAACGATCACCCAGTCGATAAGCACTTTGTTCTTGCCTCAGCTAAATTCCTGCGCTGGAGAAGTTGGAAGGACTAAGCGAGCAAAGTGGTGAGCTCGTCTTCGTTTCCGGTCATTTCCCAGCGGGTCAGAGAAATCGGAATGATACCGCCGCCCATGAAATCATCCATGAAGCGTTTCAACTTAAACTCGCCGCCCTGAAGTTGCGCGCATTCAGCCAGTAGCTGCAGGATCATGTTCTTGCCACCTACATAGCTCACGGAGTGTGCCGGCGCTCGTAACGCCTCCTCAATATCCCACCACACGGCATCGCTGTCGGCATCAGCCCACGGGTAGGGAAGCTTCTCGACGAACCCTTTGATTCCATCCTGCATGGTGTATTCATTGGCGTGCATTTTGAGGTCCGAAATAGCCCGCGCTGCGCGAAACGCCATCCAGATGTAAGTAATTTCCTTAGCCCGTGGCCGATCATCGAGTATGCCGAGCTGCAGCATCATTTCCTCGACGCCGAACGATAGCGCCTCAGACCGTGACTCATGCATGTCGAATAGACGAATAGTGTCTCGGATCGGCCGGCTATTGCCATCCTGGTACCAAATCGTCCTATCGCGTACATAGTAGTGCCCAAAGAATGTATGCGTGATCTGTGTCATTGGTTCACGGTCAGAACACTGCTCAAAGAAGCCTCGGTAGTGAGGTCTAAGATAGGCACTCATCCCCCAAGTACGTGGGTAGTGGGCAGGGGGCAGTGGCTCTAAACTATCCGGAACGGTAATGATCTCGCCATCTCGAAGAAAGGCTAGTAGCTCTTGCGCTGCAGCCCCCTGCCGATTGAGGTTCTCAGCCTCGCTGGCGGTGAGCTTGAACGGAGGCAGGCCTCTGTTTTTGTGCTCCTCAAGCTTCAAGAAAGCAATGGCGCGATGGTAGTCGTTACAGATTGTCGTAAGCAGTTTGTCCCAATCGTGAGGGACAAGCAGGACGTCCTTCAACCATCGGTTGTAGTTGTTCTTGCCGATACCGGCGGGTGCTGATACCCGGCCCTGATTGTCGATGAGCCATTCACGGAATCGGTGCATAGCGGAGAGCGCTTTCTCTGCATCGTTTGCTAACTCTGGCTGTTTTGAGGCAAGTTCGTCCACAAGTTCGCGCATTACGATAAGCTCGCGTTCCTGTACCCGAATTGCCACGGTTGCTAGGTCATCAGCTATCTCTGACAGGTTGCCACGGGCTTGGTCGAGCACGGTGGGGACGCACTGCAACTTTGTACGTAGCTGGCTGATCGCATCGTCGGCAACGGGCAAGCGAGGAACTCGCGGCGACCAATCATCGTTCATCCGCGAGTAGTGCACCAACAGCCTTGGATAGACTCCGTCGGTGATGTTGTAAAAGCCAGGATCGCGTGCCCAGGGTCGCAGAACTTCATGATCGAAGGCTACGCCGTTTAACTCGGCGCGGACCACGTGATAGTCGACTTGTTCACTGACTTTCCAGTGCGCGATGTCATACGACGCTAGCAGGTCTCTGAATACTTGAAGTTCTTCGCGCTTGCGCTGCATTGCTGGCGGCGTGTAATCGGGAACCCCATCGTTGGTTTCTGGTACTAATGAAGCGCGAAACTCCTCGAATAGGCTGATCAGGTCAGAATGCCCTGGCGGGGTCAATGGCTCATACCTTCATCTTCATCCAATTAGCGGTATTGTGAAAATCGGCGACCGCACTGCCCGGCGGAACCAGCTGGTCACACATCGTGCGTAGTTCAAGGGGAAGCTCGATGTCAAGAAGAGGAATGAGTTGCTCGAGCTGTTTTAGGGTGCGCGGCCCGACCAGTGGTGCAGTGATCCCAGGTTGGTCTTTACACCAGAGAACCGCGAACTGAGCTGGAGTGAGCTCGATCTGGTCCGCTAGCTTAGCGAACTTCCGCGCTACGGCGATGCCACGCTCCGTTACGCGATCCGCATAATAGCCACCGCGGAGGGCAGCGCGTGACTCCTCGGGGTATTCCTCGGGGTCTTTGTAGCGACCGGCGAGCACCGCTTGGGCCATCGGTGCCCAACTGATGATCCCAAGACCCCATTTTTGACAGAGCGGAATAAGTTCATTCTCGATGCGGCGGTCGAGCAGGTTGTACGGTGGTTGTTCGGAGACGTACCGGGCATAGCCTTTTAACTCACTTATATACAATGCTTCCATAACCATCCAAGCTGGGTGTGTCGAGCAGCCGATGTAGCGAATTTTCCCCTGCCGAACCAAATCGTCGAGCGCGCCTAACGTCTCATCAATTGGGATCTCAGGCGATGGTCTATGCATCTGATAGAGGTCAATGTAGTCGGTCTGTAGACGTTTCAGTGTTTGCTCACAGCCCCTGATGATGTTGAGGCGTGAATGGCCGTGGTCGTTGGCATTGATGCCGGGAGAACTCGTGTCGAGATTGAGGCCGGGCACGTGATCGATCTTTGTGGATATCAGTACCGAGTGCCGCCGCCCGTTTCCTTTCAGGGCTCTGCCAATGATGCGCTCACCTTCTCCATCGGCGTAAATGTCGCCGGTATCCAGTAAATTGATGCCGGCATCGAGTGCTCGATTGAGCATCTCGACGCACTCGGGCTCAGGGGTAGGGTCTGCGAAGTTGTCGGTACCGAAGCACAATGGTGAGACTTTAAGGCCTGTGCGGCCTAGCTCCCGGTATTCCATGAGACCCTACGGGGGTTGAGAATCAGGCTAATCATTCGATTGTCATCAATCTGGTGGAGCACACAACTTCTAAGGTAGGGATGTAGCCAAAGAGAGGCTAAAGAAAGCGTCAGCCGCGATTTCAAAGTCGTTGGGACCAATCGCGCACAATACTGATACATGAACGGCCTGGCAAGCACGGTGGGTAGGGTTTAGCGGAGTGAGCCGGGAACTAACATCCTTCGTCTACTTGACACCTCACGGCATCGCACCGACGATGGGCAATCAAGGCTTTCAGGATGTTCAATGAAAAACACCGAAAAACACCACTTCCAACAAGTTGATGTAAACAGCGTGCCACGTTCCGCCCAAGTCGCTACCTTAATGCGAGCACAGCTCTGCGAGGGGTTCGATGGCCTCGACATCGCTCTGGCAGGTGTTCCCTTCGATGGTGGTTCGTCGTTCCGTGCTGGAGCTCGACACGGGCCGGCGCAAATGCGCGAAATGTCTCGCCTTATACGGCAGGCTCACTACTCGACGAACATTGCACCTTTTGAGATTTGTCGCATCGGCGACGTTGGGGATGCACCGATTAACCCCCTTGACATGTCTGCCAGTCTCGAAAGCATCGAGTCTTTTTTCTCGGCTATTCGTGCAGCTGGCGCATTGCCTCTAGTTGCGGGAGGAGATCACACGATCACTTTGCCAATTCTGCGGGCGGTTGCCGGGGACGCGCCCGTTGGCCTACTGCAAATTGATGCCCATTCCGACACACAAGACCGTATGTTCGGCCAGATCTATGCGAACGGAACTCCGATTCGACGAGCCATCGAGGAAGGTTTGCTGGAGCCATCACACATTATTCAAATCGGGATCCGCGGTACGTTGTTTTCAGCGGATGAACTTGACTGGGCTCGTGAGCAAGGCATCACGATCATGACGATCGACGATGTTTATGAACTCGGGGCAAATGGCATCATGAATGCGGCCAGAGAGACTTTGCGCGGCCTGCCGACCTACATTACCGTCGACATGGACGCCATCGACCCAGCATTCGCGCCCGGCGTTGGAGGCCTGGAACCTGGTGGAATGACCGTGCGTGACGTGCAGTTGTTGTTGCGAGGTATGGAAGGGTTAGACCTGGTGGGGGCTGACATCAATGAAGTGTCTCCACCACTCGATCCAACCGGAAACACGGCCGTTGTTGCCTGCAACCTTATGTTTGAACTGCTTTGTATTTTAGCTGCGAGGGTCAGAACAACCCGTAAGGAGCAAGAATGAGTTTATTTACACCGCTGCTAATTGCTGCCGCCATGATTGGAACAGCGGGGGGACTTTCCCCGCAGCGGGGGGAGACCTTGCCTGATATAGATATCTCTACATCGCCAAATGGCATCGTACTGTTGCCCGATAATGTGCCATTGGTTTTTAGGGATGTGTTCGTTCGCTATACGAAGGTCGTTGCGCCGAACAGCAAACCAATCCATATCCTGGCCCAGGATGGGTGGAGCGAAGCACGCATCCTCAAGGCCCGAAACGTTCTCGAGCACATACTCACAGACGTTCCAGGGACTCGATATGGTGCCGACAAAAGCATTGTAGCCAACACAATGGCGGACAATCGCGCAACATTAACTCTGTTTAACACCGAGCCCGATATGCGCGAAGCTTTTCGAGGACCGTTACGCCGCGTCGCCCTTGGAATGCAAGATCTGCGTGCCAACGAGTCTCCTGTCGAAGGGCACGAAGACTACATGGCGCACCGCACCAGGGACGCTTCGTTCGAGGAAGTCCTACATATGGTGCATGACTATGGCATCAAGCCGGCGTTGCCGCAGATGCAACTTGACTTGATCCGTATCACAGACGTGGCTATGGAGCGCGGTCTCTGGCAAGGTCGGCAGGATGACCTTGAAAACGAGCCTAACGAATACGTCGCGGCGATATATGACAACTATCTGGATCTATGGACCGTGCCGCCGACCGTTTATGAGGGCCGCCCTATTGAGACTGGGCGCATCCCGGACGGCACATCACACTTTGGCATCTATGGCGCGCGGGGGCGGGCTGGTCTGCGCAATCTCGACCCCGAAGGGCTGGCTATCCTCCAGGAATTCTTCCCTCCATTCCTGACCTATACTCCCGAGCTGCCATCGGAATTTACAGGCGCGTTTTCGATCCAGTTCGATCCGGATCTGCGGTATACGGCCAAGTCACAGCATCTCAAAGATGTAACCCTCACGGGTGACAACGATGCTGGTTTAATTGGCAATGACTGGGACAATATTTTCTTGGGAAACGCTGGCGACAACATGTTGCGTGGCAACGGTGGCAAGGATCTCCTCGATGGCAGCACCGGAACCGACACCGCGATATTCGCGGGCAACATGGCTGACTATGAGGTAATTCGTGACGGGAATATAACTAGGGTAATTGACAAGCGCGCCGCCCGAGACGGGGCTGATTTGTTGCTCAACATGGAACGGATTGCTTTCGCCGACCAGGTGATCGACCTTACACAACGTTATCGGCGCTTACGAATCAACTTCTACCAATAGCTGGATAGAAGAGGTTCTCGCCACTGTGCCTTCAGCGGTGATCTCTTGAGAAGTGCGGACTAGCGGATCAGCAAAATTCTTTCGTTGCGTGGATACAACAACTCGACGCCCTGATTCGTAACTATGACGTTGTCTTCGAAGTTGATTCGTAAGCGCTGGTCGCCGAATGATGGCAGAGCCGTGTGGGTTATGAACTCGAATGAGAAGATGTTGTTGGACTGAATCATGAGGTCGGCTCGGAGTTCGCGGAACGGTGCAAACGAAGGACCGACCGCCACTTGGCTGTTGCCCGTGTTGCCGACGACATGACAATCGATCGAAATACCAGTCACACTGGGTTGGTTAAAGTTCTCGACGATCTGCCTGTCGATTTCACCAAAGTTGACGAAAGGTGTGTATACAAACCCTTCGGCCTCGAGCGCCGCGACGACCGCAGCGAGTGTTTCACGTGCGGTGCGGCCTGTTCGAATGTTTCGTCGCATGATGTCGCGGGCCCGGCGGCCTTCATCCCAGGCATGCCTAATGTCCTCTGGCAGAGCTGTTTCACCTTCTCGCAGCAGGTAGGCGTTTCGCTTCATGTCGGTACCGAAATTGAGGTATTTCACCCCCGTGTCGAACTGCAGCAGGTCGCCTCGCTGAAAAGCGTATGTGCTTGAGCGGTATTCTTGGGGCTCTGCGAGGGCGGAATGAATCACTATGGGTCTAGTGAGGCCGAACGAAGATCCCAGACCGGCCTCTAACAAGCGTTCTTGCACCCACCAGGCGACGTCTTCACCGGTTGTAATTCCAGGCGTGATAACTTCGCGTGATAAGGCTCGCTCCAGGATCCGACGGGTCATGTCACCGGCCTGGGCGAAGGCGACGATCTCCGATTGAACCCGGCGTACTCGGAAGTCGGTGATGAGATTCTCGCTGGAGACAAGCCGGGAGGTGTAAGTCTCGCCGATTGCTTCCACAAGCTGTTGATACCCGGAATGCGACAGGCCGTCAGCCGCTGCAAGCCACGCGGACGTGTTGACGGCGATCCGCTCCGGGGCCCGTTCCTCAATAAATTGACGCAATTCCGTAGCATTGTGGTTGGGATACCAAGCATTCCAGTCGTTCCAGGCAAAGATGTCGTACGCGCCGCTCGTGTACATTCCTTGGCCGCGGCCGGCAAGCACGGCACGCTCGATTCTGTCACCACCGCGATCGGTAAAAATGAAATAGCCAGCGGTTCCACCCAGATCGAGTGCTAGCGCGTCAGGGTTGCCATCGCGGATGACATGAATCCACATGTCTATACCGTTGTCCCGCATCACGCCGGGGAGCACCACGTCGAACTTCTCTCTTTGGATCAGGTCGAGCATTTCTGCCCGCGCCCGGGCTTCTTGCGCAGATGCTTGGGCCGCCGCGATGATGGCAACCAAAGATGCGAGTATTGCAAGGATTTGCTTCTTCATGATCTTTCTCCTGGCCAAGCATAAGGGGCAATGAAAGTCATTCCAGGACACGCGCCTTGTTCCAGTATGAGGTGTTGTGAAAATCAGCAACGAAACTGCCTGGGGGGACCAGTTTGTCGCATGCCTCTCGAAGCTCGTTGCTGAGATTCATCTCCAGCACTGGTAGGAGGGTTTCCAGATGCTCCAGGGTTCGAGTACCCATGAGTGGGGCAGTGATCCCTGGTTGATCCTTGGACCAAAGTAGCGCTAACTGGGCTGGCGGAATCCCAACCTTATCAGCCAGCTTCATGAACTCGACGCCGACCTCAATTCCTTTTTCGTTGACGCGCTTAGCGTAGAAACCACCACGAGTAACGGCACGCGAGCCTTCCGGAAAGTCACTCGCATCCGTGTACCGGCCGGCAAGGATGCCCATGGCGAGCGGGCCCCAAGTGATTAGTCCGACACCGTATCGCTGCGCCATTGGAATCAGCTCGTTTTCGATACGTCGATCTAAAAGGTTGTAGGGTGGCTGCTCCGTGGCAATGCGGACACAATTTTTTATCTCACTGAACATAATCGCTTCCACGACGGCCCAAGAAGGGTGGGTTGATGTCCCGATGTAACGGACCTTCCCCTGCCGCACCAGATCTGTCAGAGCCCCGAGTGTCTCCTCGATCGGTAGCTCAGGCGTTTGTCGGTGGAGCTGTAACAAATCGATGTAGTCAGTTTGGAGCCGTCGCAAAGAGTCTTCACAGGTTCGGATGATGTTGAGGCGCGAGTGGCCGAATTCATTAGGGCCCAGGGAGTCGGTCTCCATGCTTGGCAGTGCGCTATCGACATCCTCTGCCGGTTTGTACTCCTCGTACGACATACCGACGCGACGCCGTCCATGATCAACCTTTGTCGCGACGAAAACTTGGTGTCTTTTTTTGTTGTCTTTAAGGGCTCGCCCGATGATGCGCTCGCTTGCACCCTCGCAATAGGTGTCACCAGTGTCGATCAGGTTGATGCCGGCATCGAGGGCTCGATTGATTATCTTCCGGGCTTTCTCCTCGGAGGTTGCGTCACCGAAGTTGTCGGTTCCGAGGCCAAGTGGAGAAACTTTGACACCGGTGCGTCCTAATGCACGGTATTCCAAGGTTGTTTCCTTCTGTCGAGTCACTCAGCGGGTCATCCAGCTCACATAATAAGCGCCGGGCAGTTTAGCTGAGCGTTGTTTTTCTAAGGCCTTTAGGAGTTGATGGTATGTGTCTGGTAGCACCGGATCATACTCATGAATGCCGACCGCTGCCTACGGTCTTTCTTCTGTTGGTATCTGGCAGAGTACTCTCCGAGGTATACGTGGCACGAAGATCTATAACAATGGATGAGTCTGAATACTGTCTCGCCAGATAGTGAGGAGATCAATGCATTACTTAAAGGCCATATTTGTTGGGCTATTTTCCTGGCCATTGATTGTCGTTGCTGGGGTTAGTGCCCAAGAACCAGTGGACTATGAGGTTATCGAACGGATTAAGGCCGAAGCGTTTGGCAATTCCCAGGTGATGGATGTTGCCGGCACTCTGGCGGATGTTTACGGGCCTCGCTTCTCGAACTCACCCTCATACAATAGGGCGATCCAGTGGGCGCAGGAAAAATTTGAAGAGTTTGGGGTTGATGCCCAAATTGAGTCGTTCGGTCCCGTCGGGCTTGGGTGGGAGAACCGCTACACTTCGGTGCACATGCTTGGCCCCGAGTACATGACAATAATTGCGTACCCGGTACCCTGGTCACGCGGGACAGAAGGGCGCATTACAAGCACAGCGGTTTTCGTCAATGCAACTGCGATCCGATCCGAAGAAGAGTTGGAAGCCTACCGGGCCGACGTAAGCGGCAAAGTCGTCTTCGTTGCTCCCGAGCGTCAACTCGTCCCGGGTTTTGAACCAAGCGGTGAGCGCTTCACTCAAGCACAGCTCGATGACTGGTCACGGTTCTTTGTCTTGCCGCAATCGGAGCCTGCCACGGCGGTATATGTACCCCCGACAGCCAGCTCGTTAGGCGACCCTCTGCCTCTAGAACGGATCGAGGCGTTTCTCGAAACAGCCGGGGCGTCACTGCTTGTTTCCCCGGGCATGGGAACGAACCTGGGGGCTTTCGACAAGGGAACTGTACGTGTCGTCGGAGGCGCACCAATTTCCCCTGCTGACCCTAAACCCATGCCGCAGGTTATCGTCGCACCCGAGCATTACAATCGTGTTGTGCGACTTCTCGAGAGAGGTGTCGAGGTCACAATCGAGGCTGAAGTGAGGATCCATTACGACGAGGAAGATCTGCAGGACTACAATTTAGTTGCCGAGATTCCTGGAACTGACCTTGCCCATGAGATCGTAATGATCGGCGGGCACTTCGATGCCGAATCAGCTGGCACAGGGGCTACCGACAATGCCTCTGGCAGTGCTGTAGTCATGGAGACGATGCGCGTTCTCCACTCGATCGGAGCCCAACCGCGACGTACGATTCGCGCTGTGTTGTGGGGCTCGGAGGAGGCCGGGCATTTGGGGTCCCGCAGCTACATCAACAACCACTTCGCCAACTGGGAAACCGGCGAACCTTTGCCCGACTACGACAACCTATCGGTCTATTTCAATACTGACTGGTACGGTCGCTTCCGCGGAATCTTCCTCGAAGGCAACCCCTTGGTTGTGCCAATCTTCACCGAATGGATGAAACCTTTCAACAACCTCGGGCTCACCCACCTTATTCCAGTCAACACCCGGGGCACCGATAGTGACTCGTTCAATGCGGTTGGCCTCCCAGGATTTAAGTTTCTGCAGGACGATCTTGAGTACTTCACCACGACATGGCATTCGAATATGGATGTGTACGATCGGCTTGTTGCCGAAGACTTGATGGGCAATGCAGCAATTCTCGCTAGTTTTGCCTATCATGCGGCGATGCGTGACGAAAAGATCCCACGAGTTAAAAAAAGGCTCATCAACGGACGTCGCTGGCTCAAATAAAAATAAGCTCAGCGGATTAACAGAATCCTCGGATTCGGAGGATAGAGCCATTCGACTCCATGGACCGTAACGATGGCGTTGTCCTCAAAGTTGATCGACATGCGTGTTCCATCGTCCATGGCGGAATGCACCACGAATTCCAGCGAGAAGATGTTGTCTGGTTGGATCATGACGTGTGCACGATCGGGGCGGAACGGTGCGAACGATGGCCCCACTGCTGCCTCGCTGTTCCCGGTATTGCCGACGGTGTGGCAGTCAATGGAAATACCAGTATGAGGATCCTCGCCCATCGCGTTGATGATGTCCCGATCGCGGCTGTCATCGACAAAGGGTGTGTAAACGTACCCTGCTGCCTCCAACACCTCGACAAGGTATGCCAATGTCTCACCGGCAGTACGTCCAACTTTGATGTTATTTTCGATGATCTCCCGGGCCTGGTAGCCCATGTCCCAGGCGTGTTGGATGTCAGCTGGCGGAGCGGTCTCCTCCTCGCGCAACACGTAAGCGTGGCGCTTGAAGTCGGTGCCGAAGTTCAGGTAGCGGATTCCCATGTCATAAGAGAGGAAATCTCCGCGTTGAATGGCTCCATCCCGGCTCCTCCGTGGCCCACGCCCCCCCGCTGCAGTTCGGGAGATCCCAGGGGTGCTAATCCCAAATGATGGCCGCACACCCATCTCTAACAGTCTCTCCTGTACCCACCAGCCCACATCCCGGCTGGTGGTGACCCCAGGCACAACGACCTCATTTGATAGTGCTCTCTCCAACGTGCGTCGAGTCATTTCACCAGCTGTGGAAAAAGCGGCGATCTCTCGCTCTACGCGGCGTACACGAAAGTCGGTTATGAGCTGGTCCGCTGATACCAGTCGATCGGCATAAACCGGTCCGATTGTTTCCACAAGATTCTGGTAGTCGGTGTGCGACATGCCGTCTGCAACACCGATCCATTTCGAGCTATTGATTGCTATGCGCTTTGGATCACGTTCCTCGACCAGGGTCCGAAGATCTTCGACCGATCCAACCGTGTCGTATACAGACCGATCCTGCAGTTGGAACGGGCTTAACGCGATGCGCTCGATTCGATCGCCCCCACGATCGGCAAAAACAAACGTTCCAAATTCGGCGCCTAGATCGTGTTCCAACGGGTCAGGGTTGCCCATGCGGATCGAGTGGATCCACATATCGATGCCGTTGTCGCGCATCGCTCCCGGCAAGATCAGGTTGAACTTGTCGTGCCGGATAAGGTTGAGTGTCTCCCAGCGAGCTTTGGCATCGAGCATACGCACGTCTTGGCTCACGACCGGTTGCGCGCTCGACAAATTGCCCATCGAGAGTATGAGGACCACCAACCCACCACGCACCAAAGCGGTTCTAGTTGTGCTGAAACTCCCCTTCATCTGCCCCCATCTCCTTGCTCCTGACCTTGTTGTTCGAGCCAAGTTTCAAGGTACTTGATATGCAGGGCGACATCGCTTCGTATGGCGCTGGGTGTAGTGATGTCGGAGAGTGACATCTGACGCGAGTAAATTTCTTCACTGGAAGTTGGGTGTACCAATTTAAAGTAGCCGTTAATCTCCCCGTCTTCGAAGCTGTCCGCTTGGACCAAGAGCACATGGGTAGCCAAGGCTACTTGGCTGACGACCGCGAAATGTTCTGATTCCACAAGAGCAAGAATATACAGACGACGGACTTCCGGGAGTTCTTGTTGCGCACGGTTTTTCTCAACAGAGCTGGTGTCTAAAAAAGAACTGGGCGATAAATCTCCGGTAATGAGTCGGGTCATGTCCAGGTCGGTAACAAAAACACGTGGTGCAGCGAGGCGAGCATCAAAGTTAGCGGGGCGGGGAGAAACTGCTTCGATTTGTTTGAAATACGCGGCCATGTCTTGCCCCGATTGGGCTGCGAGGATTGCTTGATCCCAGGCGTCCTCAAAACGTTGGCCTTGAAATGCCGCGATCATGGCCCCCTGGTGAATCGGGGCGTTACCTGGGTCTAACTTTGAGGCCTGAGTGAGAAGGTCAAAGGCTTCATCGAATCGTCGGAGGCGTCCGAGCGTCATTCCGGCGAAATATAAAGCTGGCACATACTCCGGAGCCTCCTCGAGGGCTTGCTGCAGTTCTGCCAGCGCTTGCTCGAGTTGACCCTCCTGGAGTAGTTGCTGCCCTTTCTGTATGCGCTCCTCGAGGGTCTGCGCCATAGCGTCACTAGGGATCGCGAGCAATGCTAAACAGGACAAGAGGGCGAATGCTCGTAATCGGATTTCATAGGGCCGGGTCATCAGTTTTGTTCCTCTCGATAGATGTTTCATTGTTGGGCTTTGCGGCCGAGATGGGCAAGATACGTAGTCCAGGATGCAACCGATAGAAGGCCCAAGAATTCGCGTCCTTCTTCCATTTCTCTGCTCATCATCTCCCAGGATTGAAAAAGGGCCGGAAATGAGGTTTGCATGACTCCGGGCACTAGTGTGGCTGCCCAAACGAAGGCCCCCACGGCAACCACTACCGGTATTTTCCACGAGACCGGAAACCACAACGCGGCGAAAGAGACACCCGCTGCGGCAAGGTAAATCGCCATCCACGCATACGGATCGGGATCGTTGTATTGCACTACAGCTGAGAAGACAAGGAACATCCCCATGGTGCCTATCCCAAACTTCGCTGTCTTGGACGGGACCGCCAGCGTATCTGGAATGGTGTTCTCTTCCGGCATTACTTAATGATGTACCACTCGACCTGACGGCCGCCGAGAAAAACAAGCCGATCCTCGGTCATGGCTACATTTTGCTCCAGTGTGATGCGAACATCCTGG
>PVBE012162034.1_pt1 | contig 31181 bp, 30 predicted proteins | sample 1631181 | NCBI WGS metagenome assembly PVBE01 (sample SAMN08397723, study PRJNA350692) | Marine metagenome, whole genome shotgun sequencing project. | isolation source: water | place: Pacific Ocean | collected 2012-04
CACTGGGTTGCAAATCGTCGATCGGTGGTCCCGCAAGTTACGGCGTAAAACTCATGGGAGTTTCTGGTCATGTAAATAACCCAGATGTATTTGAAGTTGAACTTGGTATTCCACTTCGTAAACTTGTTGATGAATACGCCGGTGGCATGCGCGATGGGAGAAAATTTAAGGGTGCTATTGCTGGCGGTGTAAGCATGGGCGTACTTGGACCAGATCAATTTGACGCCGAAATGGATTTTGATATTGGTCCAAAGTACAGCGTGATGGGCCTCGGAACTGCTTGCCCAACCATCTTTGACGAAGACACTGATATGGTTGCGGTTGCTAGAAACATCGCGCGTTTTTATAAGAATGAATCATGCGGACAATGCACACCATGTCGCGAAGGAGCTGATTGGATTTACAAATTACTTTGCCGTATAGAATCTGGCGAAGGAACAATGAACGATCTAGATCAAGTTATAGAGGTTTCAAATTCAATGGGCATTATGCCCGGAACTACCATTTGTGGACTTTCTGATGGAAACAGTTGGGCGGCAAGAACAATTATAAACAAATACAGAAGTGAGTTTGAAGCACGTTGCAAGCCCTCTATGGTCCCAATAACCCCAATTTAATATTCTTGATTTGTTTTTATGTGTATTGCTTGTATATTGCGGACAGAAATGGAAGAGTTAACTGAACAACTTGACCAACCTCCACCGACAAACATCACTGTTTGCGGTGATGTTAATGTTGATTATAAATGGCTAGAAGAACGCACAATTGCAGCTTTGTGTTTTCTGCATAAAGAAAACGCTGAGGTTTCTGTGCGTGTTGTAAATGATGAAGAAATGTCTCAGTTGCACAAAAAACATTCTGGGGTGGAGGGAACTACCGATGTGTTGACCTTTGACCATGAAGGCGATGAACAATCTCTGCAAGCTGACATTGCAGTTTGCATCGATGTTGCAGAGCGAGAAGCGAGCCGACGAAACCACGAAGTCAAAAACGAACTATTGTTGTATATCGTGCATGGTATTTTGCATTGTTGCGGTTTTGATGATCACGATGAAGCGTCACACGAATTAATGCATGCCGAAGAAGACAAAATACTTTCAGCAATTGGCATCGGAAGTGTTTGGAGTAGCGGAAAGTGATAGGTGCTCTTTGGACAATTTTGATCGTTGTAGTGTTTCTTTGCACATGGTTTTCTATTGTCGAGCGAGCAATGATGATGACGACACCCCTTGTTTTGCGACATGAATTGGAAGTAAAGGGAAAACCACACAGAGGTCTTTGGATTGAGAGTCAATACGAATCTGTTTTACAATCTATTTCCTTTCTAAAAGTTCTATGGTTCCTTGCAATCATTTATTGTTTTGTTTTGATGTTTAATACCAACCCAATCACTCTACAATCGTTTGTGTATGGCTCAGTGATTGGTTGGATTGTAATTTGGATATTTGCATCTGTTATAGCTGGTTCAATTGCAAAATCAGTACCAGTTGGCTCTGTTACAAGAAGTTGGTTAGTTATTCGGTTTGCCTCACTGTTAAACCCTCTAATACGTTGGTGGATAGATGGAGTGAATGAAATTGTTCGGCGGTTAACAGGTGCAAATTTAAAACAAAACGACGGATTAAATATAGTTGAAGAGCAATTACTTCGTTCTATTGAACACTCTCAGCGCGAGGGTGGTATTCCTGCAGAAGCGGCAGAAATGTTGGAAAACGTAGTTGATCTAAGCGACACTGATGTTGGTGAAGTCATGACACCGCGGACGGACATCGAGGGGATTGAACTTACAAACGATATTTCCGAAATCAGAAAATTAGTATTGGAATCAGGCCGTTCACGAATACCTGTGTTTGAAGAAAACCTCGACCAAATTATTGGCATCCTGTACGTAAAGGATTTAGTTGGCTTTTTGGGCTCTGAAGCGAACGGGTTTAATCTAAAGAACATTTTACGCAAACCAATTGTTGTTCCCGACACAAAACCAGTGCAGGAATTGCTTGCAGATTTTCAAACAAGTGAAGTGCACATGGCAGTGGTCATCGATGAGTATGGCGGTACGGCAGGACTTGTAACCATTGAAGATGTACTTGAGGAAATTGTTGGCGAAATTCGCGATGAACATGATGATGCTGAAGCAGACGAACCAGCAATGGCTCGTATAGGTGAAACTCTCGTTGAAGTCGACGGTAGGTATAACCTAGACGATTTGAATGACGAACTTGGAATTGAATTACCAGAAGACGAAGAGTACGATACAGTTGCAGGATTTGTGCTGGCTAATCTCGGGCATGTTCCCGCTGTAGGAGAAACACTAGAAACACAGAATCTGGTTTTTACTACTCTGAAGGCTACCGAAACCCAAATCGAACGACTTTCAATCGAGTTTTCTAGAACTTCAAATTAACTGTGCAATGAGTTCCGCTGGTTTCCGTTATGCTGTTAAGACCTTCAAACAAAAGGAGATGGTCATGAAACTAGTATTAACAACAATTGGGATCCCTTTGGTGCTACTTGTTACTGCGTGTAACAAAACAGAACAGCCAATCACCTCTACTGCAAAAGCAACTTCAGAGATGGAAGTGGATGTGGAAGTTGTTGAGGGTGAAATTATCATTATGGTCAACGGGGAAGAAAAAGTAGTTGATTTAGGCGATGTAATGGGCGACTTCGATTTTGAAAACATGGATGGGGAAATGAGTATTGCTGTGATGGCTATGGCGGATGAAGAGGGACGTCATCCAATGCACATGATGAAAATGATGGGCGGCGGACAGAGTGGTCCACCCGAAGGCATGGAAGAAATGCACGGACGAATGATACAAATGCATAGCGATCAAGGTCGTACTGGTCACGGTGAGTGGCGTGGCGAGTATCCACATGGTGAACGTGAGGGCTCAGAAGTTAGAGAGTTTATTCAAGAACTTCGTGTATTGAGCGAAGTTTCTTCACACCTCAATAACAATGCCAATATTGCGATGATGGGTATTCACATGATCCGAGATAACCTTGAAGGTGAACTTCGAAGATATGCTTTAGAAACAATTGTTGAAGAGTCGAATCCTGGTCCTGAAAGGAATGCAGCACTTATTATTCTGATTCAAGATTATCAAGAGGAAGGTGACATCGAGTTAGCTGCAGATTTAATGATAGACCTGACTATGTCAAATTCGAATGGGCTTTGGCTACGCAATCAAAATGAGGATGAGGATTAATTTAAAAGTTTTCTGTAACTTGACAATCTTGCTTCCAAGCCCTTGCGAAGCGTTGATTTTCTTGGCTTGTCTAAGTCACGGCAAATAATTATTAACATATCAACCAGCCCGTGAAAATCGTTGATTGAAATAACTTCAGGAGCGACCTTGGCGGGTTTGTTTTTTTGTAAAACTCCGTCGATATCTTTCATGTTGTGATAATTGCCGAGCGCTAAGCACAAACAAGTTGAAAGGTAGCCATAGTCACAAAATGCCGTGGACTCACATGTTCCACCGGGCATGAGTTTTCGTTGCCAAGCAAAGTTCTTTTGGGCGTTCATGATTTCAGTTGATGCATTTGTAAGTTCTGGGCCGAACACACTCGTTTTATCTCCGACACGAAGGATAGGCCCGCCGCCAATTGGTGATTCAGGAAAACTTCGCGAAGTTTCAAGACAAAGAAGACGAGAGGTTTTAGGAACTGAACGATGTTTTGCTGCGGCGATTGCTCCTACGAAACCTATTTCTTCTGCTCTTGTGAGTAGCACACCAACATGCCCAAGCGCTGGGAGTTTTTTAATTTTGTTTAGCGCACAAATTGCAGCAGCAACACCAGCAAGGTCATCACATGCCGGTGCGTGGAGTAGACCGTTTTTTACAACTGGAGGATTAAATTTCCAACGTGCAATATCGTCTTTGAGTAAAAATCCAGCAACGCCTTTTTTAAGTTTTACAATAACTCGTTTAAATGGTTTTGCTGTAGGTTCAAGCGATTGAATAATGCCAACGTAACCGTTGTCCTCATTATCGAAAACCTCTACGCTAGACCCAACAAAGTAGGCATCGTTAACCCCTCCTCGAAACTCCATCTCAAGATGCCGGTCATCGACTTGCTTGCGGACCACAAACGCGGGATGATCAAGATGTGCGGTTATGTAAATTGGTTTTTTCGATGATTTTCGAGTTTGTGTAAGTAGAATATTTCCAAACCGGTCCTTTTTGAGAGTGATACCTGATTGTCGCCTTACCCACGTTTCGATCCAATCAACAACCCTCCATTCTTGCCCAGCAGCGGTCGGTATTGCAGTTATTTCCATTAACCAATTCAAGTGTTTTTTCATATTTCCATTTTACGTTGTCTGATCACCGGGGTCAGACACTTGTGGTCAGACACTTGTGGTCAGACCCCATGTAGAATGCGTAGATGGTGTTAGCGACGATTGAAGAAGTATTAGACGATTTACGTGTGGGCAAGGTTATCGTATTGATAGACGATGAAAATCGGGAGAATGAGGGGGATTTTGTTGTCGCGACCGAGCATATAAACGTGGAACTTATCAATTTTTTTACTAGAATCGGCGGTGGCTACCTTTGTGTAGCTATGACGGGCGAGGACTGCGATCGGCTGGAACTAGGTCCACAAGTTGCTGATAATACTAGCGTTCGCGGCACACCCTTTACGATTAGTGTTGATGGCCACCCAAGACACAACGTTTCAACGGGAATTTCTGCTGCAGATCGGGTAAAAACACTCGAGTTGCTCGTAGATTCAGATTCTAGACCCGACGATTTTGTTCGACCTGGGCATATTAATCCGCTTCGAGCGCGCGTCGGTGGTGTTCTTGCCAGAACAGGACAGACAGAAGGATCAGTCGATCTTTGTAAACTTGCTGGCTTAAATCCATCCGCAGTTATCATCGAAGTCGTCAAAGAAGATGGTGAAATGGCACGAGTACCTGATCTCGAAAAAATTTGCATCGAACATGGTTTTAAAATGTGTTCCGTTGAGCAGATAATTGAATACCGATTAGCTCGTGAAAGTTTAGTCAAACGTATCGAGCCAAAGTGTGGAACGCCAATCGAAACACCGTATGGAACATTTAACTTGATTGCGTACCACAGCGCAATCGATGCAGTTCCACACCTTGCGTTGACTGTTGGTGGTGTTGGAGAGATGGATGAATATGGTGCAGCGAGACCTATCGAAGAACCCACCCTTGTTCGGGTACATCGCCGAAATTTATTAGGTGATATTTTTGATGCAACCGACCATCCATCTGGCAAAGAACTACGCGCTTCTTTAAGAATGATTGCAGAAGAAGGAAAGGGCGTACTTATTTACATGAGGCCAGAACAATATGGCGATGAATTTATCGACCGTTTGCAAAAAATACAACGCCCCGAATCTGATGTAAATGTTCCAGATTTAACCATATCAGAAGAACCGATGGATCGACGTGATTACGGAACAGGTGTGCAAATTATTCGTGACCTGGGTTTGAAAAAATTGAAACTTCTTACAAACCACCCCAAACATTTAACGGCATTACACGGTTTCGGAATTGATGTTACCGAAGAAATTCCTATCGAAACAACCGACGGCCGTTAATCTCGATTTCCAAATAGAATTGCTAAACGGAAGCAAAGTTTAACGGCTTCAAGATAAATCCAAACAAGAGTTACCATTAAGATGAATGCACAAAACCATTCCATTTGTTTTGGCGCACCTGATTGCACTTGTTTTTCAATCATGCCAAAGTCAATGATGAGCCAAAGAGAGGCAACGCCAAGAATCAATACATTTAAACCTATACCAATGAGAGCAGCGTTACCTCCCTCAATTGCTGAACCGAGTGAAAGGAATGGCATCTCTGCGCCGAACAACGACATGACAAATGAGATTATGTAGGTAATAAAAATGCCAAGCGTGAGGACGCTAACAGCAGCGGTAAACTTTTTGGTTGGCTGAAGAATGCGAAAGTAATATAGCGCGAGCATTGAAACAAGAACGCTAATCGTGATGACAAATGCTTGCAAGGCAAGACCACCCATCGCCGAGTAGCCCATATTTGCGAGCGCGCTGTCGAGTGCATGGGTGAGTACACCTAGAAAAGCTCCTTGAATTGCAGCGTAAATCCAAGCGGTATATTTTGCTCTCACTGGATTGCGCATAATTACAAAGTAAACAACGATTGTTGCAATGAACCCAGCGATGCCAAGAGGCCAAGCAAGGGCTGGTTGATTTTGCGTTAGCCATATACCAAACATTCCGCCTGCAACAGCAACAGATGTCAGCATTCCTGTTTTGTTTGCAACTCCTGAAATGGATGCAGTGACAGCATCTGTGCAATCCCCCACACCTTCTCGCCACGCATCGTGGTTCTTGAGTGCGGGATTAGTTGTTTCTAGGATGTTTTTTCCGAGTTTCATTTGTGTCTCCTTCAAGTGATGGACTGCTGTATTCTACCTAATATTAAACCATGAAAACAAAACAACTCATCTCGGCTTTTGAATCCCTCGCCCCGACCTATCTCGCAAATGATTGGGACAATGTTGGTCTCCTTGTTGGTTCGCCAGAATGGCGAGCAGACAATATATTATTGACGATTGACTTGACAGAAGCAGTGCTGCAAGAAGCAATTGCAATGAAAGCAAACGCAATTATTTCGTATCACCCTCCGATATTTAGTCCACTGAAATCAGTGACCGACAGTACGTTTAAAGAGCGAGTTGTTCTCGATGCTATTTCACATAAGATTGCTATATATTCCCCCCACACATCACTTGATGTTGCAAAGGGAGGCGTGAACGATTGGATTGTCAGTGGTATTGGTAAAGGAGACGTTCGGGCACTTCGACCGTTCGGTAATTTGCCGCCAGACGAAGAGTGCAAACTTATAACGTTTTGTCCTGAAGATAAAGTTGAGGAGTTGCGACTTGCCCTTTCAAGTGTGAGTTGTGGTCGAATTGGAAATTACGAACAGTGTTCTTTTGCTACATCTGGAACAGGAACATTCATTGGTGGGGAGGGCTCGAACCCAACACATGGTGAATCAGGTGAATTGCAACGAGTTGTCGAATGTAAATTTGAAATGGTTGTTTCAAAAGCATCGCTTTCACTGGCTATTCAAGCATTACGGCAATTTCATCCATATGAAGAACCAGCGCTCGAAGTACATGAACTAGGTGAAAGGCCACGCCGAGATATGGGAATCGGCAGACGCGTGCTCCTTGACAGGCCTATTCAAATTGACGGGCTTGCTCGAAAACTAAAAAAATATTTAGGTGTGGGATATGTTCGGGTCGCCCCAGCAGCAGGCAAGGATGACAGAGCACAAGTACAAACGATTGGATTATGCGCTGGTGCTGGTGGTTCTGTTTGTGAATTGGCAATTGATGATGGTTGCGAGGTGTTTATTACTGGAGAAATGACACATCATAATGTTGTTGCCGCTACGGCTCGTGGTTGTACGGTGATGTTGACGGGTCATACAAACAGTGAGCGCGGTTATTTACCAAAATTAAAAGAACAACTTTTAGAGTTTCTTCCAAAAGTAAACATATCGGTGAGCACAGCAGACGTACCGTTGTGGACATATTTCTAAATTAATGACCCGCGGGGTAATTTATTTGTATTGTGGGCAACTGACAATGTGGTCATTCACCATACCGGTGGCTTGCATAAACGCATAACAAATTGTTGGTCCAATAAACTTAAAATTATGTTTTTTCAAATCTTTTGCCATTGCTTCACTAATTGGAGTTGATGCAGGGATTTGAGAATCGGTTTTCCATTTGTTCTTAATGGTTTTGTGATTGACATGTTTCCATAAAAAATAGTCGAACGATCCCTCGCCGCCTTCCATTACATCAAGCCACGCACGGGCGTTTGCAATCGCACCATTGATTTTCGCTTGGCTACGAATAATGCCAGAATCTTTCAACAACCTATTAACCTGCCTTTTTCCATAAAGTGCAACTCTTTCTGGGTCAAAATTATCAAAGGCAACTCGGAAATTCTCTCGTTTTTTTAACACAATAATCCACGATAAACCCGCCTGAAAACCATCTAGGCACAGTTTTTCATAGAGTGCTCGGTCGTCATGTTCGGGGACCCCCCACTCATCATCATGATACGCAACGTAAATAGGATTCTCTCCACACCATGAGCACCTCGCCATAACTGTACATAATACCCATTTATCCTTGAAGCTATTCGGTTTCGTCTTTATAATCAGACTGGGTTATTCTGAAAGGGCTTCTGGATATGAAAACGTATATTATTCTTAGGAACGATGATGAAGTTGGAGTTTTTACTCGTAGGCAACTTAAGAAGAAGATAATTGCTGGGGAAGTGTTTTCAACTGACAAGATGTGTCAGAGCGGTAGCGATCAGTGGTTTAACGTTGGAGGTGTGGATAAATTGTCCAGTCTTTTTGATGAACCAAAAAAGGAAGAACAATCATTTAGAATGAGCCCAGATTCAGTAGATATAGACGAGGAAGACGTCAAACCATCTATAGACAAAAATTACGACTCCTTGCTTGATGCTGAACCAGAAAGTCTAGAACCACTTGTCGAAAACACTGAGCCCCCAGTTGATACGTTTCAAAGCAAGAGTCCAGAAACAGCAAGGTCCGAACTTGCACAAGCTACACTGTTTGCAACACGAAACTATTTAAGACGAAGCATTTTTATTCATCATGCTGAAAAAGTATTGAGGCTTGGTTACATTTTTCAGTTTATAGGTTTAATTATATTTGGGTTATTTACTTATGTTGTCTCAACACAAGTAGAGAACCCAGCACAAATAGTCCCAACAGTTTTCGGATGGCTTCTCGCTTTAATAATCGGAGTTGTTGTAACAGTATTATGCGTGGACGCCGGCAACCGCTTGAATGCAGGTACTGTCTCTGGTGTAAAAGAGAACTCGACGTTAGAATTACTTGGGATAATAATTATTACTATTGGCATAGCAGTTTTTGTGGGACTTTTATTGATTATGTTTACATCCTTTGATTATTGGCCAGCACTTTATGGAGCGCTAGCACTTCTTGCTTCAGTACTTGCAGCTGGTTTAGTGTTGAGCCCAACGATTACAAATGTTGAATTCAGGCAAATGGATTCTTCGGAAGAAATGGCTGGTTTATTTTTACTAATCCCAAAAGTACTGGTTCTTCTTTGTCCATTCGTTTTTGCGTGTTTTGGCGCAGTTGGAGTTATTAAAGGAGTATTGTTGACGTACGCACTTTGGACAAACAGCGAAGAGGCACCGTTAACGATGGAACTGTGGATAGAACCAGGCAAGTTTTTCTTGATAGGAAGTTTCTTCCCACTCGTGGCATATGCGATGTTGTTTTCTGCGGATATGTTCAAACGCCTCTTTCACGACTAATTTCTCGATAATTTATTTAATATTAATAAAATCTAGGATATCGAATATTTTATTGTTTTTTAACAAACGATTCGCAGTATCCCAGATAGATTCGATGGGATTGAGTTGTGGGTTGTCAATTGTTCCAGTAATTGTTACAACCGCGTCAAACAGAAACCCAGATAGTGCAGGTGGAATAATGTATTTTAAATTGAGTATCTTGGTGTTGAAGTCCACCGTTCCAGAGTAAGAAATGGAATATTTGTTATCTACAAGAAGCCGAAACTCGTCATATTTCACTATACCATCAACAACATTTATTTTTATTGGATCGAACTTTGCACGAACTGTTTGCATATCACTAAACAAATCAATGTTTAAAATAGGTAACGTTAGCGATTTTTTAGCTAGTTGTACTTCGCCGATTTTAAGCAATAACTCCGCACAAAGAGATGAAACAGGGTTGTCGTTGTAATTCATCTTTAATTTTGTTAACTCTAATTTAATTGGAGTGTTTATAGACACGATGTCAGACAATACTGGTCCCAAATCTCTTAGAAATGATTTTGGCAGAGACTTTGACACGCCTACTTTGCAAGATGCGACAGTGTTTTTGTAAGTAGAAATCATGTCATCAGTGAGTCGTAATGTTGCTTTGAGTTCTGTAACTCTATCTTTTACCATGCCATTTGACACATCAAACGATTTTCCATCAGTAACATAAACAGTTTGACCTGATGTGTCGACAACTATCCTAACATTTGCTGTGGTTGTTGCTCCTAGTAATTCAGATGGAAGAAACTCCGGTTTGAAAATGGCAGTCGTTTTCCAAACGCACTCAGACAAATCAGGCAACTTGTTTAATGGAAATGAACCGGGTGTTACCAATACGGTTTTAACTGTAGTTTCACCTCTTACATTATTGTTCGTAAAATTACGAACGAATTTGTTACTAAGGATGGCAGTAAGCTCGACCTCGGATACTTCTTCGTCTCTCAGTGTAATTATTCCCTTTGCAGAAACTCTACCGGTTGGCTCGCTTAATTCAGCAAATTCTCCAGTCATGTTAAGATTTATTGCTTCACTGAGCTTTGAAGTGCTAACACTACCTGTAGAGGACACTATTGACCATCTATGTTCTTCAGCGTTGGTTGGAAGAGTTGCATTATCAATATTAAAAGAACAAGAACCGCTAGCATCCCAGTTGATTCCCCCATCCAAAGTTAGTAAATCTGGCGCGCTACCCTCGCATATAATTGAACCACCTAAATCGGTTTTGCCTTCAATACTAAAATGGAAAATTCTTCCTGGTTCAATTGTTAAATCGCATTGAAAATTTTTATAGATTAATGGCTCATCACTAACAAAAGTGACGGTATCTAAATCCACACTTAACACCATTTCAGGAAATGAAAACGGTTTTCTTACTTCTGAAATAACCTCAGTTTCTGGATTCTCAACCGCAGAAGATTCTTGTTTAACCACAAGGTTTCCAACAACAGACACATTGTAGGCATCAGATGACGCTAAAGATAAAAGTGTATTTGCGATTTCAACATCAATATTGGCTTCACCAAACTCGCCCTCAACGTGAAGCCCCCTGATTATTTGCGGACCATTCCAAGTGACATGGATTTCGTCAACACCGTTTGCGGGATTTTCAAGAATCTTATTGCGGATAATCGTAGTCGCAAGAGGCGGTATAGCAAAATAACCAGCAATTGCAATGGTTGCAATAAAAATAAGAATGACTGATATCGCCTTCTTTCTCATACAATGTACATGATACCCCTCTGGTATTTACAGAAGAGAAATAAATGCAGCAAGTCAATATTAAAGCGAATGCAAAGATTAACCTAACCCTCTCTGTTGGTCAGGTTATAAGCAATGGCATGCATCCGATTCAATCAAAAATGACAAGGATCGCATTGGCGGATGAACTTGAAGTTACAAGGATTGATAACCATGCCCTCTCAAGATATGCCATTTTGTGGCATGAAGATGCTCCAAAAGTTACTGAAATTGATTGGCCGATTACTAACGACCTTGCAGTACGGGCTCACCAGGCGTTAGAACAAGTGGTTGGGTACGCTCTGCCTATTCAAATGAAACTTGAAAAACGCATCCCGGTTGGGGGAGGTCTTGGTGGCGGTTCAGCAGATGCAGCAGCCATGCTTCAGGCAACCATTACATTATTTGATTTGGATATCAATCCACAAGAGATTGCCATTAAACTTGGCTCAGATGTGCCGTTTTTCTTACAACCAAGTGCAGGTATTGTAAGTGGGACAGGCGAAGTTGTTGAACCATTTGAAATGGAACAACTCCCCATTGTGCTTGTCATTCCGGAATACAGCTGCCCAACTTCAGAAGTGTTTAATGCTTTCGATAAACTCAATTGCTCTAGTGTGGACAGTTTTCACAACGACCTTCTCGCTCCAGCATGTATTGTTGAAGAACGGCTTAAAGAGGACATGGATCAAATAAAAACCCTTGTCAATACAGATATACACCTTTCTGGTAGCGGTTCAACAATGTTCATAATCTGCGATAATACAGAATCTGCAAACCAGAAAGCCAAAGAGATTGAAAGCCACACACAACACGTTGCTCTGGCAACACGAACATGCTAATTACTATGGAGAGATTATGACTACGATGATGATTACCGATTTTGTTCCTGCAGACATTGATGCTACAACATGGGACAATTTACAGCCCTACTACCAGCAACTGTTAGACCGAGAGTTTAAATGCTCCGGTTGCCTTGAGCAGTTCCTGCTAGATCGAAGTGAACTTGATGCAGCCGCATCAGAAGCAGGTTCAAACCTATATATCGCAATGACCTGTAACACCGAAGATGAGGACGCAAAAAATGCATTCCTGTCATTCGTTGAAAATGTCGAGCCAGAATTAAAGAAGGTTGGTTTTGAATTAAACAAAAAGGTTGTACGCAACGAGCACGTTGAAGATTTAGACAAAGATAGGTACAGCGTATTGTTACGCGATTGGTTTGCTGATGTTGAAATTTTCCGTGAAGAAAATGTTCCACTACAAACGGAAGACACAAAACTTGGGCAAGAGTACGCAGAGCTTTGCGGAGCAATGATGGTCGAATTTGATGGCGAAGAAAAAACAATGCCACAGATGGGTGTGTACCAACAAGACCAAGATCGAAACATTCGCGAAGCATCATGGCGAGCTGTTGCAGAAAGAAGGTTGCAAGATCGCAAAGCGATAGATGGTATTTTCGACAAGATGGTTACAAACCGAAATCAAACAGCGAACAACGCTGGTTTTGAAGAATACCGCGGGTATATGTTTGCTGTAAAACATCGTTTTGATTATACGCCTGATGACTGTATCGCTTTCCACGAAGCAATTGAAGAAACGTGCATGCCTATAGTCCGCAAACTTGCAGAGGAAAGAAAATCAGCTCTTGGTGTTGAAACGCTGCGACCTTGGGATCTTGCTGTTGATCCACACGGCAACGATGCTTTAAAACCCTTTGACACTGCAGATGACTTAATTGAAAAAACATCAAAAGTATTTCATCGTATGGATAGTGGTTTAGGTGAAATGTTTGACACCATGCGAGATGGTGGATACTCCCTTGACCTTGCATCTCGAAAAGGAAAGGCGCCTGGTGGATATCAAGCAAGCCGTGACCGACAACGCAAACCATTTATCTTTATGAATGCCGCAGGCCTGCCTCGCGACCTTGACACAATGGTGCACGAAGCTGGCCACGCATTCCACTATATGCTCTGTCGTCATGATGATTTAGTTTGGTATCGAGGTGCACCGCTTGAGTTTGCAGAAGTCGCATCGATGAGCATGGAATCTCTTTCGTACCCCTTCTTAGATGAGTTTTATACACCAGATGAAATCAGGCGAGCAATCCGTAAACACCTTGAAGGTATTGTGAGTGTCTTGCCATGGGTTGCGACGATTGATGCGTTCCAACACTGGATTTATTTAAATCCAGAACACACACAAGAAGAACGAACTGCTCATTGGCTTGAACTTGGTGAACGGTTTGGTGGTGGGGTTGATTGGTCTGGGCTTGAAGCCGAGCAGGAAGCAGTTTGGCATCGCCAGTTGCACCCGTTTGAAGTACCGTTTTATTACGTTGAATATGGAATTGCACAACTTGGGGCACTTCAAATGTGGTTGAAGTATCGAGAAAATTCTGATGACGCCATCGCTGCGTACAAGAATGGACTGACACTTGGAGCAAGCAAGCCGTTGCCCACACTTTTTGAAGCCTCCGGATTGAAGTTTGATTTTACTACTGATATGGTTTCTACTCTTATGAAAACCGTTGAGGAAGAGTTAGATAAGCACGCATAATCCCCTATGGCTCTTGGCGGTTTTCATTCCATTGCGTATGTTCTAAAGAAAGCACGACGAGCAGGCGGTTTGCGCGCACTTCGAAATGCAATGCGCACAAAAAATGCTTGTAAAACATGCGCGTTTGGCATGGGTGGCCAAAAAGGCGGAATGGTAAACGAGGCGGGTTCGTATCCTGAGTTTTGTAAAAAATCAGTGCAAGCTATGGTCGCAGATATGCAGGGTGCGATTACCCAAGAATTTTTTGAGAAATATTCGATAGAACAACTCTCCTGCATGTCGCCAAGAGAGTTGGAATCTTTTGGACGATTAGCTTTCCCGATTATTGCAGGTCCTCTGGACTTGTACTACAAACCAATAACATGGGATGAAGCGATACAAAAAACGGCCGCAGCAATAAAACAAACTGATCCCGAACGTTCCTTTTATTATTGCAGTGGTCGTTCGAGTAATGAGGCAGGATTTTTATTACAACTTGCAGCAAGAATTCGCGGAACAAACAACATTAATAACTGTTCTTATTACTGTCATCAAGCAAGTGGGGTTGGCTTAACAAGCGTAACGGGTTCTGGAGCGGCGACAGTTGTACTAGACGACCTGAAACACTGCGACTTAATTTTTTTAATTGGTTGTAATCCAGCATCAAATCATCCAAGATTATTGAAATCACTGGTTGATTTTAGACGTAGGGGTGGAAAAGTTATTGTAATTAATCCACTCCGCGAAAAAGGTTTGTGTAAGTTTAATATCCCAAGTGATTGGCGAAGTTTGTTGTTTGGCTCAAAAATATCTGATTGTTTCGTTCAGCCAAACATAGGTGGCGATACGTATCTACTTCTGGGAATTATCAAGTGGCTTATAGAAAACAACGGAATTGATAATGCATTCGTGCAAGAACATGCAGATGGTTTTGAAAACGTGGTTGAACAGGCCGTCGAAACATGCTGGGAGACAATTGCTGAGCAAAGCGGTGTTGAAAAAAACATCATTGCCCATGCAGCAGGGATGTATAAAAACTCATCCCACACAATTTTTTGTTGGGCAATGGGCATTACGCATGTCAAGGGTGGTGTTGACGGTGTGCGGATGATTGCAAATACTGCAATGGCGAGAGGTATGCTTGGGAAAAAGGGCGCTGGCCTGCTTCCACTCCGAGGACACTCAAATGTGCAGGGTATGGGTTCGGTTGGAGTTGTGCCAATCCTTAAGAGTTCAATGGCTAAATCGATTGAAGAAGCGCTTGATGTAACACTACCTAAAACAGATGGATTTGACACGATGGCAGGAATGCAAGCAGCGCATTGCGAAAAGATAGATTATGCAATGTGTTTGGGAGGTAACCTTGTTGGCTCAAACCCAGACACTCAATTTGCTATGGAAGCAATGTCGCGTATTGATCTAGTTTCTTACATGTCAACGACGTTGAATCAAGGTCACTTAATTGGTCGTGGTAAAGAAACAATTATTTTACCTGTTCTTGTTCGTGACGAAGAGCAGCAGGTTACAACTCAAGAGTCGATGTTTAATTATGTGCGTCGAAGTTCTGGTGGCAGAGCAAGACACGAAGGGCCAAGAAGCGAAGTAGAAATTATTGCTGATATTGCTGCAAACGGAGTTGGTTCCATCGATTGGCAACACTATAAAAACCACGATTCGATTCGCGAATTGATTGCAAAGTGCTTGGACGGGTTTCAATCAAATGAAGAGCACCAAATTGCTGGTAGAACATTTCACAACCCGGTGTTTGCAACAAAAAACGGAAAAGCAAGAGCACACAAAGTTTTATTATTAGAAACGAATGGCGAAAACAAGCTTCGCTTAATGACAATTCGTAGCGAGGGACAATTTAACACGGTTGTGTACGAAGAAGAGGATGTTTTCAGGGGACAGACGCGCCGCGATATCGTGATGATGAACAAGGATGATATGTTTAAACTTGGTGTTCAACCAAACGATGGTGTTATAGTTCGAGGGGCATCGGGCGAGTTAAAAGTAATTGTTCGCCAAGTGGATATTGCGAAGGGGAATTGCGCCATGTATTTCCCAGAAGCAAACCTCTTGCTTTCGCACAATGTAGATTTTGAATCACGCACTCCCATGTTCAAAGGAGAGTTTGTTGAGGTCGTTCGGCGAGTTGATGCTTAGAAAAGTATCTGAACCTGTCTTATCCAATGGAATGGCAATGTGTGGAATTTCTGAAACAAAACCCCTAATCGATCGACCTCCAGAGTCAAGGTATGCGGAGCATGACGAGAGTTCATCACTGTTGATTTGTAAGGGTAATCCAAACAATCGGTCGTTGAAAGAAAAGGCAGCATTTCCATCGCATTCGAGTAATGGGCGAACATCTTGTCGCGTAAGTTTAGGCATGTCACACCCAACAACAAGATAATTCGTGTCAATTCCGGAATGCAAAAGTGCTTCGACACCCCCTACTGGACCGTGCTGTTTACGTAAATCAAAGATGCAACGTTGATCATCAACCTCGCCACCCAGGATAACCGTCTGTTTTCCAACAGAAGAGGCAAACTGTAACATCATGTCAAGAATTGTTGACCCATTTGGTAATTCAAAGAGATGTTTTGGCGACCCCATTCGTTTGCTTTGCCCACCAATTAAAATTGCGACAGTATGTGGCCACATGGTTATGTATCGGCTTTTTGTACTTCAATCGTTTCACCGGCCGCAACAACACCTTCGGTGATCACTTTTGCCAAGTAACCACATCTCCCAACTATGTCTTTCTTTAGGTCAACCCCAAGTGGGTCAAGAACGAAACATGGTCTACGCCCCTCAACAAGTTCAACGACTACTCCACCGGAAAAGACAAGGCAATCTCTGGGTTCAAGTGCTTGCACATTAAGATGTTCAACCGTTAGATTTTCACCAACAGCTCCTGGAGATACTTTATAGCCCTCGGCAGAAAGTTGGTCAAGGATTTCTCTGTCAATTAAACTTACCGCCCTATCTTTCGAGATATGTTTGTCATGATCTCGTCCATCTCCAACTAGCCCATCAAATGAGACGGTGCAGGATTCGACTGGAAGTTTTGGAATTCCACCTTTTGACACGTTTACAGATAATACTTTTGCCATAAGTGGACTATACTCAACTTGAGATGTTTTTCCAGACCGTTATCCTTTCTTTCACCTATTTTTTACTTCTGGATAACCCCCAACCAGTGGAGTTGATACCGGTTGAATCTGGGGTTGTTGATAGGGGAGCATTGAGCGAATCGTTTCGAGTTGAACAGGTTGACTTACGACAGGACACCTCGTTTGAGCGGTTGTATAGAGTTGGGGGAAGCGAAGATATTTTTGTAAGAAAATCTGGTGGTTTGACTGCCGTGTTTAGAAACGCTGAATATAGGCAACTACCAAGCGGAGAGGTGCCGATTGTTCCAGCGGGAACGACCTATTACATTGGCGAGTTGCCCTCGCGGTTAGTTCAACAACTGAATACTTTGCAAAACACCCCAGAGCCACATCCATCAATTCTGCAGGTTAAACCACTTTCACACACAAAGAAACCTCATCAAAAACCCCAGCAGCAAGCAATAGAATCAATACTGTTTTTGGAAAACGAAACATATCGAAGACAACGGCTGGCTTTGTTTGTGTTGGAAGTTGTTTTGCGAGACTGAAACCAACTAGCTATGCAGCACCGGGTGTGTCGTCATCTACAATCCACATTCCCATGATTGAAGCTAATTCGCGTATGCGCATTTCCGATTCATCAATCGTGAGGAGCAAATTGTCATACCTTTTACTTCGTTCAGAGTTAAGTTTGGAAGCAGCATTAGCAGGGAATGGCAATGTGACTTTGCTAGAAAGTCGCAATGGATCAATGACAGTGGAGGGTAGGTGAAAGTGTGGAATCATCTCTGAAAATGAATCGACTATTTTATATGGAGAGTTTTGTACGGAGCAAGTAAAGATAGATAAGAAACGCCGATAACCCGTACAGCCACCCTACTTTAACACTGTCGAACTAGGGTAAAATGCAATGTTCTATGAAAACCACCGCAATGCAAGGCGTAGACACTATTGTTCCGACTGATGGCAATCTTCAAGATGTGATTGATAAAGTGGAGCACGGAGTTCAACTTACTCTAGATGACGGAATTCAGTTGTATGAAACTTCTGACCTCTGGACTGTTTGCTCCCTTGCTGACCATGTTCGAAAAAAACTACACGGCAACGTTGCTTATTACAACATTAACAGGCATGTGAATTATTCTAATGTGTGTGCACTGAGTTGCAAATTTTGCGATTTTTATAGGAAAAAGAATCAGGATGGTGCATACGAGTTTTCGCTGCATGACATCCGAGGAGAAGCAACAAAAGCGCTTGAATATGGAGCAACGGAAATACATATTGTTGGAGGGTTGCACCCGTGGCTCCCGTTTTCATATTACACCGACATGCTTTCCTCAATAAAAGAGATTGCGCCCGACATCCACATTAAGGCATTTACCGCAGTTGAAATTGTACACCTTGCAAGAATTTCTAAACGTGGAAGTGACGGAATTGCAGGGATTACCTCAGTAATAAGCGACTTAATTGAACATGGCTTAGGATCACTTCCCGGTGGAGGAGCTGAAGTCTTTGATGATCGTGTACACGATGAAGCGTTTCGTGGAAAAATACGAGGTGAGCAATGGATGGACGTTCACCGGGAAGCGCACAAGTTAGGTTTAAATTCAAACGCAACAATGTTGTATGGACATATTGAATCTCGAGAAGATCGAATCAAGCACATGTTAACTATTCGTGATGAACAAGAACGTACACTTTCGAGTAACACTTCTGGAAAGTTTCAGGCGTTTATTCCACTTCCATTTATACCAGGTGAAAGCGCACTCTCGCACTTGCCCGGGCCTAGTGGAATTGAAAATCTCCGAACGATCGCTATTGCTCGCTTAATGTTAAATAACGTTCCTCACATAAAAGCTTTTTGGATTATGTACACACTTCAGTTAGCGCAACACATGCTACAGTCTGGCGCAGACGATATTGATGGAACGGTGATGTGGTACGACATAACCAAGGTTGCCTCAAACACGACACATCAGGAATGTTCTGTGAAGGATTTGTGTAGAGCAATATGTGACGCTGGATTTGTTCCTGTAGAACGAGATACACTTTATCAACCGGTTACGAGAACATAACTGCAAGCGTCCGATAACACTAGGCCGCCCTTTTATTACTTTCTAAATTGTATTCAAATACCTCCAAGCTTTTTTCATTGGCTCGCATCTGTAATAAATCAGAAGCCCAGTTTGAAAGAATCCGAGTGTAAACGTGTCTTGCATACTTATGAGCATTTTCAGACATGCTCTTGCTCGGAATTTGCAAAAGACGACGGGTTGGCATTTGAACTTGCATGCCCACCCATCGTCTTCATTGTGGTCTTGGTGTTGTAAAGTTTATGATTTTGGCTTGAAATTGAAGGTATTCAGTATTCCTTCAAAATGCTCATTGTCGTAGAAAGAGATAACCAATTTCCCACTCCCCTTCTTTTTGCCAAGAGTGATTGATACTTGGGTACCGAGGTGTTCTTCAAGTTGGGAACTTAAATTATCCATAAACATCTCAAGAGGATCATGTTCTGTTTTCTGAAGTGAAACCTTCTTTGTTCGTTTCTTGAGCTGCCGCTCTAGTTCCCGAACTGACCATTGCTCTGTCGCGCATTTTCTTGCTATTGCCTTGCTATGCGACATATCTGGAATTCCCAAAAGAACTTTTGCGTGCCCCATTGTGAGTCGACCGTCTCGAACGGCATCCTTCGCGTACACGTCTAAGTCATTGAGGCGCAAGAAGTTAGCGACACTGGAGCGGTTTATGCCAATCTGAGTTGCGATGTCTTGTTGAGTAACACCGAAGTCAACAACTAAACGGTCAAAAGCTTCTGCCCTGTCGATTGGATTTAAATCTTCTCGCTGTAGGTTTTCAATAAGAGCCCATTCTGCAGAAGTTTGATCATCAAGATTTCGAACAAGTGATGGCATCTGGGTAAGCCCAGCAAGTTGGGCCGCTCTCCAGCGGCGTTCTCCAGCAATGAGTTCGTAGGTTCCCTCAACTGAAGAGTTCCTTACAACGATGGGCTGCATAAGGCCGGCAGTTTTGATGGAATCCGCTAATGACGAAAGACCATCGTCATCGAAGACCTGCCGTGGCTGGTGTGGGTTAGGAATTATCTGCTCGGTTGCTATATAAACGAGTCCTTCAGAAGAAATGTTTTCAGCGGTACCCACTCTTTCGAGTTCCTCCGTATTAGGACTTAATACTTCTTTGTTGCCCGAAGATACAGGTGGATTAATATCAACCGGAGCAGACAATAATCCCCCAAGCCCCCTACCCAGTCTCCGCTTCTGTTTTTTCGTTTTTGATGCCACTGGTTACTCCTTTAGCCATTGCACTCTATGTTCCACGTGGAACACATGGTTAATGTTTTGAATGTTATCCCACGTTCCACGTGGAACGTCAACCCCAAAAGAGGGGTGAATGTCGAAATAATGCAACATCCGATAACATGCTTGCTTTTCAACGAAGCCGCAATTTGTCGTAAATTAACAGCATTTGACGTAAAATCACGAAAGATAGGCAAATTTGAGAAGTATTGGTTACTTTTCTAGCGGTACAATATCTTTTGAATCAACGTGCAGGTGCATGATGTCACCTATTTTCCCAACATGGCTCGGGTTTACTTCAGTTACACGCAATACAACATTTTCAGTAACCCTTACTTGATGTTGAGCAACTTCACCAAGGTACGTCGTTTCAACACATGAGCCAGAAAATCCATTCATTGAAGCGGGGGAGTTTTGTACAGAAATTGACTCTGGCCTAATAGAACAGGAAGTAATATTGGAATTCCCCTTGATTTCACATTGCAGCGCGCCAAGGGGCGTTTCAAGCCCACTATCAGTTGAAGAAGCATCGATAAAGTTAGTTTCACCAATGAACTCAGCAACAAATTTAGAGTTGGGGCACCGATATATTTCACTAGGCGTTCCGATTTGGCAAACCCTTCCATCTTTCAGAATAGCCATACGATCAGCAATTGAAAGCGCCTCCTTTTGATCGTGGGTAACGTAAACTGTTGTTATACCGAGAGATGTGCAAATGTTGCGAATCTCACTTCGCATCTCCAATCGTAATTTTGCGTCTAAATTAGAAAGGGGTTCGTCTAGGAGTAATACATCGGGCTCAACAACAATTGCCCTGGCGAGGGCCACTCTTTGTTGTTGTCCACCAGAAAGTTCATTTGGTTTTCGATCTGCAAGATGCCCCATATGCACCTTTTCAAGTGCAATAAGTGCCTTTGAGCGACGATCTTCTTGGGAATGTTTCCGTATTTTTAAACCGTATGCAACATTTTCAGAAACCGACATATGTGGCCAAAGTGCATAACTTTGGAAAACCATGCCGGTATTGCGCTTATTTGGAGGAGTGTGTGTCACATTTTTCTCACCAAACAGAACTGTTCCTGATGTTGGATCAATAAAACCAGCTAGCATTCTAAGCAAAGTAGTTTTCCCACATCCAGAGGGTCCAAGAAGAAAGAAAAGTTCTCCTGCCTGAATATCAAGATCAATTCCAGCAACAGCCGTGGTTTGGTCGAATTTCTTTACGAGGTTTTTAAGTCGAATGGCTGTCATACGTCAACAATAGCATTACTCCTAGATTGGTGCAGAGAATTATGATTAGAAGTTTTTCTTGGAAGCAGGAAAATTTCGATAGGATATACAAATGGACGATGTTTCGGTACAAATTGAACAACTGCAAAAGTGGCGTTCTCGAAGAAAAGTGGATATGCGAATTGACACTACGATGAACTCTATTTGTAAATCACTAAAAAATATAAATAAACAACTCGTACAAATCCAAGAAGCGTGGAGCGAGTTTGTGCCAAACCGATTAAATACAGTAGCTGTTCCAACGGCACTACGAAATGGTGTTTTAGAAATTACAGTGGATGGTTCTCCAACTGCATTTCAAGTGAACCGTTTGATACGTTCTGGTTTGTTAAGACAACTTCAACAACGAAGCGGTCAAACGCTGAAGCAAATACGAGTCCGCGTTGAACATTAACGTTCGTTCTTTTTGCACAAGTATTCTGGAACTCGCTGCACTCTGCCTTCACAATCAACACACGCAAGAACAGTTTGAGCTGTTGCAATTATAGAATCCTCATTTCGCAACTCATAAGAATGTGTAATACGTGCAGGGGAGTAATGGCTAACTTCTGTTTCAAGAATTAACTCATCGTCATACTTGGCCGGTTTTTTATATTTGATAACCAAATCTGAAACAACAAGATATACACCTTGTTGCTCCAGGCTGCGGTATGTTTTGCCCTGTACACGGAGTAGTTCAGTCCTTCCAATTTCAAACCACACAGGATAAACCGCATGGTGTACAACGCCCATTGAATCACACTCGTTATAACGAACACGAATTGTAGTCTCAGTTTTCATTACTATTTACCTATGCAAAATGAAGAGAATACTTCGCCAAGAACTTCATCCGGTGTTATGGAGCCGGTTATCGAACCAATTGCGTTTAGAGCTTCTCGCAAAGAAGATGCTGTTAACTCTGGAGTCGAACACTCTACAAGTGCGCGTTCTAGAGAAGTCAATGTTTCTTGCAAATGAAGTACGTGTCTCGGAAGAAGGGCGATCGCGTTTTCAGAAGGTATTGGTGTAGAAAATAAATGTTGCTCTATCGCCTTTTTCAGTTGACCGATACCCTCACCTGTAATAGAACAGACATTGTTTGTATTTGGAAACCCCTCGAGGTCAGATTTAGTGCGAACAATAATCGCATTGCTGGGCGAATCGGGACATGGATCATTTGGTGCAACACACCAAAGAATTAAATCAGCGCTCTTCATTGTTTCCAGTGCAGCAGTTTGCATAGATGCCGACATGTCGTCTGTTGGTTTTTCAAAACCTGCAACATCAATGAGTATTGCTTCTTTAGTTCCAAAAAAAACCGGCTCTTGAATGGCATCGCGAGTTGTGCCACCGCTTTCAGAAACAACAACTCTTTTTTTGCCAAGCATTGTGTTGTATAGCGTGGACTTTCCAGCATTTGGTGTACCTGCAATCACTACCCGAGGCAAATGTTGCAACATCACCATGGAAATTTTACTATCTAAAATGGATTGAATAGAATCAATTGTTTGTTCTATTGAGTTGGCCAGTTCTTTAATTGTAATAGCAGTAACATCTTCTTCGTCCGTAAAATCTATGCCCGCTTCAACAAGCGTTAACATTTTTAGAATTTTATTTGAAATCGGTTGGGAAACAGAGTGTAGTGCTCCACCTCTTAACAAAGCCGCGCCCCTGAGTTCGCCATCACTGCCTGCAGAAATTGTTGCGCATACACCTTCCGCTTGAGAGAGGTTTATTTTTCCGTTGAAGAATGCTCTTGCGGTAAACTCTCCAGGTTCAGCATGCCTTCCTGAAGTTAGGTCAATAAGTTTTTCAACAAGTGAGTTAACCAAGTAATCATTATTAACAAGCAGAATTTCGACGGTGTCTTGCCCAGTGTAAGAGAATGGTTCAGGAAAACTCATACACAATACAGGGAGTGCTCCCTCTGGTAGTTTTACTGTACAAGGAGTTAAGTGTCTTGGAGTAGGAACAAGCCCCAACTGTTTTATACAAGTACTAATTGTGTTTCCAGACGCTCTGACGAGTGCGTGAGAGGAATTGCCGCTTGGCGAACTAACCGCAACAATTGTGGAAGCGAAATCCATCACAATTTGGGTTAATCGCGTTTCTTAAACGAACGCTTTTTCGACTTGTTTTGCACTTTTTTACGACGAGCGTCCATTGCGTCAGACCAAGCACGTCCCTGTTTGTCTTTGGCTTTTTTACCCTTGCCAATTGCTTGACCGGTTGGTTTGGGCTCGATTGGAATACTATCTATATGCTTACGTATTCGTCGACTTTCTAATATTCCAACACTGCTAGAAGTTAAAATGTATAGCGTGAGTCCTGAGGGCGCTGAATATAACATGACGGGGAATAAAACTACCATCATGATCTTCATAATTTTTTGTTGCGATTCTTGCTCTGGAGATGTCGCCATACTTTGTGGAGACATATATTTTTGCTGCACAAAGAAAATTGCTCCCATCAAAATTGGAAGCAAGTTGATTCCGGTGATATTCCAAAGAAGAAATTGTTTGGGTTCATCGAATTTGCCAAAGAAGTGATCAGCAGAACTCAGATCTGCCAAGAACGGCCATTCCCAAATTAACTGGAAAACCCCAAAAAAAGCAGGTTCTTGACGGATGTCAAACATGAAATAAAGCAATGCATAGAGGGCAACCCAAATTGGCATTTGCAAAAACATTGGCAGGCAACCGAGCATTTGGAATGGATTAACTCCATATTTTTGCATGAGGGCCATTTGTTCTGATTGCACACGTTTTGGGTCGTTTGGATATTTCTTTTTAAGTTTGTCAATCTCTGGTTTAAGTTTTTGCATTACCTTGCCAAATCGTTGCATGTTGATTTGGGATTTCTTAGTAATAGGATGCAAAATGGTTCGGACTATCAGGACCAGAAAAATAATCGCTAAGCCCCAGTCAAACACAACATAATGATCGAGCATAGTTAAAACTACACCTAGGAAATCAGCAAGCCATTGAAAAGTGCAGATAGCACACATTGATGACATTTGATAAAGAACCATGTCCCGCATATTGAGCGCTATATATGGTTGGTTCTTTTCGAGTACAGATCGTTGAAGTGGGCCTGCGTACACATTCATCGTGAGGTCATATGTCTCACCAGCAGCTATATTTGTTTGAGGGCTATAAAGACCGGTAGTAACGTATTCAGATGGGCTATCACCCCAAACCCGACATCTAACAGAAGAAATTTTATCGGTGATTATCCTGCTTCCCTCTCCCTTGTCGTTAATGTTTGGCATAACCGCAAGCGAGAAATAACGGTTGGTTGAAGCAAACCAAGAAAGCTTATAGTCCTCGTCAATGGTTTCATCTGTGGGCCACAGAGTTGTTTCCGTTTCTTTTGTTGTGTCTGCAAATTCATATAGAAAATTGTTTGATTGAATTGGTGCCGCGTGCCCCGGATCAAACTCATCACCAAGTTCCCAGCCAAAACGAAACCGCCTTCTATCCATGTATCTCGAACGGTCAACTGTTAAACTAGGAGGACCATACTGTAGCCATTGTGCATCAAAACTCTGCCCAGTTAAATTCTTAATGCCCTGTTGTACATGCAAGTCATAGCCGTCGCCAAGTGACCAGGTTCTGTAGACAACAGCAATTGTGTTTCCTTCTGTATCAACAACGGCTGCCTCGTATGACACGCTGTTATCTGTTGTTGCAACTTGTTGCCACACATCGCCGGAGGCGAGTAATAGCTTTTGGTCATTTATAACGACCTGATATGCGCTTAAAACTGGTACAGAAAATTCGTTTAACTTAAACGTATTAGCAAGTAAATATAAGTCGTCCACATTGGGTTGCTTACCACCATCTTTCCGAAATTTATTCCACGCAAATTTTCCATCGCTAGTTTCATAAATATCAGAAAAACGAATAGATGAAATGCTCGCACCGTTTGGAGTAAACACAACCTCCATTTTCCAGTTTTCATAATCTAGTAATGAGCCAAGTACAACAGGTTCTGTTGCACTTTCATGTCTTACCAAGCTTAAAACATCGAACGGTTTAACATTTTTGTCTACAACTTCTGTTTGTTCTCTTTTTGGCGAAACTTCTTTTGTCTCAGTTATTTCCTTAACTGGTTTTTGCTCGACAACTTCCTTTGGCGTTTCTGGAATCGGTTGATTTTTTGGACTATTTGGTTTCTTTGGGCCAAAGATAAGTACAGACAAAATGCAGCCTGCTAAGAAAAGAACTACTATTGGAATCAACCGCCGGCGCTGCTGAGGTGTCATAATTTCCTACTTTCCATAAAGGTCTTACCGACCTTCGCGAAGTCGATCGCCAAGCCAATTGCTGAGATCTGAAATTGCATAAATTTTATCGCGAACTGCTTCAATGTCGTATTCAATGCGGAAAAAATCTATAATCTTTGCTTCGTCATCAAGAATCGCGTAACTGCTTCGTGGATCAAGATCACGTGGTTGTCCGACGGATCCTGGATTAATAATAATGTGCTCCTCGTTCCCATATGGAAAGGTGTCATCAATATCTTCTGGCGGATAAAAATCTGGCTCACTCGTAAATATTCCAGGTACGTGCGTATGACCCGACATCGAGTGCTTAGGTATCCGCTCGAATATTTGTTTCATCTTCACAGGGGAGTTAATGGCATCGTCTGGAAAAAGATATTCGTTGATTGGGCGACGCGGTGTTCCATGGACCGCTAGGAAGTCATCCATTTGTGTTCGTACTCGCAACCCGCCAAGAAACTCCCATCGCTTGGCCGCTACATCCTTATCTTCCTCAGCATCAAACTGAGCTCTAGTCCAATATGCGGCTTGTTCTGCTGCAGCATTGAAATTGGTTGGCTCATACAAGGCACCATAGTCGTGGTTGCCAAGAAGGCACCAATCGCACAATTCGGCAATCTTATCAACGCATTCTGCGGGGTTTGGTCCATAACCAAGTGTATCGCCAAGACAGACGATTTTATCGACTGAGCGATCGCCAATATCCTCAAGCACACTATTGAGTGCCTCAAGATTACCGTGAATGTCGCTAATTAACGCTATACGCATTGGTGAACCTCTTTCCTGCTGAACCGCGAATGATACCGTAGACAAGGTCATTGAGTGAGGGCTACGAACAACGCGTTGCCGAAAAGCCGTAAGCCCATATATTACAACGCGTTAACGCATTTCTTCCGCAGTGACATTCCTACGATAAAATACCACTTTTCATACGTAATTTCACACCTATTAGGAAGGTTTGTATTTTGACAACGCAACGGCATTTTGATTTGATAGTAATTGGTTCTGGACCGGGTGGGTACGTAGGTGCAATTCGAGCCGCTCAACTCGGCCTAAGTGTTGCATGTATTGACCGCGATAAACTCGGCGGTGTTTGTTTGAATTGGGGATGCATTCCATCGAAGGCTTTGTTGCACGGTGCCGAGATTTATGATGATGCTGTAAACCATGGCAAAGAGTGGGGCATTAACGTTGGCGATGCTTCGGTTGATTGGGGTGCGTTCATTGGGCGCAGCCGAAAAATTACGGAACAACTTAATGGTGGTGTTGGTTTTTTGTTTAAAAAAAATAATATTGAACACATCCAGGGGCACGCGCACATTGTTTCTGGGAACAACGGGATTACGCCATGTAGTGTTGAAGTGCGAACACCAACGGGAAATTATTATGATGGTAACGGGGGAGACGCTTTGGAAACGGTTACAGCAGACCGTGTTTTGGTTGCAACCGGAGCAAAACCACGCGAGTTACCGTTTGCTCCGTGTGATGGAAAAACAATTTTAAATTCATCTCATGCGATGATACTTGAAGAACGCCCAGAGTCGCTTATTATTATTGGTTCGGGTGCAATTGGTATGGAGTTCGCATACGTCTATAACTCGTTTGGGACGAAAGTAACGATTGTCGAAATGCTTGATCGTATCGTTCCGCTAGAAGATGAAGAAATAAGTAAACTTGCAGCACGTACGTTTAAAAAACAGGGGATAGACATTCACACAAGTTCTTCGGTAAACGCAATTGAAGTAATTGATGGTTGTGCAAAAGTTACGTTTACAAAAAACGATAAAGAGTCAACGGTTAAAGCACAAAAAGTTTTAGTAGCAATTGGCGTTGGACCACGCTGTGATGGTCTTTTCGACGATTCACTTGGCATGGAGCTGCACCGCGGATACATAAAGACAGACGCTAAAGACGTTGATGCACCAACCTATAAAACGAGCGTTCCAGGCGTCTATGCAATCGGAGATATCATTGGCCCACCGTTGCTCGCACACGTTGCATCAGAAGAAGCAGTGACTTGCATAGAACGCATGGTTGGACATCATACGTTTGGCGTTGATTATAAATCGATTCCCAGCTGTACATATACTAGCCCGCAAATTGCATCTATAGGCATGACGGAACAGCAAGTCAAAGACGCTGGCATTGAATATATTAAAGGCGAGTATTCACTAAAGGCGCATGGCAAAGCAATTGCAGTTGGCGCTGCAGAAGGCATTGTAAAAATACTTGCAAGCAAGCCGTACGGTGAAATTTTAGGCGCACATATTATTGGGCATGATGCAAGTGAACTCATTGCTGAAATTGGTTTAGCAATTCGACTTGAAGCAACTATCGAAGATATAGTTTCAACGATGCACGCTCACCCAACTATGGCAGAATCAATTCATGAAGCAGCTCTGGGCACAGAAGACAGAATGATTCACAATTGATATGTCATTGACACCCGAACAAAAACATCTCGTAGAATCAGCACGAGAAATATGTGGTCATTTCCCACTGCGCAGTAATGAATGGGCTTTCGAAACATATTCTGCAGGAGGCGTGGCCGCGGCAGTTCAATCCTCCAAAGGGAATATATATACAGGTATCTCCTTTGATTTAGCATGTGGGATAGGTTTTTGTGCAGAATCTTCTGCTGTAGCAGAAATGTTAAAACATATGGAGACACACATTACAAACGCAATAGCAAAGTGCGGAGATATTATTCTTTCTCCATGTGGTCGATGCCGAGAACTTTTTGCTCAGCTCGATGCCCGAAACTTAGACATGAATGTCATTGTTGCCTCAGACAAAGTCGTTTCACTGGGTGAGCTGTTGCCTATACACTGGCTCGACATACAAGCAGAGATATAGATTGGAAACACCGTTGGCTTATCAATATTTAGAAACAACTTTGGATAACGGATTACACATCGCAGCAGAACAATCTGATTCGGCAGTAACCGCAGCAATAGGTTTTTTTGTAAAGACGGGTGCTCGTGACGAAACTTCGAAACTCATGGGTGTGAGCCATTTTCTTGAACACATGATGTTCAAGGGTACTGAAACGTTAACCGCTGAAGAGGTCGACCTTGCGTTTGACAATATTGGTGCTGAACACAATGCCTTTACCTCTGGTGAAATGACCGCTTTTTGGGGTGCAGGTTTACCCGAGGTTTTAAGAACTATTCACAACACAATTTCAGAAATTTTGCGACCAGCTCTTCGCCAAAAAGACTTTGATGACGAAAAGAAGGTGATTCTCGAAGAAATTGCAATGTACGATGACCAGCCTTTTTGGGTGTTGTACGAGGCAGCTTTGGAGCAATACTACGGAAAAAGTTCACTTGGTCACCGAGTGTTGGGTACACCAGAAACCATCACTGCAATGCAGCGCGATGAACTGGCGGAGTACTTTGCCAAACGGTATAGCGCCGACAATACAACAGTGGTTCTTTCTGGAAAAGTTAATTTCGAAGAAATGGTAGATTGCATTCAAACAGTGTGCGGAAGTTGGGAGTGCACAAATGCAACGCGAAATTACAACGAAGTTGTTCGTAATGAAGGCATGTTTGAAAAACACATTCCAGAATTACAACAGCACTATCAAATAATGATGATGCCGAGCGTTTTATTTCAAAGCGAACACAAACACGCAGCATCTGCACTGGCATCAATTCTGGGTGGTGGTGACGGGTCACGTTTGCACTGGGCGTTAATAGATACTGGACTTGCTGAAGTTGCTTCAACAAGTGTTGACTCAAATGATGGGTATGGCGAACAACTTGCTTATGCAGTGTGTGATCCAAGTAACGCGGGGAAAGTTGCGCAAATTATGCGCAACGAAATGGCATATGTTGTTCATACACTCACAGAAGAAGACCTCGAAAAAGTTTTAGCAAAAGCATCAACTGGGGCCGCAATTGCAAGTGAGCGGCCTGCCGGCAGAATGCAACGCCTTGGTAGCATGTTGACAACAAGCGGGAAGTACGTTTCTTTGGAAGACGAGTTGCAACAAATTGAATCGCTAACAATAAAAGATTTACAAGAAGTCGCAGAAGCGTATCCATGGGTTCCAGTCTTCGAAGCATCGACGAAGCACAATTAAAATGGCGATTCTGTCTGACATAGCTATTTGCTTGCGTTGTTGGGATTTTTCAGAAACGAGCCAAACGGTAAGTTTGCTAACTAAAGAACACGGTATGATTCGCGGGCTAGCAAAGGGTTCTAAAAGAGACAGCGGTGCATTTTCTGGAGGATTCGATCCATTGACACGTGGAAGTATTGTTGCAAGGGTAAAAACAAGTAGCGATCTTGCAACATTTACTGAATGGAATCTTGAACATGTTTGGTGGACGACTCGAAATAATCTAGAAGTTAATCGTGGCGCAATTTATATGATTGATTTGGTCGGTCGAATGTTAACAGACCAAGATCCTCACACGGATGTTTATGATGTATTGCTTGAAGCGCTCACCCGTATGGATGATGGGCACGATATTGATTGGCCTTTACTTCGGTTTCAGTGGGCGCTTCTTGTTGAAACGGGTTACCAACCAACACTCACAACAAATCAGGAGAATGAACCAGTTGTTGCATTTAGTTCAAAAACAGGTGGTGTTGTTGAAGATACTGGTGAAATCGATCGCGTCCGTGTTCGCAAAGAAACGGTAGAAGTATTACGTATGTTGCAGGATCAGCGACCTATGCAACCAACCGAACCCGAAACTCTCGACCGAGCCAATCGACTTCTAGCCCACTATCTCCGCGACATCATTGGCAAAGACACTGCTGCCATGCGTTGGATGTGGAATAAATAAATGACCCCGCGGGTCATTTATTTCTACAAAGAAAAATAAATAATCCTCGGGGTCGTTTATACTGAGCGCGTGACGAGAATCATTTCATTATTGAATCAGAAGGGCGGAGTGGGGAAGACCACAACTACGGTAAACCTTGCCGCTGGAATTGCCTCAGAAAAGAACGGTTCAGGTACATACAATAAGGTGCTCGTTATCGATCTAGACCCGCAAACCCATCTCGGTCTGCATTTTGGAATCGAAGAAACAGGGGCATCGGTATACGATTTACTCATGGATGAATCGGTGAGTGCCAAAGATGCGATAGTGAAGGCACGCAAAAATATCGATTTAATTACGAGTGAAGTTGACCTCGCAGCCGCCGAATCGGAACTGGCATCCAAAACTGATCGGCACGACTTACTTGCAAAGAAACTTGCTCCGATTCTTGATTCGTATGATTATATTTTGATTGATTGCCCACCCAGTTTAGGGCTGCTTACCATTAATGCACTTGCTGCATCTAAAGAACTTGTGGTCCCAATGCAAACACACTTCCTTGCCCTTCAAGGTGTGGGGCGTTTGTTTGAAACAGTACAAGCATTGGTGGTCGGATTAAATCCGAATCTCGCAGTTACTGGCATAGTGCTTTGCATGCACGAGAAGAATACAAAACTTGCCCGCGAAGTTGTCGACGATTTGCAGAGTTTCTTCGACTCTTATCGCGAAAGCGACG
>PVBE011103888.1_pt1 | contig 31178 bp, 36 predicted proteins | sample 1631181 | NCBI WGS metagenome assembly PVBE01 (sample SAMN08397723, study PRJNA350692) | Marine metagenome, whole genome shotgun sequencing project. | isolation source: water | place: Pacific Ocean | collected 2012-04
GGGCGGCGCACCGCCATCATCGAAAGGATAGAGAAGATAAAAAAACGGACCGTTCAAAAACGCCGCTTGAACCATCAACGACAAGCGGCTTAACATCAAACCAAGATGAGCCAGATCCTCCGGTAAAAAATAGGCTCAACAGTCCCGAATGTTTTGATGACGGACAATGCGCTTGATCTTGCTCCGTTGCTCGGCTTCTGTTGGTGGCAGTCCCTCTTTGCGCTGCCCCTGATAATCAGCGATAGCCTTATTCACCCGTTCGCGGACCTCGGCTTTCAAACCCTCCGACAACCCCTCACCCCTGGCCTCTTCCAAGTAGCCAATGATGACCGGCCATTCATCTTCATAAATCTCGAACGGCACAGGTGACCAAACCGCTCCAGTGATCCCGGCCCTGCCCTTAGACATCGCCCTGCCCTCGCTGTCGAAGCTCGAGGACTATGCCCCCGCTGCCCTCGCCAACAATACCAAGAAGCGTGTCCGCCCATCGGGTGAGCGCCATCGCCCTTTCGTCCAGATACTGGGCGTGGTTGTAGATGCCGGCCACACCAGCCTTGGCCACGCCGGTGATGTGGTTGACGGCCGCCTCGACTATGTGTGGCTGGACCCCGAGCTCATTGAGACGGGTGACGAAAGTCCGGCGCAAGTCGTGCAACACCCAATCCCTATCGCCCATCCTCCTGTCAACCCGCGCCTTGCAGCGTGAGAAGCCGCTGAACGGGGTGACACCCGTTGTCGTGAAAACATATTCGCCGATGTGGTCCCGTGCCTCGACAATCTCGATCACCGGCTGGGACATGGGCACCAGGTGGGGCAGTCCGTTTTTGGTGCGCCCCGGCGGTAAACTCCACATGGCGTTGTCGATGTCGAGTTCGGCCCACCGCATCCCAGCCACCTCGTTGCGGCGCTGACCAGTCAACAGAAGTATCTGGACGATGCCGGCGAACGCTCCGCCTTCATCGCCCAGCGCATCCCACAATGCCCGGATCTCGTCGTCCGTCAGGTGGCGATGCCTCGAGGCGGCCGGCCCCTTCGCCTTGCTCCGCAACCTGATCCCCGGCACACCATCTACAAGCTCTTCATCATCCAGCCAATTTAGGGCCGCCCTCAGCGCCTCGGCAGCCCGATCAGCCGTCGTTAGGCCCGATGCCTTTGCGATGCCACGGTGCATGGCCAGCACGTCCTTGCGGCGCAGTTCCGTAATCCGCTTGCCGCCCAAAAAGGTGATGACATCGCGCTCAAGAAGTTGTTCGCGCTCCCAAACCTCTTTCCCGCTGGCCTGCCGCCGCGGCTTGTTGTGAACCTTGACGTGATCCTCGACGTACCTGCGGACCCCCTCCTCGACCGTCACCGGGTCCGGCAACGACGCACCCCGCTGGCGCTTGGCGTCCGTCTTTTCTTTCTGCGGGTCCTCGCCCTCTTCGACCCGCCGGAGGATCTGTCGCGCTTCCTCGCGGGCCTCAGACAGCTTCAGGCGCGGGAACCTGCCCAGGGTGTGCCGCCGAAGTTTGGGGCGGCCCTTGCGGTCTCGCTCGAGGGGGCTGCGGTAGTAAGCAACCCACGACTTGGCCCCGGCCCTGGTCACCCTCAGGGACAGTCCGGGCAGGATCGCGTCGAAGTAATCGACCCTGTCCGCGGCCGGCGGTTTGATGCCCTCGATGCACTTGGTGGTGAGCTTCTCTGTCGGCATAGCAGATGCGCTCCAGCGCACCTGCTGTCACCGGCCCATTCCGATCTGGGGCAACACTGGGGCAACACAAATACGCGTGCTAGGGTGTTTGCGCATGTTAGCGTAAATGCAGCTAACCCACAAGCACGTACCGTTTTTTCGGGATGAAGATGTTAGCCGGCGTTTGCGGAGATTTGCGTTGGGCCCTGCTCCCAAAGCAGGTGCGCTACCAAGCTGCGCCACTCCCCGAGCGGCTGCAAAGCCTTTGCCAGCCAGGGCGTTCTAGCAGATCGGCGAAACCCCGGCAAACCTTACCCCCTGCCGAACAACGGGTTCGTCCCGCCAAAGGCATCGATGGCCGTGCCGGTTACGGCGCTCGAGGCGTCCGAGGCCAGGAATACTGCCAATTCGGCGATTTCGGCCGGCTCCATGAGGCGGGGGTTTTGCTCGCGGCCCTGGCTTTGGAAGGCCTCGCGGTAGCCCTCGGTGTCGACGCCGCCGGGGCAGATGCAGGTGACGTCGATGCCATGGCGCTTGACCTCGGCGGCGACGCTTTCGCTGAGGTTGATGAGCGCCGCCTTGGTCACCCGGTAGGCGCTGCGTCCCCTGCCGCCCTGGCGGCCGCCGATGCTGGAGAGGTTGATGATCTTGCCGCTCTGGCGCTCGATCATGCCGGGCAGCACGGCCTTGGTCAGCAGCGCCGCGGCGGTCAGATTGACGTCGATGACCTGGCGCCAGAGAACGGGGTCGAAGTCCACCAGATCGATGCGCGGATGGATGATGGCGGCATTGTTGACCAGGATGTCGATGGCGCCGAAGCGCGCCGCCGTGGCCTCGGCGATGGGTGCGATTTCGGCCTCGTTGCCGAGATCGGCGGCGATGGCCAGGGCCGCACCGCCGGCGCTTTCGATCTCGGCCACCAGGTCGTCGAGCGCCCCCGCACTGCGGGCCGTCACAGCCACCTTCGCGCCCTCCCTGGCAAAGGCCAGCGCCACGGCGCGACCGATGCCGCGGCTCGCACCCGTGACCAGGGCGGATCTCTCGGCCAGTCGTGTCATTCCGCTTCGCTCCCCTGCTTGGCTTTGCGCTCGATGGGCTTGAAGTTCCCCGTGATCGTCATGATGACCTTGCCGGCCACGCGAACCTCGCCGGCCACGAAAACCATGGTGCGGCCCACCCGTGTCGGCCAGGCCCGGCCTTCGACCCAATCGCCGGGCCGGGCCGGGGCGATAAAATCGTTGACCAGACGCACCGTTACCAGCGGTTTCCGGGCGGCCTGCCAGGCGGCCTGGCCCAGCAGCACGTCAGCGAAGGTCGACAGCATGCCGCCGTGCACCACGCCGCCGGCATTGGTGTGCCTTTCCTCGGCCCGGAAGGCGCGGTGGACCTCGGCGGCGTCGGCGGCGTCGCTGTCGCGGCGCTCGAAGATCGGCCCGATGGTGGCGCAAAAGCGCGAATGATCGATCGGCGTGAAACCCGGCGGCGGGCTGAATTCGCTCTCCCTCATGTCAGGGGGCGCCAAACAGCGCGTGCCGCACGCGGTCGCCGACGGCAATGCCGAGCCGGGCGGCCGTGCCGCCATTGACTTCGAGCACGGCCCGGGCCGGCATGGGCGCCTCGATGGTGGCCAGCGAATGGGGCACGGTGCGCTGGACGATGTGGCTGATGGCGCCATCGGCGGAGATGAAGATCATGTCCAGCGGGATGAAGGTGTTCTTCATCCACATACTGATGCGCAGCGGCGCGCCGTAGTCGAACAGCATGCCGGCGTCGGGGGCCAGCGAGCGCCGGTACATCAGGCCGCGGGCCCGGTCCTGGGGGCTGGCGGCAAGCTCGATGGTGAAGGCGTGGCGGCCCTCGGAGGTGACGATGACCAGCTCCGAGGTCGGCGGCCCGGCGGCGCCGGCCGGCGCCACGGCAATGAGCAGCAATACGAAGGCCAAGGCTGTTCGAATCATGGTCCCAGGGTATAACCCAATTGCCCGCCCTTGTATTCCCGCCGGCCGGGTCTATGATTTCCAGCGACACTGAGGGGAGCTGGACCAACCAGCTGAGAGGCTTCCCGAGCGGAACGACCCCTTGCACCTGATCCGGATCATGCCGGCGTAGGGATAGTGGTTCATGCCCAGCTCACCCCCTCCCAGTCCAACGGCCAGCAGCGCCAGGCCCGGCGTACGCCTTGACGGCGTTACGCTGACGCTGGGCGGCCAGGTGCTGTTCGAGGAACTCGAACTCGAACTCGCGGGCGGCCTGACGACCTGCCTGCTGGGCCCTTCGGGGGTGGGCAAATCGAGCCTCTTGCGCCTCCTGGCCGGGCTCGGCCCGGCGCCCACGGGTTGCGTGCAATGCGACGATGGCGGCCCGCTGGCCGGCCGCAGCGCCTACATGGATCAGCGCGATCTGTTGCTGCCCTGGCTTTCGGGGCGCGACAACGTGACCCTCGGCGCCCGCCTCAGGGGCGACAAGCCCGACCGGGCACGGGCCGATGAGTTGCTGGCCCGGGTCGGCCTCGAGGATCGCCAAAAGGACCGGCCGGCGATGCTGTCGGGTGGCGAGCGCCAGCGCCTGGCCTTGGCCCGGACGCTGATGGAGGACCGGCCCATCGTGCTGATGGACGAGCCCTTTTCCTCGCTCGACGCCCTCACCCGCTTGAAACTTCAGGACCTGGCGGCCGAATTGCTGGCCGGGCGCACCGTGCTGCTGGTCACTCACGACCCCATGGAGGCCCTCAGGCTGGGTCATCGCATCTTCGTCATGAAGGGCAGCCCGGCCCGGCTGGGAACGCCGCTGGAAGCGGCCGGCCCGCCGCCCCGCGACGCCGCCCGGGTCAGCCGCGGCGAAGCCTACCGGGACCTTTTGCATAGGCTCGGCGTGGGGGGATCGGCGTGAGCGGCGTGGCCTTCTTGCGCGGCTTGGTGACTTTCGCCGGACTGGCGGCGCTATGGCAGCTGGTGGTCTGGCTCGGCGACTTGCCGCCCTACCTGCTGCCGGGGCCGGTCCAGGTGGCCGAGACCTGGCTGGCCCGGGCCGGTTACTTGCTGCCGCACGCCCTGACGACGGCCTTCGAGATCCTGGCCGGGCTGGCGCTGGGCACCGTGTTGGGGGCGTTGAGCGCGCTGCTGATCGGCCAGTTCCGGCCGGCCCGGCGCTGGTTGCTGCCGCTGCTGGTGGTCTCGCAGGCCATCCCGGTGTTCGCCCTGGCGCCGCTTTTGGTGCTCTGGTTCGGCTACGGCCTGGCCTCGAAAATCGTCATGGCGACGCTGATCATCTATTTCCCGGTGGCCGCCAACTTCCTCGATGGGCTCAGGCGCACCGAGCCGGGTTGGCTCGACCTCGCCCGCACCATGACCGCGGAGCGGCCGGGCGCGGGTCTTGCCATTCTGCGCCATGTGCGCATCCCGGCGGCGCTGCCGGCGCTGGCTTCGGGCCTGCGCGTGGCCACCGCCGTCGCCCCCATCGGCGCCGTGGTCGGCGAATGGGTGGGTTCGAGCCGCGGCCTGGGCTATGTCATGCTGCACGCCAACGGACGCATGCAGATCGATCTCATGTTCGCGGCCTTGCTGACGCTTTGTCTCTTTGCCGTGGCGCTCTACCTCAGCGTCGATGCCATGTTGCGCCGTGCGCTCCCTTGGCAGGCCGAGGCTGATACCCTGGAAGGATGATTGCCATGACCGCGATACTGCATCGCAGCTTTGTTGCCTTGTTGCTCGTTACCATCAGCACACTGGGCTGCCTGGCCCCGCCAGCCCAGGCCGGCGACAAACTCACCGTCATACTCGACTGGTTCATAAACCCCGACCACGGCACCCTGCTGGTGACCCAGGAGAAGGGCTATTTCGCCGCCGCCGGGATCGAGGTCGAGCTGATCGCGCCGGCCGATCCCAACGACCCGCCCAAGCTGGTGGCCGCCGGCCAGGCCGACCTGGCGGTTTCGTACCAGCCGCAATTGATGTTGCAGGTGGCCCAGGGCCTGCCGCTCAGACGCGTCGGCACGCTGGTGGCGACGCCGCTGAACTCCTTGGTGGTGCTGGCCGACGGCCCCATCAAATCGATCGCCGACCTGAAGGGCGCCAAGATCGGCTTCTCGGTCGGCGGCTTCGAGGACGTGCTGCTCAAGGCCATGCTGGAGCGCCACGGTCTGGGGCTGGCGGACGTCGAGCTGATCAACGTCAACTTTTCGCTGTCGCCGGCCCTGATCGCCGACCAGGTCGACGCCGTGATCGGCGCCTTCCGCAACTTCGAGCTCAACCAGATGGACATCGTCAAGCGGCCCGGCCGCGCCTTCTTCATCGAGGAGGAAGGGGTGCCGGCCTATGACGAACTGATCCTGGTGGCCCAGGCCGGGCGCCTTGGCGATCCTCGCCTGAGAAGCTTTCTCGATGCCCTGGAACGCGGCACCCAGTTCCTCGTCAATCACCCCGAGGAGAGCTGGGCGCTGTTCGTCAAGGGCCGGCCCGAACTCGACGACGAACTCAACCGCCGCGCCTGGCGCGACACCTTGAGCCGCTTCGCGCTGCGTCCGGCGGCGCTGGACCGCAACCGCTACGCCCGCTTCGCCGCCTTTCTCGAGCACCACGGCATGATCGCCAAGGCCCTGCCGGTGGAGGCCTACGCCGTCGAAGTGCGTTGAGGGCTTTTGTAGACCCTCACCGGGCGGACGAGTCTTGATTAGACCCTCACCGGGCGGGCGCATCCGCGCCCTTGGCCTCCGCCCCCCCCACGGGGGACGGCTTAGCGCCGTCAACAGTGTGTTTTTTTGCTGCTTGGTCTTGGTGCAACGGGAGCGACCGCGACCCGCCGCTAATGCGGCGCGCCCGCGCAGGCTGCGGAGCGGAGCGGAGCCGCCGTGAGCGACAAAAAGCTAAAGTGAACTGGTATCGATTTCGGCCACTTGCGGGCCTTTCGGCCCCTGACCGGTTCTCACCATCAGCGTCTGGCCCGGCCGCAGATCGTCGAGGCCAACGCGGCGCAGCATCTTGATGTGCAGGAAAATGTCCTGCGTGCCCTCGCCCTGGGTGACGAAGCCGTACCCCTTGTCCGCATTGAACCACTTGACGGCGACCTCGAAGAAGTCGCCCTCGGGTTCCATCGACGGATAACGGCCACCGTCAGGGGAACCGGTGTCCGAGCGCTGTATCTCGGCCGGGGCCTCGGCGGTACTTGTATCAACCTCGATAACCCGCACCGCCTGCCACCCCTTGGGGCCGCGAACCGCCTCGCAGACCACTGTTGCGCCCTGCTCGATACCTTCGTAACCGGCCTGTCTCAACGCGGACAGATGAATGAACACGTCTCCCTGCCCATCACCCGGAGTGATAAAACCAAAGCCCTTTACCGCATTGAACCACTTGATCCTGCCAGCGAACTGAACGGGGTCTTGCCGATCATCCTCGGTGACTTGATCCCCTTCTCCCATCTTCCAATCCAACCACCGTTACTGGTCGCCGGACTCTAGCACGACAGCGCAAGATTAACAATTGACTGGAAAAAGCGCCGACGCGTCATTTTCGCCGCTGATTTGGGCCAATCCGCCTTTCTCACTCGGGGATAGTCCTCCACAGAAGCGCCAAAACAGCGAGAAATACGGGCTGGTCACGTACCCGGGGCTATACTATTGTCGGCGCAACGCATTTGGGGGCATTTTTCTGTCCCCGGGCTAGAACGGGAGAACGGCCGAGAGGGCGGGTTTTGGTTCATGTGATCAGTCTCTCGGCCGCGCTATTCGCCACGTGGCTTTTGCTTTCCGGCCACTACTCTCCCCTGATAATTGGTTTCGGCGCCGCCTCTTCTATCGTCGTGGTGGCCATCTGCCAGCGCATGGACGTGGTCGACCACGAAGGCCATCCCATCCAACTCGGTCCGGGAGCGGTGTGGTACTGGATCTGGCTGGCCTACCAGATCGCCAAGTGCAACCTCGAGGTGGCCTGGCTGATCGTCTCGCCGAGCCGCACCGCCGATCCCCGCATGGTGCGCGTGCACGCCAGCCAGCGTTCGCCGGTGGCCCAGGTGATGTACGCCAACTCGATCACCCTGACACCGGGTACCGTGACCGTGGAGTTGCAGCAAAGCGAGCTGCTGGTCCACGCCCTGACGCCCGAGGCCGCCGAGGACCTGGAGAGCGGCGCCATGGACCGGCGGGCGACGGCGGTGGAGATCTGAGCCGCCATGCTATCGGCAGCCACCATCGCCGTTCTCCTGGCCATGGCGCTGGCGCTCTTTCGCGCCCTGGCCGGGCCCACCGTGTTCGACCGTATCCTGGCCGTCAATTCGATCGCCACCTTCACCATGCTGCTGATCGCGCTGGTCGGCTTCTTGACAGGGCGGCCGGAATTCCTCGACATCGCCCTGGTCTATGCCTTGATCAACTTCATCGGCACCATCGCCGTGCAGAAATATTTCGAACACGGCGCCCTGCACCATCCGGGGCTGGAGCACGAGGACGACAGGCCCCAGACCAGTGACCCGCCCGGAGGGCCGCCATGAGCGCCTTCTGGATCGAGTTCCTGAGCGATGCCATGCTGGCTTTGGGCGGCCTGCTGGCGGTGATCAGCGGCCTGGGCATCGTGCGGCTGCCCGACTTCTACAGCCGCCTGCACGCCGCCGGTATCGGCGACACCCTGGCGCTTTGGTTGATTCTCACCGGCCTGATGCTCAAAAGCGGCCTGACCCTGGTCACGGTAAAGCTTCTGTTCATCGTCTTCTTCCTGGTTTTCACCAGTCCCACCTCGACCCACGCCCTGGTCAAGGCGGCTTACCGCAAGGGCGTCATGCCCTGGATGCGTCAGCCGGCCGGCGACGACGGAGGCGAGCCGCCATCGTAGCCCTGGTTGACATCGTCCTGCTGGTCTTTCTGGTGATCATCGCCGGGGCCATCATCTGGCAGCGTAACCTGATTGCCGCCGCCATGCTGGCCGGCATCTACAGCCTGTTGATGGCCTCGGTTTTCGTCATTCTCGACGCCGTCGACGTGGCTTTCACCGAGGCCGCGGTGGGTGCCGGCATCACTACGGTGCTGATGTTGGGCACCCTGGCCCTGACCGACAGCCGCGAGCGGATCCCGGTGCGCCGGCCGCTGCTGCCGCTACTGGTGGCGCTGGCGGTGGGCGGCCTCTTGATCTGGGGCACCCTCGAGATGCCGCGGCTGGGCGACCCAGGCGCCCCCATCCACCAGCACGTGGCCGACCGCTACATTGCCCTGGCGCCGGTCGAGACGGGCCTGCCCAATATGGTGACCTCGGTGCTGGCCAGCTATCGCGGCTACGACACGCTGGGCGAATTGACGGTCATCTTCACCGCTGGCATCGGCGTCATGCTGTTGCTGGGCAGGCGACGGCCGCACGGCGGCAAGTCAGACGGCGGCAAGTCAGACGAGGGAGCCGGGAGCGGCGGAGGGACCTCGGCATGAGGCATCACCTGGTGCTTAGGGCAATCGCCAAGATGCTCATCCCCTTCATCCTGCTGTTTGCCCTCTACGTGCAGTTCCACGGCGATTTCGGGCCCGGCGGCGGTTTCCAGGCCGGCGTCATCTTCGGCTCGGGGTTCATCCTCTATGCCCTCATCTTCGGTCTCGAAGCGGTCCAGCGGGTGGCTCCCCCTGGCGTCGTTTCGACCTTCGTAGCCCTTGGCCTCCTGCTTTTTGCCGGGGTCGGCGTGGCGACGATGTTTTTTGGCGGTGCCTACCTCGACTACGGCACGCTGGGGGCGGATTTCGTGGCCGGCCAGCACCTCGGCATCCTGCTCGTCGAGCTTGGCGTCGGCATCACCGTGGCAGCCGTCATGATGGCCATCTTTTTCGCCTTCGTGGCCCGGGACCAGTAGCGTGGAGTGGCTCGGGCACGTCAATTACTGGGTCTTCGTAGTCTTGCTAATGGCCGGACTCTATACTGTCATGGCGCGGGGCAACCTGATCAAGAAGATCATCGGCCTCAATATCTTCCAGGCCTCGGTGTTCCTGCTCTACATCACCATGGGCAAGATCTACGGTGGCACCGCACCGATCGCCGTCGCCGACGTGAACGGGGGCGCCGCAGGGGACGCCACTGGGGGCGTGGTCTATTCCAACCCGCTGCCGCACGTGCTGATCCTCACCGCCATCGTCGTCGGCGTCGCCACCTCGGCGCTGGGATTGGCGCTGGTGGTGCGCATCCGCGAAGCCTACGGCAGCATCGAGGAAGACGAAATCGAGCGCCAGGAGCAGGCCCCGTGATCGCCGCCCACCTGCCGGCACTGCAGGTCGTGGGCCCGTTGCTGGCGGCGCCACTTTGCCTGCTGGCGCGGCGCGGCGGCCTGGCCTGGGCGCTCTGCCTGGCGACCTGTTGGGCGGCCCTGGCGATGTCCCTGGCGCTGGCACTGCAAGTCAACGCCTCGGGGCCGATCTCTTACGCCCTGGGCGATTGGGCGGCACCTTGGGGCATCGAATACCGCCTCGACATCGTCAACGCTTTCGTGCTGGTGATCGTCTCGGCCATCGCCGCCCTGGTGGCGCTGTTTGCCCGCCACTCCGTGGCCCGCGAGATCGAGCCCGACCGCCAGCACCTCTTTTATGCCGCCTTCGTGCTGGTGCTGACCGGCCTTTTGGGCATGACCATCACCGGCGACGCTTTCAACGTCTTCGTTTTTCTCGAGATCTCGTCGCTGGCCAGCTACACCTTGATCAGCCTGGGCCGCGACCGCCGCGCCCTGGTGGCGGCCTACCGTTACCTGGTGATGGGCACCATCGGCGCCACTTTTTTCCTCATCGGCGTCGGCCTGATCTACATGGTCACCGGCACCCTCAACATCGCCGACATGGCGGAGCGCATCCGGCCTTTGCACGACACCCGCCCGGTGCTTGCCGCCTTCGCCTTCATCACGGTGGGTTTGGGCCTGAAACTAGCGCTCTTTCCGCTACACCTCTGGCTGCCCAACGCCTACGCCTATGCCCCTTCGGTGGTCACGGCGCTGCTCGCCGGCACGGCCACCAAGGTGGCGGTTTATCTGTTGCTGCGCTTCGTCTTCACGCTGTTTGGCCCGACCTTCGCCTTCGCCGGCCAGCCGCTGGCCATGCTGCTGATGGCCCTGGCCCTGGTGGCTATCCTGGCCACCTCGACCAGCGCCATCTTCCAGCAAGACGCCAAGCGTCTGCTGGCCTATTCCTCGGTGGCCCAGATCGGCTACATCGTGCTCGGCATCTCGCTGCTCACGCTGGCCGGCATGACGGCCGGCATGGTGCATCTTTTCAACCACGCCCTGACCAAGACGGCGCTCTTTTTGGCCTTGGGCGCCGTCTTCTATCGTCTGGGTTCGGCCCGCATCGACGACCTGGCCGGCATCGGCCGGCAGATGCCACTGACCATGTTCGCCTTCGTCATCGCCGGGTTCAGCCTCATCGGCGTACCCATGACGGTGGGCTTCGTGAGCAAGTGGACGCTGATCAGCGCCCTCTTCGACCGGGGCTTGTGGCCGCTGGCGGTGCTGGTGCTGCTGGGTTCGCTGCTGGCCGTAATCTACATCTGGCGGGTGGTTGAGGCGGCCTACTTCCGGCCCCGCCCCGAAGGTGCCGAGGCTGTGGCCGAGGCGCCGCTGGCCATGCTGCTACCGCTCTGGCTGCTGGTCGCGGCCAGCGTCTACTTCGGCCTCGACACCTCGCTCACCCTGGACACCGCCGAGCGCGCCGCCGGGCTGCTGCTGGGGGCGCTGGGATGAGCGGCGCCTTGGCCACCGGCCTGGCAGTGCTGGTGCCGCTGATCGGCGCGCTGTTTATCGCTGCCGCGCGGCGCCATCCCAACCATCGCGAGGCGGCGACGCTGGTGACGGCGGCGGCGCTGTTTATCCTGGTGGTGTCGCTGCTGCGGCCGGTGATGGCCGGGGCCCGGCCCGGCCTCGAGCTGATCGAGATCTTCCCCGGCCTGGCCCTGGCCTTCAAGGTCGAGCCGTTGGGGCTGTTGTTCGCCCTGGTTGCCAGCTTTCTCTGGATCGTCACCTCGATCTATTCCATCGGCTACATGCGGGGCCACGGCGAACAGAACCAGACGCGCTTCTACATCTCGTTTGCCATTGCGCTGAGCGCCGCCATCGGCGTCGCCTTTGCCGCCAACATGCTGACGCTTTTCCTCTGCTACGAGATGCTGACGCTGTCGACCTACCCGCTGGTCACCCACTCGGGCGACGACAAGGCGCGGCGCTCGGGGCGCGTCTATCTGGGCATCCTGCTGGGCACCTCGATCGGCTTCCAGTTGCTGGCCATCCTGTGGACCTGGTCGCTGGCCGGTACGCTGGACTTCACAGTGGGCGGCATCCTGGCCGGCAAGGCCTCGCCAGGGCTGATCTCGGTGTTGCTGGTGCTCTATATCCTCGGTATCGGCAAGGCGGCACTGATGCCCTTCCACCGCTGGCTGCCGGCGGCCATGGTGGCGCCGACGCCGGTCAGTGCGCTGCTTCATGCCGTGGCCGTGGTCAAGGCCGGCGTCTTCACCGTGCTCAAGGTCTCGATCTACATCTTCGGCCTCGATCTGCTGAGCCAGGTCGAGGCCAGCCGCTGGCTCATGTACCTGGCGGCCGGCACCATCCTGATCGCCTCGGTGACCGCCATGCGCCAGGACAATCTCAAGCTCCGGCTGGCCTATTCCACCATCGCCCAGCTCTCCTACATCGTGCTCGGCGCCATGCTGGCCAATGGCCTGGGCGCCATCGGCGGCGGCATGCACATCGCCATGCACGCCTTCGGCAAGATCACGCTGTTTTTCTGTGCCGGCGCCATCATGGTGGCCGCCCACAAGACCGAGGTCAGCGAAATGAAAGGCCTGGGCCGGGTCATGCCGGTGACCATGGCGGCCTTCCTGATCGGCAGCCTGAGCATCATCGGGGCGCCGCCCATGGCCGGGCTGTGGAGCAAGTGGTACCTGGTGCTGGGAACCTTGGAGGCCGATAGCATGGCCATGCTGGGCGTGCTGCTGACCAGTTCGCTGCTGAGTGTCGGCTACCTCATGCCCTTTGCCATGCGGGCCTTTTTCGTCTCACCGAGCGAGGGCCCGGGAGGCAGCCCGGGGACGGGCGGCCTGAAGGAAGCCCCGCTACCCTGCCTGATCGCCATTTCGCTCAGCGCCCTGGGCTGCATCGTGCTCTTTCTTTTTCCCGAGCCGCTGCATCACTTGATGACCCTGGTGGTGACACCATGAACGATACGGCAAGGAAACATTGGCTGGTGCGGCCGCGGACCATCCGCTGGCTGTGGATCGTCGGGCTCATTGTCCTGGCCTTGCTGGTCGTCGCCGACCTGCGGGTTCACGGCCACCCCGCCTTCGGCATCGACGGCAGCTTCGGCTTCAATGCCTGGTACGGCCTCGCCACCTGCGCCGCCATGGTGATCGGGGCCAAGATCATCGGGGTCTTTCTGAAGCGCAAGGACACCTACTATGGCGATTGACGCCATTCCCCCGGCGCTGATCCTCGGACTGGGCGCCTTCCTGCTGCCGCTGAGCGGCCGCCACCTGCGACCGTTGCTCGTTCTGGGGCTGCCGCTGGTGGTGCTGTTGCAGGTATGGCAATTGGCGGACGGCTCGGGCACCGTCCTGCATCTTCTCGACTATCAGCTCGTGTTCATGCGGGTCGATGCGCTGAGCCGGCTGTTCGCCATCATCTTTGCCCTGATGGCCTTCGCCGGCGGTCTCTACGCCCTCAAACAGGAACGGGTTTTCGAGTTGGTCGCGGCCTACGTCAGTGCCGGCAGCGCCATCGGCATTACCATGGCCGGCGACCTGATCACGCTGTTCATCTTCTGGGAGACCCTGGCACTTTCGGCGACCGTGGTGGTGCTGTCGGCCGGCGGCCAGCGCGTGCGCCGGGCCTCGATGCGATATCTGCTGGTCCACCTGTTCGGCGGCTCGCTGCTGATGGTGGGCATCTTCCTGCAGATCTCGGCGGCGGGAACCACGGCCTTCGAAGCGATGCAGCCCGACAGCTTGGGATGCGGACTGATTCTGGCCGCGGTTCTGGTCAACGCCGCGGCCCCGCCACTGTCGGCCTGGCTCCCGGACGCCTATCCCGAGGCCTCCTATTCAGGCACCGTGTTCCTTTCCGCCTTCACCACCAAGACGGCCGTTTACGTGCTGCTGCGCGGCTTTCCCGGGGCGGAGATCCTGATCTTCTTCGGTTGCTTCATGATGTTCTACGGCATCATCTATGCGTTGCTGGAAAACGACATGCGGCGAATTCTCGCCTACAGCATCGTCAACCAGGTGGGCTTCATGGTCACCGGCATCGGCATCGGCAGCGAAATGGCGCTCAACGGCGCTGCCGCCCATGCTTTCACCCACATCATCTACAAGGCGCTGCTGCTGATGTCGGCGGGATCGGTTCTCTACATGACCGGCAAGCGCAAATGCACCGATCTCGGCGGCCTCTTTCAAAGCATGCCGCTGACCACGCTGTGTGCCATCGTCGGCGCGCTGTCGATCTCGTCGTTCCCGCTAACCTCGGGCTTCATCAGCAAGTCGATGATCTCCCAGGCCGCCGCCGACCAGCACCTGGCCATTGCCTGGTTCCTCCTGACCGCGGCCTCGGCCGGGGTCTTCCTTCATGCCGGCATCAAATTTCCCTGGTTCGTCTTTTTCCAAAAGGATTCGGGGATGCGACCCTCGGACCCACCCTGGAACATGCGGCTGGCCATGATCCTGTTCGCCACCTTTTGCATCGGGCTGGGGATCTGGCCGGAGTACCTTTATGCCCTGCTGCCCTTCAGCGTCGACTACGCCCCCTATACGGTGCCCCATGTGGTCAACATGCTGCAGCTCCTGATGTTCTCGGGCCTGGCTTTCTTCCTCTTGCTGCCGCTGATGAAACGGACGCTGACCATTACGCTGGACGTCGACTGGTTCTACCGCTGGCTGGCCCCCGAGCTGTTGGGCGTTCTGATGCGCTGGGGCGGACGCATCGACCAGAGCGTTCGCGGCTTTGCGCTGTGGCTGCTGGGCCGCCTTGTGAGCCAGGCCGCCAGCCTGCACGGCCCCCAGGGCCATTTCGCACGCGCCGCCAGCAGCAGCCGCGCCGCCGCCGTGGTGGTGATGGCGCTGGGGGTGATGCTTGTGATCTACTATTTCTGAAGCCCAATACGGGCACAGGAGGGCACGACATGAGCGAAGGTTTCGCCGGCCGCACCGGCATCGTCACGGGCGCTGCCAAGGGCATCGGCGCCGCCACCGCCCGGGCCCTGGTGGCCGCCGGGGCCCGGGCGGCGCTGTTTGACGTCGACGACAAAGCGGGCCAGGCGCTGGCCGACGAACTGGGCGACGCCGCCGCCTATTGGTCGGCCGACGTGGCCGACTGGGAATCCGCCGACAGCGCCGTCGAGGAGGTGTCGGAGCGCTTCGGCAGCGTCGATTTCCTGGTCAACAACGCCGGCATCGCGCCGCCGCGCACGCTGGCCAACATCCCCGACGGCGACTGGGAGCGGGTGCTGGGCGTCAACCTGACCGGCGCTTTCAACTGCACCCGGGCTGCGGTTCCCTATATGAAAGAGGCCGCTGGCGGCGCCATCGTCAACATCTCCTCGGTGGCCGGCAAGAACATCTCGATGCTGGCCGGCATGCACTACACCACCTCGAAATGGGGCCTCATCGGCTTTTCCCGCCACATGGCCTACGAGCTCGCCCAGTTCGGCATCCGCGTCAACATCGTCTGCCCCGGACCGACGCTGACGCCGCTGGTGGAACAGAACCTGAGCGCCGAAAAGCGCGCCGCCAACGCCGAGAACTTTCCCCTGGGCCGCTGGGTCATGCCCGACGACATCGCCAACGCCGTGATGTTCTTCCTGGGCCCGGGCGCCGCCATGTGTGCCGGTGCCGAGTTGATCGTCGACGGCGGTATTTTGATCGGTAGCGGCGCCGCCTATCCGGACTATATGGAGATCCGGGGCGACCAGCCGGCCGAGCGCAAGATCGTGCGGCCGGGGGAGTAATCAGCAAAGGCCCCGCGCCATGATCGTCGATGCGCCGCTGAAGTTTCCCGAAGAGATCTGCTTCGCCATTTTGGGCGAGAGCGAGATCTCCAAGGTGCTGGTCAAGATCCTGGAACTGCTCAGGCCCCAGGCCACTTTCGCGGGCTTCGTCGACGACCCGGTCGAGGCCGGCGAGAGCGTGCTGGTGATCTGCGAGCTCGAACGTGATGCGGCCCGGGATCTCTTTTTGTCACGGCGCGACGATCCGGACATCATCTTCATGCCGCTGCCGGTGGACGAGATGTGGTCCTACTGGGAGTTCGCCTGTCATTTCCTCGACCGGCTGAGCTACGACGACGGCGAGGTTAGGACCTCGCGCCAGGACTTCGTCGAATTGCTGCATGCCCGGGGCCGGGCCAAGAAGGATCCGCAACCCGGCGAGCCGCAGTTGACGCCGCACAGCTACCTCAGCCTGATCTCCGAAACGGTGATGAAGCACGAGGAAGATGTCGTCGAAGTACTGCGGGGTTTGTCCGACGACCACAGCCGCCAGGTTTACAAGATGCTGATCGCCGGCGAGCCCGAGCAGCACTGGAGCCACTACACCGCCCGCGCCTTCAAATCCGTGCAGTATTTCGACTACATCCGCCACCAGCACTGCCAGGTGGTGCTGAACGGCGGCGTGCTGGGAGGCTATGAGTTGCCCTTCTTCATCTCGCACCTGCCCATGGGGGCCGAGATCCACAACGTCGATCCGCTGGGGCACGACCCCCTGACCGATTACGTGCGGCCCTGGATCGAGGCCGGCAGCCACCGCGTGGTCGAACACAAGGTGGCGCTGGAGGAATATTGCGGCGAGGTCGAGTTGCCCTTCGACGACGAGGGCGAGGTCTCGCTCTACGCCAAGCTGGCGCTGCCCGACCTGCCCACCGTGGCCTTTCCCTGCCTGACCATGGACGAATTCGTGTCGCGGCAGGGCTTCGAGCGCCTCGACCTGATCAAGCTCGACCTCGAAGGCGCCGAAAGCAAGATGCTGACCAAATCGATCGAAACCATCCGGCGCTTCCGGCCGCAACTGGCCATCAGCATCTACCACTTCACCTTCGATTTCTGGAATATCCCGCGGCTGCTCTTCCGGGCCTGCCAGGATTACACCTTCCACGTCGAGGTCTATAGCTTTGAGCGCTGGGAGACGATTTTTTATGCCATTCCCAAGGAACTGGGAGGCGGGTAGACGGAGAACCGTCGCTGGATGTAGCGATCAATCTGGGGCAAATGATCGTCGTCGCCGTGGTTTTCCTACGATTGCTCGCCTGATGTTGCTGCGCAACGCTGTTCTCGTCGGCGCGCTGCTGCTGGCCGGCTGTTCCGGCCATTGGCTGAGCTTCTTCGGCCAGCAGAATCCCCTGGTCGGGCGTATCTGGGACGTGGCCGGCGAGGAATTCATCACGGAACGGGAACTGATCGGCCGCCTCGGCCAAGCCACCTACGTCATGCTCGGCGAGAAGCACGACAATTTCGACCATCACCGCCTGCAGGCCCAGATGCTGCGCCAGCTCTATGATTTCGGCCGGAACCCGGCGCTGGCTTTCGAGATGATCGATTTCGACCAGGCCGCGGCCCTGCAGGGCCACTTGGCGGCCACCCCCAAGGACACGGCCCAGGCCGCCCAAAGTATCGGCAAGGCGGTGAAGTGGGAGCGCACCGGCTGGCCCGACTGGCAGCACTACCGGCCACTGGCCCAGGCGGCGCTGGCGGCCGGGGCGCCGGTGGTGGCAGCCAACCTGCCCAGGCGCCTGAGCCGCGCCATCGGCAAGCAAGGATACCATGCCCTCGAGGCCGATCTGGTCAGCCGCACCGGCCTCGACCAGCCTCTTCACCCCTACGACCGCCTGGCCATGGAGAAGGAAATCGGCGCCTCGCACTGCGGCTACCTGCCCAAGCTGGCTGTGCCGGCCGTCGCCCGGGTGCAGCGCGCCAAGGATGCCGCCATGGCCGATGCTCTGGTGCGCGTCGGGGCCAGCGCCGTGCTCATCGCCGGCGCCGGCCACGCCCGCTCCGATCACGGCGTGCCCATGGTGCTGGACCGCCTGGCACCCGATGCCATGGTGCTGTCGCTAAGCTTCCAGGAGGTCCGGATCGGAGACGAGGAGGCCGCGCGCTATGCCGAGAGCTACCTCGCCGAGCGCTTGCCGTTCGACTTCGTGTGGTTCACGCCGCGCCGTGATACCGGTAATCCATGCGAGAGATTTAAGAAGCAATTACAAAAACTTAAAAAGAAAAGCTAAGGTTTTTTCTTAAATTTATCTGGGTCCGGCGCGCTGTGTTGCCGACCCGGCCCCTGCACCCGTTCGACCAGCGCCCTGAGGTCCGGCGGCAGGGCCGCGGCATCGAGCTGATCGAGGCTCGGCGGCCCGGCCTCCGGGGTCTCTGCGGCCTTGGCCTCCTTGCCGGCCGCCTCGGCCGCCTGGCTCTCGGCCACGACCTCGCGCAACTGCGATGGCAGGCTGTCGAGATCGATGCTGGCGGCAGGTTTTGCCGCCGGCTTAGGCGCCGCCTCGGGGGGAGCGGACTTCGGCGCCTGTCTACCACCGCCGGGCACCCATTTCTCCGCCTTCTTGCCGTCCATGGTCCAAAATTCGCGATCGTCGGGCGGCGGCTCGACCAGCGGTGGGTTGAGGCGATAGGCATCGGCCAGGGCGGCAACCTCGATCTCGACGTTGGCTTCGTCCTCGTCCAGGCACTCGCGGAAGGCCAGGTCGCGCCGCACCAGGGCCAGCAGCTCATCCGCCGTCTGGCCACCGTAGCGGGCCCACAGGCCGTCGAGAAAGACCATGATTTCGCTTTTCAGGGGGCTCGCCTTGAGCTTCGGCAACGGGCCGTCGAAAACGTGGAAGACGCTGGGCTCGAGCGGCCCCAGCTCGCTGGCCAGGAAGGTCGCCGGCATCAGCTTGCAGCCCTCGTTGGCGGCAGCATAGTGGGCCTGGGCCAGGTATAGCAGGCGCTGCAGCTTCTGGGCCGACAGCCGCACCTCGGCCGAGGCGCCGCGGGCCAGCAGCCAGAGCACCACGTCGAAGGTCGATCGCACTGCCGGTGAACGCACCGAATTCGCCCCTAACCGGGTTGCCGTCGAGGCATTATAGGGAGGCAGACCGTGACCAGGCGAAAAATACCGGCTAGGTTCCGCAGAGATTTCGAGAGCCGGAGGACGACAGCATGGAAATGACCGGGGAACATCGCATTCCGGCGCCGCGCCAGCAGGTCTGGGAGGCCCTCAACGACGCCCAGGTGCTGGCCGCCTGCATTCCCAATTGCCAGGCCGTGGAGAAGCTGTCGGAGACCGAATTCAAGGCCACCGTTTCGCTCAAGGTGGGGCCGGTGCGGGCCAAGTTCGGCGGCAAGATCACGCTTTCCGAGCTTGACCCCCCGGCCAGCTTCAGCATCAACGGCGAGGGCCAGGGCGGCCCCGCCGGCTTCGCCAAGGGCGGCGCCCAGGTGACTCTCGATGCAGAGGAAGATAACAGTACCACGGTGTTGCGCTATCGGGCCCAAGCCAACGTCGGCGGCAAGCTGGCACAGATCGGCTCGCGCCTGGTCGACACCGCGGCCAAGCAGATAGCCGGGCAATTCTTCGAGGCCTTCGTGGCCCACATGACGGCCGCCGCCGAAACCGCGGCACTAGCCGCCGCGGAGCAGCCCGCTGCATCTCCGCCACCGCCGGCCGCCGAGCCGGCCGGCCTGCCGCCCGTGGTCTGGGTCGCCAGCCTGATCGCCATCGTCTTCGTCGGTCTGATCTATTACGGCCTGAAGCAATAACGCTGTCGTGATTCCGTAAAGAACCGGCTTGACGCCCCGCAAGCGGGGCGGGAGACTGTCAGCCGCGAGGGGTCATGTTCTCCCCGGCGCCGCTGCCGGAGGGGGACGCAAGCAACGACCCCAAGAAAAAGAATAACTGAGGCATTTCAAGGGAGGACGCTAATGCCCACCGTAACTCTCACGGTGAACGGGAAGCAGATGTCTGCGGAGGTCGAAGGCCGCACCCTTCTCGTTCAGCTCCTGCGTGAGCATCTTCATCTCACCGGCACCCACGTCGGCTGCGACACCAGCCAGTGCGGCGCCTGCGTCGTGCACCTCGATGGCAAGGCCATCAAGTCCTGCACCACGCTGGCCTTGCAGGCCGACGGCGGCGACGTCGTCACCATCGAGGGCCTGGCCGATGGCGACACCCTGCATCCCATGCAGGAGGCCTTCCGCGAAAATCATGCCCTGCAGTGCGGCTTCTGCACGCCCGGCATGGTGATGAGCGCGGTCGACATCGCCAAGCGCCACGGCAACCCCGACGAAGCCACCATCCGGGCCGAGCTCGAGGGCAACATCTGCCGTTGCACCGGCTATCACAACATCGTCAAGGCCATCGCGGCCGGGGCCAAGGGAATGGGGGGCTGATCATGGCAGAGAATGGCATCGGCGCCCGCCTGGTGCGCAAGGAAGACCAGCGCTTCCTCACCGGCAAGGGCAACTATACCGACGACATCACATTGACAGGGCAGACGTACGCCGCCTTTGTGCGCTCGCCCCACGGCCACGCCGTGATCCAATCCATCGACACCAGTGCCGCGGCAGCCGCGCCCGGCGTGGTGGCGGTACTGACCGGCGACGACGCCGAGGCCGACGGCATCGCGCCGCTGCCTTTCGGTGCCTCGCTGACCGGCAAGGACGGCGAGCCCAACAAGGCGCCGCCCCATCCCGTGCTGGCCCAGGGCAAGGTGCGCTACGTCGGCGACCACGTCGCCGTCGTCATCGCCGAGACCTTGGCCCAGGCCAAGGACGCGGCCGAGAAGGTGGCGGTCGATTACGACGCGCTGCCGGCTGTCACGTCGCTGGCCAAGGCCACCGCGTCGGGCGCGCCGCAGCTTCACGACGACGTGCCCGACAACGTCGTGCTGGATTGGGAATTCGGCGACAAGGCGGCCGTCGACGAAGCCTTCGCCGGGGCCCACCACGTGGCCAAACTCGACCTGGTGAACAACCGCATGGTCACCAATCCCATGGAGCCCAGAGCGGCGAATGCCGATTACAACACCGGCACCGGCGAAACCACGCTTTACGTCACCTCACAGAACCCGCATGTCCATCGCCTGGTCATGTCGGCCTTCGTGCAGGTCGCACCCGAGCACAAATTCCGTGTCGTGGCGCCCGACGTGGGCGGCGGCTTCGGCTCCAAGATCTTCGTCTACAACGAAGAAGTGGTGTGTGCCTGGGCGGCTCGCCGGGTGGGCCGGCCGGTCAAGTGGAACGGCGATCGGTCCGAGGCCTTCCTCTCGGACGCGCACGGCCGCGACCACCTCACCACGGTGGAACTGGCGCTCGACGAGAACGGCAAGTTCCTGGGCCTGAGGGTATCTTCCAAGGCCAACATGGGAGCCTACCTGCAGCTCTTCTCGGCCACCATCCCGACGCTTTTCCACGCCTTCCTGCTGGCCGGCCAGTACACCACGCCGGCCATCTACATCGAGATGATGGCGGTGCTGACCAACACCGCGCCGGTCGATGCGGCGCGCGGTGCGGGACGGCCCGAGGCGGCCTATCTGCTGGAACGCGTGGTCGACGTGGCGGCCGCCGAGATGGGCCTGGATCCAGCCGAGATCCGCAGGCGCAACTTCATCCCGGCCGATCAGTTCCCCTACCAAACGCCGGTGGTGCAGTGCTACGATTCGGGCGACTATAACGCCGCCCTGGACAAGGCGCTGGCCAATTCCGATTACGCCGGCATGGAGGCCCGCCGGGCCGAAGCCAAGGGCCGAGGCAAGTACCGCGGCATCGGCCTCTCGGCCTACATCGAGGCCTGCGGCGTCGCCCCCTCGGCGGCGGTGGGATCCTTGGGCGTCGGCGTTGGTCTGTGGGAATCGGCGCAAGTGCGCTTCAACCCGACGGGCAATGTCACCGTCTTCACCGGCGCCCATAGCCACGGCCAGGGCCACGAAACGGCCTTTGCCCAGCTTGTCGTCGATCGCCTCGGTGTGCCGGTGGAGAACATCGAGGTGGTGCACGGCGATACCGACAAGGGCCCCTTCGGCATGGGCACATTCGGCTCACGCTCGCTGCCGGTGGGCGGCGTCGCCATCGTCAATGCCTGCGACAAGATCGTCGAGAAGGGCCGCAAGATCGTTGCCCACATACTCGAGGCAGCCGAAGACGACATCGAGTTCAATGACGGCAACTTCAGCGTGGCCGGCACCGACAAGGTCATGAACATCGGCGAGGTGGCCTTCGCCGCCTATGTGCCCCACAACTACCCCGAGGGCCTGGAGCCGGGCCTTGACGAAAAAGCCTTCTTCGATCCCATGAACTTTTCGTTCCCGGCGGGCTGCCACGTCTGCGAGGTCGAGATCGACCCCGAGACCGGCAGCGTCGAGATCGTCAAGTACACGGCGGTCGACGATTTCGGCACCATCGTCAACCCGCTGATCGTCGAAGGCCAGGTCCACGGCGGCATCGCCCACGGTGTCGGCCAGGCCCTGACCGAGCTCTGCCTCTACGACGACGACGGGCAGATCCTGACCGGCTCCTACATGGACTACACCATGCCCCGGGCCGACAACCTGCCCAGCTTCGACGTCGACTACGCCCCCACCCAGCCGCCGCACAATCCGCTCGGCGTCAAGGGTTGCGGCGAAGCCGGCGCCATCGCCGCCCCACCGGCGGTGATCAACGCCATCGTCAACGCGCTGGCACCGCTGGGCATCACCACGATCGACATGCCGGCCACGCCGCAAGCTGTGTGGCAGGCCCTGCAATCAGCGCCCAAAGCGGCCGAGTAGGGGGACACATCATGTATGACTTCCAGTACCACCGACCCGGCAGCGTCGACGTCGCGGCCGCGGCCCACAAAGCCGCCAGCCAAGGCCTCTATCTGGCCGGCGGCCAGACCTTGATCCCGACGCTCAAGCAGCGCCTGGGCTCGCCCAGCGACCTGGTTGATCTCGGCCGTATCGCCGACCTCAAGGGCATCACGGCCGACGCCGGCGGCGTCACCATCGGGGCCATGACCACACATGCCGAAGTGGCGGCCTCGGCCGACGTGGCTGGGGCCATCCCGGCCCTGGCGGCCCTGGCCGGCGACATCGGCGATCCCCACGTGCGCAACGCCGGCACACTGGGGGGCTCGTTGGCCACCAACGACCCGGCCGCCGACTATCCGGCGGCGGCGCTCGCACTGGGTGCCACCATCAAGACCAACAGCCGCGAGATCGCCGCCGATGATTTCTTTACCGGCATGTTCGAGACGGCCTTGAACGAAGGTGAAATCATCACCTCGGTAAGCTTCCCGGCACCCCAGTCGGCGGCCTATCGGAAGTTCAAGAACCCGGCTTCGCGCTATGCCATCGTCGGGGTCTTCGTGGCCAAGACCGCGGACGGCGTACGCGTCGCGGTCACCGGGGCGACCCATGTCGCCCACCGCGGCCCGCGCCTCGAGGCGGCACTCAACGAGAACTTCACGGTCGCCGCCGTCGACAGCGTCGATTTGCCCGTGGAGAGCTTGAATTCGGACATCCACGCCAGTGCTGAATATCGCGCCCATCTGGTCAAGGTGATGGCCAAAAGGGCGATCGCCGCCTGTTGACAGGGCCACGCTTTGGCCCAACCCTTGTTTCGGGGGAGGTTCGCCTCCCCCGATACTTTTTCAGACAGAGATCCCCAAGGCGATGGCGCATTCCCTGCCCCAGTCGATCGACGAGACGCGTGAGCTTTTGCAAGCCGGCAACTACGTCGCCGACCGCAGCCTGGCCACGGCGCTTTTCCTCAGTTTGAAGTTGGCCCGGCCGCTGTTTCTCGAGGGCGAAGCCGGGGTCGGCAAAACGGAAATCGCCAACGTGCTGGCGGCTACCCTGGGCCGGCGCCTGGTGCGGCTGCAGTGCTACGAAGGCCTCGATGTGGGCTCGGCGGTCTATGAATGGAACTACGCCGCCCAGATGATCGAGATCCGCCTGGCCGAGGCGGCCGGCATCAGCGACCGCGGCCAGTTGGCCGAGGACGTCTTCGCCGAGCGTTTCCTCATTCGCCGGCCGCTGTTGCAGGCCCTGGAGCCCGACCCGGCGGGGCCGCCGGTGCTGCTGATCGACGAGCTCGACCGCACCGACGAGCCCTTCGAGGCCTACCTGTTGGAAGTGCTGGCCGACTTTCAGATCTCGATCCCCGAGATCGGCACCATCAAGGCGCCCGAGCCGCCCATCGTGGTGATCACCTCCAACCGCACGCGCGAAATCCACGACGCCCTGAAGCGGCGCTGCCACTATTACTGGGTCGACTATCCCCAGGCCGAGCGCGAGCTGGAGATCCTGACCCTCAAGCTGCCCGGCATCCAGGCCACGCTAAGCCGCCAGGTCGTGGCCTTCATCCAGGAGCTGCGTGATGGCGATTACTTCAAACTTCCGGGCATCGCCGAGACCATCGACTGGGCCACCGCTCTGACGCAACTGGATGCCCTGGCACTGGACCCGGAGACCGTCAACGACACCCTCGGCGTGCTGCTCAAGTACCAGGACGACATCGAGAAACTGCGGGGCAGCGAGGCCAAGCGCGTGCTCGACAAGGTCAACGCGGAATTGGCCGCCGTGGGTTAGGGCGGACATGAAAAATGCCGCATCCGCCCCCGACACAGGCGGCAAGCTGGCCGCCAACATCATGCATTTCGGCCGCGTGCTGCGGGCCGCCGGGTTGCCCATCGGGCCGGGCAAGGTGATCCATGCGCTGCGCGCCGTCGAGGCCACCGGCATCGGCAGCCGGGCCGACCTTTACTGGACGCTGCACGCCGTCTTCGTCAATCGGCGCGACCAGCGCGAGGTCTTCGACCAGGCCTTCCATATCTTCTGGCGCAACCCGCAGATCCTGGAAAAGGCCATGTCGTTGCTGCTGCCCTCCATCGAGGGCGGCGAGAGCGAAGTCGACAAAGCCAGCCGGCGGGTGCAAGAGGCACTCTTCCCCGGAGCCGGCGAGAGACCGGACCAGCAGCCCGGCGACGAGATGGTGATCGACGCCAGCGGCAGCCATTCGCCCAGCGAGGTGCTGCAGCACAAGGACTTCGAGAGCATGTCGGCGGCCGAGGTGGAGGAGGCCAAACGCCTCATCGCCAACCTCAAGCTGCCCATCATGATGGTGCCGACGCGGCGCTTTCAGGCCCACCCTCTGGGACCCCGCGTCGACATGCGGGCGACGCTGCGGGCGGGCTTGCGCTCGGGCGCCGACATCATCCCCTTGCGCCGCCGCCAGCGCCGGCGGCGTCATCCGCCGCTGGTCATTCTCTGCGATATCTCGGGCTCCATGAGCCGCTATTCGCGCATGCTGCTGCATTTCGTGCATGCCATCACCAACGACCGCGACCGCGTCCACAGTTTTGTCTTTGGCACGCGGCTCACCAACATCAGCCGTCAGCTGCGCCAGCGCGACGTCGATCTGGCCCTGGAGAAGGTCAGCGAACTGGTCGAGGACTGGTCCGGCGGCACCCGCATCGGCCACTGTCTCAAGGACTTCAACCGCCACTGGTCGCGCCGCGTGCTGGGCCAGGGGGCGCTGGTGCTGTTCATCTCCGACGGTCTCGACCGCGACACGGGCCATGGCCTGCAGGGCGAAATGGAACGGCTGCACAAGTCCTGCCGGCGCTTGATTTGGCTCAACCCGTTGTTGCGTTATAAGGGTTTCGAGCCTAAATCGCTTGGTATCAAGGCGATCTTGCCCCATGTGGACGAGTTTCGCACAATTCACAATCTGGCCAGCCTGGGCGACCTGACCCAGGCGCTGGGCCGCGAAATGCCAAGAACGGAGGAAGGCGTGAGCGAATTTCTCAAAGCGGCATCATGAGCGATCAACACACCTGGCCCGACGACGTGCTGGAACAGGCCGCCGCCTGGCGCCAGGCCGGGCGTGATGTGGCGCTCGCCACCGTGGTTTCGACCTGGGGCTCCTCGCCCCGGCCGGTGGGCAGCCAGTTGGCGGTCGACGGCGACGGTGCTTTCGTCGGTTCGGTCTCGGGCGGCTGCATCGAGGGCGCCGTGGTCAAGGAGGCGCTGGAGGTCATCGCCGGCGGCCCTCCCCGGGTGCTCGATTTCGGCGTCAGCGACGACCAGGCCTGGGAGGTCGGCCTGGCCTGCGGCGGCAAGGTCGAGGTCTACATCGAGGCCGTGGAATGAAATCGGCTACCCTCGGGGCCCTGCTGGCCGAACGCGCCGCCAAGCGGCCGGTGGCGCTGGCCACCAACCTGACCGACGGCGAGGAACGCCTGCTCTACCCCGACAAGCTGGATGGCGAGCCCGATGCCGATTTGGCCGAGGCGGTCCGGAAGGCCTTTCATTCCGACCGCTCCGGGCCGGTGGAGACGGCCGCCGGCACGGTCTTTCTGCATGTCTTCAATCCGCCGCTGCGCCTCATCGTCATCGGCGCCGTGCACATCACCCAGCCCCTCATACGCATGGCGGCGCTGGCCGGCTACGAGGTCTCGGTCATCGATCCCAGGCGCTCCTTCGCCACGGGAGAGCGCTTTCCCGGCGTGACGTTGATGGATGAATGGCCCGACGACGGCCTCGAGGCGCTGGCGCTCGACGCCCGCACGGCCGTGGTGACGCTGACCCACGACCCCAAGCTCGACGACCCGGCGCTGGAGGTGGCGCTACGCTCAGGGGTTTTCTATATCGGCTCCCTGGGCAGCCGCCGCACCCATGCGGCACGGCTCGAACGCCTGACCCAGGCCGGTTTCGACAAAACCGCGCTGGCCCGCATCCATGGCCCGGTGGGGCTTTCCATCGGCGCCAAGTCGCCGGCCGAAATCGCCATCTCGATCATGGCCCAGATCACCGAAGCGCTGAGGCAAACGGCGTGAAATTCGGCCCCATCCCGCTGGCCGAGGCGACCGGTGCCATTCTCGCCCACAGCGTCAAATGCTCCACCGCCGCATTCAAGAAAGGCCGGGTGCTGAGCCCCGACGACTTGGCGGTGCTGGACCGGGCCGGCATCGCCGAGGTCATGGCCGCGCGCCTGGAATCAGGCGACGTGGCCGAGGACGAAGCAGCAAAGGCCCTGGCCGAGGCCGCCGCCGGGGACGGCACCGAGGTGGCCGAGCCCTTCACCGGGCGCGCCAATCTCTATGCCGCCGAGCCCGGCCTGGCCGTCGTCGACGCCCAGCGCGTGGCCGAGGTCAATGCCATCGACGAGGCCCTGACCATCGCCACCATCGCGCCCTACGACCAGGTCGAGCCCGGGCAATTGCTGGCCACCATCAAGATCATCCCCTTTGCCGCTCCCGCGCTGGCGCTGGACATGGCGGTCAGCATCGCCGCCGGCGATGGGCCGCTGGTGCGCGTGGCGCCGCTTGTGCCACACCGGGCCGGCCTGATTTTGACCCGCTCGGCGGGCACCAAGGAAAGCGTGTTGGAGAAGACCACCGGCGTTACGCGGGACCGGCTCGAGGGGCTGGGCAGCCGGCTCGACGAGGTTCGCATTTGCGACCACGAGGCGGCCGAAGTGGCGGCCGCCATCAGCGAGCTGCGCCAGCTCGACTGCCGGCCGATCCTGCTCTTCGGTGCCTCGGCCATCGTCGACCGGCGCGACGTCATCCCGGCCGCCATCGAGCTGGCCGGCGGCAGCGTCGATCACTTCGGCATGCCGGTCGATCCCGGCAATCTTTTGCTGCTCGGGCGCCTCGGCGCCGTGCCGATGATCGGCCTGCCGGGCTGTGCCCGTTCGCCCAAACTGAACGGCTTCGACTGGGTCTTGCAGCGCCTGCTGGCCGGCCTGACGGTGGTGCGCAGCGACCTCACGGCGCTGGGTGCCGGCGGGCTGTTGAAGGAGATTCCCAGCCGGCCGCAACCCCGCGACGGCGAAGTGGCGGAGCCACCCAGCCGGCCGCGCATCGCCGCCATCGTGCTGGCCGCCGGCCAGTCGCGCCGCACCGGCCGGCGCAACAAGCTGCTGGCCGAGATCGATGGCCAGCCCATGGTGGCCCGAGTGGTCGATGCCGTGGCGGCCTCGGCCGCCGCCACCGTGGTCGTCGTCAGCGGCTTCGAGGCCGAACGCCTAGGGGCCGCGCTGGCCGGGCGTGATCTCACCATCGTGCACAATCCACGCTTCGACGAGGGCCTCAGTACCTCGCTGCGCACGGGCCTCGGGGCCCTGACCCAGAGCGGCGCCCGGGTCGACGGCGTGATGGTCTGTCTGGGCGACATGCCCGGGGTCAAAAGCCGCCACATCGACGCCCTGATCAGCGCCTTCGACCCCCTCGAGGGCCGCGCCATCTGCGTCCCCGTCTACCAGGGCAAGCGCGGCAACCCGGTGCTCTGGGGGGCTTCGCTGTTTGCCGAGATCGCCGGCGTGGCCGGCGACGTGGGCGCTCGCCACCTCATCGGCGAACATGCCGAAGTGGTCTGCGAGGTGGCCATCGACGACCCCGGCGTGCTGCTCGACGTCGACACGCCAGAGGCCCTGGCGGCGCTTGGTGCGGGCTGAGGGGAGGCGGGCATGGCTTTCGACGTGGCACAGATCCGGGCACAGTTCCCCATCCTGAGCCGCCCGGTTCATGGCCGGGCGCTGCATTACCTCGACAACTCGGCCACCAGCCAGATGCCCGAAGCCGTGCTGGCGGCGCTGGCGGAGCACGAGACCGGCCACCGCGCCAACGTGCTGCGTGGCGTTCACTTTCTCGCCGAGGCTGCCACCGAGGCCTATGAACAGGCACGCATTCGCGCCGCCCGCTACGTCAATGCCGCCGAGGCGGCCGAGATCGTCTTTACCTCCGGCACCACCATGGCCATCAACCTGGTGGCCCATTCGCTGGGTCAGATGCTGGAGCCCGGCGACGAGGTGGTGATCACGCGCCTCGAACACCACAGCAATATCGTGCCCTGGCAGCTCTTGCGCGACCGCGCCGGCATCAAACTCAAGGTCCTGCCCGTAAGCCGCGAGGGCCGCCTCGACCTTGACGCCATCGACGAGCTGCTGACGCCACGCTGCAAGCTGCTGGCCGTCAGCCACGTCTCCAACGTCACCGGTGCCGTCAGCGATCTTGGCCGCCTGGTGGCGGCGGCCCGGGCGGTGGGCGCCATGGTGCTGGTCGACGGCGCCCAGCGCGCCCCCCACGGCGCCTTCGACGTGCAAGCCCTGGGCGTCGATTTCTACGCCTTCTCAGGCCACAAGATGTTCGGCCCCAACGCCATCGGCGTGCTCTGGGGGCGGCGTGGACTGCTCGAGGAAATGCCGCCTTTCCTGGGCGGTGGCGAGATGATCCGCAGCGTCAGCATAGCCGAGAGCACCTGGGCCCGCGTGCCCCACAAGTTCGAAGCCGGCACGCCGCCCATCGCCCAGGCCGTGGGCCTGGCCGCCGCCATGGACTGGGTCGAAAGCCTGCCCGGCGCCGCCGTGGAGGAACATCTGAACGATCTCGCCGCCGCCGTGCTCGACGGCCTGACGCTGCTCGACGGCGGCCGCGGCCGCTTGCGCCTGATCGGCCCGGCCAGCCTGCAGAACCGGGCACCGGTGATCTCGTTCCACGTCGAAGGCGCCCACCCCCACGACATCTGCCAGATCCTCGACGGCCATGGCGTGGCATTGCGCGGCGGCCACCACTGCGCCCAGCCGCTGATGGAAGCCTTCGACCTCACGGGCACGACGCGGGCCAGCCTGGCGGTCTACAATGACAGAAGCGACGTCGACGCCCTGCTCAGCGGCCTCGAAGACGCCATCGGAAAGCTGACATGAACGCCGACCTTTACCAAGACCCGATCATGATCCACGCCCGTTCCGGCGTCGGTGCCGGCCGCCTCGAGAAGCCCGACGCCACGGTGACGTTGGACAACCCGCTCTGTGGCGACCGCATCACCCTCGACGTCGCCCTCGAGGACGGCCGGGTCAGCGCCGTCGGCCACCACGTGCGGGGCTGCGCGCTCTGCCAGGCCGCGGCGGCGGTGTTGGCAGAGGCCGCGCCGGGCCAGGACCAGGGCTCGGCCGAGGCCGCCCGCGCCGCCCTGGCCGCCATGCTGGAAGGCGGCCCGGCGCCCGACGGCGCCTGGGCCGAACTGGCGGTGTTCACGCCCGTGCAAGGCCACAAAAGCCGCCACGAATGCGTGCTGCTGCCGCTCGAGGCCCTGGCCCAGGTGACGGCCGGGGACTGAGGCCGCCGGCATGGACCCCAAGGCGGGAATGGCGGCCGGCCTGAGCGCCGCCATCAGCGAATACTGGGGCGTATGGCTGGCCGGCTTCGTGGCCTGGGCGGTGGTCATGTGGCTGCTGGCCAAGGTCTGGATCTGCAGCCGCGGCGACGACTTCGGCGGCGCCACCGGCGACGATAGCGATTTCGATTTCGACTAGCCCCCCCTTGCGGCCTTAACAAATCTTAATTAAGGGGACAGGGACCAAATATTTGGAATGCCGTTAATTTTTAGCGATTTGTGGAGTTTCGGGGACAGGGACCAATCTTGTTAGGCGGGTTTTTGTTAACGAAAGGGCCGCGAAAAATTGGGGAAAAATTGGGGACAGGGACCTATTTGGAGACCAATTCCGAGGGCCTTGTTCAGAGGTCCGCAAGGAAATCCAGCACCGCCGGCGTCAGGCCGTGGGCCGGCAGGTCGTTGTGGCCGCCGTGCGGCAGATAGACCGCCTTTTTGGGCTGGTTGGCGGCGGCGAATAGGCGCCGCCCGAAGCGCGTCGGTATGACGTGGTCGCGCTCGCCGTGGATCAGCAGCAACGGCGCCCGCACGGCGCCGATCTTGGAGAGTGAATCGTAGCGGTCCTTGAGCAGCCAGCGCACCGGCAGGAACCAATAGGCCGAGGCGGCGACGTCGACGGCACTGGAAAAGGGTGCCTCCAGCACCAGCGCCGCCGGCGCGCGTTCTCTGGCCAACTGCACGGCCACCCCCGAGCCCAGCGATTCGCCGTAGATCACCAGGCGCTCGGGCGTCACGCCTTCACCCGCCAGCCAGTCCAGCGCCGCCCGGCCGTCGGCGTAGAGGCCGGCCTCGTGGGGGCTGCCGGGGTTGCCGCCGTAGCCGCGGTATTCCGCCAGCATGACGCCATAGCCGGCATCGAGGTAGGGCTTCACCTTGTAGCCCCGGCCGGCGATGTTGCCACCGTTGCCGTGGAAGTAGACCATGGTCGGACGCTGGCCGCTTGCCGGACGGTACCAGGCCATGAGCTCCAGCCCGTCAGCGGTGCCAAAGCGCACGATCTGCATCTCGGGCAGGCCGGCCTGGGCCGGCTGCGGCGGCTGGCGGTCGGGGAAATACATCAGCGAGCGCTGCATCACGTACATGATGGCGGCGAAGGCCGCGTAGGCGATGAGGACGTAGAGCGCGTTGCGGGCGATGGTGATCAGCATGGCAGCGCATTGTGCGCCGCCAGCGCCGCCGCGTCACCCCGCTCTGGTTTTCGCCTCGCCCTTGGCCCAAGATACCGGGGATTGCCCGCCTCTCAACATGGGTAACAGTTTTTCGTCATGACATAGGTTACAGTTTATTGGAGTTAGCGGTCAGTTTCGTCCGTCTGGTTTGCTTGATGGGCATGATGCGGTGCATTTTATTCTCTCCCTTGATGGTGCCGAGGATAATGGGGCCATAC
>PVBE012274231.1_pt1 | contig 31171 bp, 30 predicted proteins | sample 1631181 | NCBI WGS metagenome assembly PVBE01 (sample SAMN08397723, study PRJNA350692) | Marine metagenome, whole genome shotgun sequencing project. | isolation source: water | place: Pacific Ocean | collected 2012-04
AATCTCTTTTGCCTTCTTCTTGGCTTCTTTTACACCCTCTGCCACGATAAAATAATTCGTGTGTGACTCATAAAAACCGTCCGAAACATTTTTATCATAAAAACCTGCATGCACTAAAAACAATTTCATAGTGATCTCCTAATCATACTTATAATATTATTTATAAAAACCCTGTCTAAATCTAATCTATGGCATTGAAAAAAAACCCTGCAAAGCAGGGTTTTTGATATAACTAGTAGATAACGAATAAAAATCAAGAAAGAACAATAGAAAGTAGAATAAGAACGACAATAATAATCTGCACATAGGCTTCATTTCCAAATATTTTTTCAGGGTCAAGATCGGAAAAATTGATAGAGCCTCCACCATGTGCTGATGAGGAGTAACTGTTACTATCAATTTCAGTATCAACATCTTTCATAATTCTATCCATGTATGACTCTTTTGGAGATTCACCATAAATATTACCTCCTGAGTCCCCGTCTAGGATCATAAAATAATAGTAAATGAATAATAATGGAGAATTTGCTAATAGAACCCACCATCCACTTCTTCCGGTATCATGTAACCTTCTTATACCAACCCCTACTGCAGGAATAACCGTTAACAAAAAATATATAATAAAAAGAGGCAAGAGCCTTAAGGATAATAATAGAAATATTATAATCAAATGAACAAGCGTGAACATCCAAAACTCTTTACGCCTCGCTCTTCCATTAAAGTTTAAATAATTATTTGTCATAACATCAATGTACCATTTCATAGTTAAACCTCATTTACTACTATATTATTAAAACACAGGTGCGAAAAATAAATTCATATTATGTATTTTCCCAATTATGGTATGTTATTTTTTCAATACTGCACTCACATCCTCACCTCTAACGTCATTCTCACACCATCAAAAGGGCTGATATACCTGCAGACACCACCGGTGCATCGAATACCTCCTTTTTCTGTGCCGTAAGAAGTGCGTAATGTTAAAATGGGCGATGGTTTATAGGATATTTCCCCGCTTACCCATTGAGAATTTTCCGTAATAGCTGGATCGGAAGAAAGATCGGTAATAAGAGAAAAAGAAAACTTTCGTTTCCAATCTATTGATAAAATATATTGATGATTATAATACTCTTTTCCACTCTTCAAAGCTTTTTGGATTCCGAGGGACCCTCCTAAAACAAACGGCCCTGTAATTCTGGAAAAATATGCCGGAATAAAGGTTATATATTTCTCTTTTGCAAACCTATCCAAAGAAAATTCAGTATAACCACACATCATACGATTTTGTAATACATAACCGGAATATTCCAATTCAAAGTAAAGTTCCTGAAATGGATAATAATCCAATTCCAGAGATGGAAAATAGGACCCTCCTGTCTCTTCATGTGCTGATGTCCGGCTTGCCTGTGCATAAATTCCTGTGAGCAAAAATTTTTCACCCAGATTTTTTCTGTAATCTATATTAAAGCCAACTTCATCACCGTAGTCCACAGCATGTGTTAGATTTGCCAATAATCCAATATCATGCTGGCGAAGTAAAGTAGGTCCCAAGTGAAAAGGCATAGCCTTAACTGCCCTCCTGTTAAAATTGGTTTTTGGTGAACCTGATTCATTTTGGATAATTTGTCCTTCCCCAATTTGGTACAATTTATATTCAAACGTCAGAGAGGAATTATCAGGTAAGGTCCCTGTCAATTGGGAATAAAATACATTGCCTGATTCATCCGAAATGGATTCAACCATTTCAATATTACTTCCAATATTCTGCGCAAATACAGGAATATCAAACCATTTCTTCAAAGATCCATATTCAAACGTCCATTCCCATTTTTCACGATATATGGTATAAGTCAATCCTCCATTTAAAATAAATGCATTTTGTTGAAGTGTATCCTTTTGAGATGGGGTCAATGTTACTGGATCCAGTGATACAATTTCTACGGGAGACATAAACTTCGTTCCGGTTATGTATGCTCCACTGTTCCAATCTCCGTTATCAGGAAAATAATTTATCTGAACCCCAGCTACATCAAAATTAGTGAATATATCCGGTGTTCTATTCGCCAAAGGCGAATAAGATGAAAATTCAGACCGAGATCCAATTAACGACATTAATTGAAATTGCTCATTCAGCTCAACATCCATCCGAAGACCAAAAGGACGGTTGTCAAAATCTAGGAATTTATCTTCAAAAAAATTAAAGGCCAATCCATTACCGAAAACGGCAGTCAAATGCCCTGCATCCAGTGACCAACTATCTCGAATGATATTTAAAGATAATGTGCGAATCCCAGAAAATTCGATTCCTAATTCAGGAGGTTTATTATATGAAAATTCAGAGTTGAGATTCCACGAATTTCCTTCAAAATTTATCGAGAGATAGTTTTCTATATAGGTAAATGCATCTTCGACTTGGACACTCTCACCATAGCGGGAATAAATACCACCATTGACACTTATTCCAAAAAGGGATGAGCCTATCCCAAAAAGATAAAAAAGAAGAAGTATAAGGATATGTGAAATGCTTTTTATTGTTCTGGTTTAGCCACTGATGTGGAATCTTCTGAGGTTTCCATTGTCAACCCAAGAGCATCCAAAATAATAGATTCAATTTCTTTTTCATCCCCGGGGATATAGCCTGTATGCTCCCACAATATTTTATTATCCTGTGAAACCAATATTGAAAAGGGAAGCGCCTCTGAATTGAATTTGCTTAAAAATTTCTGTTCCATATCTAAATATACAGGAAAAGTAATATTTTTTGATTTTAGAATAGATGTTATTTTTCTAGCAGTTTTAGAATCATCTACATTTATACCCAAAACCTGAAAATTATTTTCACTGTATTTATGATGTAATATTTCCAGTTTTTTCATTTTTTTTAGACAGGGGACACACCAGGTAGCCCAAAAACTTACAAATGTTAATTTTTCCTCGATGATCTTATCTGTTAAGATATTTTTTCCCTTCATTGTCTTGATCTTCACTATTGGTAGATCTCTCAATTCTTTATTGGTTGTGCTGTCTTTTGTGACTCCACATAAAGCAACTGTGGTTAAGACAACGATAGGTAGTGTGGTCATATATTTTTTCATTTTCATCTTATCCTAATAAAATTATTTACAATAAAAAATGGGGATTTAGAAATTTGACCCTGCCTATTGCCTTATTATTCCAATGAGTCATTTTGATTATTTAGAATTATTATCCTGGATCTTTTTCCATGAATCTCTTAAGGGAACGGTTCGATTAAACACGAGGTCATCCTGGGTTGAATCCATTTGATCAAGACAAAAATATCCCTGCCGCTCGAATTGAATGGTCACACCCTTTTCAATGGCTGATATCGCCGGCTCTATTCTGCAATCTTTTAATATTTTTAATGAATCAGGATTAAGATTATCAGAGAAGTGATCTCCATCAGGGACTTTCCCTGGGTTCTCTGAAGTAAACAATCTATCATACAATCTTACCTCAGCGGGGATTGATCTACCAGCAGAAACCCAATGAAGAGTACCCTTTACTTTTCTACCGTCAGATGCAGAACCTCCTTTGGTATCCGAATCATAGAAACATCGCAATTCGACTACTTCTCCATTTTCATTTTTTATCACTTTTGTACAGGTTATAAAAAATGCATAGCGCAGCCTTACTTCCTTTCCTAGGGTTAAACGAAAGAACTTTTTGGGTGCATCTTCCATAAAATCAGATTTTTCGATATAAAGTTCTTTTGTAAACGGGATTTTGCGTTTTCCTGCATCTGGATCTTCAGGGTTGTTGATTCCATCCACCTCAACCACTTCTCCATCAGGGAAGTTTTCAATGACCACCTTTAATGGATCCAAAACACCCATAAATCTCAATGCAGTTTTGTTTAAATCTTCCCTCACAGAATACTCTAACAATGCCATATCCGCTATCATATCCCGCTTTGCAACACCAACCTTTTCTGCAAAAGAGCGAATGGATGCTGGGGAATATCCACGACGACGCATTCCAGAAATAGTGGGCATTCGTGGGTCATCCCAGCCTGAAACATGATTTCCTTCCACCAGTTCAAGGAGCATACGTTTGCTCATGACAGTATAATTAAGATTCAATCTGGCAAATTCAATTTGTCGGGGACGATATACATCTAATTGTTCCAAAAACCAATCATATAGAGGACGATGATCCTCAAATTCCAATGTGCAGAGAGAGTGGGTAATCCCCTCGATAGAATCCTCCAACCCATGCGCCCAGTCGTACATAGGATAAATGCACCATGTATCACCGGTACGATGGTGATTTTCATGCAAAATCCTGTAGATAACAGGATCTCTCATATTTAGGTTAGGATGACTCATGTCAATTTTTCCTCTTAAAACTTTTGAGCCATTGGGGAATTTCCCTGCTTTCATCCCTCTGAATAGATCAAGATTTTTGTCAATAGATCGCTCTCTAAAAGGGCTCTCTTTCCCAGGTTCCTTTAGAGTGCCTCGGAAATTATTTATTTCTTCAGCTGTCATATCACAGACAAAGGCTTTTCCTTTTTTTACTAAAGTTTCTGCATGACTGTACATCTCATCAAAATAATCCGATGCATACAGGGCCTCGCCTCCATAGTCAAATCCCAACCATTTCACATCTTCAATAATGGAATTGACATATTCTTCTTCTTCTTTAGATGGATTGGTATCGTCAAATCTAAGATTGCATGTGCCATTATATTGTTCAGCAAACCCAAAATTGATGCAGATGGATTTTGCATGACCAATATGAAGATAACCATTTGGTTCTGGGGGGAATCGAGTAATGATCTCTTGGTGCTTTCCTGAAGCTAAATCATCTTCGATGATCTTCTGAATAAAATTTATTGATTCAATCATTATTATTTTTCAATGTTTCTCAACCGGAAGCGAATCTACCGCTTTCTTCAATCTCCTAACACAAATGTCTTTACCTAAAACTTTCATCATGTGAAATAAGGACGGTCCTACACCTATTCCACTCAACGCCAATCGAACAGGATGAATTAGTTTTGCAGGACTAATATTTTTTCTGTCACTCAAATTTCTTAATTCAACTTCCACATTTTCAACAGCCCAATCCTCGACAGTCTCTAGGCATTGTATATACTCATTTACAAGCTCATTTACATCGAAATTTTTCCAGCGTTTTCTTATGGTTTTTGGATCGTACTCTTTTGGATCGTTGAAAAAGTAATCTGTGGTCTCAATAAACTCAACAAAAGTTTTACTCCTGGGCTTCATTAACTCAATAACAGAAAGAAGAGTTTCTTCTTGTTGTTTTTCTCCCCACTGTGAATCAATATTAAGAATCTGTACCAAAATATCATCATTTTGCATTCTTAGGATTGTCTGCTGATTAATCCACTCCAATTTTTGATTATCCCATACCGCCCCTTTCTTATGAACACGGTCAATTGAAAATTTCCGGGTAAGCTCTTCAGGAGAAAATAATTCCTGTTCCGTCCCGGGATTCCATCCCAATAATGCAAGATAATTAACTAGGGCAGAATTCAAAAATCCCTTATCTCTGAATTCCTGAACTCCCATAGCTCCGTGCCGTTTACTCAATCGTTTTTTATCCTCACCCAATATCATGGGTAAATGAGCAAATTGAGGTATGTCATACCCCAATGCTTTATAAAGAATGATTTGCTTTGGTGTATTTGAAATATGATCTTCACCGCGAATGACATGGGTAATGTTCATATCGTTGTCATCCGCAACAACAGTAAAATTATAGGTTGGAGAACCGTCCGTCCGAGCAACAATGAAATCATCCAGTTCATCATTGTTCACTGAAATATCTCCATAAATGGAATCTAAAAACCTAGTTTCACCTTCCGGTATTTTAATTCTAATAACATTTGACGTATTATTCTCAAGTTTTACTTTAATATCGTTATTATTGAGGGAACGGCAGGTACCGGGATAGCTATAGCCCATCCCAGCTTTTTCTCTTTCACTGCGGATATTCGCTAATTTATCCTTTTCACAAAAACAGCGATAGGCATTTCCCGATTCAAGCAAAGCTTGTAGTTTACATTCATACAATTCATTTCTTTTGGATTGAAATTTCAAATCTTCATCCCACCTACATCCCATCCAAATCAGAGATTCACAGATCTGATCCACAAATTTCTGTTTGGAACGAACTTTATCCGTATCCTCTATTCTCAATAGGAATTGTCCTTTATATGAACGCGCAAATAGCCAATTGAATAAGGCCGTTCTTGCTCCACCTAAATGAAGTTGTCCCGTTGGGCTAGGTGCAAAACGGACTCTCGGATTTGTCTGTATTTTTGTCATAGTGGGCTATAAAATTAAAACCATTGGTGGTCTGATATAAAGTTATTCTGTGAACAACTATCAGTAGATTAAATTAACCAATGACATCCACTAAAAACCCAACCTTAAACTCGCAAACAATTATGTTCACTGATATAGGCGAAGGATGATGAGAGTGCACTTGCTCTCATTAAAAAACAGCGTGGAATTTTGAAACAAATCGTTGTTGAGTTTTGAGGTAAGTGACTCAAAAAGATGGGTGATAGTTTGTTTAATAGTTTTCTCATTCTCAAACAAGTTTTTGCAAGAGCAGGTAAACATTTCAAAATTATTTCTTTTGCTAACCAATAGGGTAAATTTTGATTCATCAAAAAAATATTCTTTCAGAGTCTAGCCTTAGCAGGAAAACTGCTATTATATTCCTTATACTCACGGGAATCTTATGGAGCACTGGCGGTTTCATAATAAAGGCCATCCCATGGCCTCCGCTAACTATTGCAGGCCTGAGAAGTGGAATTACACTTATTTTAATATACTCTTACAGCAGGCCCAAGCTTTCTAATTTTGGTAGGTATACTTGGGGGGGTGCCCTGTCTTATACTTTAATGGTAATTTGTTTTGTAATAGGAAACAAAATGACAACCGCTGGCAATGTTATTCTGATTCAATTTTCAGCTCCCGTCTATGTTGCAATCTTTAGTTTTTCCTTTCTGGAAGAAAAATCTACAAAAATAGACTGGCTTTCTATTTTTATCATTTTGACTGGATTAGGATATTTTTTTATGGATGACCTATCTTTCAGTCAATTGTGGGGGAATATTTTTGCTCTGTTGTCAGGGTTTGGATTTGCAGGCCTGACCCTTTTTATGCGTAAGCAAAAAGATGGCAGACCTATCGATACAGTAATTTTAGGCAATCTAATTACTTTTTTGCTTTGCTCCCCTTTCTACGGTCAAGCAATACCATTTGAAATTGATCACTGGCTCATGATCATATTTTTAGGTGTGGTCCAGCTTGGATTTGCATACATATTGTACAGTATGGCTATAAAATATGTGTCCGCACTGGATGCGATTATTTATCCCGTTGTTGAACCTATTTTTAATCCTATTTTTGCCTTTTTATTTTTAGGAGAAAATATGGGAGTAAATGCTCTGATTGGTGGCACCTTAATTTTATCAGGAGTAATAGGTCGCGGAATTATCCAAAACCCTAATACTTTATAGCTAAAAATAGTATGTGAAATACTTACAAGCTTTTATTTCTATTAAAACCGAATTACTATTCTTGTTTCACATCCATTTCCACTTTACCTTTCCCGCCATTTTACATTATAAATTCAATCAATAAACACTATAAATTCTATCATGAAAGACACACCTTTTAACATCCCAAAACCGAAAAACGAAACGATCAAAAACTATGCTCCCGGTTCTCCGGAAAAATCTTCCTTAAAAACCAAAATCACAGAGCTCAAATCTACAAAGGTTGAGATTCCGGTTATTATAGGCGGTCAGGAAATAAAAACGGGAAATGTCGGAACATGTATTATTCCCCATGATCACAAGCACGTTCTGGGGATTTTTCACAAAGCGGGAGAAAAAGAAATTCAATTGGCCATAGAGTCCGCCATGGACTCATGGAATTGGTGGTCAAAAACGCCCCTAGAAGAGCGCGCAACAATATTTTTAAAAATGGCTGACCTCTTGGCAAATTCTTGGAGAGATACCATCAATGCCGCTACAATACTGAACATGAGTAAAAATGCTTTTCAGGCGGAAATTGATGCAGCCTGTGAGCTCATAGATTTCTGGAGGTTTAATGCATGGTTCGCCCAGGAATTGTATCAGCAACAGCCAATGTACTCTCCCGATGGAATGAAAAATTCTACAGAACACCGTCCATTGGAGGGGTTTGTATTTGCTGTTACCCCATTCAATTTTACTAGCATCGCCGCAAACCTCCCTTCCGCCCCGGCGCTCATGGGAAATGTGGCACTGTGGAAACCAGCCTCCAGCACAGTATATCCAGCCTATTTTCTCATGAAACTGTTCAAGGAAGCTGGACTACCGGATGGAGTCATTAATTTCATTCCTGGAGATGGCTCTGTGGTAGGGCCTCAGGTGATGAATCACCCTGACCTCGCTGGTGTCCACTTCACGGGCTCCACTTCCGTCTTTCAAAATATGTGGAAAACAGTTGGTGAAAATATACAAAAGTATAAATCCTATCCTCGCATTGTGGGAGAAACCGGAGGAAAAGATTTTTGCATAGCCCACGAATCAGCCAATATTGACGGACTAGTAACAGCTATGGTTAGAGGTGCGTTTGAATTTCAAGGACAGAAATGTTCCGCCCTTTCCAGAGCCTATATTCCCTCAACTATTTGGGATGAAGTAAAAGAAAAATTTATCAAAGAAGTAAAAACCATCAAGATGGGTGATCCAGAGGATTTTACTCATTATGTGAATGCAGTCATTGACAATTCTGCTTTTGATTCTATTTCAGGATATATTGATTATGCTAAAAATTCCGATGATGCACAAATTCTTACAGGAGGCAACTACGATGACTCGATTGGATATTTTATTGAACCCACCACCATATTAACAACCAACCCTCAATTTAAAACCATGAAAGAGGAAATTTTTGGTCCTGTTCTCACTATTTTTGTGTATGATCCAAAGGATTGGGGTGATACCCTGAAGCTTGTAGACTCCACCTCTCCCTATGCCCTTACTGGAGCAGTTTTTTCAGATGAACCTGCGATTGTGAATGAAGTAAAACAAACACTCTCTCACTCAGCAGGAAATTTTTATATTAATGACAAACCCACTGGAGCTGTTGTTGGACAGCAACCGTTCGGAGGAAGCAGAGCGTCTGGAACAAACGACAAAGCTGGTTCTATCTTCAATTTAATTCGGTGGGTTTCACAACGTACTATTAAAGAAACATTTGAACCGCCTACAGATTATCGGTATCCGTTTATGGAAGAAAGATAGTGAATCCATATACTAATACTATTGCAGATATTACTCTCTGTAGAGCTTCTTCTATTCTGTTCCAATTGGACAGACAATAAAATCGGCACTATTTTTTTGGATAATAAATAACTAAAATATATTGGCAATCCGGTCTGAAATAAATTCTCTAAAAAAAGTCATCATCCATTCTCCAGGAATTGAACATCATTTTACTTTGCCAGAAAATACCTTTGAATGGACAAAAAATGAAAACGGAAAAATGATTCATAATCCCGATTATCTTTTGTTTGATGACCTTATATCGCCAGCTCAAATGAAGGGTGAACATTCCCAATTGATTGATATCCTGAAAACCTTTACAGGTCATAAAAATACAATTCAATTTCGAGATTTATTGACCGATGTGTTGGACACTGATGACAATAAAGATGAGATATTAGAAGAATGTATCAAGCTTGACCATGATTTATATGGTCATAAATACTCATTGGATAAAAGAAAATTATTGAGTATGAATTCTCATCAATTTTTAAACATCATTTTATCTGGGAGGTGGGAGAATGGTCAGATTGACTCCGTTTTAAAATGGCCTTTGCCAAATCTGATTTTCACACGGGATATTGCTGCGATGCTCGGAGACACACTCCTCTTGACCTGGGCAAAGCGAGATGTGCGAAAGAGAGAAATGCTGTTAACAAAATTTTTAGTTAAACAACATCCTTTATTTGAGAATACCAATGTATTTGATTTTCATAAGCATCATCCTGATCTATCCATTGAGGGTGGAGATTTAATCATATTTGACCATAAAACCCTGTTCATCGGATTAAGTGAACGAAATTCAAAGGACGCCATTGAGGCAATTCTCCCGCTTTGCTATGACGAAGGATTTCAAAAAATTATTATTGTTGATTTACCAAAAAACCGAACTATCATGCATCTAGATACAGTCTTCAGTCGAATCAGTGAAACAGACATTCTGGTTTATCCACCTCTATTCCATGAGAAAGAAGTTAAAGGAAGGCCCATTTCATTTTACTATCTGGAAAAAGACCAAACTATATTTGATGCAATTCCTGCTCATCATTCATTGGAAGATTGCTTGAACTACTTGGGATATGAAATGAATCCGGTGTATTGTGGTGGAAATGAAGCAATCTTTCAGGAACGAGAACAATGGTCTGACGGTGCCAATGCATTTACAATAGAACCAGGAAAAATCATTAGCTATGCCCGAAATCATGAGACTCTAAAGGAACTTGAGGATGTTGGATATAAATCTATTGATGCTATGAAATTTATTGCAGAAAAGGAACAATGGATAAACTATGAGGGAAAACTCACAATTACAATTGACAGCGCTGAGTTGCCAAGAGGTCGAGGGGGACCTAGGTGTCTTACACTACCATTGGATAGAGTTTGATGGCGGAAACCGTTTTAATAGCATTGGGAGGAAATGCACTATCTCCAAAAGGCGAACAAGGTGATATCTATCAGCAATTTGCTCATACCCGGGAAAGTCTTTCGGAAATATTGGAATTTGTGAAACAGGATTATAACATCTGCATTACTCACGGCAACGGTCCTCAGGTTGGTGATGCACTCCATCGCATGGACCTGACCCATGATGTCATCTCGCCTCTTCCACTTGGGGTCTGCGTAGCAGGAACTCAGGGTACCATAGGATATATGATACAGCAATCTTTACAAAATGCCCTGAGAAAAGAAAAAATTGACCGGGAAGTGGTCACATTGGTGACCCAGGTCCGGGTGGACGTGAACGACCCGTCTATTGCTCACCCTACTAAATTTATAGGGAAAAGATATTCTAAAGATGAAGCCCATAAAATGAAAAAAGAATTTGGATGGGTGATAAAAGAACAGGAAAAAGGAAGTTGGCGGCGTCTTGTTCCCTCTCCTGATCCTGAATATATTCTCCATGGAGTTTCAATAAGAACCTTAGTAGAGAAGGGAACCATTGTCCTTGCAGCAGGAGGAGGAGGCATACCGGTTTACAACGATAGTCGGAATTATTTGGAGGGTCTCGATGCGGTGATAGATAAAGATCTTACCGCAGCAAAGCTGGGCTGGATAATTCGGGCAGATGAATATTATATCATCACTGATGTTGACCAAGTTTACTTAAATTTCAATCAAGAAAATCAGGCACCTATTAGACAGATGACTGTCTCTGAGGCCAAACATTATCAAACCATTGGTCATTTTCAAAAGGGAAGTATGGGACCAAAAATACGTTCGGCAATTTTCTTTCTTGAACATGGAGGAAAAAAAGTGGTTATTACCAATATAGCACATATGAGGAAAGCTTTTGGTGGAAATGCCGGTACACAATTAATTAATTAACACAAGAATTATCGGAATGAAAATACACGAATACCAGGCAAAGAAATTATTTCAGAAATATAATGTACGAATACCGGAAAGTATCCCTGCATTTACTGTGGAAGAAGCTTTAGAAGCTTACGATAAACTGAACCGTGATACAGTTGTAATAAAAGCACAAATCCATGCCGGAGGCAGAGGAAAAGGAGGAGGTGTAAAACTGGCTCACACTAAGGAAGAAGTGAAAGAGCTAGCAGACAATATCCTAGGGATGAATCTTGTGACTCACCAAACCGGTCCTGAGGGAAAGAAAGTCCAGCGGATACTAATCGAATCAGGTGTCAATATCCGGAACGAATTTTATGCAGGTATTGTTTTGGACCGTATAAAAAAACAATACGTCTTTATGGTCTCCACAGAAGGCGGCATAGAAATCGAGAAAGTAGCTGCTGAAACTCCTGAAAAAATCATAAAGGAATGGATTGAACCTGAAGACGGGTTAACTCAAGAGCAAGCAGTTTCACTGGGGCAATCACTAAATCTAACGGAGAGGCAAATTGTATCATCTACTGATATTTTTATGGCTCTTTGGAATGTATTCAACGAGATGGATTGCTCCCTCTTGGAAATAAATCCCCTTGTGGTCACACAGGAAAATGAAGTTATGGCCCTGGATGCAAAAATGAATTTTGATTCCAGTGCCCTTTTCAGGCACCCCGAGCTCAATGACCTTCGTGATGAAAGCGAGGAGGATCCTTCAGAATTGAAGGCTTCCAAACATCAATTGAACTATATCAAATTGGATGGCAATGTGGGGTGCATGGTCAACGGCGCAGGATTAGCTATGGCAACCATGGACATCATTAAACTGCATGGAGGTGAACCGGCAAATTTTCTGGATGTAGGCGGTGTTGCAAATCCTGAAACCGTTGCTAACGGGTTTAAAATTACTCTTTCAGATACAAATGTTAAATCCATTCTCATAAATATTTTTGGGGGAATCGTCCGCTGCGATCGTGTAGCCCAGGGGGTAATTGATGCAATGGAAACCATTCAGGTCAATCTTCCCGTCATTGTTAGGTTGGAAGGAACTAATGCCAAAAAGGCCGGAGAATTGCTCAATAATTCTCCCCTGGACTTTCTGGTAGCTGACAGCCTCAGTGATGCTGCTGAGAAGGCAGTTACAGCCGCAAAAGGGGGCGTGGTATGAGCGTACTGGTAGGACAAAATACACGGCTGATCATCCAGGGAATCACAGGAACAGAAGGATCATTTCACGGCAAACAGATTAAGGATTACGGTACAAACCTCGTTGGCGGGGTAACACCGGGAAAAGGTGGACAAACGGCATTGGATGTTCCGGTTTATAATACCGTACGAGAAGCCAAAAAAAATACGGATGCTAACACCTCTGTTATTTTTGTTCCTCCTAAATTTGCCTCTGGAGCTATCATTGAGGCAGCTGAAGCAGGCTTAGACCTGGTCATTTGTATCACTGAGGGAATCCCAACAAAAGATATGGTAAAAGTTAATAAAGTACTCAAAAAATATCTGACCCGACTCATCGGTCCAAATTGTCCTGGGATTATTTCACCAGGAACTGCCAAGATCGGTATCATGCCCGGATTTATTCATGAACCTGGACATATTGGCGTCATTTCACGATCAGGAACGCTAACCTATGAGGCAGTGCATCAGCTGGTTGCTGAAGGTTTAGGTCAGTCTACTTCAGTAGGAATTGGGGGAGATCCCATTATCGGAACCACTTTCATTGACATGCTGGAACTATTCGCTGAGGATAATGACACCCACGGTGTAGTACTCATCGGAGAAATCGGTGGGTCCGCTGAAGAGGAGACAGCACAATGGGTTGTAGAAAATAATTTTACAAAACCCATAACCGCATTTATTGCAGGTCAAACAGCTCCTCCAGGCAGGCGCATGGGGCATGCCGGTGCAATCATATCAGGAGGACAGGGAACGGCAGCGGATAAAATAAGTGCTTTAAAAGAAGCAGGCATACATATAGCAGAGAGCCCAGCAGAAATTGGTAAAACTATGCATAACGCACTATACTCTTAGTACAATTTGGAGAATTATATATGAAGACTAGAACACTGGCAATCATTAAGCCGGACGCAGTTGCGTCTGGGCATACAGGAAAAATCACAGACAGAATCACCAATGAAGGGTTCACGATTCTAAAATCAAAAGAAATGAAAATGAGCCTTGTACAGGCAGAGGGATTTTATGAGATACACCGAGGAAAACCATTTTATGAGGAGCTCACACATTTTATGAGTTCGGGACCCTGCGTTGTCCTTGCTCTTGAAAAAGATGATGCTGTGAATGAATGGAGGCATGTCATCGGCGCAACAAATCCTGAAGAAGCTGAGGAAGGTACTGTAAGAAAAATGTACGCAAAAAATCTAGGTCAAAATGCGGTACATGGGTCAGACTCTGATGAAAACGGAAAAATAGAGGTGTCCTATTTCTTTGCTGAATGTGAATTGATCAAAAATTGAACTTTTACTAAAACAAATTAACCTCTGAAAGTGAGCTGTTAAGGATTTCATTAACGTTGTACAAATATTTCATCTATCTACTTTTATTTATATGTGTTTTTTCAAGCTGCGATAAATCAAACTCTAATGGGTACACAGGTGAACTAATGGCCATTACAGCAAAAAATCCTGATGATATACCCTCGCTTAGATACAAGTGGTTTGTTTCTGAAAAACCAAAAGAAAGTGATCTAAAATTGAGTGGTGTAAAATTATCCGAAGATGAGTCTACCCTATCTTTCGTACCAGATATTGCCGGTCATTACAATTTCAGAGTATCTGTTTCCTGGTACGGAGAAGTTATCTCTATCCAATCATTTCCACTGGAAATTGGGACGAATTTTCAGAATTCTCCTAAGAATAAAGTTGAAGAACCAAGTCCATCAACAAGTTGGACAAATGAAGACAATTTATGGTTGGAAGATTCGATTAAAAAGCCGGAGACAAAATCTATCCCAAAGTTTAAGGAAATCGTTGAACCAGAATTAAAATCAATTTCTCCTAAAAATAATGAAAATTATTACACCATTCAGGTGGCCGCAAAAAAGGATAAAAAAAGTGCGGAAAAATTTATGAAAGAAATGCAGATAAATGGATTCGGTGCGTATATTCAGGAATCTTATAAAGAAGATTCCAAAGAATTGTGGTATAGGATTAGGGTGGGGTCGTTCGTATCAAAAGATTCTGCTGTAATCGTTTCTGATAAAATCCGTCACTCTATGAACGTAAGTTCATGGATTGATTATGTAAGAGAAACCAAGGAGTAATTATAATGGAACCTATGAAATTGCATTTTGACATTCGTGATATCTTTAGGGCACCCCGCCTTGCATTAAGCGGAAAAAAGATAATGATCATGCTAAAGGGTATCTTGATAGGTTATGCAGCATATTGGATATTCACGACTATATCATTCATTCTATGTGGATATACCTTAGGCGATATGTGGGCAGATTATGGACTTTATCCATGTCTCTTTACAGTTGGGGTGACGGGGGGGTATATCCCCTGGTATGCCTGTGCGGTCTATGATATCGGAATTTTTCTTTTGATTGTTTCCATCTCATTATCCTGTACACAAGTTTCAAGGGTTACCTATAAACAACTAAAAGGAGATGAGTTTTTCTCATCCACTGATGCGTGTAGCTATGTTAAAAAACACTGGCAGGCTGTAATTATGGCACCGGTGTCCATAGCACTAATTATTACATTTTTTCTATTTTTCTCAGGTATATTTGCTCTATTTGGGAAAATTCCCTATGTCGGAGAATTCCTTTTTTCTATTCCTTATCTCTTTTATTTCCTAGGTGCCTTGTTCACGATTTATACGGGTATTGTGTTTCTTATTTCTCTTATATATTCACCGGCAATCGTTGGAGTTGGAGAGGAAGATACAATGGGCACTGTTTTTCAATCATACTCCATTACATGGTCTCAACCTTGGAGGGTAATTCTTTACCATATATCACTCCTTCCAGTTCTAGTCATTGGAGTACATGTCTTTAAATGGTTTATGACAACTAGCTTCTCACTGATTAATGCTGTATTTGGATGTGATTGGTTCATGGGTGATAAATTAAACCGGATTGTCAGTAACGCATATGAAAATATATATCCCGAATTCATAAATCAGATTTGTCTATCCTTTAATGCCATCTGTACAACCGCATGTAATTCCTGTTGCTCCTGTCTATCATTTATTCCATTTAATAATGGCAGTGATTTGAGTGGAACAGAAGTGATTTCTTCTATTATTCTCAGTTGTTTTCTTTTTATAATTGTATTAGCAGTTGTGTCTTATGGACTATCCATTTTGAGCGTATCAGAAACCCTTATGTATATAATCTTTAAGAAAAAATCTGATGACGATAATCTTTTAGATCATAAAGATGAAGATGAGTTAGAGGATGAGGATGAAACAGGATTTGACACAAACGATGGTTCAGACAATGATGACCAAACAGGCACTATTGATGAGAAAGATTCCACTGTCAATGCATCAAATGATGATAACAAAAAATCTGATTCTACTAAAGAAGTTCCTTCTGAGTGAGAATTGATGAGCACATGTATTTTAAATAAATTTAACATTGATTAAATCAGCTTTGGTTCCCTTAGGCATATGCAGTTATTTCGAAACGAATTACAGATTGGATTTGATAAAAAAGATTACTCAATTTCTGTAGAGTCCCTTGATATTCCTAATTTAACATTTGCTGAACCGAACGTTAGCTGTGTGTTAACCTGTAAATCTGAAAATCAGGGGTTCAGATTAAATGGAAATTTGTCATGTAACCTGTTGATACATTGTGATAGATGTCTAACAGAATTTCAAAATCATCAAGATATTTTATTTAGCTTAATATTAACATCTCAAAATGATCTCCATAGAGAAGAAAACAATGAAATTATTTTTTTTATGGAGGATATGGAGCACATTGATATTTTATCCTTCATCAAAGATACTATTCAACTCTCTATGCCAATGAAGATTCTATGTGAAAAATCATGTGAGGGGTTGTGCTCTCACTGTGGTGTCAATCTGAACCTTCAATCTTGTGATTGTAAATCCAGAAAAGGGCTTACACACTTTAAAGAACTGGATCATTTAATTTCAAACTAAAAAAAGGAAACTATTATGGCTCTACCAAAAAGAAGGCAGTCAAAGGCACGTGGAAGGAAAAGACGAACTCATTATAAATCAGCGGCTGTCAATTATGCCAACTGTCCTCAATGTGGATCAACAAAACTTCCACATCGTGCTTGTCCAAACTGTGGTTATTATCGAGGCAGACCAGTTATCTCTACAAACGACTGATAAGAAAAGGTGAATATCGCTCTCGATATCATGGGTGGTGATGAAGCGCCCTCAGCGGGTATTTTAGGTGCTTTAGATGCCCATAAAACCCTTCATGAAAGCATCAACTTTACCTTGGTTGGAGATGAGTCAATTATTCTGAATAACATGAGCAATAATTTACCCGATAATTTTTCTATTTGCCATGCCCCTGAAAAAGTGACAATGGAGGACAAAGCCTCTAGGATCTTAAAAACAAAACCAGATTCATCCATTGTAAAAGGATTAAAATTAGTGAAACAGAAAAAAGCCGATGCTTTCATCAGCGCAGGGAGTACGGGAGCGGTCATGGCAACCGCTCTTTTATTATTGGGCAGGATTAATGGTGTAAAACGACCGGCTTTGGGAGCATATATCCCAACAAATATCGGTGGAAAAATATTATGTGACGTAGGTGCAAATCCTGAAGTAAGACCAATTCACCTTTTACAATTTGCAGTTATGGCATCATACCATTTGGAACATATTGAAGGATTTAAAAATCCAAGGGTGGGTTTGGTAAACATTGGTGAAGAACCAAACAAAGGAAATGAACTCTATCAAAAAACCTATAAACTCCTCAATGATAGTCTTCCAAACTTCATTGGAAATGTAGAAGGTAGGCATCTCCTGACCAGTGATGCCCGAGTACTAGTTTGTGATGGATTTGTTGGAAACACCGTTTTGAAATTTGCGGAAAGCTGGATTAATATTTTCAGTGAAGAGATCAATGAACGTATTAAAGAAAAGTTGACTTTCAGGCTAGGCGCTAAATTGATGAAACCGGTATTTAATTCTATGAAAAAACAGTATGACTATGAAGAACATGGTGGGACACCTTTGTTAGGTGTGAATGGTGTCTGTATCATAGCCCATGGCAGTGCAGGTGCTAAATCAATTAAAAATTCCATATTTGTTGCAAAAAAATGTGTTGAAAATAATTTTATTGATAACATTCTAGATTCAATTGGAAATTTTTTAGCAGAAAATAATTGAAATCGTTAATTACCCAAACAGCAAAATATTTACCGGAAAAGGTATTAACTAATTTTGACCTTGAAAAAATGGTTGATACATCAGATGAATGGATTCAATCAAGGACTGGTATTAAAGAACGTCGACTGGTTAAAAAAGGTGAAGCCACTTCGGACATGGCAGCAAATATTGCTAACCATTTATTAAAAAAATCTGGAAAATCCCCTGAAGATATAGATGTTATTATTATCGCTACGTGCACACCTGATATGCTGGTGGTATCTACTGCTGCCCTTGTTCAGGAAAAAATTGGGGCGAAAAATGCTTGGGGGTTTGATCTATCTGGTGCCTGTACAGGGTTTATTTATGCACTAGAAACAGGTTCAAAATTAGTGGAGTCAAATCAGTATAAAAATGTTATGGTTATTGGGGTGGATACCATGAGCTCCATCATCAATTATAGCGATAGAAATACCTGTGTTATTTTTGGCGATGGTGGTGGTGGAGTCCTCCTCGAACCAACCAACGAAGAAATCGGGGTATTGGATTCGCTCTTATATCTTGATGGAAGTGGCAGTAATTACTTAAATGTTCCAGCAGGTGGAAGCCTGAACCCAGCTTCTGAAGACACCGTATCCAAGAACCAGCATTTTGTTTTTCAGGATGGTAAAAAAGTATTCAAATTTGCTGTAAAGAAAATGGCTGATGTCAGCTCAGAAATACTGAAAAAAAATGGTTACACAGGAGAAGATCTAAAACTGTTTATTCCACATCAAGCAAACAAACGAATCATAGATGCCTCCCGAGAACGTTGTAACTTATCTGAAGAGCAAGTGATGATCAATATCCAAAACTATGGAAATACCACCGCAGGGACCATTCCCATAGCACTGGATGAGGCTGTCTATGAAGAACGTATAGAAAAAGGTGACCTTGTCCTTTTGGCAGCATTTGGGGGTGGGTTTACCTGGGGCAGTATGTTAATAAGATGGGGCGTTTAGTATGAAGACTGCCTTTATCTTCCCCGGTCAGGGTTCCCAACAGGTTGGAATGGGACGTGATATATATGAAAACACTGAAATTGGAAAATCTTATTTCAAAAAAGCTGACGCAATCATGGAGTGTGATTTATCCTCAATCATTTTCAATGGGCCTGAAGATAAATTAAAGGAAACAAGGTTCACCCAGCCAGCTTTGTTTACTGTCAGCGTTATATTGGGGAGTTTGTTAATCGATAAAGGGATTAAACCCGATTTCGTAGCAGGACACAGTTTAGGAGAGTTTTCCGCATTGGCCATTGCCAATTCATTTGATTTTGAAACTGGATTAAAATTGGTACAATGCAGAGCAAATGCCATGTACGAGGCAGGTAGGGTGCTCCCTGGAACCATGGGTGCAGTGATTGGGTTATCTTCTGAAAAAGTACAATCCATCTGTGATGATATCACAAAAAATGGTGCCGTTGTATCTCCAGCAAATTTTAATGCACCAGGACAAGTTGTTATCTCTGGGGACATTGATGCGGTTCAGTTATGTATGGATAATGCAAAAGAATACGGTGCAAAAATGACAGTTGAACTGAACGTAAGCGGAGCCTTTCATTCTTCTCTGATGAAACCGGCTAGAGATAACCTTGCAGAAACCCTAAATTCCATCGAAATTAAGGATGCAGATTTTCCCGTATTTTCAAATGTTACGGCACAACCAACTACAGATAAATTAGAAATTAAATCAAATTTGCTACGCCAATTGGAACATCCAGTATTGTGGTCAGAATCAATCTTGAATATGATTTCTCATGGCACAACCAGATTTCTTGAAATAGGACCAAGAAAAGTGTTGGCTGGATTAAACCGAAGAATTAACAAATCAGCTTTGACACAAAGCATTGGTTCCTTAAATGAGCTAAATCTATGTTTGCTGTAAAAGACAAAACTGCCTTGATAACTGGCGCATCCAGAGGAATAGGAAAAAGCATTGCGGAATTATTTTGCAATATGGGGATTCATGTGGCTGGGATAAGCCGAAATATCACACCTATAAATGAGATCCGATCTTCTTCTTCAACTTCAGGAAGTATCAAGGGATATTCTTGTGATATTTCAGATGGTAAAAATGTAAAAGAAATGGTCTCCAAAGTACTCGAAGATTTAAAGCACATTGATATTTTGATCAATAACGCGGGGATCACAAAGGATACACTATTGGCTCGAATGACAGAAGAACAATGGGATGATGTATTGGAAGTAAATTTAAAGGGGGCTTTTAATTGCACTCGCCATATTATTAGACCCATGCTGAAACAAAAATTTGGTAGAATTATCAATATAGGATCCGTTGTTGGACTTATGGGAAATACAGGGCAAGCTAACTATGTTGCATCAAAAGCAGGTTTAATGGGATTGACTAAATCTTCCGCTCATGAACTTGCGAAACGGAATATTACTGTAAATTGTATTGCCCCTGGATTTATAACAACTGATATGACTGAATATTTATCTGATGACATAAAATCTCAGATGAAAAAAACTATCCCAATGGGACGATTTGGGACACCGAAAGATGTAGCCGCCTTAGCTTTGTTTTTAGCATCAGATGAGTCCGGCTATATAACTGGACAGACAATTACCGTCGATGGCGGTATGGTAATGAATTAGAAAAGGAGTTGAAATGTCAACATTTGATAAAGTAAAAGACGTTATTTTGGATAAACTAGGTGTAGAAGAATCTCAAATTACGATGGAAGCATCTTTTGTAGATGATCTTGGTGCTGATTCACTGGATACGGTGGAACTCATCATGGAATTAGAAGAAGAGTTCGGAATCGAAATTCCAGATGAAGATGCTGAAAAAATCACGACAGTTACTGCTGCGGTAAACTATATTGATGGGAATTAATTGAATTAAATATCTTTTGTTATGAAAGTTGTCGTCACCGGATTGGGTGCGCTTGCACCTAACGGTCTATCGGTGCCCTCCTATTGGGAAGGCTTGTGTTCTGGGAAATCAGGTATAGATACCATTACCAGTTTTGACATTACGGATTTCCCCATCAAAATTGCAGGAGAATTGACAGGACTCGAACCGGAAAAATTTATAGACCGACGTGAGGTCAGAAAACTCGATAGATTCTCTATCCTTGCTCTGGGTGCTACCACAGAAGCCATTCATAGTTCGGGATTAAATTTGGACACACTCTGCAAAGAAAGAGTTGCCGTTATTCTAGGCACAGGTGTTGGAGGAATCCATACTTTGGAAGAACAACATACAGCATTATCTGAGCGGGGCCCGCGCCGGGTTTCCCCATATTTTGTTCCAAAAATGATAGCAAATATTGCTGCCGGTCATATCTCAATTAAATATGGATTTCAAGGACCAAATCAAACCGTAATCTCTGCCTGTGCGTCTGCTAATGATGCAATAGGATATTCATTGAGGTTACTAAGAGCCGGAGATGCAGATATTGTCATTTCAGGTGGGACAGAGGCCAGCGTGTCACCATTACCCATGGCAGGATTTGCCAATATGAAAGCACTGACACAAGAAAATGGTATTCCATCTGAAGCTAGTCGACCCTTTGATCTAGATCGAAAAGGATTTGTTATGGGTGAAGGTGCCGGTATCCTTGTTTTGGAAACCGAAGACCACGCTAAAAAAAGAAATGCCAACATATTAGCGGAGCTTTCCGGTTATGGATCAACAGATGATGCCTATCATGTGACTCAGCCAATCGAAGGTGGAACCGGTGCAGTTAATGCAATGAAATTAGCTGTAGAAGATGGTAAATTTAATTTAACAGAAATTAATTACATTAATGCTCATGGAACGTCAACCTATTACAATGATAAAAATGAGACGGCTGCAATACGTACCCTTTTTAGTTCCCATGCTAAATCATTAAAAGTGAGTTCTACCAAATCTATGACAGGTCACTTATTGGGAGCAAGTGGGGCTATAGAGGCAATCGCATGTATCAAAGCCATTGAAACCAACAGGATTCCTCCCACAATCAATTATACAACACCTGATCCTGAGTGTAATCTGGACTATGTACCTAATCATTCGGAGTCCCTATTAATCACTGGAATATTATCAAATTCATTTGGTTTTGGTGGACACAATGCAGTCATTGCCTTTAGACCTTGGAAAAAATAATAATGCCCTTAAAACGGCTGTTTACTACCTTTTTTCAATATTTAAAAAAACATCCACTAGAAAAAACACTTAAGTATCACTTTAAAAATAAGGATTATTTAATCCAAGCTTTAACCCACAGGTCCAAGGTTTCAAATCCTAGAAATAATTATGAACGACTGGAGTTCTTAGGTGATGCAGTCATAGATATTATCATTAGCCATTTTCTTATGAAAAAATTTCCTATGGATGATGAAGGACTATTAACAAAAAAACGATCAGGATTAGTACAAAAACAATTTTTGGGTTCTATGGGAAACCATTTAAATCTTGTATCATATATATCTATCGATCCAACTGTTAATTTAACAAATCAAAAAGTACTAATTCGTCAATCTGCAAATTTATTTGAAGCCCTCATAGGAGCAGTATATTTGGATGGTGGACTAAATCCCTGTCGTAGAATAGTAAAAGAAACCATTTGGAAACACAAAAAAGAAGCATGGAAAACAAAAAATTATAAAGGAGAACTTATTGAATACTGTCATTCAAATTCATTAAAACCCCCTGTATTTTTAGTCTCAAATGTTACCGGTCCGGAGCACCAAAAAATATTTGAAGTTCATGTAACAATAAATAAAAAGACATTTCCCCCTGGTTTTGGTTCAAATAAAAAAGCCGCTGAACAAAGAGCGGCTGAAAACACACTAGATCTACTAAATAGTTAAATAGCTAATCATATTCTTTTAGCTGATCTCGAATAACTGCAGCTTCTTCATATTTTTCCATTTCTACTGCTTTTCTTAAATTATTCTCTAACTCTTCTTTTTGCTCTTCAATCTCAAATTTTTCTACCCCAATTGTATTGTTTTCCTCTTCCAACTGGAACGAATCATCCATGACGGTTTCATCAACAAAAATGGGGGCTTCAGTCCTTAATGCTATGGCGATAGCATCACTGGGACGGGAGTCCAGATTTAATACCCCTATTTGGGCTCCCTGTATTTCAATCCTAGCATAAAATACCCCATCAATTAAATCAGTTATTTTTACCGAATTAATTTTCCCTTTTGATTCGGTGACCATCGCCTTTATCAAGTCATGTGTCATAGGTCTAGGGGGCTCTGAATACTCTAACGCCAAGGCAATGGAATGGGCTTCACATGCGCCTACCATGACAGGCAAAGACCTTTCTCCTGAAATTTCATCTAACAATACTGCATAACTCCGGCTGGTATGGTGAAATGTAATTTTAGATACTTTAACTGGAACCATGACAAAAGTTAGACAGGAAGAGTTGAGTGTACAATGATTTTCATCACATCCTTCAATCCAAAACTTCCTGATTTTATCATTCCAAAGCTTTTTTAAGGAAGTTGATTTTGTCAACCGGTGTGGGATCTGTCTGATGGAGAAATGCACACCAATAACTGAGCCAGTCCCCGTAGTGAATAGAATAAAATATTCTATTAATAAAAGACTTTCCTTCTAAACGAATTGTGTATTGTTCTATGGGGAATTTATCCAAAATACTTTGGGTAATCTCAACTCTCTTCGAGTTCCTAATATGACCACTGCTATCAACTAACCAAAGGACAACCAAACGTGAAAATATATCAGAGTTGTTTTCCCATCCCACAATTTCATTATGATTCATTTCTGGAATTTCATTAACAAAAGTAAGCATTTTACTATTTTCACATAATTGCCCTTTCAATCGGATTGCTAGTTTATCTGTTGCTCCAGTTTCACCGTAAATAACAACACATTTTTTGTAAATTTTCTGTGCCAATGAGTATACCGGATTCTGTGAATTCATTATTGAATATGTATTTCGTTTTTCTAATAGTTCGTTCTTCGTTTCATCTAAAATGAAATCCAAATTCAACTCAATCTCCAATATTTTTTTGATTAGAAACATCATGGGTATCATAGAATATCCAACTGCTGCCCGCGGTTGTAATCCATCTACAATGGTAATCTCATCACAATCATATTCTTTTAACCAAGAGGATAATACTCCACCGGTAGTTATACCTATAACAGTAGCATTTTTTGATCTTGCCTCGTTAAATGCGGATAAAGTTTCTTCCGTATTACCGGAATATGAAGAACAGATCACCAAAGAATTTTCATCCACCCAGTTGGGTAAAGTGTAATTTCTAGACACACAAAATGGAATAGATAAATAGTTTTTTAGAGCGAGAGACAATAAGTCCCCTCCTACTGCAGATCCTCCCATGCCTGCCAAAATAATATTATTTACTTTACTATAGTTTTTCTTCAGTGCAATATTTTTCCCAATTTTAACTGCTTCCTCAATTTGAACCGGAAAATCGAAAATGGATTTAAACATATTTTGCGGATCTATTTTTTCTCTATTCATCTTTTATTTAATGATTTCTATTAAGAACGAGTTCTGTAAATTTAGTTAACTGCGATTTGCAGGGTTCTGGAAAAATATTTAGGATTTCATTTGCCTGGTTAATATAAGATTGGATCATTCTTTGGGCCTCTACAATAATACCATTTGATATAAAAAATTCCTTTTGCCGTCTAATTGAACTGTCAATTTCCTTAATGTTGGAGTTTAATATATCCCACTCCTTTTCATCTTTTTTCCTAGCTAATATAGATAAAATTGTTTGTTTCCCCTTGGTTATATCACTACCAAGACTTTTGCCCATGGATTCTTCATTTGCCATGATTTCCAGTATATCATCCTGTATTTGAAATACTGTCCCCAAAATCATGCCGAATGTTTTTAAATCTTTAATATTTTTATGACTTTGGTTTCCAAGAATACCTCCTAATTCGGTACATAATCCGATTAAATTCCCAGTTTTTTTCTCAACCATTATAAAGTAGTCATCAATGGAAATGTGTCTATCATTTTCATATTGTTTATCATATGCCTGTCCCTCACATACCATCAATGCCGCTTCATTAAATGTTTTTATAACCTTTAAAGAATGGGTTTTTACTTTTGCTACAAAACTTAAAGACAATACATAGAGTCCATCTCCGGAAAGAATGGCAGTAGATTCATCCCATTTTTTATGAATCGTATGTTTTCCATGGCGAAAATCATCTTGATCCATAATGTCATCGTGAACCAATGTAAAATTATGAAGTAATTCAACAGCTATACTGGCATATTTGAGGTCATCTTCTGAAGCCCCCATTGCTTTACCCGTAATATATAACAAAATGGGTCTAAGGCGTTTTCCTTTACCTGAAAACACATAAGACATGGGTTTGTAAAGGTAAGATGGCTGTTCAGGAAGTTGAAGCGACATAAGTGCATCATTAAATTCTTCCCTTAAATGGGCTATATATTTAGGAGTTAGATTAGTGTCCAATTGAGAGATGTAGTGTACCAAAAGAGTTCAGTTTTTCCATCACGCTATTTTTAATTTCTATCATTCGGCTCTCTGTCTTCGCCTCAAAACGACAAACTATTACCGGTTGAGTATTTGATGCCCTTACAAGCCCCCACCCATCTCCAAATTTAATCCGAACACCGTCAATGGTGCTGCACTCAAAATTTGCAGTGAAATATTTTTTTGCTTTTTCTGCGATTATAAATTTTTCTTCATCAGAAATACAATCCAATCTCATTTCAGGTGTTGAATAATATATGGGTATTATATCTCTCAAATCTGCCAAAGTTTTCTGGGTCCTAGATAATGTTTGGAGAGTACGAGCAGCAACATAAATCGCATCATCATAGCCATAATAATCATCGGCAAAGAAAATATGGCCGCTCATTTCCCCACCAAATTTACATTTCAATTCAGTCATTTTTTGTTTGATGAGAGAATGACCTGTTTTCCACATGACCGGTTTTCCACCCTGTTTTATTATCATATCTTCAAGAGCCTGGGAACATTTCACATCGAATAGAATTTCATCTCCTTCTTCTATCAATTCCGGTAAAAAGATTGTCATCAATTGATCCGCCCAGATTATTTCCCCGGTATTATCCACAACACCTATTCGATCTGCATCTCCATCAAAAGCGATTCCAATATCATATTTTCCAGTTTTCATCATTGATATTAATTCTCTAAGATTTTCTTTAACTGTTGGATCTGGATGATGATTTGGGAAAGTGCCGTCCACATCGCAATATAGTTCCGTTAAATCAATCCCCAAGCGTTTGAACAGTTTAGGTGCGATCAAACATCCAGCAGCATTGGCTGAATCCATTACAACCTTCAAAGGTTTTTCAATAGTTATTTTATTCAAAACCATGTCAACATATTCGTTCTTAATATTATATGGAGCTTCATCTCCCTCACCTTTATCAAAACTATTTTTTTCAATAATCCTTCTTATTTCCTGAATAGCATCTCCAAAAACCGGTTTATTAAACATAGATAGTTTGAACCCGTTAAATTCTGGTGGATTATGACTGCCTGTAATCTGGACAGCACCACCAACACCCAGTTTGAACATGCTGTAATAATTGACAGGAGTGGGAAGTAATCCAAGTTTAATTACATCAATTCCAGTGGATAAGATTCCATTCTTGAATTGTTCCATCAAGTCAGGAGTGGATAATCGAACATCCCCGCTGAGCGCGATTTCTCTGCCCCCATTTCTGCGAAGATATGTGCCAAATCCTTTTCCCAATAATGTAACTATTTCAGGCGGAAAATCTTCTGCTACTTTTCCTCGAATATCATATTCTCGAAATATGTATGGATTAATTGTCATAGTTTTTATGTCCCAATTACAAAAAAATGAAATGATACCTAGTTGTAATTTAAAGGAGATATAATTTGAGTCTTAGCTTTCTTTGAGTACTTTTCCTAAAAATCCTTCAGCTTTTTTCAACTTCAATTCAGCTTGGTCTGATGAACAATTTTTCTTTATCATGATAATTGCTCTTTTTACAGACTTGTCTGATTCAATTAATTTCTGATATGCAGATTCATAATCAGTATTGGTTAATTGACTTATGATTCGAGTTGCTCTATCCATTAATTTTTCATTTACCGCCATAAGATCAACCATGAGATTACCATATACTTTTCCCAATTTTATCATGGTTGTTGTAGAAATCATATTCAGAACCATTTTGGTGGCTGTACCAGCTTTCATTCGTGTAGAACCAGTAATGATTTCTGATCCCGTTTCTATCTTGATTATTGAGTCTGCGGGCACACGGTAAAAAGGTTCAGGGTTACACGTTATGTAACAGGTTTTTGCACCAATCTTTTGAGCATATTCCAAAGCTGACTTAACATAAATTGCTGCTCCACTTGTGCTGACCCCAATGACAACATCTCCCTCTGTGATCCCTGCAATCTGTAAATCTTGGATACCATTCTCCGGTAAATCTTCCGCTCCCTCAACTGATTTTTTCAAGGCTTTTTCTCCTCCAGCAATAACACCGGTAAACCATTCAGAGGGCGCCGAAAATGTTGGTGGAATTTCTGATGCATCCAAGACTCCCAGTCTTCCGCTGGTTCCTGCACCTACGTAAATAATCCGATTACCATTTTTAATCGCAAATACGCAAAATGAAATAGTTTTACTAACCTGTGGAATAGCTTTTTTAACGGCATGAGCTACTGTTTCGTCCTCAGAGTTAATGATATGAAGAATCTCTTCTGTTGATTTTGAATCTATTAATTCAGAAGACGGATTCTGTTTTTCCGTAGTTAAATTGGATCGAAATTTCATTATTTATTCAATGATGTGGGCGATGGTATTCTGAAAAATACCTTTTTGCTTCTCTCATAACTTTTGGAGCTAATAACACTGTGGAAAACAATGTGGGAATAACCATCAATGCAAACATTCCGTCAACAAAATTGATGGCAATATCAATGGAGACGATTGACGCAACAACTATCATCCCTACATAGAACCAGTTATATGTGGGTTTCCATTTAGTTCCAAATATATATCCAGCACATTTCCGACCATAATAGGAATAACCAAACATGGTGGTAAGGCTAAAATTCAGAACAGCAATAACCAATATTAATTTACCAATTGAACCAAGTTCTCTTTCAAAAGCAAGGGCAGTGAGAGTTACGCCATTTGCTTCTGTTTCATAAAGTCCAGAGATTAGAATAACCAACGCTGTGATTGTACATACAACAATTGTATCAATGAAAGGCCCCATCATGGCAACCAACCCTTCTCTCACAGGTTCTTTTGTTTTTGCTGCGCCATGGGCCATAGCTTCGGTTCCTGTTCCTGCTTCATTGGAAAAAACACCACGTTTGATCCCGATAATAATCAATGTACCCAAAGCACCGCCTAACACAGCATCACCGGTAAATGCATCTTGAAATATTAAGGAAAGGATATATGGAATCTCAGAAAAATGTGAAGATAAAATAAATATGGCAGCTAATAAATAAATCCCAACCATAAAAGGAACCAACTTGGATGCCACTTTTGCAATTCGGCGAATCCCACCAAAAACCACAATTCCCACAAGAAATGCGACACTTATACCTGTAATTCCATCGCCTACCATTTGAGACTCCTGAAACAAGCCCATGGGATGGTAAATAAAATCCCGTATGATTTGAGCCAGTTGATTGGCCTGAAAAAACGTCAGGCATCCAAACATCCCGGCGATACTGAAAAATAAGGCCAGAGGTTTGTATCGTTTTCCAAGTCCGGTTTCGATAAAATACATAGGACCACCCTGAATTTCTCCCAAATCATCCTTTCCACGATACATCACAGACAGAGTACAGGTAAAGAATTTTGTCCCCATACCAATAATTGCACTTACCCACAACCAAAATACAACTCCCGGACCTCCTGCCTGGATAGCAACTGCTACCCCTGCGATATTTCCCATTCCAACTGTACTTGCCAATGCACTGGATAATGCCTCAAAGTGTGTAATTTGTCCGGGATCATCCTCAGAGTCATATTTCCCCCGCAAAATATCTATAGCATGCCTGAGATATCTGAATGGAACAAATCGGCTATATAACGTAAAAAACAAACCACTCACAATCAGAGTAATGACAAGGGGCATGCTCCACATTACTTCCGAAAAGGTTTCCATAATTTTATCTAGGCGTTCAATCATTATTTTCTGTGGTTAAATTAACTTCCAATTGTGTTTCAAATTAGGTACAAATTACGGAAATTCACACTTTAGTTTACATCAACAATGAGAAAACTTGACCTCTATCTCGTCCGGCAATTTGTTGTCCTATTGGCTCTCATACTGATTGGATTCCAAGTAATCTTTATTATTGTAGATATTTTTGAAAACCTGGACAAATTTATTGATAATAAGGTTCCAATTAAGATTGTCTTCCTTTTTTATATATATACCTTACCCTGGTTTATAAATATGGGGCTCCCCATGGCCGTCCTCATTGCCACTGTTTTCAGTATGGGCCTTTTAGTTAAACGAAACGAATGGACAGCCATGAAAGCCTCAGGAATCAGTCTTTATCGAGTGGTCCTTCCCTTTTTGTTGGTGAGCTCCTGTGTTAGTGTTGGCTCTTTTTACCTAGATAACTCATTGGTGAGCTGGGGAAATGAGAAAAAGGCAGAAATCAAAAAACAGTACATGAGTAGGAAATCTGCTAAATCAAAAAACAAACAACAATTACTTAAAGATCTATTTTTTCAGAAAGAAAAAAAGCTTCACCTATCTATATCTAGATACAAGGCACAAAATCAATCAGCGGAAAAAATCACCTTAATCTCCCTCAAGGACGGTTTGCTTCATCAGAGGATAGACGGAAAAAAAATGGTCTGGATTGATTCACTCTCCATGTGGAAACTGAAAAACTATTCCATTCGTAATTTTAATGAGTATGGTATGGAAGACAGTGTAATTATTTCATCTGAAGATACGCTGTTAAACGTAGCGTTTAAACCCGAAGAGTTGGTTCAACAATATAAATCTCCCGAAGAATTAAATATTTATGAGTTAAACTCCAGGATTATAAAATTGAGAGAAAATGGTGTAAATACTACCCGATGGGAGGTGGCAAAACAATTCAAGTTATCTTTCGCTTTTACCAGTATCATTGTTATGCTCTTCGGTATCTCCCTGTCAGTGATGAATCCTACTGGAGGACTATCATTAGGAACAGGTATGAGTATTTTTGTTATCTTTTCCTATTATGCTTTCATCAAATTTGGACAATCCATGGGAATCAAGGCTGTCTTGAGCCCCATTGTCTCCGCATGGATGGGAAATATACTCTTTATCATTGGAGGAATCGTTCTTTTATTTTCAGTTAGAAAATAGGAATCAATATTTACGTTGAACCAATTCTATAATTATGAATTAATCTATTAAAGCAGGTTAATGATTTAATAAATTAAAATTGATTTTAATACCGGTAATGATCCGGCTTATATGGCCCTTCTTTTGAGACACCAATATAATTTGCCTGCTCATCAGTCAACTCCGTAAGTTCAGCACCTAAATGATCTAAATGGAGGCGGGCGACTTCTTCATCCAATTTTTTTGGTAATACATAGACACCCATATTCGGGGCATCTTTTGCAAGTGCAATTTGTGCCAATACCTGGTTAGTAAAGGAATTGGACATTACAAAACTGGGATGTCCTGTGGCACACCCCAAATTAACCAGCCGTCCTTCTGCTAATAAAAATATTTGGTGTCCGTCAGGAAATGTGTACCGATCAACCTGAGGCTTGATCTCTTCCCTGCCTACTTCTGAATCGTCATTCAAAGGTGTTACCTGAATTTCATTGTCAAAATGCCCAATATTACAGACAATGGCTTGGTCCTTCATTCCGTACATGTGATCCTTTGTGATGACATCTTTATTGCCAGTTGTAGTAACAAAAATATGCCCTCCTGAAAGGGCTTTTTCAACTGTGGTGACCTCAAATCCTTCCATAGATGCCTGCAAAGCACAAATTGGGTCAATTTCTGTGATAATCACTCTGGCACCATACCCTCGCATAGACTGGGCACATCCTCGTCCCACATCGCCATATCCGCACACTACCACTGTTTTTCCAGCTACCATAACATCCATAGCTCGTTTAATCCCATCAGCC
>PVBE011477643.1_pt1 | contig 31164 bp, 37 predicted proteins | sample 1631181 | NCBI WGS metagenome assembly PVBE01 (sample SAMN08397723, study PRJNA350692) | Marine metagenome, whole genome shotgun sequencing project. | isolation source: water | place: Pacific Ocean | collected 2012-04
CAACGGCATCCAAACCATCGTCTTCCTGCCGCTCCTGATGCCCTCGGTGCGGGCCATGGGCGTCGACGACATGCAGTTCGCCATGATCTTCATTCTTGCCGGCAACCTCAGCCTGATTACCCCGCCGGTCGGGATCATCCTGTTCGTCGCTTGCCGGATCGGCAATATCCCGGTGTGGTCGATGTTTAAGGCGGTCTTTCCCTTCCTCATCGCCGAGGCGCTGGTGATCGTGATCTTGATCCTGGTTCCCGAACTCTCCACCGCGCTCCCCAGCCTGCGGCACTAGACGATGCTCAGGGTCTACGGCGATATCGTCTCGGGGAACTGCTTCAAGGTGAGGCTCCTCCTCGAACTCCTGCACCGGCCCTACGAGTGGGTCCACGTCGATATTCTCAAACGCCAGAGCCGGACGCCGGCCTTTCTCGCCATGAACCCCAACGGCCGCTTCCCGCTTTTGGAGTTCGAGCCTGGCGCCTACCTACCCGAGTCGAACGCGATCCTCCACTTCTTGGCCGAGGGTAGCGACTACCTGCCCCAGAACCGGCTCGCGCACGCACGCGTCCTGCAGTGGATGTTCTTCGAGCAGTACCCTCACGAGCCCTACATCGCGACCTCGCGGTTTTGGATCAAATTCCTCGAACAAGAGCACGCCTACCGCGACCAGCTGGCCGAACGCCGCGAGGGCGGATACGCCGCGCTCGCGGTCATGGAGCAGCACCTGGCGCGCGCGCCCTACTTCGCTGCCGAGCGCTTGACCATCGCCGACATCGCGCTCTACGCCTACACCCACGTCGCCCACGAGGGGGGATTCAGCTTGGCTCAGTACCCCGCCGTCCGCGCCTGGATCGAGCGCGTCAAGGAAGATCCGGGCTACGTCGCGATGGCCTGAAGCGTGGTCGTCAGATGGATCGCGGCAGAGTCAAGAGCCTCGCCACGTCCGCCACATACATTTTCTTCGGGCGACCTCACGTTATTGCCAGCGAGAAAAGGGGACTGCCGCTCATCAGGGCGACGACTTCGAGCTTGGCTTCCTCCGCCGCGAGGGCGAAACGCATCGTGTGGTGCAGGAGATTGAGAGCGACGGGCGGGCAATGGTAGGCGCGCTGGACGCCGACCATCGAAACTCGGAGATCTCGATAATCGAACATATCGCCGACGAACAACTCGCCGCCCGCTTGCTCTAGGGCTGTCGCCCGGGCGTCCTTGCGCCGGACAAAGGCGCGCACCTGTGGCGTGGCTGGCCTGGCTGCCCAACCTCGCGGCCGTGGTGATCGTGCAAAACCTGCGGCGCCGCGGTGCCGCGGTGCCGCGTAGCGGGACGGACCTGAGCTAGCTCATCTCGACGGAGAAGGGCGCGACGCCGTCGGTCATCCAGCAGCCCGGGCAGCTGCCCCGGACTTGGCGCGACAGGGTGAAGCGGTAGCCGAGGAATAGGTCGTCCTTGCTAAGCACGATCACGTCGATCATGGCGTTGTCGCCGTCGATCGCCAGGTTCTCGAAGCTCGCCGAGCGGTGGTCGACCATCGGCGCGTAGTTGGGGCCGTGTACCATCACCTTGAAGCGCTCGATGGGCCCGGTCATGACGCGGTTGGCGGGCGAGGCGAAGCGGAAGGTGGTCTCGATGCCGCTGTCGGGGTTGGGATTGTCATTCTCGCCAAGCGCGCCCACCTGAATCCGCACCACCTCCTCGGGCGAGAGCGAGGGGTCGGGCCGGGCTTGGTCGAACTCGCCCGCGGCCAGCCCGCTGGCGAGCAAGGCCGCTCCAGCCAGCCCCAGAAGACCGCGAATAATCATGGTCCGAACTCCTCGGGCGGCGGCAGGCCCTGCAGCTCCACCGTCGTGACCCCGGCATCGATCTGCTTGATGATGTCGCGTTCCTTGGCGATGCGCGCCGTGCAGCGGTCGTATAGGCCCGCCATCTGCGCCGCCGCGACCACCACGACCCCATCGTCGTCGCCGACCACCAGGTCACCGGGATTGACGGCGACGCCGCCGCACTGGATCGGCACGTTGACCGCGCCACCCCAGCCCTTGTGCGGCCCGCCGGGCACGGCGCCGCGGGCGAACACCGCGACCCCCGATTCCCGAAGCTCGGCCACGTCGCGCACCGCGCCGTCGACGATCACCGCGGCCACACCCCGCTTCGCCGCCGCATAGGTAAGGATACCGCCCCACACTGCGGTATCGATGTGGCCTCGAGCATCGACCACGATTGCCGCGCCGGGCCAGGCCATGGCCAAGCCGTAGTGAAGCGCCGCATTGTCGCCGACCATCGTCTGGATGGTCAGCGCCTGGCCGGCGAAGGCCATGCCCGGCGCCAGCGGCGCGATGGCGCCGACCATCGCGCCTGTGCGGTTGAGTTCGTCGCTGATCACCGCCGGCGGAACCGCACGCCACGACTCCACTTCGGCATCCGACAACCGCGCACTCGGCGCATCGTTGACCACAAGACCCATCGTTCCCCCAGCCTCTTGCGGGCATCACCGTGCCGCGTTAGACCGGCATCATAGCCCCGTCTGTGGAGGAATGGCATGTATCTAGAGAAATACGATCTCCAGGGTTGTGTGGCCGTGGTAACCGGCGGCGCCGGGGGCATCGGCCTCGCATCGGCGGCGGCGCTGGCCGAGTGCGGCGCCACACTCGTCATCACCGACGCTCGCCACGACGCCGGCGAGCGCGGGCTCCAGGAACTTCGCGAGGCGGGCCACACGGCGCGGTTCGCCGTGTTGGACGTGACCGACAGCGACGGCGTCGATGCTTGCGCCCAGTCGGTATCCGCTCAGCACGGGCGCGTCGATATCCTGGTCAACTGCGCCGGCATCAGCAAGGGCTCCCCGGCGGCCGAGGTCGCGGACGCGGACTGGTGCCGGATCATCGAGGTGAACCTCACCGGCCTCTTCTGGTGCTGCCGCGCCTTCGGCAAGATCATGCTCGGCCAGGGGCGTGGCAGCATCGTCAACATCGGCTCGATGGCGGGGCTGGTGGTCGACCGGCCCGACCTCGAGACGCCCTACTGCACCTCGAAGGCGGGCGTGCACATGCTGACCAAATCGCTCGCCGCCGAATGGGCAGGACAAGGGATACGCGTCAACGCCATCGCCCCCAGCTTCATCGAGACGCCAATGACGCGTGAGGCGTTGAACGATGCCGAGCGCTTGGCCGTGTGGCTCCGAGACACGCCGATGGGCCGCGTCGGACAGCCCGACGAAATCGCCTCGGTGGTGCTCTTCCTCGCCTCCCAGGCTTCGAGCCTGATGACCGGCGCGGTGCTCATCGCCGATGCCGGCTATACCGTGTGGTAGCGCGGCGGCGATGGGGCTGGATTGACTCGCCCATCGCCGGTCCCTATCGTGCGCCGCCCATGAAGGTCCGACACTCTCTCAAGTCCGCCAGGAAGCGCCACCGCGAATGCCGCGTGGTGCGCCGCCGCGGACGAGTCTACGTCATCAACAAGGTTCGCCGCCGCTTCAAGGCCCGCCAGGCCTGAATCGCGCTCCGGCCGGCCGACCGATCCTACTAGCCGCCAGACGAGATCAAGCGCGCCAGAAGGGCTTCTGGGATTCGCGGTAGGCGTCGCCCGCGGTCACGCCGATGTCCCTGTAGAGCCGATCCTCCAAGAACGACAGCTGGCGACGCTGGCGCGCCCGCTGATGCCAAAGCGCCACCGTGTCCACTACGGCGCGCAAGCCGTCAAGGGCCCCGTGACTTCCCCAGTGTCCCGACACTCGAGCGGTCGTCATCATGAGATTTCCCCAGTTCGAAAACGCGTCAACTTCAGCCACCCACGGACGATAATCGCGGCCAATCCCGGGTCCCACCCGGTTCTTGCGGTCCTTATCAATCGACCGCCAAGCAGTCCAAGTGAGAGATCACCTTGCGCTCGGGCCGTGAGCGTACGGAACGGCTAGGCGCGCCAGAAGGGCTTCTGGGATTCGCGGTAGGCATCGCCCGCGGTCACGCCGATGTCACTGTAGAGCCGATCCTCCAAGACCGACAGCTGGCGGCGCTGGCGCGCCCGCGCATGCCACAGCGCCACGGTGCCCACCACGGCGCGTACCCAAGCGAGGGCCCCGCAACTTCCCCAGCGAACCGATAGCTCCACGTTTGTCATCCCTAGTTTTCCTAATGCGAAAGTAGCGTCAGCCTCAGTAACTTACGGTTTGATGCACAGATTGACAAACGGCCAATTCTAATGACATAGATTAGAAAATCTTATCGCTAGAATCGTCGATGGCCCGCCGCCTCCCACCGCTCAACGCGCTCCGCGCCTTCGAGGCCGCGGCCCGCCACCTCAGCTTTACCAAGGCCGCCGAGGAGCTGAACGTCACCCAAGCCGCGGTCAGCCATCAGGTCAAGGCGCTCGAGCAGCATCTCGGGCTCAAGCTCTTCCGCCGCCTCAACCGGGCGCTGTTGCTGACCGAGCAGGGCCAGATGTGCCTGGCCACCGCGCGCGAGGCCTTCGACCGCATCGCCGAGATCGCCGAGCGCCTGCGCGCGAGCGATGCCCGCGGCACGCTAACGGTCAGCCTGTTGCCCTCGTTCGCGGCCAAGTGGCTGGTTCCCCGGCTCGGGCGCTTCCGCCTGGCCCATCCCGACATCGACGTGCGGGTGGCGCCCGACGAGCGGCTGGTGGACTTCGCCCGCGACGATGTCGACGTCGGCATCCGCTACGGCGAGGGTCGCTATCCCGGGCTCAACACGATCCGGCTCTTGGAGGAAGAGGTGTTCCCGGTGTGCAGCCCGGCGCTCGGAGCCGACGGCCATCCGATACGCAACCCCTCGGACCTCGCCCACCAAACGCTGCTGCACGACGAGGGCCACGACGGCTGGCGGACTTGGCTCTTGGCCGCCGATTTGCCCGAGATCGACCCTACGCGCGGGCCGATCTTCACCGATTCGAGCAATCTGGTGCAGGCCGCAGTGGAGGGCCAGGGCGTGGCGCTGGCCCGTGGCGCGCTGGCCGCCGCCGACCTCGCCGCCGAGCGGCTCATCCGTCCCTTTGCGCTCAGCCTGCCAGCGGCTTACGCCTATTACATCGTCTGCCCCAAGGCCACCGCCGAGACCCCCAAGGTCAAAGCCTTCACCACCTGGCTCCTCGCCGAGGCCCAAGCTCCTTAGGCCCCCCGCGCTTCAGCCGCACCCCCCCGCCCTGACCCCGACCACCGATGCCGGCATCGTGAGCGCCGGCGGCCCGGCCGTGGCGGGGCGCGGGCTTGCCAAAGCCCACGGAGCGGGCCATCCTTCGCCGAAGCTGCGAGCCCGCCGCGAGACCCGTCATGCGCATGCCCGAGGCCGATCAGGCAGTCATCGCCAAGCGGACGCAAATCATCGCCGCCCTTCGCAAGATCGTCCCCGGCGAGGGCGTCATCGACGATCAAGACGCGCTTCGCGCTTACGAATCCGACGGGCTGACCGCCTACCGCCAGGTGCCGCTCGCGGTCGTCCTGCCCGAGACCGCCGAGGCGGTGGCGCGCATTCTCGAGCTATGCGATGCCGAGGGGGTCAAGGTGGTGCCGCGCGGCGCCGGGACCTCGCTCTCGGGCGGGGCGCTGCCGCTGGTCGACGGCATCATCCTCGGGCTCGCCCGATTCAACCGCATCCTCGAGGTCGATTTCGACAACCGCTGCGTCGTCGCCCAGCCCGGCGTGACCAACCTCGCCATCACCGAGGCGGTGGCGGCCGAGGGCTTTTACTACGCACCCGACCCCTCGAGCCAGATCGCCTGCACCATCGGCGGCAACGTGGCCGAGAACTCGGGCGGCGTGCACTGTCTCAAGTACGGCCTGACCACCAACAACCTGTTGGGCCTCGAGGTGGTGCTGATGAACGGCGAGGTGGTGCGGCTCGGCGGCAAGCACCTCGATTCCGAGGGCTACGACTTGCTCGGCGTGCTCACCGGCTCCGAAGGTCTCCTCGGCGTCATCACCGAGGTCACCGTGCGCATCCTGCGCCGGCCCGATACCGCCAAGGCGCTCTTGATCGGCTTTGGCTCGAACGAGGACGCCGGCGATTGCGTGGCCCAGATCATCGCCGCCGGCATCATCCCCGGCGGTATGGAAATGATGGACCGCTCGGCCATCGCCGCGGCCGAGGATTTCTGTCACCCCGGCTATCCCGCCGAGGCCGAGGCGTTGCTGATCGTCGAGCTCGACGGCGCCGAGGCCGAGGTCGGCCACCAGGCCGGCGCGGTGCGCGCCATCGCCGAGGCCGCCGGCGCGACCTCGGTCAAGGAAAGTGAGAGCGAGGAAGAACGCCTCCGCTTCTGGGCCGGGCGCAAGAACGCCTTCCCCGCCATCGGCCGCATCTCGCCCGATTACTACTGCATGGACGGCACCATCCCGCGCCGCCGCCTGGCCGAGGTCCTGGCGCGCATGCGCGAGATGTCGGAAACCGCCGGCCTCGGCCTCGCCAACGTCTTCCACGCCGGCGACGGCAACCTCCATCCGCTGATCCTCTACGACGCCAACCGGCCCGGCGAGATCGAGCGGGCCGAGCGATTGGGCGCCGACATCCTCAAGCTCTGCGTCGAGGTGGGCGGCGTCTTGACCGGTGAGCACGGCGTCGGCGTCGAGAAGCGCGACCTCATGGGGGTCATGTTCAGCGAGGACGATCTCAACCACCAGCAGCGCCTCAAGTGCGCCTTCGACCCCGAAGGGCGCCTCAATCCGGGCAAGATGTTTCCGGTCCTGCACCGCTGCGTCGAGCTCGGACGGGTCCACGTGCACGGTGGCCAACTGCGGTTCCCCGACCTCCCCCGCTTCTGATGGTCGAGACTTATCAGCCGCGCAACGCCGAGGAGGTTCGCGAGGCGCTGGCCTGGGCCGTGGCCGAGGCCGAGGCCATCGACCTCGGCGGTGCCGGCTCGAAAGAGTCCTTGGGCCGCCCGCTTGCGGCCGAGCGCCGGCTCGATCTATCGGACCTCGACGACATCACGCTCTATGAGCCTGACGAGTTGGTGATGACCGCCGGCGCCGGCACCCCGCTTGCGGCGATCGAGGCGCGGCTGGCGGCCGAGCGCCAGACGCTGGCCTTCGAGCCGCCCGACTTCGGCCCCCTCTTGGGCGGCGCGGCCGGCGCCGCCACCATCGGCGGCGTGCTGGGCTGCAACCATTCGGGTCCGCGCCGCCTCAAGGCGGGCGCCGCGCGCGATCACTTCCTCGGCGTGCACGGCGTCTCGGGACGCGGCGAGGCCTTCGTCTCCGGCGGCCGTGTGGTCAAGAACGTCACCGGCTACGACATGTGCAAGCTCTTGGCCGGCTCCTATGGCACGCTGGCGGCGATGACCGAGGTCACACTAAAGACCGTGCCCGCGCCCGAGGCTACGCGAACGGTCTTGGTTCGGGGCCTCGACGAGGTGGCCGGCGTTGCCACGCTGGGTAAGGCGGCACGCGGCCGCGGCGAGGCCTCGGGCCTCGCCCACCTGCCCGCCGCAGCCGCAGCGCGCTCGGCAGTGCCCGAGGTGGCAGACGCCGGAGGGCCGGTCAGCGCGATCCGGCTCGAGGGACCCGCCCCCTCGGCCGATGCCCGCGCCAGCCTCGTGGTGGCGGAGCTCGCCGGCCTCGGCCCGGCCGCGACCCTCCTCGACGAAGACTCCCAGCGCCTCTGGCACGAGGTCCGCGATGTCGCCCCGCTCGTCGGCGGCGACGGCGAGTCGATCCTCTGGCGGCTCTCGGTCGCCCCCGCCGAAGGCGCAAATATCGTCACGCGAATCCGCCAGGTCACAGCGTGCGAGGCACTCTACGATTGGGCCGGCGGGCTGGTCTGGCTGCAGCTCAAGCCCGGGGCGGCGGCGCAGGCCGAGCCGGTGCGCGCGGCAGTGGCCGAGGCCGGCGGTCACGCCTTCCTGTTCCGCGCGCCCACCGAGGTGCGCGCCAAAGTACCGGTCTTCGAACCGCAGCCACGTGCCCTCGCGGCGCTCAGTCAACGAATCAAAGACGGTTTCGATCCGCGCGGGATCCTCAATCGCGGCCGCATGGTCGCCGCCCCGTAGGGCCGATGCAGACACACTTCTCGCCGCTTCAGCTCGCCGATCCCGACACCGCCGAGTCCGAGCGCATTCTGCGCGCCTGCGTGCACTGTGGCTTTTGCACGGCGACCTGTCCCACCTATGTCCTCCTGGGCGACGAACTCGACAGCCCGCGCGGCCGCATCTATCTGATCAAGAACATGCTCGAGCAGGGCAAGGCGGCCTCGGCCACGGTGGTCAAACACATCGACCGTTGCCTGTCGTGCCTGGCGTGCGTCAGCACCTGCCCCGCCTCCGTCAATTACATGCACCTCGTCGACCACGCCCGCGGCTACGTCGAGCGCACCCACCGCCGCCCGCTCGGCGAACGCTGGCTGCGCGCCGCGCTGGCGGCGATCTTGCCCCGTCCCGGCGCCTTCCGCCTGGCGCTGACGGCGGCGCTGGCCGCGCGACCCCTGCGCCGCGCCCTGCCCGGGCGGGTTCGGGCGATGCTCGACCTGGTGCCTTGGCACCTGCCCAAGGACTCGCCCGTGGATTCGCCGCAGGTGTTCCCGGCCGAGGGCGCGCGGCGCATGCGGCTCGGCCTCCTCAGCGGCTGCGTGCAACGGGTGCTTGCACCAGAGATCAACGAGGCGACGGTGCGGCTGCTGACGCGACTTGGCTGCGAGGTGGTGGTGGCCCGCGGCATGGGCTGCTGCGGCGCGCTCGCCCATCATCTCGGCAAGCAGGCCTCGGCGACCGCCCAGGCCAAGGCCAACATCGCGGCCTGGCTGCGCGAGGCCGATGGCGCCGGCCTCGACGGCATCGTGGTGAACGCCTCGGGCTGCGGCACGATGCTCAAGGATTACGGCTTCGTGTTGCGCGAGGACGGCGCCTGGGCGGATCGCGCGGCCCGGGTCTCGGCGCTCGCCCGCGATGTCACCGAGATCGTTGCCGCGCTTGCTCCCGCGCCCGCCGCCGAGCCCAGCGGGCTACGGGTCGCCTATCATGCGGCGTGCTCGCTCCGCCACGGCCAGGCCGTCGACGAGGCGCCGAAAGCGCTCCTCGGCGGCGCCGGTTTCGATGTCCACGAGCCCCTCGAAAGTCACCTCTGCTGCGGCTCGGCCGGGACCTACAACTTGCTTCAGCCGGAGATCGCGGCCTCGCTCCGCGAGCGCAAGGCCGCCAACCTCGAGCGTGTGGCGCCGGCGGTGATCGCTACCGGCAACATCGGCTGCATGACCCAGATCTCGGCCGCGACCGGTGTGCCGGTGGTCCACACCGTGGAGCTCTTGGATTGGGCGAGCGGCGGGCCTCGTCCGGCCGCACTTTCGGCTTGAGCCCGATGGCGCGGCACGCCGAAACCGATCTCGACCGGCTGTTCGCCGAGCTTGCCCGCGCGAGCGACGAGGACGAGGCGCGCAAGGTCGAATCGAAGATCTGGCGGTTGTGGGCGGAATCCGGCGTCGAGGCCGCCGACCGGATGCTCGCGGTGGCGAGCGAGGCGATGTCGCGGGGCGCCTTCGCAGCGGCGCTCGCACTCTTGAACTCGGCGCTTGAGACGACCGGCGATTTCGCCGAGGCCTGGAACAAGCGGGCGACGCTTTACTATCTGATCGGCGAACACGACCTAGCAGTGCACGATATCCGCCGCACGCTCAGCTTGGAGCCGCGGCACTTCGGCGCCATGTCGGGGCTGGGCATGATCTGCCTGCAACGCTCCGACGAGGCCGGCGCGCTCAAGGCCTTCCGCGATGCGCTGGCCGTCCATCCCTACTTGAGCGGCGCCCAGGATGCGGTCGACAACCTGAGCGGCACCGTGGGCGAGGGCGAGCCCTGAGCGATCGGCGCTGGGCGCGGGCAGCGCCGCGGACTATATTGGAATGATGCCAACCAAGACAATCGTGATCGCCGGGCTGGTTTCGCTGTGCGTGATGGCGCTGGCGACACTCGGCTGGGCGCGCCAGGAAGATCCCCGCCTCGAGATACTGTTCGACGAGCTTCGCGCCACCTCCGATCCGGCGCAGATCGCCTTCATCGAGGGCAGCATCTGGCAAGTCTGGGGCGAATCGGGCAAGCCGACGGTGGACCTCTTCTACGCGCGTGGAGTCCGCACCATGTCGGTCCGCGAGCTCGACGACGCGCTCGAGTTCTTCGATGCCATCGTCGAGCTCGATCCCGATTTCGCCGAGGGCTGGAACAAGCGCGCCACGGTGTACTTCTTGATGGGCGATTACGAGGCCTCGATCGCCGATGTTGAGCGGACGCTGGCCCTCGAGCCGCGCCACTTCGGCGCCCTCTCGGGGCTCGCCATGATTTACCTGGCGCTCGACGATCCGGCCGGCGCGCTGGCCGCCTTTCGTGACGCGATCGAGGTCCATCCCCACCTCCGTGGCGCCCGCAGCGAGATCAGGCGGCTCGAGGAGATCGTCGAGGGCCAGGGCATCTAGCGCCCGCCGCCGGGGCCCGCCGAGGGCCCGGCAAAGGTGCCGCGCTGGTAGTCCTCGACCGCTTGCGCCAGTTCCTCGCGGTTGTTCATGACGAAGGGTCCGTAGCGCGCCACCGGCTCGTTCAGCGCGGCGCCGGCAATCAACAGGAACCGGGCCCCGGCCTCGCCGGCGCTCAGCGCCACCGCCCCCTCGGCGCTCAGCACCGCCATCACGCCGCGCTCGGCGCGCACCTCCCGCCCCACGGTGTCCCGGCCGACCACGGCACCGTCGTAGACGTAGGCGAACGCGTTCGCACCCTCGCCGAGCGCGGCGGTGAAATCCGTACCGGCTGCCAATCGGACGTCGAGGTAGGTCACCGGAATCAGGGTCTCGGCCGCACCCGCGAGCGTGCCGTGGCTGCCGGCGATCACCCGCACCGTGCACTGCGCATCGGCGGACTCGGGGATGCGCTCGGCGGGGATGTCTTGGTAGCGGGGTGGGCTCATCTTGAGCGCCGCCGGCAGATTGATCCACAGCTGATAGCCCCACAACAGGCCGTCAGTCTGGCCCGGCATCTCCGAGTGGATGATGCCCCGCCCGGCGGTCATCCATTGCACCGAACCCGAGGTCAGCACGCCCTTGGTGCCGGTCGAATCCTCGTGCTGCATGGTGCCGTGCAGCATGTAGGTGACGGTCTCGAAACCGCGGTGCGGGTGGGGCGGAAAGCCGGTGATGTAGGCGCTCGGATCGTCGCTCCGGAACTCGTCCAAAAGGAGGAACGGATCGAACGTCTCGAACGCCGCGCCGCCCAGGATGCGGGTCAGCCGGACCCCGGCGCCGTCGGAGGTGGGCTCGCCGGTCACGGTGCGGACGATGGCGCGGCTCTTGGTCTCGGTCATTGTTGCGGGCACCCTCAGGCGCGGTGAAAGGCCTTGCCCTCGCCGAGGATGTCATGCTCGGCGAAGGCGTTGGCGGGGATGGTCACGCGGCCCGGGTTCCGCGTCTCGGCGGCGCCGATGACGCTCGCCTGGCGGCCGTGCGCGGCGGCGATGTCGATGACCTCGGCGGCGTCTTGCGCCGCGGTCACGAAGCAAAAACCGATCCCCATGTTGTAGGCGGCGTACATCTCTTCGGCCGAGACCTCACCATGCTCGGCGATGCCCGAGAAGATGGCCGGGACCGGGGGCAGGGCATCGAGCATGAACCCGACCTCCGATTGCACCCGCGTGAGGTTGAGGAAGCCATCCCCGGTGATGTGGAGCATGGCCTTGAGCGAGGGCACCCGGGCGCGCACCTCCAGCGCCTCGGCGACGTAGATGTGGGTCGGGCGCAAGAGCTCTTCGCCCAGGGTTGCCCCGAGGCCCGGAAGCCTCGCCTCGTGCGTCAGTCCGTGATCGGCAAAAAAGGCCTTGCGCGCCAGACTCAGGCCGTTGGAATGAACGCCGTTGCTGGCCAGCCCGATTACCGCGTCGCCGTCCTCGATGCCGGCGCCGCTGAGGACAGCGTCGAGTGCGACGGTGCCCGCCGCCATGCCGACAAGATCGAAGCCCCGGCCATCGCCGTGGCCCTTGATCATGTCGCCGAGCTGGGCGATCTCGCCGCCCGATATCGAGACCCCGGCCGCGGCGGCGCCGACACACAGTCCCTTGGCGATCTCGTCGAGCATGGCGGGATCGGCGCGCTCGACCGCGATATAGTCGAGAAACGACAGCGGCGTCGCGCCGATGCACACCAGATCGTTGACGTTCATCGCCACGCAATCGATGCCGATAGTGTCGTAGCGGCCGAGCATTTGCGCGATCAAGGCCTTGCTGCCGACGCCGTCGGTACACAACGCCAGCCCGACCCCGCCACCGATATCGATGACCGTCGCGAAGTGGCCGAGGTCGAGGGCGACCGCGCCCGGCTCGCCCGCCGGCGGCCAGGTCTTGCGCACGCGCGCGGCGATGCGGGCGAGCGCGGCGTCGGCCGCGGCGCCATCGACCCCCGCGGATCGGTAGGTGCTTCCGGTCTCGGACGGTGCGCCCATACGCGATACCCCTGCCGCAGCCCCGAATCGATGACATAGAGGAAAAGGCGCGCCCGGCGCAACGATGTCGGTGCCGCACAGGGCCAAGAATCCGATTGTACCGGGGGCGCGGTTGTGATCATGTGCCGCGCGCGCCAGCCCGGAGAATCGCCGCCATGAAGACACCGCTCCTGTTCGCCGCCGCGGTATTGGCGTGGGGCGTCACTCCATTCGCGACCAAGAACCAGCTTGGTGTGGTGGCGCCCGAGATGCTGGTCGCCTATCGCTTTGGCCTCGCCGCGGTGTTGTTGATCGGCTGGTGCGCCTGGCGCGGCCGGCGCCTCCGCATTCCCTGGCGCCAGCACCCTTTCATCGCGCTGCAGGGCGTGTTGCTGTTCGGGCTGGTGGACATCGGCACCTACAACGCGGTCGCGCGCCTGACCAGCGGCCTGATGCCGCTGGTGTTCTCGTTGCTGCCGGTGGCGACGGTCTTCCTGGGTGCGGCGCTGATCGGCCTCACGATCAAGCCGCGGATGGTACTCGCGGGCGGGCTCGGGCTCGTCGGCGTGGCGATGGTGTTCTGGCCGGAGTTGCGGGACTTCGAGGCCTCGCAGACGGCGCTCGCCGGGCTTGGTTTTGCGTTCGCCGGCACGCTGGCGCTGGCGCTCGGCAGCTTGACCGCGGCCCGCAACCAGCAAGCCGGCATGCCGATCATCGAGACCGCCGCGCTCGGCATGGGCTATGGCGCGGCGTTCACCTTCGCGATCTCGCTTGCGCTCGGTGGCGAAGTGACGTGGGACCCCTCGCTCGGCTTCCTCGCCGGCTTGCTGTGGGTCGTGCTGGCGGCCTCGCTCGTGGCCTACCTCTCCTACCTCACCCTGATCGAGCGCATCGGCCCCGACCGCGTCGCCTACGTCATCGTCCTGGTGCCGATCGTCGCGCTCTCCATCTCGACCGCGTTCGAAGACCACACCTGGACCGCGGTCTCGCTGCTTGGCGTCGTGGTCGTGCTGCTGGGCAGCATCTTGGCGCTGAACAAAGGAGGGTCCGAGCCGGCCGCCGCCCGCTCGATGCCCTAGGCCGCGTCTCGCTCAGGCGGCCGCCGATTCCGCTTCCAGGTTTGCGTTATAGCTCGCCGTGCGCGCGGCGCCATTCATGCGTGCGCGGTGCCGCAGCGCCGCCTGACCGGCGGCCAGGTTGCCCGCCTTGCCTCCCCACGCCTTGAGCGCCGATTGCTGTAGCGCGCGGCCATAGGAAAAGCTGAGCTGCCACGGCGCACTCGCGGCCAGGGCGTTGAGCGCGTTGAGGTTCGCGCTCGCCTCCTCCTCGGACTGGCCGCCCGACAGAAAGACCACTCCCGGCACCGCCGCCGGCACCACGCGGCGGAACACCTGAAGCGTCGCCGCCGCGACTTCTTCGGGGTCGGCTTGCGCGCCACAGTCCTTGCCGGGAATCACCATATTGGGCTTGAGAAGCATTCCCTCCAGCGATACCCGCTGTTCGAACAGCGCCGCGAAGACGCACTCCAGCGTCTTCTCGGTGACCGCCGCACAGGCGAGGATATCGTGGGCGCCGTCCATCAACACCTCGGGCTCGACGATGGGCACCAGGCCCGCCTCCTGCGACAGCGCGGCGAAGCGGGCCAGCGCGTGGGCGTTGACTTCGATGCAGGTGGCGCTCGGAATGCCGTCGCCGATGGTGATGACCGCCCGCCACTTGGTGAAGCGCGCGCCCAGGTCCACGTACTCCTCGAGCCGGCCGCGCAGCCCGTCGAGTCCCTCGGTCACCTTCTCGCCCGGCGCCAGCGCCAGCAGCTTGGCCCCGCCGTCGACCTTGATCCCCGACATGACCCCGGCCTCGGCCAGCAGCTTGACGAACGGCACGCCCTCGGCGCTCGACTGACGAAGGGTCTCGTCGTACAGAATCACGCCGCTGACGTGCTCGCCGATTCCCTCGGTGGTAAACAAGAGCTCGCGGTAGGCCCGCCGCGTCTCATCGGTGGACTCGACGTCGATCGTCTCAAGCCGTTTCTTGATGGTCGGCGTGCTCTCGTCGGCGGCAAGGATTCCCTTGCCCGCGGCCACCAGTTCGCGCGCCGTCGCGGCGAGGTCTGCTGCGCTCATGTCGCTCCGGTCTCCCCTTGATCGTAGGGCCCGAGACTATCAGCATTCGGCGCGCCGGCGCATGTGCTAACTTGACGGCATGCCGCCTGCCCAAGCGAACCCGCCGCGCACTGTGACCGAGCCGGGCCTGGGGACGCTCGAGGTCTTCGGGCTCGACACCTCGGAAGCGGCGCTCCGCGCACTCCTTACCGACGTCTTCCAGAACCACTGGCAGAGCATCCACTTCGGCCCGCTGATCGAGGGCGCGGCGTGGGAGATCGCCACCCCCGACCCGCCCCGCAAGATGGCCATGCTCGATGGCTACCTGACGGTCGACTTCGGCGCCTGGCATTTCCACATCTGCATCGGCCCCCATCGCGGCAGCGCCGGCGCCCCGGTCTCGCCCGCACTCGCCGCCCACCGCCGCACCGCCCGCGCCGAGCTCTACCGCCAGCTATCCGAGGCGGGGACGCCCAACAGCTGGGGCCTCCGCCTCCTCAACGGCCACGACGAGCAGCAGCTCACCGTGTTCCTGCCCAACCCCTTCCTGAGCGATGAGCTAAAGCCCCTGCCCGAACCCGATTGGTCGCGCCTCGCGCTCTGGGACCACCTCCGCCAGACCACCCTCGGGCTTGCTCCCGACCCCAAGGACCGCACCGGCACCGGATTCGTCCACAACTGAAGCCCCAATCATGAGCCGGCATATCGAAAGTATCGCGCTTGTCGTACGCGACTACGACGAGGTCATCGATTTCTACACGACTAAGCTCGGCTTCGATCTTGTTGAGGACAGTCCCTTGGCGGATGGCAAGCGCTGGGTCTTGGTCGCGCCGCCCGGATCGGGCAAGACACGATTGCTGCTGGCCAAGGCCGCAAACCAAATGCAGGCCCATCGTGTCGGCGACCAGACTGGTGGCCGGGTCTTTCTGTTCCTGAACACCGACGATTTCTGGCGCGACTACAAAGCCATGCGGTCCGAGGGCGTGCGCTTCTGCGAGACGCCGAGGGAAGAGGGCTATGGGACGGTTGCCGTTTTCGAAGATCTCTACGGCAACAAATGGGACCTAATCGAGGCCACCTGAGAAACCTGAGACGGTCCCTCGGCAACTGCCGGGTCCGACCAACCCCCGGCCCCATCAGGTCTTAGCGCCGCCGCAGACGGTAGTAGCGGAACTTCTGAATCGCGCCGGCCGGGGTGCGGTGATTCTCGACGCGCTCTTCGACGAGCGTGAAGGCCGCGCCCAGCTCACGGGCGATTTCCACGGGACCGTAACGCATGACGGGCAAGCCTGAGCACGAGGGCGGCCCGTCGGGGCCGAAGGTGGCGATGATCGCTTGGCCCGCGGGCGCCAGCGCAACCTCCAGCGCCGCGCGATAGGCGCGCCGCTCCGCCGCCGCGATCAGGAAATGGAAAGTCGCGCGGTCGTGCCAGATTTCGTAAACGTGGGCCGGCTTCCACGCCGTGACATCGGCGTGGATGAACTCTACCTCGTTTGCCCGCGGCCCGAGCCGCGCTCGTGCCTCGGCGAGCGCGGCGGACGTGATGTCGAGAACCGCGAGCCGCCCATAACCGGACTCGAGTAGGCGCTCGGCCAATCTCGAAGCGCCGCCGCCGACGTCGACGATGCGCGCCTTCTGGCCCAGCCCGGTGGTCTCGATCATGGCCAGGGACATGGTGGGCGTATCCTGAAACCAGCTGAGCTCGGTGGTCGGCTTGGCCCCGTAGGTGACCTCCCAGTGCCGCCGGCGGAAATCCGAGCTATGCGAATCGCCCGCGATCATGGCCTCGATCCACCAAGGTCTGGGGGTATGGCCCCCGCGGCGAGCCGGCGCGGCAGCGCGCGCGCAAGCGCAATGCGATCACGCGGCTTCGGGCTCACGGAACAGCGCCTCGATGATCGGGCAATCGGGCACGGTGCCGCCGGCGCAGCGCGTGGCCATGTCCGCAAGCACCGCCTCCATCGCCTCGAGGTCGGCGATGCGGACCCGCACCGAATCGAGGTGGCCGCGCGCCAACGTCTCGACCTCGGCGCACGAATGGCCGCCCTCGTCGACCAGCCGCAACAACGCCCGCACCTCGTCGAGCGGGAAGCCTAGCTCGCGGGCGCGGCGGATGAAGTTGAGGCGCATCAGGTGATCGAGGGGATAGCGCCGCTGGCCGCCCGCCGTGCGCGGCGGCGCCGGCAGAATCCCGATGCGCTCGTAATATCGAATGGTTTCCGTCTTGCAGCCGGTTCGCGCGGCGAGCGCGCCGATCGAAACCTCGGTGTAGGAGCCTCCCGTCATGACTACCTCGCGTTCGAATCGCGCTTGAACCTATAGTCGCTACAGGTTCCATATTGTGCCCTCGAAGCGGAGGAATCAATGCTCGATCAATCAGCTGACAATGCCTTCGACCTTGCGGTGATCGGGGCCGGCTCCGCCGGCTTCGCCGCCGCCATCCGCGGCGCCGAGCTCGGCGCGCAAGTGGCGCTGATCGGTCACGGGACCATCGGCGGCACCTGTGTCAACGTCGGTTGCGTGCCCTCCAAGACACTGATCCGCGCTACCGAGACGCTGCACCAAGCGGCGGCTGCGTCGCGCTTCGCGGGCGTCCGTGCCAGGGCCGATGTCGAGGACTGGGCTGCCGTGATCGCCGACAAGGACGAGCTGGTCGCCAGTCTGCGCCAGGCCAAGTACGCCGACCTCCTGCCCGCCTACGACTCCATCGCCTATGTCGAGGGCCCGGCGCGGCTGACCGGCGACGGGGTGCGCGTGAACGGAACCGAAGTGCGCCCCGACAAGATCGTGGTCGCGACCGGTGCGTCTCCGGCGTTTCCCGACATCCCCGGCATCGAAGACGTTCCCACACTCACCAGCACCGCCGCCATGGAGCTCGATCGCCTGCCTGAATCGCTGCTGGTGATCGGCGCTGGCTATGTCGGATGCGAGCTCGCCCAGATGTTCGCGCGCGCCGGCGTTGCGGTGTCGCTGGTCTGCCGCTCCCGGCTGCTGCCCGAATCGGAGCCCGAGGTCGGCGCCGCGTTGGCCGGGTGTTTTCGCGGCGAGGGCATCGCGGTTCGCGAGGGCTGTCGGTACCAGCGGATTCGCAAAAGCGAAACGGGCGTGGCATTGGAACTCGGCGATGGGACGATCGATGCCGCTGCGGTCTTGATCGCCGCCGGCCGGCAGCCGAACACGGCGGGACTGGATCTCGACGCCGCCGGCGTCGCGGTGTCGGCCAAGGGCGGTATCGCCGTCGACGACCGCATGCGTACTTCGAACCCCGACGTCTATGCCGCCGGCGACGTCACCGGGCGGCACCAGTTCGTCTACATGGCCGCCTACGGCGCCAAACTCGCGGCCGAGAACGCGCTCAACACCGATGCCCGCCGTTACGATGCCGCGGCGATGCCGGCGGTCACCTTCACCGACCCCCAGGCGGCAAGCGTCGGCCTCACCGAAGCCGCGGCGCGGGCGCACGGCCTTGCGGCCAGAACCTCGGTGCTGGGGCTGGAGTATCTGCCGCGGGCGCTCGCCGCGCGCGATACGCGCGGGCTGATCAAGCTGGTGGCCGACGCCGGAACCGGCCGGCTTCTCGGCGCGCATGTCCTGGCGCCGGAGGGCGGCGAGTCGATCCAAACCGCGGCGCTCGCGATCAAGCACGGCATGACCGTGACCGAACTCGGCGAGACCATCTTTCCATACCTCACCACGGTCGAGGGATTGAAGCTCGCCGCGCAGGGCTTCGACAAGGACATCGCCAAACTCTCGTGCTGCGCAGGCTAGACCAAAGGAACATCCATGAACGATAAGCCTATCGCCTTCATCTCCGGCCTGGCGGCCCTGGTCGGCTGCTGTGTCGGCACACCGCTCCTCATCGCCTCTACCTCCGCCGCCGGGGTGTTCGCGTGGCTCACCGACAACGCCCTCCTGGTTCTCCTTGCCCGGGGCGAAAGCGAACCTACTTCGTGAGCTCTTTGGGTTCGGAGATGCTAGGTTCCTTGGCGAGGAGGTCTGAGGTTTGAGGCCGATCGTGTGGATTGCCGGCGTCGGCGGCATCGGTGGCGTCGTGGGCTACCGCCTCACCAAGGCTGGGCGCGCGCCCGTGCTCGTCGATGGCTGGGCCGAGCACGTCGGGGCGATGAACGCCCAGGGCCTTGTCTTGAAGGGCCAGTTCGACGACGCCGCGGTGCCGGTGCGCGCCGTCACGATCGACGAGCTCGACAGCGCTGGCGAGGCGCCCGACCTCGTCTATCTCTGCGTCAAGTCGTTTCAGACCGAGGATACCGTTCGCGCCCTGTTGCCGTACCTCACCTCGTCCTCGTCCGTGGTCTCGTTGCAGAACGGGATCAACGAGGAAGCCATCGCCCAAGCCATCGGGAAAGAACGCGTGATCGGCGGGGTGGCGCTGATCGACGGCGCACTCATCGCGCCCGGCGTCGCCCGGCAGGACAACCCCGCAGAGCGCGGTTTCGTGCTCGGGGATCTCGCCGGGCGCGCCTCGGAAGTGGTGGAGCGGGCGGCCGCCGTGCTATCTGACTTCGGCGAGGTCCGTATCACCTCCAACATTTGGGGCGAGCTGTGGGCGAAGCTTGTTCACAACTGCATGATGAACGCCGTGTGCACGCTTACCGGCCGCAACGCCGCCTGGATACTGCGCGATCCGGCGGTCTGGCGTTTCGCACGAGCGCTGGAAGCCGAGGCGGTGCGGGTCGCGCTCGCGTCCGGCGTGACGCCGGAAGGATCATGCCTCTACGGCTGCACGCCCCAAGACTTCCTCGAAGAGGCCGGCGAACCACGCGTGGCCCAGGCCCTTCGTGCGGCATACCCGGCGAGTGGGGACCTGTACCCCTCGATGGTCCAGGACGTGTGGAAGGGGCGGCCGACCGAGATCGAGTTCATGAACGGCTTCATCGTCCGCAAAGGCGAGCAGGTCGGGATCGAGACGCCGCACAACGCGGCCATCACCGCGCTCATCCACCGTATCGAGCGTGGCGAGCTCGAACCCGACGCCACCAACAAACACCTGCTTCAGGATGCGCTCCCAGGTTTGGCGAGCGCAAAAGACACCGGCGTCGGCAGGCGCTGAAAAGGGGGAGACATGAGCAAAACGCTGTGGAACGTCGGAATGAAATGTCCCGATCTCGAAGCGGAGCTCGAGTTCAACCGCAGAATGGGCCACGAGATCGTCATCGAGAAGGAACCGGTCACCATCGGTGGCAAGGAGCAGTTCCAGGCGCTCGTCCGGATCGGCGACAAGTATATGGTCTTGGCCGAGGAGTGGGGATTGGAGCAATTCCTTCCGGACGAGTTTGCCTATGGGGCGACGCACATGTCCCATTCCGTCGATGCTATTGACTCAGCGGTCGAGCAAGCGCTCGGGGCGGGAGCGACGCTGCTGCATGGCCCCGATGAGATCGAGGCTCAGTACGGACGACGCATCGTCGCGTGTTTCCGCTCTCCGGGTGGGATGGTGTTCTGCTTGTTCCAGGTGCTAGAGCATCGCGTTCCCGAGGTATGAGGGCCTTTCGCCGAACTCCAGGCTCTCCGCCATCGGGCAACCGCGGCCACTACGATGCTCATTGCCGCGGCCCTACGCCGGACTCCCGGATCGCCCCAGCGCGGGCGGCCATCGCGGCCGCCTCGGTCTCGCGGTCGGTTTTCCGCAGTAGCGCGGCGTCGGCAAATCGCCGGGCCTCCCGGTAGCGCTTGGCGAGCGTGTCGAGGCGGGCGGTGCGCGGTGCACGAATCTCGGCATTGTGGCCGTCGGTGGCGCTCGGTATTCTCCGCGCGCGCGAATGCACATCGCGCGGGTTCCGGGGCACGACGAGGGAGAGGGGCGAAAATGGCCGAGGACAATGTCACGTGGCACCGGGCGGCGGCGGCGGACGAGATCGCCGTGGACGAGCCCAAGGCGCTCACCATTGGCGAGCGCGAGGTTGCCGTCTATAGGATCGGCGATGCCTTCCATGCCCTAGACAATATATGCCCACACGAGTATGCCGTCCTGTCTGCGGGATTCGTCGAAGGCGACGCCGTCGAGTGCCCGCTGCACCAATCCCAGTTTCATATCCCCACCGGTAAGTGTCTGGGGCCGCCCGCCGATGGCGACCTCAACAGCTATCCCGTCAAGGTCGAGGACGGCGACGTGTTCATCGGTATCCCCAAGGCCTGAGCCGCGGCTCAGGCGCGCCCGATGCCACAGACCCATGTCATTGTCGGCGCCGGCCAGGCCGGCGGCCGCGCCGCCGAGGCCATGCGCACACATGGTTTCAGCGGCCGCATCGTGCTAGTCGGCGAAGAGCCTCACCTACCCTACGAGCGGCCGCCTTTGTCCAAGCAGGTCCTCTTGGGCGACTACGAGCCGGAGCGGACCCATCTCAACCCGGCCGAGTTCTACGACGAGCAGCGGATCGAGCTCCGGCTCGGGATTCGCGCCGTCGCGATCGACCGCGAGGCGGGGAGGGTCGAGTTTGGTGACGGCACCGCCGAGTCCTATGACAAGCTCCTGTTGACGACCGGCTCGGCCGTGCGCCGGCTGCCGCTTCCGGGCAATGAGCTCGGCGGCGTCCACGTCCTTCGCGGGATCGAGGATTCGCTCGCCATTCGCGCCGCCCTCGAGCCGGGTGCCCGGATCGTTATCGTCGGCGGCGGCTACATCGGCCTCGAGGTCGCGGCGGCGGCGCGCACGCGCGAGTGCGAGGTGACGGTGATCGAGGTCCTGGATTCATTGTTGGCGCGGGTCATGACGGTGGAGATGGGCGAGTACTTCGCGCAACTCCACCGCGCCCACGGGGTCGAACTCAGGCTCGGCACCGGCGTCACCGCGCTCGAGGGCGACGGAACAATCGAGCAGGTACGCCTCGCCGACGACACCGGGGTGGCGGCGGACGCAGTGGTGATCGCGGTCGGCGTGGTGCCCGAAACCGAGCTCGCCAAGGCCGCGGGCCTCGAGATCGGCAACGGGATCGCCGTCGACGAATTCGGCCAGACCTCCGAGCCGACCATCTTCGCGGCCGGCGACGCGACCGAGCATCCCAATCCGATCCTCGGCCGCCGGATACGGCTTGAATCGTGGCAGAACGCGCAGAACCAGGCGATCGCCGCGGCCCGCGCCATGTGCGGCGAGGGCGAACCCTACGCCGAGGTGCCGTGGTTCTGGTCCGATCAGTACGAGGTGAACCTGCAGATGCTGGGCCTGCCCGACGCCGAGAGCGATTCGGTGCTCCGCGGCGACATGGGGGGCGAGTCCTTCACCATCTTCGAGCTACGCGAGGATCGGGTCGTCGCGGCCACCGCCATCAACGGCGCCCGCGACGTAGCCGTGGCTCGGCGGCTGATCGCACAAAAACGGCGAGTGGATCGCGCGCGCCTGGCCGATCTCGATACTCCGTTGCGCGCCCTTCTGCGCGATTGACGCTAGTCCTCGGCGTAGCCGAGGGCGGCGACGAACGGCGCCAGAGTCGGCGCCACGCCCTTGAGATGGTCGCGGTACTTCCGCCAGCGGCCGACGGCGCGGGAATAGACGGGCTCGGCTACGTCGCGATAGCTCGGCGTCGCCACCGGCCGGGACTGCTGGTGATAGCGGAGAAGCGAATCGGTGTAGCCGAGCCCGAGATGTTCGCAGATCGCCGCCACGGTCGCGGCCGGCTCGGCGACCAGGCTTTCGTAGCGAAAGGCATGGGCGTCCAGGCCCGCACCATCGCGGATATCGAGCCACAGCCCCATGACCTCGGCATAAAGGCGTGCGGCGCCGCCAAGGTCGTTGAAATGAACCGTCGCCTCATTGGCCTCGAACGCCTGCATAAAGCAGCTCAGGACCACGTCGCGTGGATCGCGCAGCGCGACCAGGATCTTGGCCATCGGGAACAATCGGCGCACCAGGCCGAGGTGCACCAGTGCGAGCGGCAGCTTGTCGACCAATCGCTTGCCTTCGGCGAGGCCTACCGCCTCCTCCCCCGCCCGCCAATAGGCGCCTCGCAGGGCCGCGATCCCCTCATCCGATAGATCGGAAAGCCCCTCGGGATAGGGAGCACCCGAGGCGCTGAACTCGGGCACCCGCCGTTCCAGCGCACTGAGGAGCGGCAACTCCTCGGCGGTTTCGAGCGACGGGTGTGCGGCCAGGATCTGCTGGGTGAGCGTGGTGCCCGAGCGCGGGAAGCCGACCAGGAAGATGGGCTCGACCAGTCCGTCGGCGGGCGGCTCGGCCGGCCATGAGGCCAAACTCTCGGCGCTCCACGCGGCGCGGTTCCGCCGCACCGCCTGGGGGTAGCTGTCCATCGAGTAAGCGCGCGCCTCCAGCTTCGCGGCCAAGCCGCAGTTGCCCTGGGCGAAGGCGGCGAAGGCCTCTTCGAATTCGCCCATGCGGTCGAGCACGCGCCCGAGCTCCAGCGATGCCGAGGGGTCCTCGCCGCGCGCGAGCACGGTGGCGAGCCGGCGGCGGGCCTCGGCGAAATCGCCGGCGCCGTAGTCGAGCCGCGCCAGTGTACGCATCGCCGAGGCATTGCCGGGATCTAGCTCGAGGGCACGGTCGGCGGCGGCCTTCGCCTCAGCGTCGCGGCCCCGCGTTTCGTGCACGAGGGCGAGATCGGCGTGGCTCTCGGCCCGTCCGGGCTCGAGTGCGTGCAGCCGATCGAGGAGCGCCAGGGCCGCATCTTCGGCGCCGCTGCGGCGCGACAGCGCGGCGAGATTGGCGAGCGCCGGGATCGAATCGGGATCGAGGCGCAGCGCCTCGCGATATGCCTCGGCCGCCGGGCCGTAGCGGCCGCCGGCGCTCCGCGCGTTGCCCAGATTGACGAACACCCGCGCGTCCGCGGGCGCAAGCCGGCAGGCCCGATCCAATGCGGCGTAGGCATCGCCGAAGGCAGCCTGCTCGACCAACAGGTTGCCAAGGTTGTTGAGGGCCGCGAGGTAGTCGGGACGTAGCCTGATCGCCTCTTGATACGATTGCACCGCGGGCGCCGGCTTGCCGGCCGCGGCAAAGGCGTCGCCCAGACCGAAGTGGGCCTCGGCGTTGGCGGGATCGAGGCCGAGCAGCCGTTGAAAGACCTCGATCGCCAAGCCCGGCTGGCCGGCCGCGATCAGCGTCAAGCCGAGGTTGGCGAGCGCCGGCTGGTAGTCCGGCTCGATCGCCAGCGCCTGGCGGTAGCTCGCCGCGGCGTCGTCGAGCCGGCTTTGCTCTTTAAGCGCCGACCCGAGGTTGCCGTGATAGACCGCCTTTTGTGGATCGGCCTCGGTCGCGGCCCGAAGGCGGGTTTCGGCGAGCGCCGCCCGCCCGGTCCGGAGCGCGATCAGGCCACCGAGGTGGAGCGCCTCGGCGGAGCGTGCGCCAGCCAACCCGGCGATGCGCTCGAACAGCGGCTCGGCGGCGGCCAGGTCGCCGGCCAGGTAGAGCCGGACGGCGCGGTCGAAGTCATTTGGCGCGGACATCGGCGGCCTGCAAACTCTACAAATGATGACACCAAACGGGGGGAACCGAAAATCTGGCGCGAGAGGACAGAACATAACAGAAACATCGGCTTGCGAGGCCGGACTGAACAAGTGCGTTAGGCTTACCGGTTAGGGTTAATGGTCTGTTAGGGATTGGCCCATAGTCTCTGCCCAACGATACCAAGAACGCGTGTGGAGTGTAGGAGATGATGATACCCGAGATTTCCCCGGCCTCGCTGGGTCTGCAGTCCTTCGACGTCGAGCCGGCCGCCGCCGCGGCGAGCGCCGATGGCAACACCGCCGACCGCAGCGCCCGTGGCCACGAAGAGGCCGAAAAGGCCGCTTTGCCGCTCCTTTTCCCGTTGCAAGCGAGCCATCTTTGGTTCCTTAACACCTTGCCGCCACCCAACCCGCGCAAAGCCCCGGTCCGCAAACCGCCCGAGAACCCGCAATAGCGACACCGCCCAGGTCCCGCGGCGCCTAGACCTCCTCCCACCGGCCGCTCTTCACCGAGCGGAACAGGGCATCGATCGCCCGCATATTGCAGACCGAATCCTCGAGCGAAATCGCCTGTCCGCCGCCCTCGCGGATCGCCCTTGAAAAGAGCGCGAACTCAAGCCCGTACTGCTCCACCGCGGGTACGGTCTCGGTCACCGCGGAGGCGCCGGCGAGCTTGGTACCCGGGTCGACCAGGATGCGGGCCGGCTCATCGGGCGAGGGGTTGAAGGGGCTTACCAACTCGATCCGCCCGGCGGTCCCGTAGATCTGGAACTCGTGCTGGAGCACCAGCTGGGGTGAGCAGACGAAGTTCGCGAGCCCGGCCTCGAATTCCAAGATGCAGGCGGCCAAACGGTCGACCCCGAAGCTCGGATCGACGTCGGTCAAGGCAATGGCGCGGCGCGGCTCGGCCTCGAAGAGGAAGCGCGCCAAGGTCACGGGGTAGCAGCCGAGATCATAGATGCCGCCGCCGCCGAAGTTGGGGTTGTTGACGATGTTCGCGGGGTCATCGTTGATCTCGCTGAAAAAGCAGCTGACCGCGCGCAAGGTGCCGATGCGCCCCTGGCGTACCAGTTCGCGGGCGTGCAGCCACTGGGGATGGGTGCGCACGACGAAGGCTTCCTGGATCAGCACGCCGCTGGCCTCGCGCACGGCGATCAGGGTCTCGGCCTCAGCGGCGGTCAAGGCCAAGGGTTTTTCGCAGAGCACGTGCTTGCCGGCCTCGGCGGCCCGGGACGACCAGGGGACGTGGAGGTGGTTGGGCAGCGGGATGTAGACCGCCTCGATCTCGGAATCGGCGAGGAGATCGTCGTAGGCGCCATAGGACTTGGGAATGCCGTGCCGAGCCGCGGCAGCCGCCGCCTTGTCGGCATCGCGCGAGGCGATCGCGACGAGCTGGCAGTTCTCGACCCGCAAGAGCTCGGGGATCACCACCTCGAGCGCGATCGTGGCGGCGCCCATGACGCCCCAGCGCACCGGCGCCATCTTGGATTCCGTGGGGTTACTCATTGTCGAGGAACTTCTTGTAGTCTTCGAGAATGTCCTGGGCCGCGGCCTCGACCAGGCGTTCGCCGTCGCCGGCCTTCGCCAGGCTCGGATCGGAGCCGATGCGGCCGTCGGGGAAGCGGCGGCGGTAGTCCGCGGCATCGGCGAAGGGCTGCATCGGCGGGGCCGCGGTTTCGAGTTTCGCCTCGCGCACCTCGGCGGGGTGGACGAACCAGGTGACGGCGATCTCCGAGGGGGTGGCGTGCGCCCCTTCGCGGCCCGAGTAGAAGGACTCGCGCAGCTTGCGGACCCGCGTCCCCATCCACCAGTTGACCGACTTGCAGCGCACCCCGGATTCGCCACCCAAACTGGAATCGGCGTAGATCTCGTCGAAGGCGGCGCCGATGGTCGCGGTGTTGCCGCCGTGGCCGTTGACGAAGTAAAGGCGTTTGAACCCGTGGCGGGCGAGCGAGGCGACACAATCGCGGATCAGCGCGATCAGCGTCGAGGGCCGCAGCGTCATCGAGCCGGTGAAGGCCATGTGGTGCTGGGCCATGCCGACGTGGATGGTCGGTCCGACCATGGCGCCCAAGCTCTTGCCGGCGGCGCTGGCGATGACCTCGGCACAGATCGCATCGGTGCCGATCAGCCCGTTGGGTCCGTGCTGCTCGGTCGAGCCGATCGGCATGAGAATGCCGACCGAGGCCTCGAGGTATGCTTCGACCTCGGGCCAGGTTGAAAGCTGCAACTGCATGGTGCCGCCCCGTTCGCAACGGGAGGAACTATAGAGCAAGGCGCTTACGCGCGCGCTGCCGCGCCGGCTCACCCTGGGGCGATACCCCCAGACCCCGGTGGTTCAAACACCGCGCGGGCCAACGCGGCGGGGCAGATAACTATATACTGGTACACATATCCGGCCGGCATGGCGAGCCACCTTGGCCTCGGCTTCGGTCGGGGCATTTTCTTGTATGATCGGAACGCTTGGGGCCGACCCGGGAGCGGATCGGAGCATGCAGGTTGCGCGTATGCCGATGCGAAGGATGCGGCGTGGTTTCCGTCGCTCAGGGAGGCGCGATTCACCATGCGGTGACACGAGCCACCTGATCGTTCGCGCCTGATCGGCAAGCCGGGGGATTCTCAAGCTATGCGTCTGTCGTGGAACGAAATGAGGGCGCGCGCGGCTACCTTCGCCAGCGAGTGGGCGGGCGAGGACTACGAGAAGGGGCAGACCCAACTTTTTTATCGCGACTTCTTCGAAGTGTTTGGCCTTCCGGTTCGCCGCGTGGCGTCATTCGAGGAGCCGGTCAAGAAACTTGGCGACCGGCGCGGCTTCATCGACCTGTTCTGGAAGGGCGTCCTGCTCGTCGAGCAGAAAAGCGCCGGCCGCGATCTGAAGAAAGCCAAGGCCCAAGCGTTCGACTACTTTCCTGGCCTGAAAGACGCCGATCTGCCGCGCTACCTCCTCGTCAGCGATTTCCAGACCTTCGAGCTGTACGATCTCGACGAGGACGAGTTGGTGTCCTTCCCGCTGGCCGAATTGCCGCGCCACGTCGAGAAGTTCGGCTTCATCGTCGGCGTGCAAAAACACGCCTTCAAGGACCAGGACCCGGCCAACATCGAGGCGTCGGAATTGGTCGGCAAGCTTCACGACGCGCTGGAGGATGCCGGCTACACGGGCCACGACCTCGAACAGTTCCTCGTACGTATCGTCTTCTGCCTGTTCGCCGACGACACGGGCATCTTTGAGCCACGCGACATTTTTCTCGAGATGTTGGAAAACAGGACGGGCGAGGACGGCGCCGACCTCGGCGGCTGGATTGCCCAGCTTTTCCAAGTGCTCGATACGCCGGAGGACAAACGTGCCACGACCATCGACGAGGACCTGGCGCGCTTTCCCTACGTCAACGGCGACCTGTTCCGCGACCGTCTGGCGATCCCGTCGTTCGACGCGGACATGCGCGATCGCCTGATCGCCGCGGGCCGCTTCGACTGGTCTTCGATTTCGCCGGCCATCTTTGGCTCGCTGTTCCAATCGGTCATGAACAAGGCGGAACGCCGGGCGACGGGGGCGCACTACACGACCGAAAAGAACATCCTCAAGGTCATCGAACCGCTGTTCATGGATGAACTGCGGGCGGAGTTCGCGCGCCTGAGGGCGAGGCGCGACACGCGGCGGGTTCCGGAGCTTCTGAAGTTCCAGGAAGGGCTCGGGCGGCTGCGCATCTTCGATCCGGCCTGCGGCTGCGGCAACTTTCTCATCATCGCCTACCGCGAATTGCGCGCCCTGGAGATCGAGGTGCTGCGGGAGGTTCGCCCCGGCGGACAGTTGGATGTGCTCGCCGACCTCCTATCGGTCATCAACGTCGATCAGTTCTACGGCATTGAGATCGGCGAGTTTCCCGCCCGCATCGCGGCGGCGGCGCTGTGGATGATGGATCACATCATGAACAACCGGCTGAGCCTCGCGTTTGGCCAGACCTACGTCCGCATTCCGCTTCGCAAGTCGCCCCACATCCTCAACGCCGACGCCTTGGAGACGGACTGGGCTGAGCTACTGCCGCCGGAGGAGTGCTCCTACGTTCTCGGCAACCCGCCGTTCGCCGGCGCCAAGTACCAGACCGGCGCCCAGCGCGGGCAGGTGCCGGATCGCGGCGTTGGGGAAAACCGGCGGCACACTTGACTATGTGACGGCTTGGTACATCACCGCCGGGTGCTACATCGAAAAAAGTAAGGCCCGGATCGGCTTCGTCGCCACCAACTCGATCACCCAGGGGGAACAGGTGGCGCAGCTGTGGCCGATCCTGTTCGAACGCTGCGGGTTGGAGATCGCCTTTGCGCACCGGACGTTCTCCTGGGGCTCGGACGCGCGCGGCAAGGCGCATGTCCACGTCGTCATCCTCGGCCTCGCCAGGGCCGAAGATGCGCCTAAGGGCAAGCGCCTGTTCTCGTACGACGACATCAAGGGCGATCCCGGCGAGAGCACCCACCGCGCGCTCACGCCATACCTGTTCGACGGCGGCGGATTGGCCGATCCGCATCTGGTCGTGCGGGAGGCTGCCAAGCCGTTGAATGGCCTTCCCAAGCTGGTAATCGGCTCAAAGCCAATAGATGGCGGTCATTACATATTTGAGGAAGAAGAAAAGGCCGCCTTCCTTACCAAGGAGCCGGGCGCGGCGAAATTCATGCGTGCCTATATCGGAGGCCGCGAGTTTCTGAGGGGCAGGGATCGCTCCATTCTGTACTTGGCGGAGGCAGGACCACATGAACTCAAGGCCCTCCCGAATGTGCGGGAACGAATCGCGGCAGTCCGGACATTCCGGCAACGAAGCCACAGCAGGCCCACGCAAGCGCTCGCTGCAACGCCAACGCTCTTTCACGTGACCGTCGTTCCCTCGGCGCCGTTCCTCGTCGTGCCGGAGGTCAGCTCCGAGCGGCGGGATTATGTCCCCATCGGCTGGATGGAGCCGCCGACTATCCCAAGCAGCCTCGTTCGCATCATAGAGAACGCAAGCAAACCCCTGTTCGGCATTCTGACCTCCGCGATGCACATGAGTTGGCTACGCCACATCGGCGGACGGCTGAAGAGCGATTACCGTTATTCAATCGGCCTTGTGTACAACACGTTCCCCATGCCGCCCGCCGGCCGCGCGAAGCTCGACAAGTTGGAACCCTTGGCGCGAGCCGTACTGGACGCGCGCGCCGCCCACCCGGGCGCGACCCTCGCCGACCTCTACGATCCCATAGTCATGCCCGGCGACCTCAGGAAGGCGCATCACGCGCTCGACCGTGCTGTCGACCGCCTCTACCGCCGCTCCGGCTTTAACTCCGACCGCGAGCGGGTCGAGCACCTGTTCGGTCTTTACGAGAAAATGACCGCGCCGCTAGCGGCGGCCACAAAGCCCAAGGCACGCCGCCGGCGCCCTGCGAAAAAATAAGCCTCGTTTGACGACGCAGCGCCCAATTCATCCCGCAATGATATCTTTACCAGTAAATAGTTATCTACCGAGACTTTCCGACATCAACCGCGATATACCCCGTCGCCGAATGGAGCGCCGCGCCGCCGTTTTGGGCGAACGGCAGCGGGCGGGGTTTCGCGGGCGAGCGGCGTCCTCGTCACCTCCGAGTCCCGCGATGCCGGCGAGGACCACCCGGGGGCGATCGGGGAAGCGCGCGACCAGCTGCAAGGAGCCGCCCATCGCCGCGACGTAGCTGCGAAGCGTTGAGAGGAGGGGGTCGCTGCGCTTCTCCAGCCGGGAAACGCTGTCCTGTCCGATATCGAGCAGTTCCGCCATCCGCACCTGGGTGAGGTGGCGGGCCTTGCGGAGGTCGCGAAGGGTCATCTCTTCGGCAATGAGCTCGTCGGCGCGCGCTTCCACCTTTTTCCGGCGCTTGTCCGGAAGCGGGTCGATCATCTGCCTCAACGGGGTCGTCATTTCCGACCTCCTTTCCCGTGCCCACGTCATTTCAAGACCATCATCGCGCCTAGCGGAGCAGATGGCGCGTCGGGTCCATGCTCTCGTGCAGAATGCGGACGACTTCCACCCGCTCAGGCTGGTCGCGATAGAAAACGATATGGTGGCCGGCGGGATGGGCGCGCAGTTCGTTCGAGATGTCGTCGCGGCGGGCGCCGATGCCGGGCATGTCCCGCAAGAGTTTGAGCTTCTCCCCGATCGTGGCGAGATAGTGGCGGCGCTGTTTCGCGCCCCATTCGCGCTCGGTATGCGCGCCGATGCGCACCAGATCGCGCAGGGCGGGGCCGGATATGCGGAGCGGCTTAGACCTCGGCAATGAGGGCGTCGAGCTCCGCCTCGCCGTCCACGTCGGTGAACTCGCCGCGGGCCAGCGCCCCCTCGCCCTCGCGAACCGCCGCGCGCAGGCGCTCGAGTCGTAACCCGCGCGCCTCGTCGAGACGCTTCAGAAGGCGCAGCGCCTCGCGCACCACCTCGCTCGCGTTGTTGTAGTCGCCCGATCGCGCCCGATCGCGCACGAACTGCTCCAAGCTCGGCGTAAGGCTGAAGTTCATCTGCCGATCCTCCTTGCCAACGCTTGATTGTGGGGCGCGCGCAGTGGGCTGTCAATCTTTGATATCAAAGTCTGTTATATCTGAGATCAGCCCGTTGGGTCCGTGCTGCTCGGTCGAGCCGATCGGCATGAGAATGCCGGCCGAGGCCTTGAGGTATGCTTCGACCTCGGGCCAGGTTGAAAGCTGCAACTGCATGAGCCCTCCCTGTGCGCTATCGCGCGCGCGGCCGCGCGGTGGCCAGCGGATTTTGGCGCTCTAGAAACGGCCGGGGCGGCGAAGGCGCTAGGGTGTGCACTCGCGAACGACATTGATTGTGTGAATGTCCTCGCCGCTACGGGTCATACCTGGCATCACCCTGACTGGCAGCTGTTCGAGATCACCAAGAGCGGCCGAAATCCGATAGCTCCAGCCGGCACGAAAACCGACCTGCCGGCATTTGAGGACGCGTTGACTGACGTGGAAATGTGGGCGGTTTGGGACTTCATCAAGAGCCTATGGCCAGAGAGGATTCGCGAGCGGCAGGCGAACATCACCCGAAATATGACGCGATAGCGCAACGCCGTTGCGAAGGTCCGGATTAGGGTCAGCAGCGGACTCTCCGGCGACCACGTCCAAGGGTCCGGTAATAGCCGAGGCTGTTGAAGAACTCGGATTTGAGCCGGGTTTTCTGTTTCCGCTTATAGTAGGAGCGGACTTTCGATCCCGCCTTCGGCCGATGCCGGGGCGGTTTCGTGTTCTAAGGCTGTTTGTTTCCGGTTCTTATC
>PVBE011481086.1_pt1 | contig 31161 bp, 30 predicted proteins | sample 1631181 | NCBI WGS metagenome assembly PVBE01 (sample SAMN08397723, study PRJNA350692) | Marine metagenome, whole genome shotgun sequencing project. | isolation source: water | place: Pacific Ocean | collected 2012-04
GTTTGTCACGGGCAGAGCCTCTTCCGGTTTCAGACTAAGCAACTGAATTTTACCGGATTAAAGGGGCTTTGCCTTTCTTATTCGTGCAATATTCAGGCTAGGCATCCAAAAGTGGTGATCCGCCTCACCTCCGTGGATGGTTGCCGAGAAGCGCGCTTCCCGCTTCAATCTCTTGGGGGAGGGAGCTCAATACGGGGATACTTTACGTAATACCGTGCGGTTTCGAATTAGAGCCAGGTAAACCGTTTTCGGCTATGCGTCTATTTCGTTGTCGTTTCGATTACCTTGATCTCGACGATCGTAGCTTTGTCGTAAGCGACTCCCTGGAAAGGCTGTCTTAGCATCGACCCGATGTGGCCACTTTCCGGACATGGTCGACAATGACCTCGTGCGGCGTTCCCGCTCCAAAATTACCCGAGACTCCCATTGCTTCGAGCGCCGGAATGTCATTTTCGGGGATAAAACCGCCGGCGATGATCGGGATGTCTTGGGCGTTGAATTCCTTTGCGGCCGCTTTGACATCCGCGGCTATTTCTATCATGACGCCGCAGTGATCGGACAGCGCGATGACGCTTGCATCCTCTTCAATCGCCGCCCGCACCACCGATTCGGCCGTTCGGCAGCGGCCGAGGTAAATCACCTCCATCCCCGCTTCTTTGAGTATCTGTGTCAGGACGATGATGCCCCGGTTGTGGGTATCGAGTCCGACCTTCCCTATCACAACGCGAATCTTCGGCTCGTTATTGGGCGTCATCTTATGCCTCTATTCAACCGTACCATTAAGAAAACAAGGCGCTTGCGGTTCTACATAAGCGTTCCAAAAGATGCATCACTTTTGTAGCTACACCCGCCGTCACCCCGGACTTGATCCGGGGTCCAGTTAAACAATGTCCGCCTGCGGCGGATTTTATCTACTGGATACCGGGTCAAGCCCGGTATGACGATGCACGGCCGCCGGCCCCTATTCCGAACCTGATCGATAGTTTGGAACAGCCATTTGGCCTGTCGGCGCCGGTATCACGTCTGCCCCAGGTGTTTCAGATAGTCCGGTGTAGGCAGCATTCCGTAGTGATCGTAGGCGCAACCATGCGCCATTCTCACGACGCCGACCAATTCTCCTACGGTCGCGTAAGCCTTGCAGGCTTCGATGCCTGCGCGCGTCACGTTGCGGTCGTCCTTTTCGGCCAGGTACATCTCCGTCAGCGCGTCGACCAGTTTTGCCTGATCTCTGTCCTGCCGTAATTTCTTGACCTTCGCCACCGCCTCCATCCTTTCTTCTGCGGGAGGGACCGGATAAGCGGAATCCTTTATTTGGTCGCTGATCGGGCCATTGCTACCCTTGAAGGCGTTCACGCCGACGACGATTCTTTGCCCGGCATTGATTTCCTTCTGGATCGAAACAGTCGATTTCCGAAACTGCTCTTCGAGCCACCCGGTTTTGAGACACTCCCACATCCCGCCGATGTCGTCGATTTCCGCCAGCAGCGCGAGACATTCCTGTTCGATCGTGTTGGTCAGGGATTCGACGTAATAGGAGCCGCCGAGCGGATCAGCGACCAACGGTACCCCCGTTTCTTGGGTGATGATGTGTTGGGTGTCGAGTCCGAATATTCTAGCTTCCTCCGACGGCAGTCCAAATGCCTCGTCGATGCTCGCAAGGTCGATCGATTGCGCGCCACCCATCACGGCAGCGAGTGATTGAAAGGCGATCCGGCTCGAGTGATTAAGCGGTTTCTCAGTATACGAAATGGCGCTCCCGGAAATCCTTGCGCCGATGCGACAGGCCATGGTTTTCGACGCCGTGGCTCCGAGTCGATCCTTCGCCACTTTAGCCCATATCCTGCGCAAAGCACGGAATTTCGCGACCGCCTCGAAAAAATCCGATTCGATACTTTGCGAGAAGGCCATCGGCTTGAAGTCGTCGAGTTTGACACCGCGCTCGTTAATCGCATCTCCGTAGTACTGGATCGCATTGCCGATACAGAAGGCGAGTTCCTGGATCGCCGTTATACCCGCATCCCGCATGTCGTACCCGCAAGGCGTACAAGGTGACCATTTGGGCGTGTGCGTGGCGCCGAATTCGATTAAATCGAGGTTGATTTTGCGCGCGATCTGCCATTGCTTGTCGGAAAATTCCGGGCATCCAAATACGATCGCTGCATGGATCGGATCGTTTATGTTGGTGCCGCGAAGCAGCGAAATATTCTCGCCCCGTTCCTCCATCAGGGCGATCACGAACAGATACGTCCAGAAGCTGCCCCCGGCCAGCGCACAAGCGTTTTCGATATCCACGTTTTCCAGCGGGATATCTTCGAGCATCTCCCGGTATTCGGTTATCGCGAAGGTCGGATTGCCGTTACAGGTGATATCGTACTTTCCGAGCGGGTGATCCGGATCGACGCTGCTGTGGGTGGTCGTGTCGACGAGTATCCTTATGCCGGTCTGACCATTTTCGATAAATTTCTTGAACGCCCGATTCGTCTCCTTCGGATGAGCGTAGCAGGCAATCGTCGACCTCAGCCATGGCCTTTTGCGGTACATCTCCGGAAATATGCCCCGCGTGTACGGATATTCGCCGGGTTCTCCGAGTTGCTTTTCATATTCGAGGTCTTCAATGTCTTTGGGCCCATAGCAACCCTTGACCGGAATATCGCTCAAGGTCGTCAGCTTGACGATCTTGCCGCTGTCTCTGTCGTATTTGACAGTCATTGGACTTGCCCCCGATCCGGACTACCTCCTGCACGAATCGCAGTTCGACCGGATAGTTCCTGCGTTGCTCCGTCAGGGCCTTTGTCGACGGCTCGACTCCAAGAACCGGCCGCCCACGAGAGGCGCGTTTCACCGATCTCATGATATCGCAAGCGAATACAGATATCGTCGCCGAAACGGCCACTTGCATTCGTTCGTAATCGCTAAAGAACCCCAATACACGGTCGCCAGCTGCCTGTTGCAGCGCCGCATGCGAAATCATTCGAACTCGGTGGCGCCACCGGCGTCACACGGCTGTGGCAACAATAAGGAAATCAGATCGAAGCCCGCGAGTTGCTATCTGAAATATACGATTGGTTCATCGAAGGCGTTGTCGGAGGAATTGGAGCAGGGGCTCGGTATTCGTGAGAGTCCGTTCAGGGCGCGTCCCGCTTCTACGAACCCCGAAGTCCGGTAGACCTCAATCGGCGGGCAACACCCGGACTTCCGAGCGCCCATCGAGTTCGATCTCCAGGTCCATCTTGCCTTCACGGTCGGCGGTCGCAGCAGTCTCCAACGCTCCTTCAACGCGGTAGCGTCCACCAGGTTTGAGCTGTGCGATCCCAAGTGTTTGCCGCGCCGCCGTGCGTCCCGGATGGCACGCGAGTTCCAGGGCCGCGCCATCGCTGACGGCTTTGGCGACGAGAACGTCCGGGTATTTTGCTGCCGCCAGTATCGGCCCGTCCTGCCACGCGTTTGGCATACCGTGCCTTACCAAGTCGCCTATACCGTTAGTGCGCCCGAGTCGCATATTGAGAAGAGACGTGTGCGCCCACACCGACCCGCCGGGATAATGCAGTACACCGCCCTCAGTCTCGGTCTTTTCGGCCGCGAGGGCATCGGCTACGGCTTTACGGGCCGCGCCGTCACCGAATTCGGCTGCCGCCATCCCGAGCACGCCGTAAGCGTAGACGCGGTTGCGCTGGTAGTTGGAAGGATCCAGCTTCGGCTGCATCGGCAGCAGTTCGAGCTCGCCGCTTCCGCTCGAGAATAACTGATGACGGGCGATCTCCCAGCCGCGGACCGCGATATCGGGCACGGTGGGGTGCATCCAGAAGGCGAGGTTCGCATCTTCGGCGGCAGACGAAAGCCCGGGGATCGTGAACCCGGTACCGGTGGAACGGATCAGAATGAAATGGCCGTCGACGTCTATGAATTCCTGCGCCAATCGTTCGCGATACCGAGCCTCGATTTGCTGCCAGTTTTCGGTATCGTGCAGCCGGTCATAAATCATGACGCCGATCACGGCCTGGTTGTTGCAGAACGGATAGATCCAATTCGGCTCGCAAGGAAACAGACAAAACGCCGAGCCGCGTTCGTTGCGGCTCAGCGCTTCCACAATCGACGGGTAATCGTAGGCGAATTGCTTTCCAGATCGGCGGGTGAGGGTGATGGATCCCGGGACATCGTAGCGACTATCGCCGGAGTTCGACGCATACATGCCAATCTGTGCGGCATACCAGCCCGAATACATGACATTATCGAGGCGGATGGGATCGGGGTCGTTACGAAGATTGCCCCACAGATTTTCCAGAGCCCAGTACTTCCAGACGCGGTAGTCTTTCTTCTTTTCGATGAGATTGCGTTGTGCCTCGGCGAGATAGGCGTGCATCGCAGGCAGTCGTACATAGTTGGCGAGGCTCAGTGAATAACCGAGGTTATTGATCTGATAACGAACGGCGGACGGTTGGAACTGCTCGATCCATTCGAAGCCATTGAATTCTTCAACCGGTTGCAGCGCGCGATCGAGCGCGAAGCGCAGCGCCGCGAGGTCTTCGGCGGAGAGTTCTTCGACCGCCGGCAGCCCGGATCCGGCGATGGTCGGCGTAGCGACCGCGATCGAGCGGCCGAGCACTTCGTTGAGTTCGCCGCGCACGCGTCGTTTGCGCGCCGCCGCCCGCCGGCTAAGGGTGACGCCGATCCCGAGGGTGCCGATGGCCAGTCCCGGGACGAGCCAATAGGAACCCGAGAAAATCTCCGCGTGGCCCATAGCACCGGCGCCGAGTGCGGTGGCCAGCCATGCCAAGGGCGGCGCGAGGGCATTGCCGGTCGCGAACCACAGGAATAGGCCGCCGATCAGCAGAAACAGCGACCCGATCGTGAGTGTTGCATGGATGGTGACGCTAGCGGGCCCGCCCGCAAGAAAATGGATGAAACCGCCGCCGGGAAAGATCAGTCCCAGACCGAATGCCTGCATTCCGTTCGATCGCGACAGCAACGCGATGACTAGACCCAGCGTTGCGATTGCCGCGTAAAGGGCGGCGGTTCGCCATAGCCGCGTACGCGTCAGGGGACCGAGGCCGGAAACGCGCTCGGGAATAGTACCAGTTCGTGACGCGACAGAACTCACCGGGCTGTTTCCTGGCGCGCGGCTAATCGTCGAATAATCGCCACTCGGTCGCGCGCGACAGTTCTTCTTGCCGACGCCGAAAGTATGCCCCGATGAACGGCAGGCGGATCAATTGCTGCGTTATCGCGGCGACGACAACTCCGGCAAGAACGCAACACAACATAAGCCTAACCTCGTCCGCGCCGGCCGGCGCGGTCACCGCGACCTACAAAAGACCGCTAGAGTTCGGATCCTAACGCCGAAATTCCGTTCTTCGCAACTAGAACGGCCGATCACGGGAGGTCGACTGTCTCGAACAGCGGCGCGAGCGCGAGGCCGCCATCGATCGCGATATCTTGGGCCGTGATGTAGCTTGACCGATCGCAGGCCAGGAACAGCACGAGTTCCGCTACTTCTTCGGCGGTGCCGAGCCGCTGCAGCGGCGTCATTTTTTGCGAGCGGCGCGCAAACTCGGGGATGTCACTGCCCGAATAAGCGAGGCGCGGCGTCTTGATGACGCCGGGCGCGATGCAGTTGACGCGGATGTTATCCGGGCCAAGCCGTTTCGCCAATTTGCGGGTCAGGCCGACGATACCGGCTTTCGCGGCGCAGTATGCCTCGCTGGCAAAGTCAATACCGATGCGTGCGCCCGCGATGGAAGCAGTCTGTACGATTGCCCCGTGTCCCGATTCCGCTAGGTGCGGCGCCGCCGCGATGGCGGCGGCCCAATACGCCGTCAGGCCGCTCTCCAGCATGACGTTCCAGCGTTCGTCCTCACTGTAGGAATCCAGCGGGTTGGCCATCGCATTATTGAACAGGATCGACAGCCCACCCATGATCTCTGAGGCATCGCGCACCATGTGTCGGACGTCGTCCCGGTTGCTCACGTCGCTTTCCCGAAAATGCGCGGCGCCGCCGTCGGCTTTGATTGCCCGCACGGTTTCTAGCGCGCGCTCGGTATCGATGTCGGCAATCATTACTTCGGCACCAGCGCGAGCGAGACGGCGCGCGGCGGCCTGGCCGATGCCCGACGCGCCGCCCGTGACTAGAGCGCGGCGGCCCGCGAGCAGTAGTTCCGTCATTCCACGTACTCCCGGCGGGCATCGCCGAGCTCCGGATAGTAGGTGCTCGACATGCGGTCCATATACGTGACGAGGTTCGTTTGCGAATTGGTGTGATCCTTGACCCCGCTGGGGAAGGGCGTGTAAATGAGATTCGCGAAGAAGCTGTAGATCGCGGCGTCGACACTGCTCGGTTTGTCCCCGAACAGATAATCCTTGTCCGCCAGATACCAGGCGACCGCGTCGACCTCGCGACAGCCGATGTGTTCCGCTTCGGCGTAGGAGAGTCGGCCCCGACCGGACTGGTAGAATTCGAGCAATAAGCGGTCGCGTGCATCCTGGATCGCGGCGCGCCGGGCATCGGGTTCCAGGGCGGCAAAAAAGAGCGCCCACAACGGATCGTACATCTTGAAATCTTCGTCGCGCCGGTAGCGTGCTTGCACCAATGTCCAGTAGAAACTCTCACCCATCAGGCGCCAGAAGGCCAGGGCGACTGCTTGCTGTTCACGGTCGAGACGTTCGTCGAGCGGGTCGCCATAGCTTGCCTTCAGGTATTCGACAATGAAGCTCGTGTCGGCGATGGTCTTATCGCCGTCCTCGATGTACGGAAGTTTGCCTTTCGGTGCGGTATTCAGATCGCCGAGGACGAGTCGATAAGGTAACTCGACCATCCGCAGATAGCAGTCGATCGTGGTGACGAACGGGCTGATGTCAGGGATCCCCCAGGCGGGTACGTGCCCGTACATAGTTATCATCGAATACGATCCTCAGTCCGGTGCAATTCGGCGGATGATGTAGCCACCCGAGCGTTCGTCGAGTTCGAGATCCAGGTAGCCGCGGGTCTGCGCCTCTTCCAACAGCTTGTTGAAAGACCGCACACCGTAATAGCTTTCATTGAAACCGGGTCGCCGGCGTTTCAATGCCTGTTTGATCATCGAACCCCATAGCGTTTCTTGATCGCCGCGCTCGTTGTGCAGCGCATCGGCGGTTTCGACCACAAGGTCTATAGCCTGTTGGAGCGGCTCCTCAGTGCGTGTCTTGGCCTTACCTTGACTCGCCTTCTTCTTCGTCTTCTTTGCTTGGCGCGCTCGCTCGCTGGCCTCCTCCGCGCGTACGAGGTCGTCGTAGAAGATAAATTCATCACAGTTGCTCATCAGCAGATCTGACGTCGAATTCTTGACGCCGACGCCGATGACGGTTTTCGCGTTCTCACGCAGCTTGCTCACCAGCGGCGAAAAATCAGAATCACCACTGATAATGACGAAGGTGTCTACGTGCGATTTCGTGTAGCAGAGGTCCAGCGCGTCGACGACCATGCGGATGTCGGCCGAATTTTTTCCCGATTGACGAACGTGAGGGATATCTATCAATTCGAACGCCGCCTCATGCATCGGTTCCTTGAAATCTTTGTAGCGCCCCCAATCGCAGTAGGCTTTCTTCACCACGATGCTACCCTTGACGAGAAGGCGTTCGAGTACGCGCTGGATATCGAACATTGCGTATTTGGCGTCACGCACGCCAAGCGCGATATTTTCGAAATCGCAAAATAACGCGAGATTGAGGTTTTGGATTTCATTTGCCATGGGAACGGCTCCGTGAACTCCACAATTATGAGCGTATCCCATAATATAGCGGAGATGCTGCGGCAGCGGACGTTTTTCTCCCGCCGCCTCGCGGCGGATGGCAAGAATGCCGGTTTGGCGCTATGTTTGAACGAGGGCGGAGTAAGGAGAGGTCGCGATGGATGTAGAGTTGAAAGAAATCAGCAGCGAAACACAGCAGATGTACCAGGCGAATTCCGGCAAAGCCAAGATGGTTTTCAAGACCTCGTCGAATCTCGGCGGACGCTTCCGTTCCGACGTAAATATCCGCGACCATTCACTGACAATCGATGAACCGACGGCAATCGGTGGAACCGATTTGGGCCCGAGTCCGGTAGAGGTCGTCCTGGCAGCGCTCGGTAGCTGTCAGGAGATCACGTATCGCGCCTTCGCTACGGCGCTGGGGATCGAACTCGATACGGTATCGGTCGAACTCGAAGGCGACATCGATTTTCGTGGTTTCTTCGCGGTCGACGATGCGGTGCGCCCCGGCTACGACAATATTCGGGTGCTGGTCAAGATCGAATCGAAAGCGCCTGCGGCGGAACTTGAGAAACTGCGGGACATCGTCAACTCGCACTGTCCGGTGCTCGACGTTCTCACCAATCCTGTAGCGGTCGCCCTCGAACTCGTTGTCAACGATGAGAAATGACTGTCGCGCCCGCACAGATGCCACCCAGCCTCCGTCGAGTTTCGGTCCGTCGCCGAAGCCGGTTTCTAGAAGTGTCAGACGACGACCGATCGAATTACGGCGCCCGAAATGCAATCCGGCTCTGACAACATTGTTTACCGCCAATGCGGTGAGCGGGAATTCGATTCCGTTTATTTCATCATTAACGAAGCGGCGTCCGCCTATCGCGGTCAAATTCCGATCGACCACTTTAGCGAGCCCTATATGTCGCGCGAACAATTTCGTCTGGAACTCGGCTCCGGCGTAGAGTTTTGGGGGTACGAGGAAAACGATGCACTGCGCGGGGTCATGGGAATACAGCGAGTCGCCGACGTGGTTCTGATCCGCCACGCGTACACCAGAACCGAATACCAGGGACAGGGGATCGGCGGCGGGTTACTGCAATTTCTTCTCGGCAAAACGCGGCGCCCGGTTTTGGTCGGTACGTGGGCGGGCGTGACGCGCGCGATTGCGTTTTATCACCGGCACGGCTTCGCTCTGATGCCGGGCGCCGTCAAGGACGGCCTGCTGAAAAAGTACTGGCAGGTCCCGGATACCCAGATCGAAGCCTCGGTCGTGCTGGCCAACGTCCCCGTTGAACGCCTAGAACTGTAGAAACCTTAATCGCCGTCCGGATCTTCCCAGTTATAGCGTTTCTCCGCCGGAGCCGGATCCAGCTTTCTCAAGGCGGCTGCGAGTCCAACGCCCCAGACGGCGCCAAAGAGGTGGCTTTCGAATGAAACCGCCGGGTCGTTCGGGAAGATCCCCCAGAGCATTCCACCGTAGAGGAAAAACACGATCATCGATAGCGCGATCGCGCGCCTGTCCCAACGGATTGCGCCGATAGCAAATACGAAAAACATCATGCCGAACGTCAAACCGCTCGCGCCGATATGGTATGCCTCACGCGCAAAAAACCATACGCCGATCCCCGTTCCAAAATAGATCGCCGGGATCGCCGTGCGGGAAGCATCCGGGTACCCATACAACAGCGCCGTGCCGAGAACGATAACCGGCGGCGTATTGCTTGCCAGATGCGACCACGATCCGTGGATCAGCGGCCCCATCAGGATCCCGCCCAGACTGTGGACGTCTCCCGGATAGATGCCGAATTGGGTGAAATCGAGGCCGAGTGCGGTTTCGGTCAATTTCACCGCCCACAGACAAGCCGCGAAGGCGCAGGACAACCGTAATGATCGGCGAAAACGCCTACCGTCGCGAGCCGCTACTCCTGCAAGGTCCGTCACAATGGAACACAACATGTGGTTATTGCGCCCATTGATCAAGTAGCGGGCTCCGGGAAGAGCCCGCCGTCCGTTCCGCCGCACCGTGAACGGGAATCCGCGATGTCGTGCGATTTGTTGTAGATTGTCTGTTCGCCGACTAGGGGAGCAAGCATGAAACTGGCAATGAACATACGGAACTGGGGGCCGACCGCATCACCGGAGTTTCTGCGCGCATGTGCCGAGGCCGCCGACCGCTCGAGCCTCGACGCCATCTGGTTCAACGACCACCTGGGCCTTCCACCGGTCATCGAGGATGATGCCTTTGGACTCCCGCCCGAGATGGGGGCCATTCTCGATCCGTTGGCATTCGCGACATTTCTCGCTGCCTGCACCGATCGGATCAGCTTTGGTCCGGGCGTATTGGTACTGCCCTACCGCCCACCGATAGTGACCGCCAAGTTAATCGCCACGATCCAGATCCTGTCCCACAACCGTTTCCTCTTGGGGATCGGCCCCGGCTACCTCGCCGAGGAGTTCCGGGCACTCGGCGTCCCGCGGACCAAACGAGGTGAGCTGACCGATGCCATGATCGATTTCCTGCGCGAATGTGCGGCCTCGGAGCTGGTCGAACAAAATGGGCAACCGTTTCTACTCAAGCCGAAACTCGTCTGTCCGCCGATTTACGTCGGGGGCGGACCGGCGGTTGCAATCCCTCGCACCGTGAGATGTGGCGACGGCTGGATGCCGGTCGGACTCTCGCCGCAAGATCTTGCGCCGCACGTCACCGATCTCAGGCAGCGGGCGGCCGATGCGGGGCGCTCCGACCTCGAAGTGGTGGCGATGAAAACGCTGCCTCTGGCGGAAAGGGCGGCGGCGATCGAACTGACCCAGGCGTACCGCGATGCCGGGGTAACCCATCTTGTGCACACACAGGGCTATGACAGCCCCGCGCAATATGCCGAAATAGTCCAGCAGATCGACGGTGAGATCCGCAATGCTTTGTAAGTACTATCGGTTGCGCGATGATTTAGAATTCGACCGTCATTCTATCGGAGGCGTCCTATGACTAGAGAAGAGTTCTACGCGAACGCCCGAGGCGATCGCACCGGGCCATTAGACGGGGTACTCGTGATCGAAGCAACGACGACATGGGCCGGGCCGATGGCGGCCTGCGTACTCGCCGACTACGGCGCCACGGTGATCAAGGTCGAACATCCCGAGGGAGAAGTCGGGCGCCGTCTGCCGCCGTTCTTTCCGGGTTCGGAGCTCACGGTTTTCTACGAGACCGTTAATCGCAACAAACAGAGTTTGTCCCTGGATCTACGTCAAGGAGAAGGGCGTGACATTTTTCTTTCGCTTTGCGCCGCCGCCGATATCGTGGTCGAAAACTTCAGGCCGGGCACTATGGCAAAGTGGGGCGTGGGCTACCGGGATGTTGCCGCGGTCAAGCCGGATATCATCTATGTTTCTGTCAGCGGGTTTGGTCAGTTCGGCGAGCTTTCCGGCCGCGTCGGCTACGATCCAATGGCGCAGAACTACTGCGGGTGGTCGTCGCTCAACGGGGAACCCGACGGCGATCCGGTAAAGGCACCGACTTTTCTCGCCGACGACCTCGGTGGATTAAACGGCGCGATGGGCGCCATGGCGGCACTGCATCACCGCGACCAGACCGGAGAAGGTCAGCACGTCGACGTCGCCCTGGTCGACGGTCTCATTTTTCAAAGCAATGGCAATTTAACGACCGGCGCACTGGGTCTTCCGATCGCGCGTATGGGCAATGAGTTTTCGCTCGCCGCGCCGGTCAATAGCTTCGCGTGTGTCGACGGCCGCGTTTACGCCGGCGTATTATTGGACGGTCATTGGAAATCGCTCACCGGGCTCCTGGAAAGACCTGACTTGACCGATCTATCGGCGCCGGAACGGATCGGGCGCAGAGATGAGGTGAACGAGGTCGTCGGCGCATGGTGTGCGACGCGCACAACCGCCGAGGTCGTCGATTCCTTCAGCGAGCTTGGCCTTCCCGCGACCCGGGTAAATACATTTGAAGAGTGTTCTAAACTCGACCACGTTGCGTCTCGCGACATGTTGCAGGAAACAGAACTATCGGATGGCTCGATGGCTCCGTTAACCGGACCGGCGGCAAAATTCTCGCGCACGCCGACCCGTGTACGGGCGGGCGCGGCACCACTCGGGGCGCACAATGAAGAGATTTTGCGTCGCCTCGGTTATGACGATGAGGGTATCCGGCGATTGAAACGCGACGGTATTACTTCTTAGACCCGTTGTGGAGCCGACGGCATTGCGCGTAGTTCGTGGCGGTTGACGGCTTCGATGGCGGACGCACCGTGGCACGTCTATATCGTCCGTTGTAACGACGAGTCTTTGTATACCGGGGTGGCAAAGGAGCTGGACCTGCGGATCGCCCAGCACAACGCCGGGGTAGGTGCCAAGTACACCCGTTCCAGGCGGCCGGTGACACTCGTTTATTGGGAAACCGCGGCCGATCGCGGTGCCGCACAGCAGCGGGAGTTTGCGATCAAGCAGCTGTCGCCGGTGGCTAAACGTCGGCTCGTCCAGGGCGCGGCGACTAATCCTTAAGCGTCGCAGCCGGACCCCGCGTTTCGGCCAGCGCTTTTGCCGTGCCAGCGCTGAGTTTCTTGAAAGCCCCCAGGTGCCTTGGGCTAAGCGTATCTCGAGGTCGGCATGCCATGATCACGCCGAGCGGTTTGCCAGCCAGGTGGATCGAACACAACAATCCTTCCTGACCACCCAGGAACTGCAGCGGCAATCGATCGAGCCCTGCTTTATGTTTCTCCGGCCGCCAATGAATCACCGACTGGGGTGCTAGCAGGTGTGCCAATACTGGGTTTTTGTCCGTGTGGATTCGGCTACGGCCGAACTGCGGCGGCAGTTTGAGGCCGCGATGCAGGCGCACCGTGAGTGTTCCCGAGGCATTGTCGAGCATCAGAAACACCGCGAGTCGGAAGCCGATGTGGTCGCAGATCGCTTGCAGTGCATACGGCAGGATAGAGGCCGCCTGGCGGCCGCCGCGCGCCGCACCTACGAGCCGTTCGACTACCCTTTCGAGGTCGTCGCTCGCGGCCGTGGACCGACACGGTTTTTGCGTAGGTGTCCGCCGCTTCGCCGGTAGCGCAGTCTGTGGCGGCGAGTTCGGTGGTACCACCGTCGGACGGCGGCCCGGCGACATGAGGTGGTTGGCGGCGCGATAGAATCCGAAATGGTCGCCGGCGCGCGCGGCTTCGACCGTCGCAACCTTCAAACGGCGCGCGATCTCGTCGGTTCCTCGACCGGTGAATTGCGCGACTTCGGCGTAAATCGGCTCGAGCATCTCTTCGTCCCAACCGATCTCGGTCGCCGCGGCGAACCGGGATCCGAGGTCCAGACACAGGCGGCCTATTTTGCCAGCGTCAGGACTGCCCGGCGGTGCCGGCAGCAGCTCTTGCGCCAGGGCCAAATCGGGTGCGAAGCCGCGTTGGCTCGATAGAGCGGCTAAGTAATCGAGTGCTCCTGCGGTCAGCGCTGCGGCGAGGATTTCATCGACGTTTATGCCCCTGGCCAAGGTACCGATGGCGCGTGCCTGATGCGCCGCGTGGTGCGCGCGGCACAAGATCTGTACCAATCCGTCCCGACGGCTTCGCTCAATCGATTCATCGAGGATCGCCGCGTGCCGGAACCGTTCGATGACCTCCGCAATACCCATGAAGAGCACCGCGCGCGGGACATCAGTCGCCGGCGGGTGGCCGGTGCGCTTGAGCATCGCGTTGACTTCGGCAAATAGATTCAGAGCGAGGGCCGGGTCCGCTTCGATCGCCTGCTGCATATGCGATAAAGAGGTCGACGGGCGTTTCGACATCTCATCGATGCGCTGGCGGCTGACCTTCAAGATCGGTGCCCGTAGCGGTTGTGTTCCGGGCGACGAATGGGGGCGGCTTGCGGTTGCCGCTTCGGAGTTCATGGTTCGAAGGTCGGCACCAACGCCCATGTGCTTTAGGGAACCCCCGATTATGGTCGGCCGAGGTGCGCCGGCTATTCGATCGTAGTCAGACGTCTTCAGCGGTCAATTCGGTAAGCCGCGCGCGCAGCGCCGGATCCGACGGGTTTCTTTCCAGGCTCCGCCGTAACAGCTGGACAGCAGTGCGCTTGCGGCCATATTGCAAATAGACGTCTACTGCTTCGAGTACGTCCTTCGGGTCTTTGAAGTCTTGCTCGACCCTCCGGCGCGACATGTGGTCGACGATCGCGTAGGTTCCCGCCAAGACGACGATTACCAAAGCGCCCGCTATCAACAAATCGACTACGTATGTCATCTCGCAATAACCAGGGATCCGGAATCGCACCGACGCATACACATAGGGAGCTGTTGGTGCGGGGCCCATTCTATCAATGTGCCGCCAGCCGAGTAAGCTTGGCCATTACCAGAAGGTTCGAGGCGACGAAGTACAAACGGCCGGACGTAATGCGAAGCCGCAAGAAGTCTGGCATTGTGTTCGTTGTCATAGCGGATACAACAGGCGTTCGGTGGCCGTATGAATGAAGCAGCTTTTGATCCGGCTGAGGAGCAGTACGTCAGTCTGGTGACATACAGGCGCAGTGGGGTAGCGGTGGCGACCCCGGTCTGGATCGCGCGGGAAGGCGCACATTACTACGTCTTCAGTGAGGGAAAAGCCGGGAAGGTGAAGCGCTTGCGGAACAATAGCCACATCCGCATGGCCGCGTGCGACATACGCGGGAACGTGTCGGGCACCTGGGCGGAGGGCAGCGCGCGCGTGGTCGACGACAGCGCCACGATCGAACGAGCCTATCGCGCCCTCAGAACCAAGTACGGTTGGATGATGAAAGTCGGAGACTTTTTCTCGAAGCTGTCCGGACGTTACGCGCGGCGGGCCATGATCCAGATAGAAATGGACCTCGACGCATGATCATTTACGGCGGGAAGGATTTGGAGGGCCGGGAAGGGTGAGGGTAATTCCCGGACAGTGCCACTGCGGCAACATCACTTACGAATTCACCTGGCCGACCGACGAGGAAAAACTGCCCGCACGCGCATGCAGCTGTTCGTTTTGCGTGAAGCATGGCGGTGTGTATACCTCGCATCCGGCGGGGCGTCTGGATATCACCCTGGCAGAACCGAAGTGCGTCCGTCGCTATCGTTTCGGACAGAAATCGGCGGACTTCATGATCTGCACCGAGTGCGGGGTCATCGTCGTTGCCGTCAGCAAGATCGACGGCAAAGATTACGCTGTCGTCAACGTGAATACTTTTGAGACGTTGGGCCCGGGAGACATGGAGCGCGCAGTAACGAATTTTGACGGCGAAGACAGATCGACAAGGCTCGCCCGCCGGCAACGGAACTGGACCGGGGACGTAAGAATTCGGCCCTAGCCTGCCTATCTAGCGCTTCCAATCGAACACGAGCCGTGCGCTCGCGCGCAACGCGCCGCTCGCATGCGTTATCATGACAGCGGTTTTTAGCAAAGCAGTGGTTACGATGAGCGACGCCCCAGAAGAAGCCGACCGACCGATCTCGGTAGAGATGCTGTACCGGCATACCTTCAAGAACATGATGCACGATGTCGTGGACGCGGGCAGCTGCAGCGAATGCGGCAGTTGCGTGCTCGTATGTCCGCACAACGTGATCGACTATGTCGATAATAAGCCTAAGCAAACCGCGAAAGAGGGTGCCGCGTTCGATTTCTGTGGTATCAGCGAGGGGGTCGGCTGCGATGTCTGTGCGACGGTATGCCCGCGCTTATGGCCGCGTGAGGTTCATTTCAAAGACGCGGCGTTCGAGGCAGATCGCCCGTTCGAAGATATTTTCGGCGTATACAGGCACATCTTCGTTGCGCGCACGACACGTCCCGAACTGATGGAGCGCGCCCAAGACGGCGGCGCGGTGACGGCGTTACTGTCGTGGGCAAGGGCGAACGGTGAGATCGACGGGGCGGTCGTCTCTGCGGTCGGGCCGGACGACGATCCGTGTTTCCCCACCCCCAAGGTCGCTACGACGGAAGAAGAAATCAAGGCGAGCGCCGGAAGTTGGTACACGTATTGCGCGAACAGTCTTGCCCTGAGGGAGGTCAAGGAACGCGATCTGAAGCAGGTCGGCTTTGTCGGTGTCCCGTGCCAGCTGATGGCGCTGAGAAAGATGCGGCACATGGACCCGTCGTTCCTGGTTACCGAAAAGAAGCGAGCCAAGCCGCTCGCCCGTCAGCGCGATTTCTTACGCGGCTTTTCCGATCGCGTCGCATTCAGTATTGGTCTGTTTTGCACCGAAGTATTCAGGCCCGAACTGATGACCGAACGGATCGAAAAGCAAATGGGTATCCCGTTGACCGAGGTATCGAAGTTCAACGTCAAAGGCGAGGTAGTCATCTACAAACGCGATAAGACGATCGCAACGATTCCACTGGAAGAAGCCATGCGCGATTATCAGCGACCCGAGTGTCGCTATTGCGGTGACTTTTCGGCGGAAATGGCCGATATTTCCTGCGGCGGCGTTGGGACCGACGCTGCGACGATTGTCGTCTTGCGTACTAAGAAAGGCGAGGAAGTGTGGCGCAAATTCGAGGCCGCCGGCGACGTTGAAGTGACGCCGATCAAAGAGAATAAGCGCGCATGGAATATCCTGCAGCGCCTTGCTCGTCGACAGCGTAACCGCATCCCGGAAAGTGCGCCGCGCGGGGGTGTTGCGAAAGGCTTACCGCAGTATTCGCCGAAACAAGCAGCCGATTTGTGTGCGGCCGCGTTCGTTGCCACAGGCAAGACGGAGGAAGAACTCGACGGTCTGCTCGAAGGCGCCTACGGCGGCGACGAACGGCCGCCAGAGGGTATCGTTTATATGGCGGGACAACCGATCCCGGGGGATCCGGGTGCGCCGGCCGCCGGAGAAAAACGTAAATTACCGCCGCCGCCAGGACTCGACGAAGGCGGCGCTCCGCCCGGGTGGAGCGCCGACTGAGCCCAGAGCGTAGAAGTCGGGAGTATCCGCCGGCGGTTGTGCGAGCCGCGGCGAGGCTTCTTCACGCGTGCCTCAGGTCGCATGGGCGCTGCGAGCGATTTGTTCATCTTCGGCGCTCTGAGAAGCCTGCTACGGACTTGTTCTGAGCTTACTTAAACCGATTCGCGGCCGTCGTAGGATGGCCGGGGCCTTCCATTTGGACGGAGACAGTTATGAAACGAACCGCTCCTGCTATTGTCATCCTGTTAATACTCATCGGCTGCAGTCAGGAAGACGGTGGTGTCGGCGGCAGTCAGCCGAAGGACATACTGGACGACGTGCAACTGCAACTCGATCAGGCCGGCGTTGCCGCCGAAGATCGACTGGGAGACGCGATAGAAAGGGTCGAAAAAGACCTGTAATCCGGATATTTCAAGAGAGCCGCGGGTGGCCGCCGCCGGTTCCCGTGACTTTTGTGGAGCCGACATATCCCGGCGGCGGACAGGTTCGTCGCGGCGCCGCGGTAACGACCCCACGCTTCGCGCAGCATCCCGGTGAGACGGCACCGGGTCCCTATTCGCCGTCCGGATTCAAGTTGCGACGGCCGCGCCCCGCGATTCGGTATCGAAGCCGGAAAACGCCGCCGGGATGCGCTGGATGTCAGCGATCAAGTCGGCCGGGAGATCCGAACGTATCTGCGAACTCGTACTCGCGTGGACGGTGTCGGCCGAACCGCCGAAGCGCCGCTCAATACGCGCTGCGATTTCGTCGTGGCGGCCGATGGCGGCGAACAGTTCGAGGATGTCATCGGAGATCTCGGCGGCGAGTTTGTCCCACTGACCCGCCTTGGTCATTCGATTCAACTTGCGGCCGAGATCCCCTTCGTCGTGTGTCTCCAAAACGGGCCAGTAGGCGGGCGTCGAGCCGTAAAAAGCGATCCGGTAACGAACCCATTCCGCGGCGGCGGCGACGGCCTCGTCATCTTTGCCGGTCGCGATGAACCCGCCGCCGCTGATCTCGAAGTTTTCGCGTTTTCTTTGTGTCGCCTCGAGGCCTGCTTGTATCCTCGGCATTACGGTTTCGGCCAAATATCGTTGCGTGCAAAACGGGTGCAGGCGGGCGCCATCGGCGACTTCGCCGCTGAGCTTGAGCATCGCGGGACCGACGGCCGCGAGGGTCACCGCGGGTAAGTCGAGACCCGAGCCTTCGGGTACGAAATTCGGGATCATCAGCGTAAAGCGATAATGCTCGCCCTCGTAGCGCAGCCATTCGCCGTACTTCCAGGCCCGCCAGATCGCGCGCAGCGCCTCGACGTACTCACGCATTCGCGGCGCCGGGGCGCTCCAGGGGACGCTGAAGCGCTTTTCGTTATGCGCCTTGATCTGCGTGCCGAGGCCGAGCACGAAACGACCGCCGGAGGCTTCGTTCAGATCCCAAGTCAAGTTGGCAGCGGACATGGGCGATCGCAGGAATGAAATCGCGATGCCGGTCGCGAGTTCGACGCGCTCGGTACAGGTAGCGGCGACCGCCAGCGGCAGAAACGGGTCGTGCTGATTCTCGAGTGTCATGATGCCATCGTAGCCGGCCGCCTCGACCGCTGCCGCGGCTGTCGGGACCGCGCGCAGATTGTGCTGCGGGATTGTCGTGGTAATGCGCATCGATGGTCTCCTGGGGGTCGAAGCTGGTTTTGGCGCCGGAATTCCAGGAAGGCCCGTCGCGTCCTATGTTTTGGACCAGCACCGGACTCCGGTTCGCGGCATTCAATTTGGCTATCACTCCTTCCACTTAATCCCCGGACCGGGTCGCAGCCGGACTGAGCGGGGTTCGATCGGTGTGTTGTCTGTCTCGCGCACGAAGCCGAGGTGAACCGGTGTGCCTGTTTCGTTGTCCACGAGTTCCAACGGGTGATCGCCGCGAGGATTGACGTGCGCGTCGCCCCACTCGCGGAGCGCCGTCAGCACGTAATGAAGATCGCGACCCTTGTCGGTCAGCACATAGTGCTGCCGGGCGCGCGCACCGGGCTCCTGATAGAGCTCTTGGCGCAGGATCCCGTTTGCCACCAGCGCTCTCAGCCGACCCGCGGTCATCGCTCGCGGCGCAGCCGTCTGCGTACAAAAATCCTCGAACCGCTTAACGCCGTTGAATGCGTCCCGGACTAGCAGCAGGGTCCACTTATCGCCCACGATTTTCATGGCGCCGGCCACCGGACAATTCTCGGTGTCGACTTTGCGCCAATCCAATTTTTTGCTTGGAGCGCTTTGTCGCATATTCGTTTCCGTCTTGCGTTGGCCATCATCATAGGGCAACCTAGTAGCTAAGTTCAATATCTGAATTCAGGGATCGGCAAATGGCAAACGATAGTTGGAAAAAGACCGCGTGTATTTTGTGTTATGCCAATTGCGGGCTGGAAGCTAAAACCGAAGGACACCGGATCATCAAAGTCAAAGGCGACAAGGCGCATCCGCGATCGGCAGGTTACGTTTGTCAGAAAGCTTCCCGCATTAGCTACTACCAAAATGACGCGGAGCGGCTGACCTCACCGCTCAGGCGCGGCCCGGACGGCAGCTTCGAGAAGATCGATTGGGACACCGCACTGTCGGAAATAGCCGAAAAGATGCTCGCTATCCGGGAACATTACGGGCCCCGTTCTCTGGGCCATTACGGCGGCGGCGGCCAGGGTAACCATTCCGGCGGCGGCTTCGGCATCATGATGATGCGGGCGTTCGGCACGACCGAATTCTACAGCTCCATCGCCCAAGAAAAATCCGGCCGCTTCTGGGTCAACGGCAGGATGTTCGGGGCGCAGAATTGTAATCATGCGATCCAGCCCGAAGACGCGGACCTCATGATCGTTCTGGGCGGCAGCATCTGGCAGGCGCAATGCGAGCCTGGTGCGCGAACGCATTTGCGGGAAGCCGAGAAGGCGACCGGTAAGAAGATCATCGTGATCGATCCTGTCCGCACGCGCGACGCGGAATTCGCCGATCTGCATTTGCAGATCAAACCCGGTACAGACGCTTATCTGCTCGGCGCCATGCTGAAACTGTTGCTCGATGCCGACGGTATTGACCGGGAGTTCATCGCCGAACACACCGAGGGGTGGGATGCGGTCGCCCCGGATATCGCCAAGATCCCCGCCGCCTCGTGGATTGCACATACCGGCTTGGACAAAGCCGACGTCGACTTGGCTGTGCAGATGATCATCGAAGCCGAGGCCATGACGCTGAGGACCGAGCTCGGTATCGAGATGGGACGCAACTCGACACTGAATTCCTATCTCGGCAACCTGCTGTTTCTGGCGACGGGGCACTTCGGCCGGCCTGGAACCCACGGCATACACACCTGGCTGCAGCCGCTGGTCGGCAACTCCAAGGGCGCGCGATCGCTGGTGACGGACATGGAGGAGATTGGCGGCGTCTATCCGCCGAACCGATTTGCTCAGGAGATCCTGTCGGACAATCCGGACCGTCTTCGCGCAACGTTGATCGATAGCTCCAATCCGGCCAACTCTGCGGCCAATACCGCGGCAACGGAAGCTGCTCTGCAAGCTTTGGATCTGCTGGTGGTGGTCGATGTCGCCATGACGGAAACCGCGGCGCAGGCGGATTATGTGTTGCCGGCCGCCTCGCAGTACGAAAAATGGGAATTCACTTATTTCACTTTTTCCTTTCCCATCAACTATTTTCATTTGCGCCGGCCGCTGTTCGAACCGCTCGAGGGCACCCGCGTGGAAGGCGAGATCTATGCCGATTTGGCACGCCGATTGGGGCTGTTGCCCGACGACACCGTATTGAACGAACTGCGCCGGCTTGCGGGCGAGGACCGTGCGGCTTTCGCGAAGGCGTTTCAGGGGCTCCTTGCCGAGAGTTCGGTTTACGCCGTAATCGCCCCGGTCATCCTCTATCTCACCTTAGGCAAGTCGCTGGCCCACGGTGCAGCGTCCGCGGCGATCCTGTGGCCCGGCTGCCACCGCACGGCGGCACGTAACGGTGAAGCCGTACGGCGCGCGATTGGATCCGACAAGGAAGGGCCTGCACTGGGTGAGGCACTGTTCGAAACCATCCTCGATTCGCCGTCCGGGACAGCTTTCACGCACAACGAATTCGACGATGTCTGGAGTTTGCTGGCCTATCCGGACCAGAAGATCCGGATGCAAGTTCCGGAAATGCTGGAGTGGCTGAATCGTCTCGATCCGGCGAAGGACGTGCAGGATGCAGATTATCCGTTCGTCGTTTCACTCGGACAACGGCGCCAATACAACTCCAATCAGGTGATCCGGACCCCTCGGTGGCGTAAGCAGGACCATGACGGCAATCTGCGTGTCCATCCGCGGGATCTGCAAAAGATCGGCGCCGCCGACGGCGGTTGGGTAACGGTTGAGACCCGGACGGGAGCGTTGACCGCGCGCGCCGAAGCCGACGACAGCCTGCGGGTCGGTTACGCAACGCTGCCCCACGGCTACGGCATGACCTACCCGCTGGAGAATGGCGAGCGGGTCACGATCGGTCCGCGGGTCAACATGCTTTCGGCAAGCGAGGACTGCGACCCGATCGGGGCGACGCCCTACCATAAGAATGTTGCCGCCCGGTTGCGCTGCGCGAGCGATGACGAAGCAGGAATGAGCGAAGAAATCTCCCGCAAAGTGCGCGTCTACATTGATGCGGAGACAGCTTAGCGGGGGCTTCCCCAAGAGGCGTCAAAATACGATCGTCGTACCGTCCCAGTCATCGTTGCTCGGCCGGGCGCGCGCTATCGCGCCATCCACGTCGCGCCATCCTTCGCAGAATGTCGGTCCGCGCCGCCGCCGAATGAAATTCAGGAGCCGTTTGAAGGCCGCATAAAGGTGAAAAAAATTCAGAACGAGGCAGCGGTCGAGTTTGGTCAGCGGCCTATCGCTACAGATCAGCTTGTCATCGTACAGGCCGCGATCCGTTAATCCGATGACGGCAAAAGCCCGCAAATTCAGCGTCGTCCCGCGCGCCAGTCGAGGTCCGAGAACCACGGCGTCGAGCAGATCGCCGTCGAGACCTACGTAAGTCGGTATGGAACCATAATTATAGGGACAGGGCAGCGGCGAGATGAAGTCAACGTTGTTGTTACTTCCGCGTTTCACGAAACCCCAACGAGGCACCTCGATGACGACGTCGAACGGCCCACTTTCACAGTGATTCATAGTCGCCACTATCCCATAGTTCAACTCGGTAGCGCAAAAACGGCGTCGTCACCCGGCCAATCGAGATTCGACTTTCGGTTCGCCTTTCCCGCTTCCATGCAGCCGGAAGAATTCGGCTGCGCCCTCATTACCCATGTATTTCCTGATGAATGCCGGTTCCGTCCGGGTCAAATCTGCCCACAGCATGCAGTCGATCGCATTATTGAAATTCGGATCGATATTGAAGCCCAGGATTTGCCCACCCATCTTGAGGTATTGTCGCAGCAACACCGGAACGCCCTTTTCGTCCGACTCGACTGTACTCAGCAGGTCTGAAATGATGTTTAAATCGATGCTGTCGAGGTCGACAAGATCGGCTGTCAGTTCCGATTTGACGCGGAATGGCCGTCGCGGTTTGACCTGGCTCGCCCGTCTCACCTCGGAATTTCTCCCGCGTAGAAACTGGACCAGGATCTCCTGAGATATCGGGTGATAGTCGTTGCTGATGCTTACCGGGCCGAACAAGATTCGGTATTGCGGATGGCGAGTCAGATATCGCGCGATACCTTTCCACAACAGCATCAGAGCGGAGTAGCTGCGTTGATACTCGGTGCGAACGAAAGACCGGCCGAGTTCCAAAGCGACCCGCAGGTCGCCAGTTAATTCAGGTGAAAATTTGAACAAACTGTGGACGTAGAGTCCCTTCGGACCGAAAGCGTCCAGGATCCTGTCCGTGTGGCCGATGCGATACGCGCCGACGATCTGCTTGCCGACCCGATCCCACACGAACAGGTGAGTGTAGTAACTGTCGTAAAGATCGAGGTCCGAAGATCGACCGGTACCCTCCCCGACATCGCGAAAAGACAGCTCGCGCAGGCGGCCGATCTCCTGCAGAACGATCGGGATCTGGTCCGCTGCTGCACAGTAGACTTCGTTGGCACCACTTTGCACCAGTAGTTGTTGAGGCGGTAGGGAACCGATTTCACTTTCGAAGTCCGCGGCGTCTCCAACCTTGGAAATATCTTCGCGCGGGCGTCCGTTTCGTGCGACGCGTCCGAGCGCAATGCTCTGCGGCTCCTTTTCTTTGAGCAGATAGGTTTTCGTCCGTAAGTAGCGGGTAATTTGGGCGCGATCGACCAGCGACGCCAATGTCGCCGGCTCGCTCCGCCGGCCGATGCGGATGTCGATAGTCGTACCGCGCTTGTTCATCATTTCCCGGACTAAGAGCGCAGTTCGCAGGTTCGGGTGTACCAGCCCGCCGAACTGGAATAGGTTGCTGTTGCGCCCGCCGATGTGCAACGGGATCACTGGGGCGGCGGACTTTTCGGCGAACCGCGCGACCCCTTCGTCCCACTTAGGATCGCTGACCCGCCAGTCTCCACGGTTCAGGCTCGAGACTTCCCCTCCCGGGAAGACCATGAGCATCTTGCCGTCGCGAAGCCAATTGGTGGCCGCTCGCGCGGTGGCGACGTTATGTCGAACCGCGTCTTTTCCGCCGAACGGGTTGATCTGAAAAAACAGCGGTTGTAACTGCGTGAAGCGGGCAAGAAAGTGATTCGCCATGACCCTGAAATCGGACCGTACTTCGCCGAGCAACTGCATGACGATGAGGCCGTCGAGCATCCCGTGAGGATGGTTTGCGACCACTATGCACGGTCCCTCCCGCGGAATCGAGGCGAGTTCACACGGATCGATGCTGAGAGTTACCCCGAGTCCGGCGATCACTTCACGAGCCAGATCCACCGGCCCCAAATCCGCCGGGAAACCGTAATAGAAATCGGCCAGCTTGCGCAATCCTAGCGCCGCATCGATCCCCGCCGCACACGGTTTACGCAAGCGCCCGAGGCTCTCGGACAGATACGGTTCGACAGAAAAGTTCGATCGCTCGAGTCTAGTCGCCATTCGCCTCACCACCGACCGATCGGTTCACGGTACAAAATACGCCGATCTAAGGGGATGATTCTCGAGACGAGCCGTATGCTGGTGTGCCCGGACCCACCAGTTCGTCGCCGGGACGTGCGGGACAGTCGAATGTTGCCGGAGCCATGGCCGCTCCATGGCATCGCGCCATCGCGGCATTGGTGCGTTTCTGCACGGCAGATGGCGGGAGCGACCATCCGCAGTCCTCACAAAATATCCGGGCTAACCGGGTCGGCCGCAAGTTGGTATCTGTTCCAGATAAACGGTACGGCGAGCTGGGCGAAGAATTTCCGTGGCATCTTCTCGGCGATTCCGGCCTCCGCAATGCCCGGGCCCTTTTTGTACAGAAACGTCCCCAACAGGATGTCCCACAACATCATGTTTTCGGCGTAGTTGTGATCGCATTCCGCGCGGTCGGCGGAATGATGCCAGCGATGGAGGTTGGGCGTATTGAATATGTAATTCAGCCAACCGCATTCCATGTCGACGTTACAATGCGTGAGGATCCCGATGTAGGCAGTGATGGCGCTGATCCAGACGATCGCGTCGGTGGAGATCCCTAACAGCAGTAAGAACGGTAGGCTGGCAACGACGCTTACGAGCGAGTCGACGAAGTGAAAACGCCCGGTGTTGATCAGCCAAAGCTTTTTCGAGCTGTGGTGAACGGCGTGAAACCGCCACAACAGCGCCCATTCGTGACCCAGGCGGTGTGCGCTATACAGCCCGATCTCCACTATCACGAGTCCGATCGCGACCTGGAATGGCAACGCCAGACTACCAGCCATCGAAGTGCCGTCGCCCCCCAAGATTCCGAGGCCAATCAGTTGGACGATGAGCAATTGCACGAGACCCTTGTTGAGGACGGTGTGGCTGAGATCGGGCCCGAGTTGGCCGTCCGACAGCCGCCAGCCGGCTCTGTACGGCAATAGCTTTTCCAGTAGAAAGAGCCACGCCACGATCCATGCATAGGAGATATTAAAAAACAGTACTTCTCGCCCGAGTGAGAAGCCGAAGGCCAGAATCGCGGCGGACGATACGACCAAGAAAGGCCACACGAGGCGTCGAGCGGCGTGATGTAGCAACGAGTGTCGGCGGACGGGTTCTTCGTTCACAAGCTTTGGTTCCCGATAGTTGCGCGAAAGTCGCGCGAAATGGCTTTAGCGGTGCTTATTGTGGTCAGCGCACTGCCGCCGAACGGCGGTAGAGATGAGATATTGGTCACTCTTTTTGTCCCGCGCCAGACCGCACAGAACGTCCGCGGTGATGGTCAGTATATCCGCTTCCTTCGCAATGTCGAACGTATACCGCGGACTGCAATTGCCCCCGCATTGTTCGTATAGAGCCTTGCCGTCGTCTCCCCGGCCTTGCGAGAACGCCATGATCCACTCATTGAGCTTTTCTACCGATTCGAATTGCTTGGCGTCGAACCGTATCGGGTTCGATTTCGTCCGCTTTTCTAACGTCAGGCACAGCGGCTGCTGCTCGTGTTCCGGCAGGACTACGGTTGGTTCGACTCTATAGACCACGAGCGGCTGTAGCGAACCACGACCGCTGTCGCCGCAATTCCGGGGAGCCTCAAATTCGGGGGTTTGCAAAGATGCAGTCAACAGTTTTTCCGCGACTACCCGGATCGATTCGGGGTGTTCGGCCATGTTCTTCATGAACCCGGCGGAGCCGAGTTGGCTGTCCAGCGCGATCTCCCGCGAAGACCCGTTGCAATCTTCGCCGGGCACCATCGCTTCGTCGTCGGTGCTGTCCGCGCGGGCGTTTAACAGACAGAATAAACACAGCGCCGCTGCCAGCAAGCCGCTGTGTCCGTATATCGTATGCGGTTTGATGCGGTTACTCCTACGCGAAAGGCGGTTCGCAAATGAAATGGGTCGTCAAGTCAGCCTCGAGAGCTACCGCGCAAAAAGTGTCGGAGTAAGGTCGTTGCGCGCTCGACGGCAAGCCCAGGAAGAGTAGGTCGATCGCGGAGCAGGCTGTCGGACCGCCCTGACATACCCGTTAACGTCCGGCGCTTCGCCTATTCGCAGGTCCCAGTTATGACCATATTGCCCGTCACCCCGAGAAAAGGCTTCTTCGTTCCCTCCGCATAAGCCCGGACCCACAAATATTTGAGATGATTAAAAGGCGCGTTCGTGAGCCAGACGATCTTAAGCGCCTCTTGATCCGTGCCCGAACTCAGGATCCTGCCGTCCGTGGCATCGACCGTGGCAAACGGACCGCCGGCGACGACACCGGTTTTGCGATCGACCGCAAAACGCGATTGATGCATCGCCAGCGCTTTGGCGAAATCAGAGTGCTCCAATGCACCCGATTCACTGAGCTCCAAGACAGTCAATGCGTTACAAACGTAGAGGTTCTCGTCCGCGAAGCAGGTCGTCGCGAGAACGAGGGTGAATATAGCAATCCCGATCCGTTCCATTTGAAATTCCATCCAAATGCTTAGCCAATTAGCGAAAACGATACCGCGATTTTCGCTTTGCCACCATAGGCAGAGCGGAGATTGGAGAAATGGAGGCAGGGGACGGGGTGGCGTCCGGTGATTATTCGATCGGAGCCGGCGCGTATCCGCATTCCGGACAAGGCGCGTGGGGTCTTGATTTCTTCGCAAACTCGTGCTGCAAGATCCGATCTGCCTCGTCTTCGCTCAGACCGGTTTTGGCGCTGACAGCCTCGAGGGTCGTGAACTCCTCCTCGGTAATTACGCCGTCATCGAGCGCCGAATCGACCACATCACGAAAATCTTCCCGCCGCCGCCGCAGTTCATCCGCGAACGCCGAGGCCAAGATGCCGGTTGGCAGCGCGACCGTACCGATACCTACGATCATTACACCGGCCCCGAATACTTTGCCGCCAACGGTGATCGGTGTGACGTCCCCGTAACCGACCGTACTCAAGGTTGCGATCGCCCACCAGATAGCCGCGGGAATACTGCCGAAGTCGTCCGGTTGCGCAGCCCGCTCGCACAGATATATTCCGCAAGCGGCCACAATGAGGGCGATCGATAGCAGAAACACGGCCGCACTGAGCGCTTGCTGTTCATGTTTTATGGCTCGGAACAAAAGCCTCATCGCGGGTGAGTAGCGCGTCAGTTTCAGGATCCGGATCAGGCGCAGCATGCGCAGAAAGCGCAGATCGATATCCACAAACATACCGAAGTAGAAAGGCCGTATCGCGAGCAGATCGATGATCCCGTGTACGCTCAAGATATAACGTAGCCGGGTTTTCAATGCTTCCCGCGGCGAAGCCGGATTGGCATCGACGCATGCCCACAACCGCAGCAGGTATTCGACAGAGAACACCGCGACCGAAAATATCTCGAACCAGAAGAATTCGGCACTGTATTGAACGCTCAGGGAGTTCACCGACTCGAGCGTAACGGCCACGATGTTCAAGATAATGAGCCAGACGATGGCGAAGTCGGCAATTCTGCTGACGTCGTCGTTGGGGTTCGCCGATTCTATGATCGCGTAGATGCGCTGTCTGGAAACTGCCACTCGTTTTCGCCGAACGCTTCGAGAATAGGCCCTGTAGCGGCCGATCCGGCGCCTAACTTGAGCGAACCGTTCACCGCCGGAGAGACACTACGTCCCGACCCCCAAATGGCCGCAGCACGGGGGCCGTCGTCTTTCAGGCGAACTTATCTGCAGACAATGGCGAAAGCCGGGCTGCTACCGGATCGCTTGTGCCGATTTCCTCTACCGGGTCGTGTGGGTATGCGGGTGGGTAGGCGATCGAACAACTCCCTACTCGGCAGTTCGCTCAGGAAATCGGTCGCCTTTCGCGCAGTATGTAGGCCGTCATTAAGCCCGATCCTTTCACTTCGATGGCACGCCCCGGATCGAACAAAAAGTCGTCCCGTAACAGTTCGTAGGTCGCTTCAGTCACCTGGATGCAAGCTTCGGATCCGTGTGACTCCATGCGTGAGGCGAGGTTTACCGTTTCGCCCCACAGGTCGAAAGCAATCCGCCGCCGACCGATAATGCCGGCGAGTACCGGGCCGCTGTTGACACCGATCCTGACGGAAAGATCGTCGAATTCCTCGATCGCTTCGAGCATGTCGAGGCCGAGCCGCGCAATTCGGTGCGCGTGGTCGGGACGAGGCTCCGGCAGGCCGCAGGCAGCCATATAGCCGTCGCCAATCGTTTTGATTTTCTCGACGCCGTGGGCGTCGGTCAAAGCGTCGAAACGACTGAATACGTCGTTTAGCAACGCGACAAGATCTTCGGCCGACAAACGCGAGGCCATCGGTGTAAATCCTACGATGTCAGCGAACAATACAGTGCAGGCGTCGACGCGCTGGGTGAACGTGGTCCCTTGGCTACGAACGCGTTCGACGATCGACGGCGGCATTACGCTGTGCAACAGTTGTTCGGAACGCTGGTTGGCTTCCCGCGCACGGCGCTCCGCATCCGCCAGATCGGTGATATAGGTGCGCATAATGAGTGCGATCGCGATCAGTACCAGGCCCAGAGTCAGGCCGTGGCTGAACAAGGTCTCGCCTGCCGGGAAACCGTACCGGGGTTCTAAGGGTATGAGGTTGTATTCGACGACGACAAAGATGAGTATCGCGCACGCGACGTAAAACGTCTGCACGATCCGCGCCGCATCGAACAATACGAAATGCAGACCGACGATGTACACGAATAACCAGTAGTGCACGGCACCGTTGTCGTTTACGCCCGATCCCGAAACGTTATACGCCATCGCTGGAATCCAGATCAAAAGGGCGATAAGCAATATGTGTATCGCCGCCGTAATCCACGCCATACGTACTAAGGCCAAAGAGATCGCGCCAATAGCGATCAGCACGAGGTCGCCGACGAGTAAGACCATGTGCCCTATGCTCACCGCATAAACAGCCCAAATCGCGCCGAGCGCGATCAGTAAGCCTGTCGACACCAGGAGGAATCGGCGGACCCTACCTGGCCTTCCGAGGCCGGTGGCGGGATCCTGCAAAATCCGAGTGGTCGCGAAGTCGCTCATGTACGGTCGGAAGCTAGCTACCAGAAATAGTTTGCCGCTTTTGTTCGGGACGGACTACATTGTAGGTCCGCAATATTGCTATCTATCGAAGCCGGTTCTCCCGATCGATATCCAGGCGCAGCCGATTGGAAAGCCGGGATGGCTACTCTCGTCCCTCGCGGGAATTGCGACGGAGGAAACGGCGCGGGGATCGTTAGCCGCCGATCTCGAGCTTGTCGCTATATTGACTGTGCGATTTTGAACCCGAATACTTCTTTGGGTCATAACGGTCAGGGTCGGCGGCTTCGTAGAGGGCGCGCCGCTCGGGCGTCATCGACGCTATATGGGCTGCCCCTTTTCCCGGCGTCACCGCTTCGACGCTGCCGTCCTCGTGCTGGATGATCACGCCGCTGTCCTGCAGCAGCTTCAGTCGTCGATCCCGTTCGGCTTTGTCAGGATGACAGACCAGCGCACAGTTACCGCAGGTGAGCGGGAGGTCCCGTTTGGAGATGCCGTACTGGATCGGCTGCTGCAATCCGCCTCCCGGCAGTTCGGGGCGATTGCGCCAGGCCAGCGCGGCTTCGCGTAAGACCGGGAGCACGTCCTCATCGCGCTTGGCGATGGGAAAGCGCGCCGGCGACCAGGTCGACCAGCGACCGGATTGATGCAGACCGGAGTTCCCGCCGCATACGTAGTTGCAGTGGTCATACGTGCGGCGCTTGGTATAGGTGAAATCGACGCCGCCCATGGTCACCGTTATCTCGTCTTTGCTGCCATAACGGAACAAACCGGACGGGCACGAAGCATTACACACTTCCTTGCAGTCCTCGCAGAAATTGTCGGTCTCCTGGAGTGGGTCGGTAGGCGTGAGCTTCGCGGTGGTCACCATCGTTGCAAAGTTCACGTTGGGTCCGTGGGCCGGCGTGATCACGTTGCCAGAGAAGCCGAACCAGCCGATCCCGCCCCTCACCGCCAGGTAGCGGTGAGAGATATCCGGATACTGGTTGCGCTTCATCTTCGGGGCGTCGTTGCGGTAGACCTCGTTCGCCATGACGGCGACGGAGTCGTGGCCGAACTGTTTTACGAAACTCGCCAATTGCGCCGCTATACCCGTCGAGATCGTTGCGGCCATGCAGTAGTCTTTCTGGTGCGCTTCTCGGTTTTTCTTACCGAGAAAATCGAGAATTTTGTCTTGATCGAGCGGCACGCCGAAGGTCACCGCGGAGCGGGCGTCCTCGAGTACATACGACAGGTCGGTCGATGGCGGGCCGCCTGCAAGTGTTTCGACGGTGGTAATACCGACTGCCGCCGCGCCGTAGTTGAGCGCGAATTCCTTGACTTTGGTCGTCAGTTCTTCGGTGGTTAGCTGACGGGCCGCCGGCCCGACGTTCGGATCGATATCCATGTGCCGATATCCTCACGGTTTGGGTATCGTTAGTCTAGGGAGGGGAGGAACCGTAGGTCAACGTTTATCGCGGACTCCATCGGTGCGGGCGCGAACTTGAGCTCGACGGAGCGACCGTGCTTCCGGTCCCAAGAGAAGCCCCCGCGCTATTTTGGGCCCGTGATGTTATCGGGCACGCTGGCTATAATATTGGCAAACACCAACAACGAATTCCTGTTCCTTAAAGCGAGGCGAAGCGCACCTAGGAGGCGAAACGATGAACGACAACACGACCGGGGACGCTAACGAATTTGAACCGAGAGTCGAAGATGTGACGACAATCCTAGGGCTGACGACCGCGCTTTATGAATCGATCGGCGTCGAGCAAGGCAACAGCCCCGACTGGTCGCGGATCGGAAGTCTATTGCATCCAGGCGCTCGATTCGGTTTCACCATGGGCGGGCCTTTTCGCTTCCTGAGCCTGGATGAATTCAAGCAATTTGCCGGCGAAGCGCTCGATGTCGAAAATTTTCGGGAAAAGGAACTTCACCATCGCCCGGTACGCTTCGGCAACATCGCACACGTCTATAGCACTTTTGTCGGCGTCTACGATGACGGCGCCTTTACTCGGCGCGGTATCAACAGCATTCAGCTGATGTGGGAAAACAGTCGATGGTGGTTACTGAGCATTATTTGGGATGATGAAAGCCCTGAAAACCCGATCCCGAAGAGATTTCTGCCCTGATCGACAGATTCGCGCGTGCGGCCTGCTATTGAAGCACTGACTAAATATGCGTTCCAAAAGAAGCTTCACTTTCGTGCTTATACCCGCGCCCAGGCTTAACCCGGGGTCCAGTTAAACAAAGTCCCCCTACCGTCGCGCACCATGACAGATGCGTTATTTGCAGCCTTTCAATTGGCTTCTGGTGACAATCATCCGATCCACTACGATGTCGAATATTGTAGGAGGCGCGGCTACAAGGGCCTGCTCGCCCACGGTCTGCAGGTCTTCATACAAACTGCCGCCGGCGCCGGTATGTTTGCGCACGTCATCGACGATAGCCTCATCGCGTTTACGGAAGCATCCTGTCGTTTTCTTCGCCCGGTCTACGTCGGCGACACCGTCTACCCGAATCTGGAA